>Ga0172368_10003422_pt1 | contig 19240 bp, 16 predicted proteins | sample Lak11m_FD_114540 | JGI IMG/M metagenome (GOLD analysis project Ga0172368, IMG submission 114540) | Freshwater microbial communities from Kabuno Bay, South-Kivu, Congo - kab_022012_11m | ecosystem: Environmental > Aquatic > Freshwater > Lake | place: Democratic Republic of the Congo: South-Kivu...
GTCTGACACAATTCTGCAAAATCCGAATTTTAGTGTCAGGTGAGGACACCTGACACCACGGTTTAATTTTGCAGCGGTGGTGTCAGACATCCTTGTCTGACACAATTCTGCAAAATCCGAATTTTAGTGTCAGGTGAGGACACCTGACACCACGGTTTATGGATAAGTCCTTCCTTGGGTCTGCTTTTGACTTGCTGACTTGCTGACTTGCCGACTTGCTGACTTGCCGACTTGCTGACTATTGAGAAGACAATGGTAGAAAAATACTAACAGTCGTGCCCTTGCCCGGGGTAGTTTTCAATTCGATTTTACCGCGGTGAAAACGCAGGGCTTCGTAAACTTCGGACAGTCCTTCACCTTTATGCTTTTTCTTGCCCTTGGTGGAAAATCCCGGTTCAAAAATTTTATTGACAAGCAGATCGGGAATACCGGAACCGGTATCCTGAATCGAGGTCTTCAAGTACTTTTCTGTCACGGACATTTCGATGGAAATAGAACCTTTGGCGTGGATAGATTCTACGGAATTTCGTAACAGATTGGTGAACATCGTTTTAACTAATTTAGGCTGAACCGAGATATGCGGAGCGGAAGTATAGTTTTTCGAGATAAAAATATCACCGTCGCTGATAGCGTTAGACTCATCGGTAACTTGTTGCAGCGCCATCTCCATCAGTTTTTCCGGGCTGTATAATTCCATCTTTTCCTGGTTCTGCTCAATCTTTTTAAGTTCCTCCAGCTCTTTTAAATAAAGAAGGAATTTCCCCACAATTTCCGGCGAAAAAGAAATACCTGCTTCCTGCCGCAGGTTGCTGACGGTTTTTTCCTGTCTTGCCGGATGATGTTTGAATTGCAGATTGATTAAATTATCATAAAAGTTACAGATTTGGATGAGGCGGAGGGGAAGGGGAATTTCCTCACCCGTAAGTTTATCCGGGAAACCGAAACCGTTCCATTTTTCGTGGTGATTACGAATGTAGATACCGATTTTATGCAGATGTCCGATGGAATAAAAGGAATACTGACCAATCAGCGGATGAAAAGTGAGCAGCTGTTCATCGTCTTTATACAGTCCTTGCGAAATGCGGTCGATAATAGCGTCCGAGAGCGCCATTTTACCAATATCGTGAAGCAGGGCGGCGATTTCCGTTTCCACAATTACTTCCGCCGGGAGATTCAGATAACGCGCAAATCCTTTCGCCATTTTGGAGACCCGCACACAATGCTGACCGATAAAATCGCTTTTCTTCTCGATCAGACTGAAAAATATCCGAATGGTATCCCAGATACTCCTTTCCAGCGCAGTGTTTGCCCGATTAAGTTCCTGGTTTTTAGCTATAATACCTTGAATCCGCTGTTTGACTTGAATCCGCAGCATTTGAATGCGATGCCGTAATTCGTCGGCGTTTGCGTCTTCGGCGGAAAGGTCGGACAATAGCAATTCCTTGCGTCGTTCGTCCAATATCTGGTCGATGTGCTTGCGGAATTCCCCGGAATCCCAGGGTTTAGTGAGAAAACTACAGATATTGCCTTCGTTTAAAGCTCTCACCACTAATTCAAAAGTGGGAAATGCGGTCAGCATAATAAAATTGCTCAAAGGAGACAATTCGAACGCTCTTTCCAGAAAATCCGATCCTTTCATCTTGGGCATCATCTGATCGGACACCACGATATCAGGCTCTAAATCCGGGATACTCTGTAAAGCTTCTTCTCCCGATTTGAAGGAATAAAGCCGGTAGGATGTGTCGAAAAAAACCCTCTCCAGCGATTTCGTTACCGAAGGTTCATCATCGACAAAGACTATTTTAGGTTGATTGGGCATGGGTAATCTTTACTTTTGATGCGAGACGCGAGTCGCGAGCTGCCTGATGCGAGGTGCAAGGTTTTAATTTTCACGCCCGAAGCAGAAACGCATAGATAGAATATATGAGTATTCTCTGTTTTTTTCAAATATAATTGACAGTTAAACTTTACTATTTTTCATATTATTATTATCTTTAGGGTCGAGTTTTTATATTGATTAATTAATTCGGTCACTGAACTTGCTCAGCAAATAATAATTGAATATCTGCATTACGATGCCAAGTCAGGTCTTAGTCCGCTGAAAGCGGGCGTGACCTGACTTTACCACTTTCACCTGTCAGGTCACGCTCTGTTTCACAGAGCTAAGACCCGACAGGGCGATCCCCTCTTCTGTGTGACTTGCTGAGCTAACTAACTTGATTAATTCATAAATTTTATTTATTAAATCATAACACAAATATATACAGATTATTATTGTAGGGACGAGGCAACGCCTCGTCCAAAAAGCGGACGAGACAGGGTCTCGTCCCTACAAATACAAAATGCAATGAAGGATTCTATAATTTTACAATTTTATGAATAAGGCAGGCTAAGTGACCTATTAATTAAAATCAAAAGGTTCTTTGCCTTTTCGTGCGGGTAAGAAATATCGGTGGGCCGGGGGCTTGTCCCCAGACAAATCATGCGGGGGGATAAATCCCCCGCCTGCCTCACAGAAAAAGTGAAGAGCCAATTAAACGAAGTAATCAGCATTCTTACTAATACAAGCAATTTCTAAATAAGGAGCTGTCATAATGGTAGAACCATTTAAAACTTGTCCGTTGACGGATTTTTCCGATGCTAAAAATCGTGAAGCGATGGAAAAAGCTATTGCTAAAGTCAAATCCGAATTGGGACGCGAATATCCCATTGTCATCGGCGGTGAAGAAATCACCACCGGTCAGACTTTCAAATCGATCAATCCGGCCGACCCGGACGAAGTAGTTGGAGTTTTCGCCAAAGGCACTAAGGAATTAGCGCTGAAAGCCATCGAAACGGCGGATAAGACTTTCCAAGATTGGCGTTTCGTTCCGCCGGAACAGCGCGCCCGTTATATCCTGAAAGCCGCTAAAATTATGCGCGGCCGCCGAAATGAATTATCCGCCTGGATGATATTTGAAACTTCCAAATCATGGGTGGAAGCGGACGCCGATACCGCTGAAGCCATCGATTTCCTGGAATTCTACGGCCGGGAGATGCTGAGATGGGGCGGACCTCAGGAAGTAGTGACTTTCCCGGGCGAAGATAATGAAGTGAAGTATATCCCCATCGGGGTAGGCGCGGTGATCCCGCCGTGGAATTTCCCCTGCGCTATTTTGACCGGGATGACCGCCGCTTCTATCGTGACAGGGAATACCGTGGTGCTGAAACCGGCTTCCACCGCTCCGGCGATTGGGTATCAAGTCTATAAAATTCTAAAAGATGCGGGACTGCCCGCCGGAGTGCTGAATTTCCTTCCCGGACCGGGCGGCGCTATCGGAGATACCATCACCACTCATCCCCGCACCCGTTTCATCGCTTTCACCGGTTCGATGGAAATCGGCCTGCGCATCAACGAACTGGCGGCGAAATTATCCCCCGGGCAAATTTGGATCAAACGCACTATTCTGGAAATGGGCGGCAAAGACTTTATGTTTATCGACAATGACGCTAACCCCGACTACGCCGCCGAACAGATCACCATCGCTGCTTACGGTTTTCAGGGGCAGAAATGTTCCGCTTGCAGCCGCACTATCGTGCACAAAGATGTTTATGATGAGTTGGCGGTCAAACTTGCCGAAAGAGCCAAAAAGTTGACGCTGGGCCGCCCGGAACAATTCGGTATCAATATGGGCGCGGTTATCGATGAAGCCGCTTTCAACAAGATTTTGGAATACATCGAAATCGGCAAGAAGAAGGGCAAACTTTTAGCGGGCGGCGAAAGATTCGGCGCTAAAGGCTATTTCATCAAGCCCACGCTGTTTGGCGGAATCAAACCGCAGGATCGTCTGGCGCAGGAAGAAATTTTCGGGCCGGTGAACGCAATGATAAAAGTGAACAGCTTTGAAGAAGGCGTCGAGGTTGCGAACGGCACCATATACGGTCTGACCGGAGCGTTTATTTCCAATAACCGTAAACATATCGAAATCGCCCGGGAGAAACTGCATTGCGGGAATCTGTATATCAACCGCAAATGCACCGGCGCTTTGGTGGGAGTGCAGCCCTTCGGCGGCTTCAATATGTCCGGCACCGACAGCAAAGCCGGTGGACGCGATTACCTCGGTCTATTCCTGCAGGGCAAATCGATTACGGAACGGTGGTAATTAAAGAAGTAACAAGTATCAAGTATCAAGTATCAAGTGCCAAGTACCAAGTAAAAAGCAAAAAATTTTGTGGTGTCAGGCGCCCACGCCTGACACATACTATACGCCCGCAGGGCGTCATTCCGAGCTAAAGCCAGTATCCATTGCTTTTATTAGACTTACTTATGCAAACATACGAAAGACTCTTAAAATAGGTATAAAAAGCAAATAAATGTAATTATAAATATAAAGTGAGGAATGATCTATATGGAAAAGGGATTTAGGAAAATAGAAGAAATCGAGATCTGGAAGCGAGGATGCAGATTGGCGGTAAATGTATACAATGCTACTAAAGTTGGTGAACTGGAAAAAGACTGGGGACTAAAGGATCAATTAAGAAGATCCGCCGTATCGATCCCCTCCAATATTGCCGAAGGATATGAGAGAGAATCTGATACGGAGTTTAGACGGTTTTTAATGATCGCTAAAGGTTCTTGTGGAGAACTTAGAACACAAATATACATTGCCGAAGCTTTAAATTATATTGAAAAATCGGCATCACGAAATTTGATCAATGAGTGTGTGGAAATTTCGTCAATGATCCACAGCCTTGTGTCTCAATTAGAGAAGCGTCTTTCAAAGGAGTAGATTTACTTCTTCGCTTTTTCTTGATACTTGCTACTTGCTACTTGCAACTTGTAACTTGTTACTTTTTTTGTGTTCTGTGTCATAATTCCGGTACGAAATTTGTAGTATATTTTTATTGGCGGTGAGTGAGCGACCGAAATAAGTATTGAATCCGCTCACATTAACCTTTCAAACGACAGCTATGAGGCACAAACTTCACATCCTACTGCTCAAACTGGGAATATTTTTCTCCCTTTACCGCCTGCGAAATAAGATTAACCGAATAGCGCAAAGATAGGCTATTTTTAGGTAAGCAGGCTGGGGAATTTTGGAAAGCATTTTAAGAAAACTTTCCGGGGAGCTTCATACTCTCATTTTTTAAGTTCAACCGAGTGTCAAATTGTTTTTACAGATAATGGCGCAGAACCTCTGCGCCATTTTTTTGCGTGTATTGCCGAAATATCGATGTCGGGATTGAGACAATCCCGAGTCCGAGTCTTCCCCTTTGGAGGCGGAGTTGTCTTAAACCCGCCATTTGAATAATATGAGAAATAATCTTACAATAGTGCGCTTTTTATGTAAAAGAATGTTATATTTGTGTTCAAATTAAGTTTGCAGGTCGACGAGTCCGCAAGTCAAATTCACCTTCTTGCAGGGGCGGATTAAACAGCTTATCCCAAAATGCTTAAAATTGTCATTTCCGCGTAAGCGGGGATCTCTATGTTCATAATTAACAAATGGCTGGATTCCCGCTTTCGCGGGAATGACAGGGGTTGTGGCGTATTCTGGGACAGGCTCAAAAATCCGCCCGATGTTATCGACCATGTCGCAGAATCCCTGTACATTGCCGCAATTTGTGACTCGCAACTCGCATCTCGCATCTCGCATCTCACATCTTATTTTCATATTTATTTACACTGCCCGGCAGCATATAGATTTACAAAAATAACCTTGGATTTTACCGGTGACTCCTTTACACTACCTCGATTGGATTATAATTTTTGCCTATTTAGTTATTATCATTATCGGCGGCTCTTTTTTCACCCGCCGGGCGCACAAAGGTCTCAGCGAATATTTTCTTTCGGGAAGAAGTCTACCCTGGTGGCTGGCGGGAACTTCGATGGTGGCGACTTCCTTTTCCTGCGATACGCCGCTGTATGTGACTAAATTAGTCCGCACCGGGGGAATATCGTTGAACTGGCAATGGTGGAGTTTTATGATTGGCGGGATGTTCTCCGCTTTTTTACTGTCGAAATTATGGCGGCGTGCAGAAGTATTGACCGATGTGGAATTAACGGAATTGCGTTACAGCGGCAAAGGCGCGGCGATATTGCGGGGATTCCGGGCTTTCTACTTAGCCATCCCCATCAATTGTATCGCGATGGGTTGGGTGCTTTTAGCAATGGCGAAGATCAGCGCGGTAATTCTCGGCTGGGACAAATGGCAGGCAATAGTCGTATTTTCGCTGGCGGCCTTTACCTATTCGCTATTGGCGGGATTATGGGGAGTAGTAGTAACTGATTTTATTCAATTTATTTTAGCGATGGCGGGAGCGTTTTTAGTGGCGGTATTCGCCGTCGATGCGGCGGGAGGCTGGCATTCGGTCCTGGAATTCATCCGTTTTCAGCCGGAAACCTATACGGATACGCTGAAATTCGTTCCATCGTTCAGACCAGCGGATAGTACCTCTTTCATCAGCGCCGCTTTCATCGGTTTTCTGACTTATAATTTAGTGCAATGGTGGTCGAATATCAATTCCGACGGCGGCGGAAAAGTCATCCAGCGCATCAACGCCTGCCGGAACGAAAATCACGCTTTGGGTGCGGTGTTGTGGTACAATTTCGCGCATTTCGTGTTACGCTCCTGGCCCTGGATTATCGCCGCTTTGGCGTCACTAAAACTGTATCCCGTGTTATCCGACCCGGAAATGGCCTACCCTAAAATGATCGTGGAATTGATGCCGGTAGGGGTAAAAGGATTGGTCATCGCTTCCATCGTGGCGGCTTTTATGTCCACGGTCGACACGCAGATGAATTGGGGGGCTTCCTATCTGATAAGCGATTTGTACAAGCGTTTTATCCGTCCAAATCAGACCGATGCGCATTACTTATGGGCGGCGAAAGGAGCGGTTTTGCTGATAATGATTATTGCCGGATTAGCGGCTTATTACACCGAATCTGTGACTGAAGCTTTCAAATTCATCATCGCTTTCAGCGCCGGTACCGGGCCGATTTATATCCTGCGCTGGTTCTGGTGGCGGATCAACGCCTGGTCGGAAATCTCCGCGATGATCGCCTCGGCGGTCATTTCCATCAGTCTGTATTCGGCAACGGATTTAGATTATGCGGTTAAGGTGCTGATTATTTCCGGCGGTTCGGCAATAGTATGGATTACAGTGGCTTATTTGACACCGCCGACTTCGGTGGAACAGCTGAAAGAATTTTACCGCCGCGCCCGCCCCGGAGGGTTATGGCAGCCGGTGCAAAAGCTGGTCGAGGTTAAAGCCGCATCAATTAAGGGGGGTGTTACCAATGCCTTGTTTGGTGTTATTGCCTGCGCCGGATTTATGATGAGTATCGGCAAGTTTTTCCTGCTGGACTGGCTGCAGGGTGCGGCGCTGCTGCTTATAGCTTTAATCTTCAGCGTTATGCTGTATCGCAGAATCCTGAGCGAACAATAAATTATTGGATAACATATATATTATTAATAGTAGCACTAATCGTAATTTGAGCAAATAATGGAAGAATACCCCACCCCTCCCCGTTCGCTGATTAAACTGACCATGTCTTTAAAGGGGAAGAAATATCGTAAAGAGGAAAAGCTTTCCACGGCGGAGGGTTTCCGGTTGATTGAAGAGGCGTTGAACGAGAACATCCCCCTGCATTCCGCGTATTTTACGCTTGACGCTCTGAAAGAGCGTCCGGAAACAGCAGTAAAAATCAAATCGCAAGGGATAGATGTCTTCAAAGTCAGTCCCGGCGAAATGGAAAGGCTGAGCCCGCTGAAAACACCCCCCGGCTCGATGATAGTATATCGCACTAATTTTACCCCTCCGGCGAGGAAAGGCAATATTACTACCGCCATCTATAAAATTTCCGATCCCGGCAATCTGGGAACAGTTATTCGCACTTCTGACTGGTTTGGTGTTACTAAAGTCATTTTGTCGACGGAATCGGCGGAACTATTTAATCCATCCACCGTCAGAGGCTCGATGGGTTCGATATTTCGCATGCCGGTGGATGCGGAAGCGGATTTAATATCGGAATTGGCCGGATTGAAAGAGGCGGGTTATAAAATCGCCGTAGCTTTAACCCGAGGCGGGCAAAAACCGTTCCGGATTAAAGACGATGTGGTGTTAGTTACAGGAGACGAATACGGCGAATTGCCGGAAGAAATAGTCGAGATGGCGAACTATAAATTGACCATCCCGCAAAAGGGCGGGGGAGAATCTTTGAATTTGGCTTCGGCGGTGAGTATATTGTTGTATGCGATAAGTGAAGGATAAAACCGGATTGGCGCTGTCGACCCTCTGTGGTCGACAGTTGATAATAAGCAATTGGTGTCGACTACAGAGTGTCGACACCACCTGCTCTGGGACAGAACAATGTTCTGTCCCTACAACATTCATTATCATACTAAATTTTCTTCCACCTCGTTCCTTCCGCAGTGTCTTCCAGCACAATCCCCATTTCCGTCAATTGTTTACGCACAGCATCAGCGGTTTTAAAATCGCGGTTTTTCCGGGCCTCTACTCGCTGTTTGATTAAATCATCTACTAAAGCATCCGCTTGCGGCGCGGAAAAATCCAGCACTCCCAAAATACTGTTGACTTTTTCCAGGAATTGCCGGGCTTTTTGCGCGGATTCCACCGTCAATTGATTTTCCGCCATCATTTTGTTCAAATCTTTGACCATAGTAAAAATTGCGCCTAAAGCTGGGGCAATATTGAGATCATCGTCCAAGGCTTCGGTGAATTCTTTTTCCGCTTTTTCTACGATTTCTCTTCCGGTGTTATCAATACAAGAATGGGTAACACTGTTTAAGCTTAAAAGAAAGTCTTTTAATCGTTGGATAGCATTTTCCGCCGCAATGATGCCATCGAAAGTGAAGTTCAAAGGCTGCCGGTAGTGCGTGGACATCAGCAACCACCTGACTGCATCAGGCTTATAGCCTTTGGCTAAAATATCCTTCAGCGTGTAAAAATTCCCCAGCGATTTGGACATTTTCCGTCCTTCCACCAGCAGGAAACGGCAGTGCAGCCAATAGTTGACGAAGGTTTTTCCGGTGGCGGCTTCGGATTGAGCGATTTCGTTTTCGTGATGGGGGAAGATGTTATCTTCCCCGCCGCAATGGAGGTCGAAAGTTTCCCCCAAATATTTCATCGACATCGCGGAACATTCGATGTGCCAGCCAGGGCGGCCTTTACCGAAAGGCGAATCCCACCACACCTCGCCGTCTTCTTCCCGCCAAGCTTTCCACAGGGCGAAATCGCGGGCTTCCTCTTTTTCGTATTCGTCAACTTCCACCCGCGCGCCGGCGATTAAACTTGATGCGTCCATGCCCGACAGTTTTCCATAGGAGGGGAAGGCCGAGATGCGGAAGTAGGTGCTGCCTTCGGATTCGTAAGTGACGCCTTTATCCCTTAACCGCGCTATCAAGCTGATCATTTCCGGGATGTGGCCGGTGGCGGCAGGATAGATTTCCGCCGGTTCGATTTTCAAGGTTTTCAAATCATTGAAAAAGGATTGTATGTATTTAGCGGTGTATTCTTTGAGGGAAACGCCTTGGGCGCGCGCGCCTTTAATGGTCTTATCGTCGACATCGGTCAAATTCTGGACTTGAGTGACTTTATAGCCTTTGAACTTGAAATACCGGCGCAGTAAGTCTTCAAATACATAAGCTCGGAAATTGCCGATATGAGCGTAGTCGTAGACCGTGGGCCCGCAGGTGTAAAGTTTAACTTCGCCGGGGGTGAGGGGGATGAATTCCTCTTGGCGGCGGGTTAGGGTGTTGTGGAGGTGGAGCATATTATCTACAGCTTGTTTATTCACAGCAGATTAAACGGATTAAGCGGATTTATTTATTGTCCTCGCGGAAAAGGTTTTCGAAGATGGAAATCATTTTTTTTATGAAGTCCAATGTCTGTTCGGCTGAAATGGTTTTTCCTTCATGAATCACATCGTTTCTAATTTTCCTAATTTCATGTAAACTATCCTTGTCTTCTTTATTGATAATTTTTTCAGCATAACCTCTATCAATTAAATCAATGAATTTTGTGCAAACACCTATTAGCTTCCTATTACCTTTGTCATCGATTTCCCAGCGGAGGTCTATGGCCGGATCAAGTTTTAAATTTTCAAGTTTTTCTTTTAATGCAGTTTCAAGAAAGGAACAAACGATAATAATTACAGCCTCATTTAAATCGTAAACATAAGCTTTAACAGCTTGGTCAAAGTACTTATTGAAATCAAGAATTTCCGGATTTGCCTCAATAAATTGAGGTGGAATCTTTTTGGCTCTTTCAATCATTTCACCTATTACATCTATTTTTCCGTCATTTAATATTTCATTGTAGAGTTCTTCGCACTCTTCAAAATCTAAGTCAAAGCCTATTTCCTTAATTCCTGCCCATACATCAACTATTTGAAATAATGAACCTATGGTATCATGAATATTATCCGAACCATTTCTGATAACCTCAGGAATATAAATCAACATCCCTGGAGATAAAATAAAATCCTTACGAAGTTCATTTTCTATTTGATAATACTCATCTGATAAATGAGGTGGAATTTGAAGTTCAATATTGTTGCTCTTACAATATTTTATAGTTTCAACAAAGATTTGTCCTAGTCTAACAACATTTTTTAGAACTTTTTTGTTCATTTCCGCAGATAAACTGTTAAAGACTCTCATAGTAACCACCTTTGTTTAGGGGTGTTTGGTATCAATTTAACAATGTTTTCTAAGTTAATTTTCTTAACTGAAATTGTAATATGGTTAAATATTTTCAAAATATTTAACTGATATATTCCTTTAGTTAAAACTTTTAACTAAAACTCACCCTTAGTTAATAATTTTTAATATTTTTAACTAACAATAGAAATTGGTAAATAATTTTAACCAAGCTCATCGTTTAGTATCTGCATATACTTTGAATATACAAACATTTTCCCCTGCTGGTCGACTGTCTCCTCTGAAACGATGCCCAATTCGGTCAATTGTCTCAATGCCGAATATACAGTCGGTTTGGAAATACTGGTTGAACGAATTAGAGCCGCCGCATCGCAGATCACCTTCTTACTTAATGAATCGAGAACTATCAATAAACTGCTGGAATATTTTTTCTCTCGCAGGGCAGATTTGTCCGATTCCATAATTTTGGACAAAGATTTTGCAGTTGCCACCGCTTGCTCGGAAGTATAAGCGACAGCTTTGGCAAAATATCCCAGCCATCCTTCCCAATCCCCATCCGTACGAACTTTTTGCAGTCTTTCGTAGTATTCTTGCCGATTTTGCTTAAAATACAAGCTCAAATAAAGCATTGGTTCTGTGAGAATCCTGTCAGACAATAGCATAAGAGTAATCAATAGGCGCCCTATTCTTCCGTTCCCATCGAGAAAAGGGTGTATCGTCTCAAATTGCGCATGCGCAAGTCCTGCTTTAAGAAGAGCGGGCGTTCTTTCAGGCACATCGTTGATGAATTTTTCCAAATCTCCAAGGCAATTGATTAGTTCTGTGGGCGGAGGAGGGACATGAGCCGCATTTCCCGGCCGGGTTCCGCCAATCCAATTTTGTGAACTTCGGAATTCACCGGGGGATTTCGAACTACCCCGCCCGCCCTGCAGTAAAATTCTATGCGCATCCCTCATCAATCTCAACGAAACAGGCATTCCCTTCCGCACTTCATTAATAGAATAGTCGAGAGCTGCCACATAATTAGATACCTCTTTAACATCATCTAATGGAACATTGGGGATGTGCCCGCTTTCATGTTGAAGCAAATCGGATAAGGACGATTGAGTGCCTTCTATTTGTGATGAAAGGACAGCCTCTTTACGGACATAAATATAATTATATAAATAAGGGTCCGGAAGCAGGTTGGAGAAACCGTCAAGTCTGCCTATTGCCAACAAAGCGTTATCGAATCCCTCGCGGAGTTCTGCAGACCAATTTATCGACGGTTTCGGATTCAAGGGATGCGGAATAAACGCCCGGCATTTTTCACCGACTGTGGAAATAGTGACATACCTTCCGGTCTCTCTTTTACTCATCGGAATCTCCGATAATAAAATTTGAACATTTGATTTTACCAGTTAAAAATTTTCAAAATTATTAAATAACGAAAAATCCTACCCCTCATAAAACGCCCTATACCCCTTATATGTATTCCACACATCCCCCTTGCTGGAAATCTCGAAAGGCGAATGCATCGACAGCAGCGCCGTCCCGCAGTCGATTACTTCCATCCCGTAGCTGGCGAAATACAGCGCGATAGTCCCTCCGCCGCCTTCGTCGATTTTGCCCAATTCTCCGGTCTGCCAAATCACTCCGGCGTCATCGAAAATGCGGCGGATCTTACCCATAAATTCCGCCGAGGCGTCGCTGGTGTGATATTTACCCCCGGAACCGCTGAATTTGGTGACGCAGACGCCGTATCCCAACTGCGCAGCGTTCATCTTTTCGTGCACTTCCGGGTAATCCGGATCCAAAGCCCCGTTGACATCGGCGCTGATACATTCCGAATGCGCTAAAACTTCCAAAGGCCGGCCTTCCTGCCCCAGCGCGTCCAGCAGTTTCCCTATAAAATATTCCAGAAACCGCGAATCCGCCCCGGTATTGCCCATCGAACCGATTTCCTCCTTGTCCATAAAGAAAGCCAGTATATGCGTCCGGGGATTTTCCGCTTCCAGCAGCGCACGCATCGCCGTATAAACGCATACCCGGTCGTCCTGCCCGTAAGCCGCTACCATCGACCGGTCGAAACCCAAATCCCGCGCTTTGCCGGCGGGCACAATTTCGATTTCCGCCGAAAGGAAATCCTTTTCCGTAATGCCGTACGCTTCATTCAATTGCATTAAAATTGCCAGTTTGAACCGGTCTTTCAAATCCTGGTCATCCAAAGGCAGCGAACCCAATATCAGATTTAGCTTTTCCCCTTCAAACGCCTCGGAAATCTTCTGTTCCCGCCGCTTTTTGTCCAGATGCGGCAATAAATCTTCGATGGTGAACACCGGGTCTTCGTCTTTTTCTCCGATGACAATTTCCTGCAGAGAACCATCGGACATTACGAAGACGCCGTGAATCGCCAGCGGCCGCGCCAGCCATTGATACTTCTTAATCCCGCCGTAATAATGCGTCTTGAAAAATGCGATGTCGGTATTTTCATACAGCGGATTCTGCTTCAAATCCAATCTGGGCGCATCGGCGTGGGCGGCGACGATTTTAGTCCCGGATGTCAAAGGTTTATCGACCGTGCGGATAAGGCAGGCGATTTTTCCCCGGTAATTGTAATAATACTTACCCTGCGGATTTTTACCCTGTTCCAAATCGGTGAAACCATTTTCCTGCGCAGTCCGAATCACATTCTTGACCGTTTCCCGTTCGGTTTTGGAATTATTCAGGAAAACCTGATAATCTTTAGTAAAGTCGAAAATTTTCTTGACTTCTTTCTTGCTCAGACCATCCCAGACATTTTTCTTCTTGTAACCGATTTGTTCGGCTAAATCTTTGTATTTGCTGACTTTTTCTTCGGACATACAATCCTCTTTATGTTTAATCTGTGTTTTCCAATAAAACAGGCGTTCCATTGAACGCCAGTTTAAAGAAGCGGCAAGTAGCAAGTGAAAAACAGAAGCGCTGTGCTGATAATCCTATTTAACTTATGCTTTCTCGTTCCCACGCTCCAGCGTGGGAATGCATACGCTCGATCCTACTGCCCAATGCCTAATGCCTACTGCCCAGCGCCCAGCGCCCAATACCCCTATTTACTTTTTGACTTCCATCAACAGCCGGATAAATTTCACTCCGTAAGTAATCAAAGTCACTACCATCAAGACCATCAAGATATAACTAAGTTCGATGGAGAATTTCTCCAAATTGAGCACATAAAGCAGAATGATGATGGAAATGACGAAAGTGGTAGTGCGCCCAATAAAATTGGAACTGAAAATCACCTGCCGGCGGATTAAAAATATGGAACAGGATAGTATCATAAAATCTTTAATCAATACCGCCGCCGTGATCCATAAAGGAAATCCCCGGAACAGATAAAGTGTGACGAAAATCGCCGCGCTGGTCAATTTATCCGCCACCGGATCGAGCACCAATCCCAATTCCGTTTTCTGCCGGAATTTCCGCGCGATATAACCGTCGATGAAATCGGTCACCCACAAAGTGCCTAATGCGATAACCGACCAGGGACGCATATCGTGTTTTATCAGGAAAATAACATAAGGTAAAAAGACAATTCGGGAGACCGAAAGCACATTCGGCGCCATCCCCAATTGATGAAAAATTTCCTTCCAGGATAATTTCCGGATTTTCATTTCCGGATTATCGTTTTGTAAATCACTATACATAATCAACTTATGATAAACGCTTTGATAATATCCAGCATTAGGCTCGGTTCATGAATTAATGTGGTTTGAAAGACTTTAACCAGACTGCGCTCATTATAGGGAACTTTTTCCAGTACCGCCGCCGCTTTATTCAACGATTCGTCGGATAAATTGATGACCGCGTTTTTCAATCGATAAAAACGGTTGTGTTCTTTCCCCAGCCGTTCGTTCCAAAGGTCGGTATAATGTTCCAAGACTTTTGCGGAAAAATCGCCCTTTTCCGCCGCCAATATCGCAGTTTCTCCGGCGAATTTCCCGGCGTACATCCCGGTAGCGATGCCGCCGCCGCTGACCGGATTAGCCTGCCGCGCCGCATCGCCCACTAACATCACCCCATCGGCAACCATCTTCTTCGGCACTTTCGCGCTGGGCACCGAACCGGCGGCCGAACTCATAATGGAAGCTCCGGGGAACCTCCAGGCGATAAATTCATCCAGATAAGCTTTGGCCGGCTTGTCTTTAGCTTTAGCGCCGTTGATACCCAATCCCACATTGGCTAATCCGTCGCCTTTAGGGAAAATCCACACATAACCTCCGGGGGCAATCTTAGTCCCAAAATAAAAATCGATGAAATCCCGTTCAATGGATTTATGATAAAGCACATATTGGAAACAAGTTTCAATGTCGATGAGCGGCATCATTGTCTTCAATCCCGCCCACCGTCCCACCATCGTTTCCACTCCGTCGGCGCCGATTACCAAAGGCGCTTTGACGCTGTAAGCGCGGGCGAAATGCTCGAATTTAACCGTTATCGTTCCGTTATCCCGTTCCAATCCGGTGGCGCAGCAGCGGGTGTAGATTTGCGCTCCGGCTTCTGCGGCGCGGCGCGCCAATTCAAAATCGAAGACTTTACGGTTGAGAATCGCTCCCGGCTCTTTGCCCAAATAAATCGGCAATAAAGTACCATTAGGCGCAATGAAACGGATGTTGTTGCTGTAATTGTCGATAAATTTGGGACTGGGATCGATGAATGCGGAAATGCTTTTCAAAGACACGCCTTCCGCACAGCGCACTGGTATGCCAATATCCCGGTCCTTTTCCAGCAGTAATGTTTTCAATCCGCCTTTAGCAGCTGTCCAAGCCGCTACACTGCCGGCGGGGCCTCCGCCGATGACAATCAAATCATATTTATCCGTAAAAAGACTCATTTTTCCTCAAAAATAATAATATGCAGAGGGCAGATTTTTACACAATTCATACATAAGGAACAGACTGTATAATCGATGGAAATAGCGTTTTCTTTAAGATCGATACAATCTTCCGGACATACAGCTACACAGGAACCGCAGAAATCACAGAGACCGGGAGTAATCTTCAGTGATTCGCTGGCTGTTTTAGGCTTGTTCAATTTTTGTTTCATCGTTATCTAAATTTTTCAAAGCTTTGGCTAAACAATCGGGACATATTGAATGGGTGAATTCGGTCTTGATATGTTCGTTCAAATAAGTTTCGACTTGCCGCCAATAACCGGAATCATCGCGGATATTTTTGCAGACAAAACATATAGGAAGCAGCCGGCCCAAGGTATTGATTTCACTTAGCGTTTTTTGTAAATCCGCGATTAAGGCTTCGCGCTCCTCCTGATCTCGTTTACGGCGGGTAATATCATGAAAAATCGCGCGATGGTTGACAGGTTTGCCCTGCTCAAACCTGCAGCTGACGCTGCCCTCGACATAAACAATTCGGCCGTCTTTGGCTATCAAGGCAGCCTCAAGGCATTCGGCCGAACCGCCCTTCATCACCTGAGAGAAAACTTCACTGCAATGTTCTAAATAATCGGGATGTATGACATCCAACAAATTAATAGTAATAAAGTCATTAACTAAGTATCCTAAAGTCTCCATCCATTGGCGGTTCACATATTGAAATCGGCCATCCGCATCGACAATTTGAATCAAATCGTGAGTATTGTCCAGGAAATCCAGCAGGCGGCTTTCTTTCATGCGCAGCGCATCTTCGATTTTACTCAAGACCGCGATACTGGTCTCCAAATCGATGATCTTAGCCCTAAGCTCTAAATTCTCAACCTTAAAGTCCTCTAAAGTTTTTGGCAGCCGCATATTTTCCTTTTTAATGCTTATTTTAGGGAGAAAGTCGAAATTGAAGCCGGCTGTCTTATTCCAGTTTAAAACTGGGATATTCCAGATTAAAACGGCTTTTATAGTAGGCCCGCGCGAAAGAATAATACCCTGCCATTAATAATAGATACCAGGGGAATATTAACCCTACCGCGGCAGAGAGGGAAAAAATGGACAACTTTATGGATAAGACAATATGTTTATTCACCGGTTTAAATGCGGTATAAATATATACAGGAGTCGACACCAGGGCCGGCCAAAAGATAATCCAATCCTTGTTATTATATGCGGCTAAAGCTGATATTGCGCACAGCGCTGCCGCCGTTACCGCGGCTTTGCCGCCTCCGAAAGCCACCGCAAAAGTCTTTTTCCCCGCTTCCACATCGCCGCTAATATCAAGCACTGTCGTCAATAAAGCTACAGCTCCGAACGCCGCCATATAGGGCAGAACCGATTTCCAAATCAGACCGTCCAAATCCGGCAGCGCGCCGAAGATGAAAGCCATCGCTCCGGCGAAAACCGTCACTAAAGGGCCCCAATACGGATTGTCTTTCCAGCGGAAAGGCTGGAAATTATACATATAACCGGTGACAAATAGAAAGATGACACCGGCAATACCGTAAATTAATCCCAGAAAGAAAAATCCCCCTAATCCCGCCAGCGTCAGCGCTGCCGCATAAATCATCGCTGCTTTGACCGAAACATAATTGTCCGCCATTAAAAATAGTTTTTTATTACTGCGGTCTCCTTCAATATCGGCAATTTGATTCAAGATATAGGAAACTCCCAGCAGTATCCCAAGAAATAGCGTTACCCATCCTATAGGAGTATATCCCGGTGAATTGAACCGCCCGGCAAGCAGCGCCGTCCACAAAGGAAAAAACAGGGTCGGACGAAGCAGAAAAAAGTAATCAAGTATTTTATAGACGGTTTTCAATTTACTATTTTAGATATAAGACTTCTGGACTGCTTAGCGTGGTGTCGACTCTCTGCAGCCGACGCCAAACACCTGCAAATTAGAGACAAAAGCACTGGATTCCCGCTTTCGCGGGAATGACAAATTAGGAGCATTATCGGACAGCCTGTTTCGCGGGGATGACGGCTCCGGGGCGTTTTCGGACAGACTCCCAAGCGGGTATCCCGCTTTGATTTTACTTGATACTTGACACTTGATACTTGATACTTTCTTTCGACTTGCAGACTTGCCGACTATATTTTCAACACATTTCCGCCGAGATTATCAATGTTCCTGATTACCGCATCTTCCAGGGGCACCGGGTATTTGCCGTCGTAGCAGGCGCAGCAATAGCCGCCTAATTCGTGCGGCGCAGATTCCACCATTTTCTCCTGCGACAGATAGTGCAGCGAATCCACGCCTAAAATCTGCCGCACTTCTTCCACCGTCCGCCCGGAAGCGACTAATTCATTCGGCGTGGGGAAATTCATACCGTAGAAACAGGGAAATCTCACCGGCGGGCAGGACACCCGGATATGCACTTCTTTGGCTCCGGCTTTGCGCAAAAGTTCGGTCAATTTCGCCAAAGTAGTGCCGCGCACGATGGAATCTTCCACTACCACGAGGCGTTTGTCTTTGAGCACACCGCCGACCGTATTGAATTTCAGCCGCACACCCAAATCCCGCCCCTGCTGGAAAGGATGAATGAAAGTCCGGCCGATATAATGATTGCGGATTAAGCCGATTTCGTATTTAATTCCGCTTTTTTGGGCGTATCCCAAAGCAGCGGTATTCGACGAGTCCGGCACGGAAAAGACGATGTCCGCGTCCGCCGGAGCTTCTATCGCCAGATTTTTGCCTAATCTCCGGCGGGTTTTATCTACAAAATCGCCGAAAATGCGGGAATCGGGACGGGAAAAATATACATATTCGAATATACACTGAGTAACTTGAGAACTTTCCGCAAACATAATGCTCTGGAAGCCGGATTTGTCGATGACAATCACTTCCCCGGGCTGAACATCGCGCACATATTCCGCGCCGATCAAATCGAAGGCGCAGGATTCCGAGGCCGCCAGCCAGCTGCCGGTCAATTTGCCCAAAGCCAGCGGGCGGAAACCGTGAGGGTCGCGGGCAACGATCAATTTATCCGGCGTCAATATGACTAGGCAGAAAGCGCCTTTCAATTGCCGGCAGGCGTCGATCACCCGCTTCACTAAAGTCTTTTCCCGGGATTTGGCGATCAGATGCAGAATGATTTCGGAATCGGTGGTGGATTGGAAGATGGAGCCCTCTTCCTCCAGTTTGCGTTTCAGAGCATTGGTGTTGACCAGATTGCCGTTATGGGCGACGGCGATAGGCCCGTCTTTCAAACGCGCCAGCAGCGGCTGGACATTGTGCAGTCCGCAGCCGCCGGTGGTGGAATAGCGGTTGTGACCGATAGCGATATGCCCTTTCAAAGCGGTCAAAATCGAACGGTCGGCGAACACATCCGCCACCAGCCCTTCACCGATGTGGGTATAGACATTCGTTCCGTCGGAAGAAACGATGCCGGCGCTTTCCTGCCCCCGATGCTGCAGGGCGAAAAGCCCCAGATAGGCTAAATGCGCGGCTTCGGCGTTATTGTAGATGCCGATGATGCCGCAGAATTCTTTGATGGGTTCGGTCATTTTTATTGATAAAATTTATCATTTTTCAAAGTTGAGTTGCATCAAGCTGTCATTCCCGCGAAAGCGGGAATCTCAAACAAGTATCGCGCCCCCCGTCATTCCCGCGAAAGCGGGAATCTCAGAGCAGTATCGCGTCCCCTGTCATTCCCGCGCAAGCGGGAATCTCAAA
>Ga0172368_10003425_pt1 | contig 19235 bp, 14 predicted proteins | sample Lak11m_FD_114540 | JGI IMG/M metagenome (GOLD analysis project Ga0172368, IMG submission 114540) | Freshwater microbial communities from Kabuno Bay, South-Kivu, Congo - kab_022012_11m | ecosystem: Environmental > Aquatic > Freshwater > Lake | place: Democratic Republic of the Congo: South-Kivu...
GAGACCAGGTCGGCGCCGTCGTCCATCGTCATGGTGGGCCGGAGGTCGAGCACCGCGTTGATATGCTGATAATAGGTGCCCTCGTCCTCCCCCTTGATGGCAAAGGTGGGGATGCCCATGTCCACCGCCAGGAAGGCGGCCACGTCATCCTGGGTGGAGAGTGGATTGGACGCGCAGAGAAACAGTTCGGCGCCGCCCGCCTGCAGAGTAAGTGCCAGGTTGGCGGTCTCTGTGGTCACATGCAGGCACGCGCCGATGGTCTGCCCCTTCAGCGGCTGATTTTTCGCGAAAACATCGCGGATCTGCCGCAATACCGGCATCTCCTGCTCCGCCCATTCCACGCGCAGGCGACCGGCCGCCGCGAGTGAGGGGTCTTTGACATCATATTCAGCCATATGAACCTCGTTTGTTTGGATATACCTGTAATAGTTTCGTCAGTTCGGCATATTTCCTCCAGGGGTATCGCCCGCATCTTGGGACAAATGTTAACAAAGGTTGTCTACGGCGCCCATGATGACCCCCGGCTAACAGTATTATTCCAGCTTACCCGGGAATCATGACAACGCTGTGACGGACGTGTTACCGCGCAATGAACAAGTGAAGCGATGAAGCGATGAAGCGATAACCGGGAACCAGTCATCGCTTCATCGCTTCATCCTCCATATACGCCAGATACGCTGCCGGAAACGGCTTCAGCGCGCGTTCGAGGACGCCGTGAACAGAGGAGAGGAAGACGCCATAGTTGACCATGGGCACGCCGGCAGACTGCGCCTGCAGGCCGCGGGAGAGCATTTCCCGGCGGTTGATCATGCAGCCGCCGCAATGAATAACCAGGTCAAAGCTGGCGAGATCGGGCGGGAACTCCGGGCCGCTGCTGAAGTGGAAGTCGATGTCGCCGCCAACGACCTGGCGCAGCCAGCGTGGAATCTGCACCTTGCCGATGTCGTCCGCCTGGCGGTGATGCGTGCAGGCCTCCGCGATGAGCACCTTTGCACCGGGTTGCAGCCGTTCCACCGCGCGCACCCCGCGCACCAGTTGCTCCAGGTCGCCTTTCAGCCGCGCCATCAGGATAGAGAAGGTGGTGAAGGGGATGTCCTCCGGCGTGTCTGCCGCGGCCTTCAGCACCGCCTGTGAGTCGGTCACCACCAACTTCGGCTTCGTCTTCAGGTTAGCGAGCGCGATTTTTAGCTCGCGCTCCTTTACCACCAGTGTGAAGGCATCATGATCGAGGGCGTCGCGGATGGTCATCACCTGCGGCAGGATGAGGCGGTCCTTCGGCGCGGCCTTGTCGATGGGCGTCACCAGCACCACGCAGTCGCCGGGGCGTACCAGGCCGTCCAGCACCGACGCCTGCAGCCGGTCCGCCGGCGCGGCAGCAATAAGCAGGCGCTTCAGTTCTTCAATACCCTGTCCGGTGACCGTGCTGACATAGGCGGCAGGCAGGTCGTGCGCTTTTGCCCAGCGGAGCGTCTCGGTCGCCTCCGCGTCCAGATCTGCCTTCGTGATGACTGCCACCACGGGCCGCTCGCGCGCATGCAGGCGCGCCAGCAGGTCGTCCTCGTATTGATCGGGACCGGCTTCCGGGTCGAGCACAAGCACAGCCAGATCGGTGCGGTCGATCACGCGCAGCGTCTTCTCCACGCGCAGCATGCCCAGCGCGCCGGTGTCGTCGATGCCCGCGGTGTCGGTGATCATCACCGGCCCGATGGGCAGGATCTCCATCGCTTTCGCCACCGGGTCCGTGGTCGTGCCCGGCACCTCCGACACGATGGCAGCCGGTTGATTTGTCAGCGCGTTGATTAAACTCGATTTCCCTGCGTTCCGCCGCCCGAAGATGCTGATATGCAGGCGCGAGCCGGCAGGGGTCTGCTGTATTGATGATGACATGGACCTTTCATTTTACCGGAATTCGGCCTTGTTGGACAACTCCGTGGGGTTTGATGATAGAGAGCGCCTGGTGTTTCTCGAACCTTTCTCTCGTTTGTAGAGGAACTTGTTGCAAATTTAAACAAACATTAACAAAGAGGAAGGAATAGGATAATGCTATTAGTGATATATTAAGTAAGCCTTTTCTTTGCAACATAGCACTACTACACTTTCGCCCCGTTCACAGATACGACGTTTTGTAGGGTCCGTATTATGTCCGAGCCATCGGACCCCACCATATCCGGTATCAATCTGAGAGGAGAGCGGGATGAAAAGTATACTTGTGGTGCAATTTATAGTGACGTCCGCATTGCTCATTGCGCTCAGTGGCTGTGGATCGGATGGTATCGACAGCAACTCCCCTGACTCACCCCCCGCCGCGGGCATTATCTACACGACCAATACAGCGGGCAGCGCGAATATCGGCGTCTTCACCGACCGGAGTGACGTCTACCTGAACGGCGGACCAGCCGCGCTGACACCGGATGGTCTGCCCAACGGCAGCTATTACGTCATGGTGACCACCCGCAATGGCGTCATCCTCGGAAAATCGACGGCCCCTGTCATTGACGTTGCCGGCGGCAGTTTCACCGCGGTCTATCGGCTGCGGAATATCCTGACCCAGACGAATGGGAGCGGTAAAGTCGTCATTGACAGAAACGGCGATAACCTTTCGGGATTCGCGCGCTGTGCCGATAGCCAGTATAGAGTGCTGATCTGCACGCTTCCGACCTTCCCGTTGAACAGCCGATGGTCTGCCGACTTCACCGTCAATGAATCGGGCGCATTCCCGCAGTCTGCCTATCTGCAGGTGCTCAAGTTTTATGATGCCAATGCGAATGGCCTGTTCGATAGCAACGAACAGGAAATTGCGGGATGGAAGGTCGCCGTCAGCGATGCGGTCAGCACCACCTGCTTCACGCCGGTGGCGATGATCCTGAATCCCGGCACGTATACCATCACGGAGAGCAAACCGAAAGAAACCTTCTGGGCGTCCACCACGCCTGCCTCGTTCCCCGTGACGCTGGCTGCGGGCGATGATACCCTCGTGGCGTTCGGGAATGTCACGCTCGCGGGAGGGAACGCCAATAGCCTGTCGTTCTGGGCGAGCAATAACGGGAAGGCAGTGATCACGGCGGATGATCTGGCGCAATTGTCCGCGCTGCATTTGCGCACGCTCCTCGGCGGCAATTTCGATCCGGTAAATTTCGAGGAACTGCGTGATTGGCTGGAACAAGCCGGTTCGTTGTATCCCAGCTATCAGCTCTCTGCCTATCTGGCGGTGATGAAGTTAAATATCGTCCATGGTTTTGTGAATGGCAATGCGCTGATTCACGCCGACGGCGCGCAGAGCGCGAATGCCGCCGGTTTTGCGACGGTGAATGCCATCCTCGCGGAAGTGAATAGCGAACTCGGACTGCATGGCACGGCGACGGCGATCAATCCCTGGTGTGCCTATCAATTGGCGTTGATCTCCGTGCTGGATCAAGCGAACGGCAACCAGAGTTTCGTGCAGTCATCACCGGGCGTATTCACGTTCTAGCACATTCCAAGCGAGGAGCAGAGATGTTGGCAGTCGATTCATACCATCACATTTCAGCGATCTCGATGTTCTGTAATCGATGTAAACAAGAAGCAAGTCGCCATACCCTGGTGGTAGGCGTCACGCTTCCCAACAGGTTGCGCGATTTGTGAAAGGAGCTTTTCCCATGCGATTCTTCACGATGTTGCTGCTCGCGGGAGCACTGACACTCACATACCTTGTGAGCGGTTGCGGTGGGTCGGATTCGTCGATTGACCCCAATCCCGCCAACCAGGTAAATTTTAAAACTGCGAAACTCATTACCACCGACAGCACTGGCACGGTGACCATCAAGGACTTCACCGCGAAGCAAGATGTATATCTGTATGGCGAGCCGATAGCCCCCACCGCGGACGGTTGGCCAGCGGGAATCTATTACGTGAAGGTGACGAGTTCCAGCGGTGAAATACTCGGCAAATCCGACGGTCCGGTGATCACCGTCATCAACGGCTCCTTCGATCAGGTGTACCATTTGTGGGACATCGTCTACCAGACCAATGCCAGCGGGGGGTTCCTCCTGGATGGCAATGGCGAGAAGATCCTGGGATTCGGGAACAGCCCGGACGATGATTATGAAATCTGGCTCAGCACGGACAGTACCTTCCCGGTCCCCGCCAGTAAAACAGACATTTTTGATGCCCCTGGAAGCGTCGTGGGAGACAAAGGCAGGCTGCAGATCATCAAGTTCTACGATGCCAATAAGAATGGTGTCAACGATGATGATCAGGACCTGCCCGGATGGCTGATCCACATCACGGGTGCTGCGACGTATGACGTATATACGCCGGTCTCGATTCTCCTGCCGCCGGGTACCTATACCATCAGCGAAGCCATGCCGGTCGCCAGCAGCGGCCACACCTGGGCGGCCACCAGGCCGGCTTCGGTGAACGTGACGCTGGAGGCGGATGACGTGACGACCGTGGCGTTTGGCAACGTCAGCCTTGGTGCGGGCGGTTGCAAGTCGCTCGGGTATTGGGTCAATCCCGCTGGCGGCTACCAATCGATCACCAACGACGACCTGGCGATGTTCGTTGCTTTGCATCTGCGGAATGTCGATGGCTCGAACTTCGATCCGGCGAATGCAAAACAGTTTCAGGACTGGGTGCTCGATGCCGACCTGACAAACCTGGCCAACTTGTTGTCGATGCAACTGGCGGCCCTGGAGCTCAATGTAGCGCATGGCAGAGTCGCCGGCTCCGAGCTCGTGTTTGCGCCGGGAACCAACAGCGCCAACGCGCAGGGTTTCGCCACGATCAGCGCGCTGATGGCGGAGGCAGAAGCCGAGCTGGCGTTGCATCCCACGGCCCTTGTCGGCGAAGCCTGGCGGGATTATCAGGATGTGCTGAAAGAAGCGGTGGAAGCGACGAATAAGAACCTGTCGTTCCTGCTGACTTCACCGCCGCCGTTCTCATTCTAGCCGGCGCGTCATCGACAAGATGGGCTGGCCGTACCCCCGGTTGCCGGGGGTACGGCCAGCGTTTGACGTCTTGAATAAGCTTCCCTTACCCGTTTCGCATTATAACCGATGTGAACCGGCCTCCGCCTCCCGCTTCACGTGCCCATGGTCCGTCCCGACCGTCCGCCCCAGGCCCAGGATGCGCAGGCTGATACAGCCGCGGCAGTGGGCGGGGTCGTCGGTAAGGCAGATTTTGTCGGGGTAGATTTCATATTGCGCGCGGTGGGCGGCGGGGGTGACGTTGGGCATTACCACGTTGGCGCCGGCCTGCAGCGCGCGTTCGCGGCCCAGCGGGTGCAGGCTGCCCATGGCGGTGGTCGCCGGGATGTGCGCGTCGGGGAAAACCAGCCGCAACACCGCCACCAGCCGCAGTGTGCCTTCCACCGTGCCGCCTGCCGCGCCGCGCAGCGGCGTGTTGGGGTGGGGGATGAACGGGCCCACGCCGATCATCTCCGCGCCCAACTCGTGCAGCCACATCACGTCCCGCGCCAGATGCGCCGCCGTCTGCCCGGGCAGGCCCACCATCACGCCGGAACCGAGCTGATACCCGAGCTCGCGCAGGTCATACAGGCATTGCATGCGCTCCCGCAGATCGTCGTCCGGGTGCAGCGCCGCGAACAGATCGGGATCGGTGGTCTCGATGCGGAGCAGGTAACGATCCGCGCCGGCTTCGCGCCAGTTGCGGTACGTTGCGCGGTCGCGCTCGCCCAGGCTGAGGGTAATGGCCAGGTCGGTTGTCGTTTTGATGTCGCGGATGATCTCCGCCATCCGTTCTGCGATAAACCACGGATCTTCACCGGACTGCAGTACCACGCTGCGATAACCAAGCTTCTCCGCTGCCTGCGCGGTGGCTAGCATCGCCTCCGGCTCCAGCCGGTACCGTTCCAGCGCGCAGTTCTCCCGGCGCAGCCCGCAGTAAGCGCAGTTCTTCCGGCAGTAATTGGAAAACTCGATCAGCCCGCGCAGGTGCACCGCGCCGCCCACGTGCTCTGCCCGTGCGCGATCCGCCGCAGCATACAGCGCCGGCGCATCCACCTCGGCGCAACCCAGCAACGGCATGAGCCAATCCACCGCCGGTGCCGCCCCGGCGATCCCGCGCTCCAGCGCAACACGAAACGGTAAAAACTGATCATTGCTCATATTGAATGAATTTTATCGTGTTTAGGGATGCGTGGCAATGAGACATCGAGGGGGACTGTCCCCTCCGGCATCCGCATCCGCATTTAGCCGTGAACCGGCCAGCCTTCCGGGGACTGTCCCCACACCTAACGCCCGGCTGTTAAAAACCAGTGCCACCGCAGGGACTGTCCCCTCTGCATCCCATTTCTCCCATTCTTCCCATCCCCCCGCGTCTCCGCCAGTTTCCGAGTCGCCTTCCGTGCTTGCCCCCTCCTTAACCAAGCCGTATAATACCTGGCAGTTTATCTCCGAAAGGAACTGTTTCCATGCCCGCAAAGACTCAAATCCGCGCCGGCGTCATCGGCGTCGGCGGCATTGCCATGGGCAAGCACCTGCCCGCGCTGGCGAAGCTCGACAATGTAAAAATCACCGCTTTTTTCGACATCGATAAAGAGCGTGCCCTTAAAGGGCTGAATGAATTCGGCGCTTCCGGCGCCAAAGTGTATGAGAATTGCCACGACCTGCTGGCGGCGAAGCTGGATGTGGTGCATGTGTGCACGCCCAATAACAGCCACGCCGGCATCGCCATCGAGGCGTTGGAGGCAGGTTGCCATGTGATGTGCGAGAAGCCGATGGCCACCACTGCCGTCGACGCGCGGCGCATGGTGGCGGCGGCCCGCAAGGCCGGCAAAAAGCTCACCATCGGATACCAGTCGCGCTACCGGCCCGACGCGCAGTATATGAAAATGCTGATTGAGCAGGGCGAGTTGGGCGATATTTACTACGCCAAGGCACTGGCGCTGCGGCGCCGCGGCGTGCCCACCTGGGGCGTGTTCCTGGATAAAGGCATCCAGGGCGGCGGACCGATGATCGACATCGGCACCCACGCGCTCGACCTGACGCTGTGGCTGATGAACAACTACGAGCCGGAATACGCTGTCGGTACCGCCTTTTGTAAGCTGGGTAAGCGCGAAAACGCGGTGAACAGCTGGGGCCCCTGGGACCCGACGAAATTCGAAGTCGAAGATTCCGCGCTGGGTTTCGTCAAGTTCAAAAATGGCGCCGCGCTGGTGCTGGAAACGAGCTGGGCGCTGAACAACCTGCAGGAAACCGGCATCGCCTACGTGCTCTGCGGTTCCGAGGCCGGCGCCGATTCCCTGGACGGCCTGCGCATCAACGGCGAGAAGCAAGGCCGACTTTTCACTGAAAAGATCGATCTGAATGCCTGCGGCGGCGAGTTCAATGATGTCCGCGGCATGGACGCCGGTGAGATCGAAGCCAAACGATGGATCGATGCTATCGTGAAGGATACGGATCCTGTGGTGAAGATGGAGCAGGCCCTGGTGGTCTGCGAGATTCTGGACGCGATCTACGAATCGAGCGAAACCGGGCAGCCGGTCTACTTTACTGGCGAGCGCGAGTTGGCCGGCGTGTAACACGTTTCGCAACATAAATGAGTGACAACAGTCCTCTCGGTTCTGCCGGGAGGACTGTTGTTACGCACCCACTAATCACTAATTGAAGTGGTACATCACGTTGTATTCAGCTTTTCGGTTGTAGCGCTCAGTCCGGTGGTTGAGTAGGCATGTGAGCTTTTTCGGTTCTTTTCGCAGCTCACGCGCCGTATCGAAATCACCGCGATCATAGATAAACCTTGCGGAAACGGGCGGATACCCGCGGTGGTTTCGATACGGCGCGATAGCTATGCGGAGATTTCGAATAGGCTTCCCTGCCTACTCAACCACCGGACTGAGTGCATATATATTAAGCCCAAGACGCAACGTGACCACCCGCTACAACAACTCCCTCATTCTCCCACTCCTCCCACTCCCTCTACTCTTCCACTCCTCCACTAACTTATCACTTATCACTAATCCCCCCCGTTTGGCGTCTCCTCGCGGAATGGGTATAATGGTAGGGCGTTATGCGTATTGCCCGTCTGTGCCTGTTGCTGTTGCTGCTAATGATCCCGCTGCTGGGCGGGCAAGCGGGGGTGACCCCCCTGGCGGTGTTCGGCGTGCTTGCCGCGTTCGGCTGGCTGGGGTGGGCGACGGAGCGGGACACGAGCCTGCCGGCGCGGTTCCCGCTGTATTGGCCCCTCGCTGCGCTCATCGCCGTTACTGTCGTCGCCACCTTCACTTCGGTTTATACATCCGCCAGCGTGCTGGGCATCTGGCAGGTCGCGGTGCTGGCGGGCGCGGTGCTGCTGGCTGCTGCCGTGCCGCTGGACCGCCGGCAGCTCTTCGCCGGTGTTCTCGCGTTTTGCCTCGGTTTGCTGGCGACCATCATTTACGGCTGGTTCCAGTGGGGAAGCTGGCTGGCGAGCGGACACGGGTTGTCCTGGCGCATCTTGAGCACCTGGGAAAATCCCAATTATTACGCCCCCTTCCTGCTGCTCGGTATGCCGTCTCTGCTCGTCCTCGCACGGCGGTCGCGGCATGTAATGCTGCGCTGGGGTTTCGGCCTGTTGGCGTTCTGCTCGCTGGCCACGCTGGTGATGACGCAGTCGCGCGGCGGGGTGCTGGCGCTGCTGCTGTGCCTGCTGGTCTTCCTGCCGGCGTGGGGATGGGTGGAGGGTCGTCTGTCGGCGCGCACCCTCGGGCTGGGCGCCGTGGGGTTCGTCATCCTCATCGGACTGATGCTCCTCTCGCCGCTGGGCAAGCGCGTGCTGGACCCCGCGGTGCGCGCGCGGCAGCTCCATTCGCAGATGTTCCGCTATTACACCTGGCAAGGGTCGCTCCGCCTGCTGCGCGATTACCCTGTGCTGGGGGCCGGACCGAATACCTTTCCCTCGGTGTTCGGGAAATACCAGGAGGTGGGCTACACTCGCAACGCGCACAGCATTTACCTGATGGCGGCGACGGAGACGGGCGTGGTGGGGCTGCTCGTGCTGTTGTGGCTGTTCGGCGCGGTGCTGGTGCCGGCCTGGCGAGCCTTCCGCGCGCCGGGCAAAGATGACGAAAGCCTGCTGCGCCGGTCGCTGGCGATCGCGCTCTTCGCGGGCACGCTGGGGTTACTGCTGCACGGATGCCTCGATGCCGACTGGGGTTATCCGGGCATCCAGCTCACGCTGCTGCTATCGGTGGTGGGGCTGTGGCGGCTGGACCCCAAATTCGCGGTGCATCCCGCGGGTCGAGCGCGCGTGCTGCTGCCGGCGGTCATGCTGCTGGTCGCCGTGCTCCTGCTGCCCGGCGCTTATGCCCGGCTGTATGCCGATCGGGCTGTGGCGCTGACCAGGCCCGAGGAGCGCGACCAGCGCGCCGAAGTGTACCGGCAGGCCGTGCGCCTGGCGCCGACGAACACCGCCTACCTGCGCGAGGCCGGCCTCAGCGTACCGCGCGCGGAAGGTGAAAAGCTGCTCGCGCGCGCCCAGCGCCTAGAACCCACAAACCCGGCGAACTGGCTCTACCTGGGGAAGATCGCGGTGGCGGCGGGCGACGACCGGACGGCACTGGCCGCGATGACCGCCGCGGAGGAGAAGCAGCCGTATCTTTTCCCTGCGCTGCTGGGCATCGCCCAGGCTTGCTGGAAGCTGGGCGACATCGCCGGCTGCCGGGCGGCGCTGGCGAAAATCCTGCGCACCCAGGGTGGCCCGCGCGACATATACCGTCCCATCGAGGTGCCGGAGCCGTTCTACACGCAAGCCTGGTATGCGCTGGCCGATCTTGATTTGCAAAAAGGGGATCGGCAAAACGCCGTCCGTGAGTTTGCCCGCGCGCTGGAGAGCGGTCAACAATTCACCGCGGGCTTCACCGAGGAAGCGCAGGCGCAGGCACTGCTGCAGGGCGACGACGGGGGACAAAATATGGTCCGGATCACGATGTTCCTGGCGCACAAACAGCTTGAAACCCTACTCCGCGCGACCGAACCCTCCACCGCGCAAACCCACCACAATGAAGCAGAATCACTGCGAGAAACCTACTTCAGCGACGTCCCCGCCAAGCTGATGGCCGAGATCCCCGCCACCCCATTCCCCTGATGGCTTTCTCTTACTCTTACTCGCCTGCGTTTCCCAAACAAACGGTAGAAAAGAACACGCGAGGAATCTTGCCTTCTCAAGTGACCATCCAGGTTTCCCACTCACCACTTACTTATTACTTATCACTTATCACTATTCCAACCGAGTATTCCCTTACTCTCGATCTATCTCTCGATACCGCTGCGGCCATTCCATCAGAAACGTCGCGAACGGTTCGCCGGCAAGCGCGGCGTAGGCGGTGGGGAGGGGAGCGCCGGCGGCGAGGCGATCGAGCAGGGTGAGGATGCCGGGGACACCGAGACGATGGGCCATCACGGTGGCCATGGCATCGGCCTGGGCATAGGCGGGGGTGGAGTCGGCGCCCAGAAAGGCGCGCTCCAGCGCGGTCAAGCTCATCGGCACTGCGGGCGGCAGGCCGCTGCGCTGCCCGCCCCAGCCGCCGACGAGACAGGCCAGTCCCTCGTTGAGCCACAGCGGCAGTCCTTCACCGTGGCCGCGCTGGGCGATGGCCAGGTGGGCCATTTCATGGCGCAGGATATTGCCTACCATCGCATCGCTCTGCTCGCCAACCGGCCAGTCTTCCGGCGAGCACAGCACCAGCAGGCCCGGCGAGGAGAAGGCCACCGCGTGCAGCGTGCGCGCCTCGGGCAGCAGCACCCGCGCATATCGCACATAGGAATTCCCATCGGCGAAGAGCAGCACGCGGAAGCCGTCCACCTCGACGCCGGTCGCCGCGCTCACCTGGCGGCGAGCCTCCTCCACCGCGGCGAATACGCGATCGGTGTCACGTTCGGCAGGGGTGTATTGCAGGATGAAATGCGGCGCCTTGCGGCTCAGCGGCGGCTCCAGGCGCTCCTGGGTAGCGAGAACAGCCACGATCTGCCGCAGCGCATCGGAGCCGGGGCGGCGGGTGAGGAACTGCGTCAGCATGGCGCGTGCCCCGGGCAGATCACCCGCCAGCGCGCGGGTAACGGCATACTCGACCAGCAGGTTATCGTCGTTGGGAAAGCGCGCGGTATAGTCTGCGTAGGTCTGCAGCGCCACCGGATAATCACTCGTCTGCCGCAGTGCCCGCGCATGCCAGGTGCAAATGTCGTAATTTGTCGTATCGCGCGCCGCCGCCTGTCCCAGGTGCTCCGCCGCCAGCCGGTAGTTGCACTGCCCGTAAAAGGCGCGTCCCAACCAGTACTGCAACACGCTGTCCCCGCCCAGGTCCGCCTCCAGCGGCTGCAGGACTTGCACCGCCTCCGCGTATTGCCCGCGTCCCACCAGCGCAATACCCTCGCCCAGCGCCGGCGGATCCGCCGCCCGCAGGCACGCCGGCAGCAGCACGAAAAGGGCGATCATGATGGGCACGAAGCGCATGCGTGTATTATATAGTGGTGAGTGGCTGGTGGCTAGTGGCGATGCAGTTTTGAGTTTTGGGTTTTGAGTTGCCGTCTAACCGAAAGCTTGATTCATGGTAAGCCAAGGTCCGGTGGTTGAGTAGGCAAGAGAGCCGCGCGTTTTTTTCGCAGCTTATGTGCTGTATCGAAACCACCGCGGGTAAATGCAGAGCTTTCCTGTAACCACGGTGGTTTCGATACGGCGCGATAGCTGCGGAAAGAACCGAACAGCTCCCCTGCCAACTCAACCACCGGCCACATCGTCTTACACTGGATCAAGCTTTCGGTCAATCTTTAACTCAAAACTCAAAACTTAAAACTGAATTACCCCTCACTTATCACTTATCACTTATCACTACTCACTTCCTTCACCGCATCGTCCAGCATCCTGAAAATCAGCAACTGGTTGATCACGCTCATCGGCGCCATGCGGCCCGGAGGGAAGGGGATTTCAACCTCGGCGTCGCCGAAGGCCCAGCTCTGCGGGATGTGCACGAGGGCGTCCGGGACGCGGTTGTTCGGATCGAGGGGATCGTCGATGAAGCTGGTGATGAGGCGCGCGCCTGCCGCGCGGAACCAGGCGCCGTGGGCGTAATAGGCGCTGTCGATGCCGACGTAGCCGATATAGATCACCAGGTCGCCGGGCTGGACCTTCTCGCGCACGTCCGCTTCGCGGGGGACGCCCAGATTGAGGTAGGGGCGCCGCACGGCATGTCCCATCTCGCCGGGCACAGCGTGCGCCAGACAGGCGGTGATGACACGGCCGCCGTCGCGAAACTGCGCGGTGATCAGGCCGGCAGCCTCGGTGATGCGCGTCTGGATCTCGGGCCGCGCCACGTCGTCGAGCAGCCAGGCCACGCGCCGCAGGTAGGCGCCCGCCAGTTCGCCCGCCGGCACCGCGGTTTCGCAGGGCAGCAGGGCGTCCTTCGGTTCCAGCGACTTGTTGAACTCCGTGGCGCCGGGCACGAAGATGCTTTGCATCACGTGCGGGTGAACGCCCTGCTGGGTGAAGGCGGCAACGAACTCGACGACCCACATCCAGCCGAGGGTGATGTTGGCAATGAAATTGACCGGGCTTTTCGCCGCGCTCCCTGACGCCGCGCCATTGTCGAGGAAGACATCATACGGCAGCTTTGCCGGCATTCCTACCTGCGAGCCGATCAGAACCGCCTGCCAGCCGTGCTCGCGGTAGTCCGGCAGCACGCTCTTCGCCTGCGCCGTGTCCTCTTCCCAGGAGCGCGCGGCGTAGAGGATCGCATCCGGTGACGGCAGTTCGCCCGGCTTGTCATTGCCCCAGTTCGCCAACCCGCCGGCGCGCGCCACGAATTCATCGGTGAACGCCGGTTGGCAGGATGACGGGAAGCGCACCTTCCACGCCGGATTGGCCGCCGCCCGCGCCGCCTCCTCCGCGGATGCCACAATGGCCGGAATCTGCGCTTCCAGCCCGCCCATCCGCGCGCGCAGGGCACGTAATATCCCCGGTTCGCTCGTCATCATGGTCCTCTCACTCCCTCCACGAACGGTTATCCCCGCAGGTCCTCGTTACCGGCATGTATTATACCATTCAAGCTGTCCCATTGGCGCGGTGAATACCTTTACCTTCGCCTGCTCGGTACCCGCGATCCCGCGCAGCACCGCGGCCTTTCCGTGCGCCCCTTCGTCTGGGCGTTGCAGCAGTCGACCGACTGCCGGATAACTCATGCTTTGACATGCTGCTCGAGCGTATCCAGGCCGGATTGGGTTGTCAGTGCGGTGTTAGATGAAAGTGGCTTGATACCACCTGCTTCCAACAGCAGACACATATCCGCCACTTGCTGCATTTCGTCGGCGCTGTGGGTGATGTGGATGGCAGTGACTCCCGTCTGCGCCTTCACAATACAGAGCAAGTCGCACAGGTTCGCGCGACTTGTGTCATCCAGCGCACTTAATGGTTCGTCCAGGCAGAGCAATCGCGGACGCGCGGCCAGCGCCCGCCCGAGCGACACCCGTTTGGTTTCCCCCCCGCTTAATCCCTGAGTGTGGCGATTAAGCAGGTGGGCGATCCCCAGCAGTGCGGCCAGCTCATCGACCCGTTGGGCAATCTGCGCCGTCGGCCATTTACGCATCCGCAGCGGAAAGCTCAGGTTCTCGCGGACACTCATCGTGGGAAACAGCGCCCCGTCCTGCGGGACAAAGCCGATGCCGCGTTGTGCGGGGGGCACATCGGTGACGTCCTGTCCCATTAAAAGAATCCGTCCCGCCGTCACGCTGTTCAAGCCGCAAATCGCTTCCAGCAAGGTGGTTTTCCCGGCTCCGGATCGCCCCATCAACGCGCAGTAGCACCCGGTGGGGATTTCCAGCGCGATGTGCCGCAGTGTGAAGGCGCCGACGGTGATGCTGACATCCTGGAGGGCGATCATACGACCCCCTTGTGAAAGACGCCGGGCATCCCGGCCAGCCGCACGATGAACATCGCGATGGTGGAGAGGAGAATCATGAGCAGGGCGATTGCGACGGCCAGTTCGATATGCCCGTCGTTGATCTCGAAAAAGACGCTGGTCGGGAGCACTTCCGTATGCATGCGAATGGTGCCCGCGAAGATCATGACCGGGCCGAATTCGCCCAGCGAGCGCGACCAGGCCAGCGTAAAGGCGGCCAGCATCCCGCGCCGCGCCTGTGGCAGCACGACATGCCGGAATACCTGCTGCTGGCTGCAGCCGAGTGTCAACGCCACCTGTTCCAACCGGGGGTTCATCTGTTCAAAGGTCGAGCGCATGATGCGCAAGGCAAACGCACAGGCAACGGGGAATTGGGCGAGAATGACGCCGGGCACCGCGTAGCTGACCGGGATGATCCGTTCGATGGCTCGGCCCCAGGGTGAATTAAACAGCAGGAGCAGGCTCAGCCCGATGACGACCGGCGGCAAAACAAAGGGAATATCGAGCAGGATATCCAGGACATGCCGCCACGGCCCCTGCAGCCGGGAGATCACATAAGCCAGCGGCACTGAGATGAGCAGCGAGAAGCACCCCGTCATGAAGCAGGAGAAGAGGCTGAGCTTCACGGCATAACGGATTTCCGGGCTGGTAAAGGCCGCGATTATATGGGTCGGCCTGACGGCGGCGATATCGGCAACCAGCATCCCCACGATCAGAAGGACATACAGTCCACCCACCAGGCTCAGCACTTGCATGAACATCCGGTCGGATGTGGTATCCAGGCGGAAGCGTTTTGGTTCTGCTTGCGTTGTGTTCGTCATCTTCCCGTTGCCTGCTCCTTGTTTATAGATTCAGCTAACCATTCACGGGGTATGTCTCATGCTCATGCATATACTCCTACCCCGGCTGAGCCGGAACCGGGATGACTGCTAATGTGTCAAAATGTGTCATCAAACGGCCTTTTCGCTGCAGGAAAGGCACCAGAGTCGGAGTCTGCTATATCTCTCCGTGAACGGTTACCTATTCGGATGCCGGCGACGGCATCAGTTTGCCCCCGGGTGCACTTCAAAACCAAGGTGCGCCAGTATGGGGGCGCCTCCATCCGTGGCCGCCATATAGCGGGCATATCGCAACGCCTCATACTGGTGCGCGCTGGTCGAGGGTATACCCGCCACAACTTTCGCTTTCGCGGTTTGCAGCGGGGTCGTCTCAATGGCGGTTAACGATGTCTTATAAGCACTGCTTTTCACCGTGGTATCCCAGACCACGCCGACATCGGCCGTGCCGGCTTTCACTGCCTGGGCCACTTTATCCACCGTCGAAAGATTGGACGGCGCCAGCGCGCCGCTGGTCGGCAACAGGGCAAAGAACGCATCCCACTGCCCGCTTTTCACCATGGCATCGCTTGAAAATGTGGAGATGGAAGCATTCACATAATCGGCAAAGGCAATCTTTAGTCCGGATCTGGAGATGACGTCGGCAAGGCTGAGGATATTTTGGGGATTGCCGTAAGGCACTACGAGCACAGGGTGCTGGTACGCCAGTGTTACCGCGGCTCGCATCAGTTTTCCGGCCGTCGTGGTGTAGCTTTCATCCGCGGGCAGGTACAAATCGCCTTTGCCGGACGACTTGATACTCGACAACAGGGCGCCGGATGAGCCGTAACTCGACGCAAAGCTGATCGCGGGATTGGCGCCGGTGTATTGGGCGCTGATAGCGGTGTATGATTCTTTCAACGCCTGCGCGACAAAGCACAGCAGGGACACGTCCGTCCGCTCCGGCAAAAAGATGGTGGCATTGTTTGCGGTGACCAACTCTACATGCCCATCCAGAAAGCTTGCGGTCATCCAGCCTCCGTGCCGTGTCGTATCCAGATCATCCAGGTATTCCGCCACATTCAATCCTGTCGTCCGATCGGGCCCGCCTTCGGCCGTCAGGCAGGTACCGGTATAGTCGCCATCAAAATCACCGAGCGGCTTGCCGGCAATGGCGCCAAGATAGACATAACCATTAGCATGCGACCCATTCGAGAGACAGTGGAGGGCAACGGGCGGAACAGCGATATCAGTCCACACCGTTTCCTTCTCCGGCAGCATTTCATCGTGATCCTGGGTCGCCATCAATATCGCCGCCGCCAGTTGCCGTTGATTATTCAGACAACTGGCCTGGCGGCCTTTCTCACGCGCCTTGCCGAAGACGGGAAAAAGGATGGCGTCAAGAATCGCAATAATCGCGATGACCACCAGTAACTCGATCAGGGTAAAACCACGAGGACGGGGGGACGGCATTTGGTCCATCCTTTCTGTGTTGCTGTTAAACAGCGTGTGCTAACGAAACCTCGGCGACGACTTCCCCGGTGTGGTCGGTGTTATAACCGCCCAACACGGAGAATTGCGGGCGTACCGTGCGATGATCGAGTGTGCTGAGGAGTTGCCGCACCGATTCGATATCCAGGTATTCTTTCAGCACGGCCAGGTCGTAGCGGGCTTCCTGCAGCGGGATGAAATCGAGACCGAAGGTGGCAGCAACGCAGGCGCTGCTGACGCCGACATCCGCCTGCCCGGCAACCACGGCCTCCGCCACTTTCAGATGACTCAGCGCGATGGTGCCATAGCCTGGCACCGCTTCGCAAGGAACACGCTCTTTCAGCAGCATCATATCGAGCAGCATCCGGGAGCCTGCCCCGATTTCACGGTTAATGAGCTGCACTCCCGGTTGCGCCAGGTCGGTCACGCTCCGAATCGCTTTAGGGTTACCGGGAGATACCAGTAATCCTTCTTCCCAGACGCCGAGGTTGATCAGCACCACGGTGCGGTGGGGGGCATGCTGGCGAACAAAGGGGATGTTATACTCATGGGTCGCCGGATCGGCGGCGTGCAGCCCGGCGATATGGACTTCTCCCCGGACCAGGCTCTGCAGCGCGGCCAGGCTGTTGGCGAAATGCCAGTGAACCCGCAGTCCCGGATACCATCGCTCGGCCGCGCGCGCCCACAGCGAGAGGACCGGCGTGCATCCCGCCAGCGCGACGGTTTGCGTGAAGGCCGCCGGGTCGTTCAGCGGAGCGACCTGCCAGAGACCGGATGCCGGGTTTCGCCGCCCGATCCCATCGCAGGGAAGCATCTCGGTGCGAAAGGCTTCCTGTGCGAACAAGGGGTGGGCAACCCATTGTCCAGCCACCTGCGCCAGCGTCACCCGCATGTCATCACGTGCGGGTATTCTGCCGGCGTACGTTGCGGGGATGGCGGGCAGCTCGTCCTCCAACCTGAACATATCCTCAATCCGGCACCCCAACGCCCTGGCCAGGCGCAACGCCACGGCAGTCGACGGGGTGTAAAGCCCCTGCTCGATACCGCTGATAGTCTGGCGCGTCACCCCCGAAGCGAGGGCCAGGTTGGCCTGGCTTAAACCAATTCGTGTCCGAATCGCCTTTAAGTTGTTTTGCACCCCGCCTTCATCTTTCACCGAGCAGCCACCTTCACGTGAAGCGATAAGCGCCAGTAGAGTTGACATAGTGTATAACATACTTGCCGGTGCTTGTCAATAGTCAGAGAAAGCGCCTGTCCCTGACCCGCCATTCACCACTCACCCCTCCTTCCAGTCTTCCATTCTTCCAGCCATCCATTCTTCCATTTCTCATATCTCCGTTTCTGTTTGACGCTTCACGAGCATTAAGCCTATAATCGACCCATATTTCATCTGTGGGAGGCCGGATTGGCAACGGATGTCAGAACCGATGGGCAGGCGCTGCCGAACGCGCGGGGGTATTTCGGGGCGTTCGGCGGGTGTTATGTACCGGAAACGTTGAAAACGCCGTTGGAAGAGCTCTGTGCGGCATACGATGCGGCGAAGGCGGACCCGGCGTTCGCGGCGGAGCTGGAGGCGTATCTGCGCGACTACGTGGGGCGGCCCACGCTGCTCTACCGCGCCGACCGGCTGACCGCCCATTACGGCGGGGCGACGATCTACCTTAAGCGCGAGGACCTGTGCCACACCGGCTCGCATAAGCTGAACAACGTAATGGGGCAGGCGCTGCTGGCGCGCCGCATGGGGAGAACGCGGCTCATCGCAGAGACCGGCGCCGGGCAGCATGGGGTGGCTACCGCCACCATCGCCGCCCTCTTCGGCATGCCCTGCACCATTTACATGGGCGCGGAGGACGTCGAGCGGCAGGCGCTGAACGTGTTCCGCATGCGGCTGCTGGGCGCGGAGGTGGTCTCCGTGCAGAGCGGCAGCAAAACGCTGAAGGATGCCATCAACGAAGCTTTCCGCGACTGGGTGACGAACCTGCGCGAGACCTACTACGTGTTCGGCACCGCCGCCGGCCCGGAGCCATACCCGCGCATGGTGCGCGATTTCCAGCGCATTATCAGCCGCGAGATCAAGGCGCAGATGCTGGCGGCGGAAGGGCGGCTGCCGGATGCGGTGGTGGCTTGCGTGGGCGGGGGCAGCAACGCCATCGGCGCCTTTGCCGACTTTATCGACGATCCCGAAGTACAATTGATCGGCGTGGAGGCTGCCGGCCACGGCGTGGCCAGCGGCAAGCATGCCGCCACGCTGGGCGCGGGCCGGCCCGGCGTGCTGCACGGCGCGCACAGCTACCTGCTGCAGGACGCGCACGGGCAAATCATTGAAACCCATTCCATTTCCGCCGGACTGGACTACCCCGGCGTGGGGCCGCAGCACAGTTTCTTGAAGACGACGGGCCGCGGCCGCTACGTCTCCGCCACGGATGAAGAGGCGGTGGCCGCCTTCCAGCTGCTCACCCGCCTGGAGGGTGTCATGCCCGCACTGGAAAGTTCACACGCGGTGGCCGCGCTGGAGGCGCTGGCGCCGGCGCTGGGCACAGGCAAGCTCGTCGTCGTCAACCTGTCCGGCCGCGGCGATAAGGACGTGCAGCACATCCAGCGCTACCTGGATGAGCGGGGGAAATAGGGGCTGGGCACAAGGGAAAAATCATTTCAATCATTTTCCCCTGTGCTCCACCCCTCGCTTTATGAGGAGTTGATGGTGCGCATCGGACGCGTTTTGCTATTGCTGATTCTGCTGGCGGGTGCGGTGCTGGCCGCGTGGTACGCAGGCCGGCCTGCCGTGCGCGAGTTCCGCGTTGCACAGCGGCTGCATGACGACCTGCCCGACGTGGGCATGATCGCGGAAAACGCGGAGCTGCTGCTGGCGGATCCGCCGGTCGATCTTCCGCACACCCTGGGCTCGATGCTGACCCCGCTGTTCGACGCCGACGAGAGCCTGGCCGCCGTGCGCCTCCGCGACACGAATGGGACGCTGCTGTGCGAGGTGGACCGCGATGCGCCCCAGGAGCCGCGGGAACACACCGCACTGCCCGATATCCCCGCGCCGTCGCCGCCGTCCCGCC
>Ga0172368_10003427_pt1 | contig 19218 bp, 12 predicted proteins | sample Lak11m_FD_114540 | JGI IMG/M metagenome (GOLD analysis project Ga0172368, IMG submission 114540) | Freshwater microbial communities from Kabuno Bay, South-Kivu, Congo - kab_022012_11m | ecosystem: Environmental > Aquatic > Freshwater > Lake | place: Democratic Republic of the Congo: South-Kivu...
TACCGGCCCGGCAATATGGTTAAAAACAGTGATTGCGGGTAAACTTTCCGATTGCAATTGGGAACAAACATTAACTCCGGTTATTTATTTACCCGGTATTTCAAAAAGCCGCCTGAAGGAGGTAAGTAACCTTGGCCTTGAATTGCAGCCTTTGGCTGAGTATCAATACACAGGCACTTTTTTTAACCAGTACAATGGCAAAGAATGGACAATATTGGCATTTCTCACAAATCCGGATGATGGACTTGGGTTGAATATAAAACAGGATAGCAGCACGAAAGAATCCATCATTAAATCACTCCCTGTCTTTTTCGAAATGGACATAGCCGCCTTCTCTGCTCCGGTAATAGATGCTGAATTTATTAATGGTCTCGTTTTCCCAAATACTATCCCAAACATACTTAAATGGATGTGTAAGGGCGATGAGTTTTTAGCAAGAATGGAGCCGGCTCTTAAAGAAACCTTTGTTGATATTTGCAGTAGTCGTTATGGTTCTATCCCTGATTATAAAAACATTAAGGAAATCGCCCTTAAGCTGGGTAAACAGGAAAATGCCTGGAAGCATGTTTGGAACTTTTATGCCAACTCGCCTTCAAAATATCCTCAAATTGAGTCCCTTCTCAGAGAAGCAAAACCCGGAGATATGGGTAGCGGTATCTTCTCCATACCCGATGAAAGCTGGCCGCAAATCAATGAGGAAAGAGAAACACATCTGCGAAGCGAACTGGGTAAATTATCAAAAAATGATTTACCAAAAATAAGCACCGGCTTAAATAAACTTTATGACCAGCACAAAGAAAGAAATAAATGGGTATGGACAGAACTTGGATATTCGCCCCTCGTTACAGCCCTAAAATATTTAAAAGGCTTATCTGAAAGTGTAAACAAGCCTTATCCTCCTGCAAATCTTGAAGAAATCATTCAGTTTTATACCAAAGAAGGGTTCTATGCAGATGCATGGATGCGAAAGGCCTATGCCGCAGTAAAGACCGAAAAAGATAAATCGGTTATCCGGGAATTGATTCAATTGATTTATAAACCCTGGCTGGAGAAAATTACCGAAAAATTTCAAAATCTGGTAATTGATAGTCTTTCAGAAACGAAGCAGCACAATAATACAGTACAAAAGGAACAATTTTATCTTTTCGTTGATGCCTTCCGCTATGAAATGGCAAAGGAATATATATCCTTATTAGAAAAAAAAGGGTATAAAGTTGAACTTACACATGCTTTTACAGCCATTCCAACTTTAACATCAACCGCAAAAGTAAAAGCCAGTCCGGTTGCCGAAGAAGTAAATACAGCCAGCGAATTCGAAGATTTTACACCCTTTTTTAATTCAAGCAAACCTGCAAACATAGTAAATTTCAGGGCGGAACTTGAAAACAAAGGATTTCAGCATAGCTTAAAAAAAGGTTTTGAACCTGCAAAATCCTACTGGGTCGAAATTGGTAACATAGATATACGCGGCCATGATGAACAGGCTGAAATGCTCAAAAGGACTGATGAATTATTTGATGAAATTACAGAGGTAATTGATACAGCCATTGAAGCAGGAATAAAAGAAATAAAGATAGTCACCGATCACGGGTGGTTAATGCTGCCTGGTGGTTTACCAGCAGCTAAAATCATCAAAGACTTAACAGTTGCCCGTTGTGGAAGGTGCGCATACATCAAGGAAGGAGTAAAAACAGAATTTACGCAATTACCATGGGAATGGAATCCATCGGTGTATATCGCCTATGCTCCTGGTATATCATTTTTTAGAAACAACGAGGAATATGCACATGGTGGCATTTCATTACAGGAGTGCATTGTCCCGGAAATCAAAATACAGGTAGAAAAAGATGAACTAATCAATGCAAAAATATCCTCTTATAAATGGGTAAACTTGCGGTGCCAAATTGAAACAGAAAATGTACCGGATGGTTTTTTGATTGACATCAGAACAAAGTACAATGATGAAAAAACTTCAATCGTTCTTTTTACAGGGAAGGCAATTTCAGGGAATAAATGCAGCTTAATGGTTGACGATAGTGCAATTGATTCAGCAGCTTTCATTGTCCTAACCAATGAAAAAGGGAAAATAATTGATAAAACAAACACGACAATAGGAAACTAAGGTATGGAACTTGATAACATTGATATAATTGCATCCAAAGCATTTGAGGGTTATATCGTTCGGAAAGACCTGTTGGAGCAATTCAGGAAAACTTACCCTGTTCCTACCTATGTCATTGAATTTCTCTTAGGCAGGTATTGTGCCACGATTGACCCTAAAGAAATAGAAGAAGGACTTGAAGTTGTTAAACGTCAATTACAGGACAGAACGGTAAGGCCAGGTGAGGAAGAATTTTTTAAGTCAAAGGCAAGAGAAACAGGAAAGATAAAGATCATTGATATCATTACCGCTAAACTTGATTTTCGAACAGATAGCTATATAGCCACCCTGCCCAGCCTGCGGCTGAATAATGTTCGGCTTTCTCCTGAAATGGTCAATGAAAATGACCGCATGCTTACTGGTGGTTTCTATGCTGAAATAGAATTGGAATATGATGCTGCTATTGCCCAGGAAAATAACGGCAGACCTTTTGGAATTGCAGGTTTAAGGCCAATACAACTTTCGCAGCGAAGTGTACTCGATATTTTAAGATCAGGACGAAAACTGTTTACGTTGAATGAGTGGAAAGATTTTTTGATCCGTAGTGTTGGTCTCAACCCTTCTTCCTTATCCGAAAAGGCGAAAAACGTTTTATTTGTCAGAATGGTAGCCTTCGTTGAAAGGAATTATAACATGGTTGAACTGGGTCCCCGTGGTACTGGTAAATCTCATCTATATCAGCAAATCTCCCCTTATTCTCATCTTGTATCCGGAGGCAAAACAACAGTGGCAAAAATGTTCGTCAACATGTCGAACGGAGAGCGAGGGTTGGTTTGTAAATATGATGTGGTATGTTTCGATGAGATTTCCGGTGTATCCTTTGACCAGAAAGATGGTGTGAACATCATGAAAGGCTACATGGAAAGCGGAGAGTTCAGCAGAGGGAAAGAACCCATCCGTGCAGATGGTGGTGTTGTAATGGTTGGGAATTTTGATGTAGATGTTGAGCATCAGCAGAGAATAGGGCATTTGTTTATGCCATTACCCCCTGAAATGCGCGATGATACAGCTTTCATGGACAGGATTCATGCATTTGTGCCAGGCTGGGATTTTCCTAAAATGGATAAAACATTCCTCACAAATCATTTTGGACTGGTAAGCGACTTCCTTGCCGAATGCTGGACAAGGCTCAGGGATGTAAACCTGCTTTCATCTGTATTAACAAGACTTGATTATGGTGGAGCTTTAAGCGGCAGAGATACTGCCGGAGTTAATAAAACTCTGAATGGATTATTAAAATTAATGCAACCTGATAATGAAGAAACCATTTCTGATGAATTATTAGAATGGGCTGTAAAAATTGCACTGGAATATCGGAGAAGGGTAAAAGAACAGCAAAAGAGGATAGGTTCTGCTGAATTTAGAAACACCCATTTTAGCTTTAGAATAGGTGAAGATGGAGTTGAGAGCTTTGTCTCCACACCAGAGTTACATAGCGAAAACACCATAACCGAAGATCCCCAACCTCCTGGTCAGGTATGGGCAATAAATTTAGGTGGTTTGGACGACAATGCTGGTCTCTATAAAATAGAAGTGAACACGAGTCAGGGAAGCGGCATAAAAATTCTGAACAGGCCTATTCCTCCTCAGTTTCAGGAAAGTGTAAGATATGCCGGGCAAAATCTATACAGCAAAGCCAAATTACTTGTTGGTGATCGGGATCCCAGAAGTCATGAATTTTCTATACAATTAAGGTCTTTTGACACATCAAAAACCGGAAATGGAATTGGAATGGCAGTTTTATTATCACTTTGCAGCTCTTTATTGGAACGAAGCATAAAAGGTGGGTTAGTTATTGTTGGACAGTTAAACTTAGGCGGCTCAATTGACAATGTCTATAACGCAGTAAACATTGTTGAATTAGCCGTTGAAAAAGGTGCAACGATCATATTGGTTCCAATTAATGCCAGAAAACAGTTAAATGATTTATCAGATGACATGATTACTAAAATCAGTATTCTCTATTATAATGACTTAAAAGACTGTTTATTAAAAGCAATACTTGAATAAGTAAATTTATGTTCAAGCACTTTGCCAAAGCCCCTTAAGCCGTTATAAATCAGCCTTAACGAAGCAGCCCAAATTGAGATACCGAAATTTCGAGTAGGCAGAATCACGGGTTCCCTCTGTTGTACAATACTTTGAATCACAGTACACAGTGGAATAATAACGGTTCCAGAGCTTTATCTTAGTATATGACAAGTGACTACAAACTGCCTGAGGTCGCTTACGGCCTGCCCAATAGGTCCATTCAGTAGCCATTGGATAAATGATTCATCCCGAGGATTCGGTAAAATGATTTTCGCGGGTATCCGGTTAAATCTATGACTATCGTGGTACACTTTCCCGCAATCTGAGCTGCGGAAAACAGATACGAGATCGTAATTTGTTAATTCCTGGAACCGGGTTTGGCGATGCTCAAAGCAGAAGCCGGGCAAAAAGATTTCTGCCATGGGCTTTCCTGGTATCTACCCTGAAGTAATTTAGGGATATTGTATATTTTTAATGCTCAACAGAATTTAGATTAATAGTTAAGCTGCTGAGATTAGGTACTTACTATTAACCGAATAATTGATAGATAAAGGCAGTTTAATATAAACTATAGCCATGCACTCAAGTGTCATGGGGATTTTTTTTTGTGAATTCGTCAATCAACTGTAATCAATATGCAGGAAATAAAAATAATAGACCTTGACCTTACGAATCAATTCAAAAGGTTAGAATTACTGATAGAAAAAATTGAGCTCAATGTTATTGCAGAGTTTGAAATTGGTGGATCTGACAGCGATATTCCCTGGGACAGTTTAAATTATGCCGGTGTTTATTTGATTGAGATCGAAAATGATGGAAAGTCAAATGATTTTAATGATTGGATTACAAAATTTAAAGAGAAGTGGGAAGGTAAAGAGCATATAATAAAATACTCACCAAGTCTTAAAATCAAACGAATTAAACAGCATTCTGAATTGGAAGATTGGATTCCACTTTATATAGGGAAATCGAAAAAGATCGGAAATAGAATTTGCGAACATATATTTTTGGAATCCGATAGAGCTACATTCGCTCTGAAACTGGGAGCCAGGCAAAATTTGAAAGACAGCAGATTTAGACTGAAAACATACCGGATTGGGGTTATGAATTATGATGCAATTCTACCAAGAATTGAATTGCATTTAAGAAACAGAATAAATCCATTAATTGGAAGACAATAACAAACTTAAAGCCAATATCAATCTGTTTGCAAGTGGGCGGATATTGGGGAATAAAACAAAAACATGATTATTTCACAATATGACGGGTCAGAATGAGGGTGGTTTAATTGCAGAGCCTCAGTGTCCCACATGCTTTGGGAGACAGAGTAGCATAGATACATTGAAAAAGAATTAAAAAACTTATAGAAAGAATCTTTATAAGCAAAAAGTATCGTTTGCTCGTAAAAAAGCATTTCCCCTCTAGCAGTAAACCCATAACAAGGGGACATGTCCCCTTGTTGATCTCATTTCCCGGTGATTTTGCTTTATCTGCTATCGTTCGTTTTAACTATTTATCGAACCAGCATTTTATGCTTTGAAAGATTAGCTCTGTACAATATTTTAACATTCGGGTTAATTATATACTAAGTTAATTAGTTTTACTCAGGCTATGAAAAATTCAAATGATGAAATAATTAAAGGTGTAAAGTATAAAAATGAATCGGTCAAACTGATCAAAGGGAAGAACAATAACTATTCCGTAATACATAACATGTATTTTTTAATCCTGCTCATCAACCGGAAGACCTATCATTTTAATGATTATGAAGAAGCATTCGATAAGTATGCTGAGTTAAAAGAATTTATTATGTACTCCTGAATTTCCCTTACACTGATATTGCCGCCAACTTCCAATATTCCGGCGGCAATTGTTTTCAAAAATTATACGAATTTCAAATATTTAGAATAAATAGTATTCACCAGAATCCGGGAAAATCGTGCTCAGAAGTGAAATTCCCATTGGTTGATCACATTAATAAATCAAATTATTCCGATTCGAATAATTTGCTGAAACAGAATGAAACCTCACGGAACTCCCCGCTATGTGTGTCCCATAGAATATCGATGAATATCTATCACTCGCCTGTCCTATTAGTCGTTCAGTCATTATTTCAAAAAATTATGAGAAATTATTTACTATATTCTTGGTCAAAAAAATATGTATGATATGAATGCTATAATCAGTGAATTACTGCTCGTTTTAGGTAAGAGTACAGATTACAGGGAAGCAATTAATCTTTCTCTGAGTACACTGGGAAAATCATTAAAAGTTGACCGGACTTATATATTTCAGAACCACAGAAACTTAGCCGGTGAACAACTTACCTCACAAAAATTCGAATGGTGCGCTCCCGGTATCGAACCACAGTTGGATAACCCCGATCTTCAGAATTTCAGCCTGGAGGGCTATCCTCTCTGGGAAAAATATATGAAACTCAACAAGCATTTCCAGGGTTCTATTAGTTCATTGGATGATGAGGCTGCCGAAATCCTGAAGGCACAGCAGATAGTATCGATTGTTCTTGTGCCGCTTAGTATTTCCGATCAGATATGGGGATTTATCGGGCTGGACGATTGCACGAATGACCGGAGCTGGAATCCCGGGATCATTGAGACACTCAAAACTGCTGCACATGCGATTGCTCTTGTGCTCATTAAAGAATACGCAAGGATGAATTACCATCAGGCGCGGGAGAGATTATCACTCGCATTCGAAAACCGCGATCATGGTTTTTTCGAATTTAACACTACATTGAACTCAATTGAATTAAGCCGAACCTGGATTAGTTACCTCGGGCTGGAATCTGAGAGCAGGGCAGTTTCCATTGAAGCGCTGGCATCAAAGATACATATCGATTTCCATCGGCATTTAGGGGTAATTGTTGATCAGTTCAAGAACGGGCAGATCAAAAAAGCAAAGATTGAAATTCAGATGTTTAACAAGGAAAATCAACTTCGATGGGTCGAACTTAACTGTATGGATAATTCCGAACGCCGCGCTCCGAAAGATGATCATCTGATTTACGGCGTGCTTCTTGATATTGATGAGTATAAAATTCTGAACAAACGAATTGAGGAAGACCGCCATAAATTAAAATCGCTGCTTGACGTTATGCCCGATATGTTTTTTATTACCGACAGCAGCGGAAAATATCTTGATTTTTATGCAGATGAACGGGCAAAACTTTATGTAAATCCGGAAGCCTTCCTCGGCAGGAAAGTAAGCGAGATATTTCCTGCTGATTTTGCCGAAAATATACTTAACAGAAGCAGGGCGACCCTCGAAACGGGAAATATGACAGTTTACGATTATTCGCTTCCAAACAGAGAAAACGGCGGACTGGATTATTTTGAAGCCAGAATGGTCAAACATTCTGAAAACTCAGTTCTTACTATTGTCCGGGATGTGTCGAGGAAATATGAGGACGAGAAAAAGCTGAAAGAAAGCAAAGAGGCGTATGAGCAATTGTTCGAATACAATCCGCTGCCGATGCTTGTTATTGAGGAGAAAACCGAGCGGATTCTTAAGGCGAATAATACTGCAATCGAATTTTACGGTTACCCTGAAAAAGAGATACTCAGTATGTCACTGTCTGATCTTGCAAAGAAGAAAAAAAATCCTAAAAAAAGAATTGACATACAGGGCACACAGATTTATACAGATAATCCTATGCTTGAGCACGTAAAGAAAAATGGTGAGGTCAGGATTATTCAGCTTGTCACCCGAAAAATACCGATGGAGATATACCCGGATTCGTATCTCTGCCTGATAATTGACAATACTGATATTATTCAGACGCGCGGGGAGATGAATGATTTCCGCAGGCATTTCGATCACCTTATACAGTCCCTTGAAAAAGATTCGGTCTATGTTATTGATTATGATTCGCGAAGACCGAGATACATGAACAATGGCACATATAATCTTTATGAAATTGATGACAAATATGCGCAGCAAAATCCTTTCTTCTACATTAAAATGGTTCATGCTGAGGACACATATATTTTAGACCAATTATTCCAGGAACTTGCAGATCGAGGCTATTCCAATAAAGTATACAGGATTATCACAGCCAGGGGGAATATAAGGTGGATCAACAACAAAATTTGGATGGTAGAGAATGAGCAGGGTGAAACACGTCAATTTGAAGGCATTGGCTTTGACGTAACAGAGGAGAAAAATTCAACTGCTATGATGCAGAATCTGTTTGAATCTGAAAAGAAACTCAATGAATCGAAATCTATGTTTATTTCTTCGGTTTCACACCAGTTCCGAACACCTCTTGCAACAATTTTCTCTTCAACTGAACTGATGGAACGTTATTTCAATGATGAAAATTTCGATAAAATGAAATCTCATTTTCTGAAGATTAAAAGAAACATTAAAGAGATGGAATTGCTCTTAGGAGATATTTCTTTCCTTAACACAGCGCATCAGGGGAAGATCAAGGTAATTAGGGAAGAAATAGAACTTAAAAAATATTGCAGTGATATTATCGGCGATCTTCAGCAAGTTTATAATAAAAAGATAAAACTTGATTATCAGGGAGACCGGAAATATTATATTTCTAAAAATTTAATGGCGCTGCTGCTTATTAATCTGCTTGAGAATTCATGTAAATATACTCCGCAGGATTCTGAGATTATTCTCCGCATTTTTGAAGATATGGGAAACCTGGTAATAGTCTGCCGCGATAACGGTTTCGGTATCTCCCGTGAAGATCTCAGCAAAATCTACGAGCCGTTTTTCAGGGGTACAAACGTTAATACATCCTCTGTGCGGGGGACAGGATTAGGGCTTGCTATCGTAAAAACTGCAATTGATTCGCTGAAAGGCAATATCGAAATTGAAAGCGAAGTTGGGCAGGGTACAACTGTTACAGTGAAATTTAATCTTACGGATTTAAAGAAGAATGAAAGTAAATATTCTGCTGCTCGAGGATGATGCGGAATTTGCGGCTAATCTCAGAGAATTTTTTGATCTGAAGGGTTTTAATACTGTACACGCATCATCTGCTGAAAAAGCTCTCTCTGAGTTGAAAACATCCTTTTTTGACATTATCATTTCGGATATTATGCTGCCGGGAAAGGACGGGATTTCATTCATCCAGGAATTGCGGCAGATAGATCCGGACACGCCGGTTATAATCTCATCGGGGCTTGTATCTAACAGATTTCTAAGAGCCGGGATGGATTCCGGCGCAGTGGATTATATACAGAAGCCGTTCGATTTTGATTACCTTGAAAAAGTTATTTTAAGGCATCTCGAGAATAAACGCATTGCCAATAAGATGTATTCTGAACTTATCAATTTTCTCAGAGTTGCAATCCCATCTCAGCTTTCATCGCAGGTAAATCTTATTTCCGCTGCTGCAGATATTCTTCAAAAGCGTTATGATGAGTCAATTTCTGATCCGGGCGCGAAAGAAAAAAAATCCCTTTGCAGCGAGGATTGCAATGATGTTACTCAGGCTATTATTTCTGCAGCGAACAGGGTAAATTCAAAACTTGAAAGGATGCAGAGATTTCTTGATCTTGAATATCACGCCAATCATAACTCTAATAGCATTGAAATATCTTTCGGCGGTTATCAGATCTCCGATTTAGTCGAAGAGATAATCCGAGCCGGAAAGGATGATTGGAAAGATAAACCAGTATTTTCATTAACGCTTGAAAAATATGAGACGGATCTGCCAAAACAATATCTGTTTATGGCACTCAAAGAATTGGTTGACAATGCCTATAAATATGGGAAAAACCATGAGATCAGTTTATTGGGAAAAAATGAAGATTCCTTTTATTCATTAATGATAGTAAACTTCGGCAGTCCTGTGGATGAGGATTTGCTCAATCGAAATTATTATATGGACACTCAGACCGGGAAGAACGGGATCAGACCGAAGGGGCTTGGTTTAAGAATTGTCAAACTGGCGTGCCGTATGCTGGGTATTGGATTCAGGATATATAATTCAGAAGGAATGGTGATCTCAGAATTGAAAATATTTAAAGTATGATGCCGCTTTTCAGCAGACATAATGTTTGTATGTTGAAACTGACTCCTTTCATTAATGTGAGTTCTTCATTCTTTTGTTAACCAGAAACCTCATATTTTGAAAATTCGGGAAAATCAATAAACGGAAAATGATTTCAGACGAAATAATTAGAAAAAGTGGTTCCCATGAACCTTCGGGTGAAGAGTTCCTTCAATTTGGAAATATGGAGAAAGAGCTCAGAATAAAAAACGATCTACTGCTTGTAACATCAAAGATAATATCTGAATTGCTTGAATACGATAATTTCAAAGGCGCACTTGAACAGAATTTCCAATATCTCGGTATTGCTTCGGGTGCGGAGCGGATTTTCGTTTATAAATACGACGAAATGAAGGATATAGTCTCTTTGCTGATAAACTGGGATGATCCTGATAAGATACAGCCGAAACAGAAGAAATATTTATCCGGACAAAGGATAGCCGGCTCAGAAATTTTCAAGCGGCTCCTGAAGAGAAAACCTTTTACCATTCACTTTGACGGCATTTTGGAAAATAATCTTAAAGAAATATTCGAAAGCGACCATATCAAATCATCGCTTATCATTCCTATATTTACCAGTGGTAAATTATGGGGAATGATTGGGTTTAGTTCATTTAGTATCAGAAAGGAGTGGAAAGAGGATGAATCAATTATACTCCAGACTATCGCGAAAGGGATAGGCACTTCGATTCAGAGGCGGGAGATGATAGCCGAACTGAACCGGCTTAAAGTAAAAGCTGAAGAAAAAAATGAAATAAAAGATATTATCCTTATGAACATTTCCCATGAATTCAGAACTCCGGTGTGGGCAGTAAACGGATATCTCGAAATGCTCAGAGAGGAACTCGACGGCAAAATAACTGATGCCGGGGAGGAAATATTAGATGCAATTCATGCAGCGAATTCAAGACTACTGAGAACGGTTGACGATATTGTGAGTTATTCGATGCTCACGGCAAATAATTATACAATCGAATTCGAACGAATTCCATTAGAATCCCTTTTCACGGGTATTGTTGAAGAATTCAGCCAGAAACTTGAGACAAAAAATATCAATCTCGTTATTGAGCAGCCTAAAGAAAAACTGTTTTTGTATTGCGATAGCGGAATGTGCAGAAAAATGATCATTCAGATAATTGATAATGCGGTCAAATATTCCGAAAGCGGAACAATAACGGTAAGGAGTTATTATCCCTCTGAGCGTGAAATAGCCGTTGAAATTGAAGATCAGGGAATTGGTATTTCCAGTGAAAAACTTGAGTTAATTATGAAACCATTCCGGCAGGAATCCGAGGGAGTCTCGAGGAATTTCGAAGGTCTGGGGCTTGGGTTAGCGATAATCCAGAAATTTGCTGAAAAAAATGATGCAGTTTTTAATCTTCGAAGTGAAAAAGGTAAAGGTACGACTGCAACTTTGGTGTTTCCCGGTCACCACATTGAAGGCAACTCCTCAACTGCCTGATCAAATACAAATCAATTATACTTTCTTTTATCGTTCGTTCACTCTATTTATCGATGTCTAATTTATCTGTGATTTATGAAATATTTTATTTATAAATTATTAAGCTGACTTCACTTTTTTTATGAACCGGTAAACTGCTTTCAGTCTGCGAGTGACTAAGAAAAGCAGAGTGAGTCCGCAGGCCCTTTTTATAAAATCGATTAATTGTTCCAATGCCGTGTTATTTTGAACGCCGGTGAATTCTTTGGACGCCTTACACAGGGTAAGCTGAATAAAAAGTAGAATATGCAGGCGGATAATGATTGTATATTATGGATAATAGGCCTAAAAGGAGAAAGAGACTTTGTTAAAACCGAAATACTTTTACCGGGATGATTTAAGGGATTCTTTTGTACCTTTTTTGTGAGAAAGTTTATTAATCCGGATGTATTGTTTCTGTAATCCTGGCTTCAGTGTGCATCAATACGAATAGTGAAAGTTCAGCGACTTATTCAGTCTGAATCCAGGCTGCAAATAATCTCTTTACCATGAGAAAAATGGATGAAAAAAAGAATTCTGCTGATTGAAGATGATTTAGACATGGCTTCAAATGTTGCCGAAATCCTGGTGAACTCGGGGCATGAACCCGTACATTTCGGGAATGCAGCAGATGCGCTGCGTTCATTGGAAAACGAATTTTACGATATTGTGATCTGTGACCTTAATATGCCTGTGATGGATGGTTTCGAATTCCTGGATAAAAAAAACAGGATGAACAATTACAAGCCCGTTGTCATTCTTTCGGGGCTTAAGTCCCAGACATTCAAAAGAGAAGCTTTTCATCTCGGTGTAACCTCATTCATAGTGAAGCCTTTCGAAAAGCGGGAATTATTAGAAACCATTACACAAATTCTGGGAAAAGAGAGTCCTGCTGAAAACTCGATTGAAGAGCTGAATTCGCGGATAACAAATGCAGCCCTGGACACTCTCCGGTCGCATATAAGAGAATTATTCAAATCAAGAGAAAAGACAAAAGCCGCCCTTCGGAAAATAATTGAAGAAAAGGATAATGATTCAGTTGAAAGGATTATTGACGAAATAATGGAAATCCAGAAGGGTAACGAGTCATCAATCGCATCCGGAATTACGCGGTTATTATCTTTTTTTGATCTGGCTTTTATTCCCTTAAATCCCGTCAAACTGAGGGAAGTAAGAGAGTGTACCACAGCCGTCGATAATGAATTGGTTACCGCCGTTTTACAGAAAGACGTTTTCCCAAATTTCCCCCTGCATCATATTTATGTGGATATTCAGCCATATAAATTGCCAATTCATTCCAGATACTTGACTATGCTGATCACAGAACTTTCCACAAATGCTTTGAAATATGGAACGGAAGGGGGTAAGACCTCCATTATTGGTTTCAAAAAGAATGAATTTTATCAGTTACAGTTTTTTAACAAATCTGATCTTGCCTCAGGCAGCAATATTGAAAAGCTAAACAGAGTATTCGATAATTTTAAGAATGGCGGATTCGAAAATTCTTCAGGACTTGGATTAAAGATAGTGTTTGTGATTAGTATTTTATCTAATTTTAGAGTTAAATTTTCATCAAATCCCGATGGAATTGGTGTGGGTATTACCTGGAGACTATAACACATGAAAATTTATTTAATTGAAGACGAATACGATCTGGCTGTAAATATTGTTGAATTTCTGACTCTGGAAAATCATGTTGTCAAACATAATGCGACAGGTGAAAATTACATTGAGGAAATAGGCACATTTGCACCGGATCTGATCATCTGTGATATAATGCTGCCTTATAAATCCGGTCTTGAAATAGTTGAAGATCTATTCAAGAGAGAGGCTCTCGATCCACAGACGATAATAATTATGCTGACCGCAAAATCCGATCGCGAGAGTATCAGGACTGCTATGGTAAACGGCGTTGATGATTACATCACAAAACCATTCAGCTATAAGGAATTGATGGATTCGATAATTACTCAACTAAAAAAACGGGATAGGATTTACCAGCGGGATCCTGCAACCGGTGAACCTAGGAATTCGAGTGAAACGAACCGACTTGTAGTATTCCTCGATAATAAACGGGAAATAAGGACTGTGCGTGTCAATGATATTCTGATGATTAAAGTTAATGCCGGGTTTTCGAAAGTGTATATCAGCAGCGGGGATTTTTATTACTCCTTCAGGAATTTGAAAAAATGGGCTGAAATACTGAACTATTCAAATTTCGTGACGGTCCGAAGAGGATTGATGATCAACCAGAATTATATGCTTTCAATGACACAGAATGCAGATTATCGGCTTGAATTAACTATGGCTAATTATGAGAAACCAATCTTTGCAAGCCAGCGTTTAAGCCGTATTCTCAGGAAAAAATACAGATAAAAAAATTCTGCGGGGATCTTTCAGCAGTTTGAGACTGTTTATTTTTGAAAACTGACTTAGAAAGAAATTAATAATTTAAAACTGATTTTGAGAGTTCATCATATTTGTTTTCAGCTTCATCAAGAGTAAAATAAACGTAATTTTCGCCGTTTACTGTCATTCCGAAGAATTGCTTTCTGTATGAAACAATATAATTATCGAAAACAGATTTTTCAAGTTTAATACATCTGTTTCTTGCCGCGGTTTCTTTGAGTACTCTTTTGCTGTATGATTTCATAAAATTCAAATAAAATTTATAATTCAACTTTATTTAATTAATTTTATTTCAAAGTAAGAAATTATTGCCGGAACCCCATATTGATCATTTTTCAAGGGGTTTGTAAGATCGGGGCCCCGGCAAAGCTTTTCTTAAATGCCGCTGAAAGATTCGGATATTTCGCCGTATTTCTTTCCGGCTTCTTCTTCTGTTGAAAAAGTGAAGCTTTCTGAATCCACATCACCTCCCGTCAAATAGCGGATATGATTAACAATGTAATTATCTTCAGAGATTTTCACCAGTTTTAATACTTCTCCCGGTTTCTTTAATACTGTAATAATTTTTGGAATCTGCGCAACCATTTACATGCCTTAATAAAATGTTAAAAAGTATTGCCGCCTGCTTGAGGTAGGTTGAGGCGGCAATGAGGATGAAAAGGGAAACTTTAATAGCACTAACAATAGAGTATTGATAATTATGATTCCTTTATTGTATAAACTTAATATCTTATTGATTCAGATTAACTACAGACAAAAATATTATTACCGGATGCATTTGTAAAGCGTTAAGTTAAGTATCGATAAATAGTTGTGTTAAACGATAAAAATGCGGACGCATGGTACAGATATTTCATGTCCAATGACTTATCAGCGGGTTCAGCGAAGTGTTATTCAGGGGGATAACTTAGGCGATTATTACAGTTGAATATTACTAAAAGTAAAGGAGCTGTCATAGCCCGGCAAAAGTTGGTTCACTTCCCCGCAATCTGAGCTGCGGAAACTAAATCGAGATACGTAATTTGTTAATTCCTGGAACCGGGTTTGGCGATGCTCAAAGCAGAAGCCGGGCAAAAAAAATTCTGCGGTTACTGAGCGGAGGCGTGAGAGGCACATCAAAATTTACTGAATTTTGAGCAGTTTTATTAAATGGGCAGATTTATGGAGATGATTCGTAAGCACATATATTTGTCTTGCTTACCAGTACGAAATTTGCTGCTTAATTTCAATGAGCCTGTCCTCTGCTGTCTCGTAACTATCGAACTCGGCGCTCTTTTTTGACCAGCAGATCCCCCAAAAGTATTTCTTATGCTCGACAAAATATCTCTGATTTTCATCTTTGAGTATTTTAGCGGAGCCGTTTTTAAACTTGACACCTTTTACTATTGTCAAAGAATTTTCCTTCATCGAATAAACCCATGTAGAAAAAAATGTTAACAATTTGGGAAGTAGCGGTTCACAAATTATGAGGCGAAAAATAACTAAAAATTATATTCTGCCAAATATTATAAGCAGTAAAATCAACATTTAATAAATAAATAATATATGAATTTGAAAATATTTAGGCTATAAATAATATGCGGAATTATTCCGGTTATAGGACAAAGTTATTAGCCTAATAACTTACCGGAATAATCTGAGTTTATAAGAAATAATTGAAGAGTGCATTTTTTTATTTGCCGTAAGAATAATATTTTGCCGTTTAAAGGCAAAAATATTGATTATGTTTGTGTTGCCTGAGGTGATAATGCTAAATATCCCGGTCTGGTTAAGAAATAATGACTTTTCTGAATGATCTGAACCATGTCCGGCAGTGTTACTCCGGCATTTTATTTGAGTAAAAAATCGCTGATTTTATAATTAATTTGAGTGAGAGATGCAGAAAACCGGTTCTGAATACCTGATGGAAGACTTTGGAAGCAGGGTCAAAAAATTTCAGAAACTAATGAGGTTCAAGATAAGAGACATATTACTTGTCTCAAGTCTTTACGATAACTACCTGTTCGAGGAGGACGGAAGGTTATACGAACTTATAAGGGAAGAATACCAGAATCTGAATCTGAGTCATGCGCCGGAGATCACTCACGTTACAACAGGGGAAGAGGCGATTGTTTTAGCAAGGGAAGAAAACCGTTTTGACCTGATCATTACCACAATGCATATTGAGGACATGCACGTTGTCCGCTTTGCTCAGAAAGTGCGGGATGAAGGGCTTAGGCAGCCTATAATCCTGCTCGCCTATGACAATTTCGAGAGAAAAGAGATTGTTCTGAATTACGACGCCTCTATTTTTGAGAGGATATTTATATGGCAGGGTGATTACAGGCTTATTATCGGTATGATCAAATACGTTGAGGATAAAATGAATGTGGATAACGATACTTCGGTTGTCGGCGTTCAGACTATAATCCTCGTTGAGGATAACGTCAAATTCTATTCAACGTACCTTCCGATTATATACACTGAAATCTTCAAACAATCGCAGAGACTTATCTCCGAAGGATTGAACATTACGCATCGTTTTCTACGGATGAGGGCGCGCCCGAAGATTCTTCTCTGCACAAATTACGAAGAAGCCTGGACGTATTTCGAGCAATATAAGGAATTTGTGCTTGGAGTGATCCTTGATATCAATTTCAAAAAAGACAATGTACGCGACCCGATGGCGGGTATCAAACTTGCAATTGAAATTAAAAAGCAGCATGAAGATATTCCTATCCTTATACAATCGAGTAGTTTTGAATATGAATTACGCGCTTATGAGATCGGAGCCTCCTTCCTGTTAAAAAACAGTCCGAGACTTCTTGCGGAATTACGCAATTTTATGATAACGAATTTTTCTTTCGGCGATTTCGTATTCAAAAACGGGCAGGGAAAAATTGTCGGGAGGGCTGATAATTTAAAAACAATGATGGAACAGATAAGAACTGTTCCCGAGGACAGCATTTTATTCCATTCCGAGCGTAACCATTTTTCGAACTGGCTTAAAGCAAGAACGGAATTTTATTTAGCAAGTCAGCTCCGGCCGCGTAAGGTTGCCGATTATGGTTCCATCGAAGAGATGCGGATACATCTTGCCTCAACTTTGGAATCCTATCTGGAAACACGTCAGCGCGGTATGATAACTGAATTCCGTAAAGAAGCCTTTAGCATGAAGAATACTTTTGCCAGAATAGGCGGTGGTTCGATTGGAGGCAAGGCAAGGGGACTCGGATTTATTAACACTCTGATAAATCACTACGGAATAAGGGAAAAATTTGATAATGTGGATGTTCTCGTACCTTCTGCTCTTGTGCTTGCCACTGAGGTTTTTGATCAGTTTATGGAAGAAAACTACCTTTTGAATTTTGCACTCAATTCAGAAGATGATGAAGTTATACTCCAGCGTTTTTTGAATGCTCCGCATTTTCCGCAGGATGTAATTGTGAAACTCAGGGAATTCCTTGATATTATCAGGGTACCTTTGGCTATCAGATCTTCCAGTCTTCTCGAGGATAGCCAGTTTCAGCCTTTTGCGGGAGTTTATCAGACTTATATGATACCGAACAACGACTCTGATCCTGAAACAAGGCTTTTTGAATTGCTGCAGTGTATCAAAGGCGTTTATGCATCCACATTCACAACGAAAGCAAAAGATTATCTGAAAGCGACCACATATCGGCTTGAAGAAGAAAAAATGGCGGTAATTATTCAGAGAATTGTCGGCTCGGAACGAAACGGCAGATTCTATCCTGAATTTGCAGGAGTTGCGAAGTCGTATAATTTCTATCCTGTCGCTCCGCAGAAAGCCACCGATGGAATTGCCCTTGTCGGACTCGGATTGGGAAAAACAGTGGTGGACGGCGGGAACAACGTACGGTTTTGCCCAAAATATCCAAAACATCTTCTGCAGTTTTTCTCCACAAAAGAGACAATAAAAAATGCACAGCAGACATTCTTTGCTCTTGATTTTAAGGGTCACCTCGATTCTTCCGGTGAGAAGAATCCTGATCAGTTAGTTAAAAAATATGATCTCTCCAATGCAGAAAAGGATGGGACACTTAATTATGTCGGGTCAACTTATTCCTGGGAAAATGATGCGATATATGACGGCATTTCGAGAGACGGAACCAGAGTAGTAACTTTCGCTCCAATTTTGAAACATAAAATATTCCCTCTCCCTGAGATTCTTGTAAATCTGCTTGAAATAGGCACCTGGGGAATGGGCACGCATGTTGAGATTGAATTTGCGGTTAATGTTAATGTGGCGCCGGGTAAGAAAAAAGAATTTGCAATGCTTCAGATGAGACCGCTTGTGCTTCAGAGGGAAGCTGCCGATATCAGATTGCAGGATTTCAGTGCGGATGAAATAATTTGCAGCAGCAATATGGTACTTGGAAATGGAGTCCTGGACGAGATATACGATATTATATATGTCGATATTCATGGTTTTGACAGAAGCAAAAGTAAAGATACTGCTCATGATGTAAGCATATTCAATAAATCTTTACTTGCTGAAAAGAAACCGTACATCCTGATAGGAGTCGGAAGATGGGGAAGCCTCGATCCCTGGCTGGGAATTCCTGTCACGTGGGATCAGATATCGGGTGCAAGCCTAATCGTAGAAGCAGGCTTTAAGGATTTTCACGTTGCCCCTTCGCAGGGATCTCATTTTTTTCAGAACCTTACGAGTTTCCGAGTCGGGTATTTCACCGTTAATACAATGGAAAAAAATGGTTATGTTGATTGGGATTGGCTTAACTCCGAAATACCATATAAAGAATTAAAATACGCAAAACATCTTCGTTTTAATGAACCGATTGTTTCCAAGATCAGCGGTTCACAGAATCTTGGCATTATCTTCAAACCTGTAAAAAACGTGAATTAACATCAAGCCGCATGGCAGGTGATCGCCCCGCAAACAGGGCAGGCAGGGTTGCAAGTATCACAAGTTTATAGAAAAACGCCCGACAGAAGATCAATGATCCCGAAGCATAATTATTAATGGAAAAATGACTCCTGCGGTAACGGACAGGTTTATTGGGCTGTGAGTTGCAAAGAGAAAAGATATCTGAACCATGATTAATATGATTAAATGATTCACATGATGCTTTTTAATCCCGA
>Ga0172368_10003430_pt1 | contig 19208 bp, 15 predicted proteins | sample Lak11m_FD_114540 | JGI IMG/M metagenome (GOLD analysis project Ga0172368, IMG submission 114540) | Freshwater microbial communities from Kabuno Bay, South-Kivu, Congo - kab_022012_11m | ecosystem: Environmental > Aquatic > Freshwater > Lake | place: Democratic Republic of the Congo: South-Kivu...
AATCATCTGCATGCTGAAGGCCAGTCCAATACGCAACGGGTTCACTGCCTCAAGATAGAGCCTTTGAAGAAACCGGTCATAAAAACCTTTCCCGTAACCAACCCTATAGCCCCGGCAGTCATAAGCAAGCAGTGGCAAAAGTACAACATCAAGCGTTTTTTCATCAGCTTTGACCAGCACCTCGGGTTCCGGCTGTCCGAATTTTGCCCGTCTGAGGGGATTACCTTTCCGATAAAGCGCTGAAAATAGTGTATCCGCCTCTACCACCGGAACGGCAACAGTTTTCCCCATAAGTGTTAACTCATCAACAAGATACCCTGTATCAACCTCCGTATATCCAGGAAGAGGAATATAGAGATCAACAAGGCGAGCGTTCATAACTTCCGGAATAGACAACACATATCCGGTAATTTCCTTGCTCATGATACGCCTTGTGTCTTCAGGAAGCGCTCCTCTCCTTTCAATCATAAAAGCTCTGATGGCATCTTTTTGAAGCCGAAAATCGAGAGCGGTTTTACCATCACTCTTCATTATTCTTTTCCAATAATATGGAACAGATCAGCTACATTCTAAAATGTAAAATAATAATATAGCGATCTTTCCCTGCATGCGCTGCTCAGCAGAGTGCGGATTTGTCAACTCCAAAAAGGTAAAACCCCTTCAAAACAACTCCTTACAAAAAACAATATCGAAAGCATGGGCAATCTGATAAACCGAAAAACCATTGATCCCGGCGCCATCTACTGTGTCGGAAAGAATTTTCAGGAACATGCCGTCGAGATGCAGTTGCTTGAAGCATCTCTGCCGATTGCGGAAAGCAGCAGAAAAAGTGAGCCCATCATCTTTATGAAACCCCCTACGGCTCTTGAAACCGATGGAATCATTACCATGCCTTCGTTTGAAGGCCGGCTGCTCTCAGCAAACATGCACTATGAGGCGGAGCTGGTTCTGCTTGTCGGCAAATCAACGGACGGCTGCTCCCTTGAAGAAGCGCCCTCTTTCATTGGCGGGTTAGGGGCAGGGCTTGACATGACCCTGCGTGATGAACAGCTCTCGGCCAAAAAGGCGGGCAATCCATGGCTCAAAAGCAAGGGGTTTCGCAAAAGCGCGCTGATCTCTGATTTTGTGCCCTTCAGCGAAGCGAACCTTCCTTTTGATCTTGAAATTTCGCTTGACCTTAATGGCCTGCGCGTTCAACAGGGATCTGTTTCGGAAATGCTCCATCCGCCAGCCATGCTTATTCATTATTTGTCGTATCTTTTCGGATTAAGACGCGGTGATCTTGTTTTTACGGGTACACCGGCAGGAGTAGGGGCAGTCAAGGGGGGCGACGAACTGAAATGCATACTCTCCAGGCCTGGACAGGGAAAGCGGGAGCAGCTTGCTGAGCTGCTTGCCAAAGTTGTCTGACACTAAAACCACCTTCAATCAGAACCATGAGTTATATCTTACAGCAGGCTCGCCTGCTCAATCCTCTTGAAAAGCTTGATTGCATCGGCTCCATAAAGGTCGCCGATAATGGAATCATTGAAGCGCTGACCTTCGGCAGTGACCTGCTTCCGGCTTCGCCGGATGACCGGGTTATTGATCTTCGCGGTGAGATTCTCACTCCCGGACTATTTGACATGCACTGCCATTTCCGGGAACCCGGCCAGGAGTACAAGGAGACGCTTGAAAGCGGTTCACAGGCTGCGGCTGTCGGTGGTTTTACCGGTGTGGCACTGATGCCGAACACAAAACCGGTTATTGACAGCCCGCTTGGCGTTGCCTATATCCGTCATCACTCCGCTAATCTGCCGGTTGATCTCGAGGTTGTCGGGGCTATGACCGTTGAAAGCCGCGGCGAGCACCTCGCACCCTTCGGAAAGTTCCACTCCTATGGCGTCACCGCCATATCGGATGACGGCACAGCCATTCAGAGCAGCCAGATCATGCGGCTTGCCTTTGAGTATGCCTCAAACTTCGATCTCCTCATCATTCAGCACTGTGAAGACAAATCGCTCACCCATGGCGCGGTCATGAATGAGGGTGTTTTTTCAGCCCGCCTCGGACTGAAAGGTATTCCCGACATATCAGAAGCCATTACCCTTGGAAGAGATCTGCTGTTGATGGAGTATCTGCAAAAACACAAGCTGCATGAGCCGCTCAGAAAACCGCGCTATCACGTAGCGCACATCAGCACGGGAGCTGCGCTTGATCTTGTACGCAAAGCGAAGCGCGATGGACTGTCGGTGACCTGTGAAGTAACACCCCACCATTTCACCCTCTGTGATGAAGAGCTGTTCAGGGCTGAACATAAAGGGAATTATCTGATGAAGCCTCCGCTCTGCTCAAGGGAGAATCTTGAAGCCGTGCTTGAGGGTCTGGCTGACGGAACCATTGATGCCATTGCCACAGATCATGCTCCGCACGCATCTCATGAAAAAGAGTGCCCGCTTGACCAGGCATCATTCGGCATCATCGGACTTGAAACATCAGTCGGCCTCACCATAACCGAACTGGTTGAGAAAAATATTATTTCCATGTATCGGGCTATCGAACTTCTTTCGGTCAATCCGAGAAAAATCATGAACCTTGAACCGATTCTCTTCTCACCGGGAGAAAAGGCAAATTTCACCTTCATCAATCCCGAAAAAGAGTGGATCTTTACCCCTGAATCGATTCAATCAAAATCATCAAACTCCCCGTTTATCAATCGAAAACTGAAAGGACGGTCAAGCGGAATTTTCCACAAGGGAAGGCTTCATTTATCAAAATAAATTAATAGCGCTACCGGTACGAAGATAACTTGCTTCAGGATTTAATTTTTATTACTTTCTTCTTCATTTTATGGAAAAACTGTTCCACCCGACTATTAACAACAAGAATTAACGCACAAGTCATGGCAAAGAAACAAACGTTTGGAGATAAAGGCAAAAAAACCGGTGTCAGCGATTTCAAGATGGCCAAACTTGTTTTTACTGTTAAGTCAGAGAAAAGCAATGCCTGGAAATTTGTCGAAAAACATGTCAGAATCCCCAATGGCGAAAATGAACAGCCCATTCTGGCAAAAGCCATAAGCGATTACGCAAAATAATTGCGCACTGTTTCGTTCAGGGCATAACACAGGTGCCCTGAATTCCCTTCATCCTCATCTCTTTTTCTCACCCTCTTAGCCGAGTTCCGATATGCCGGGAACAGAAAACCCGATAGCCTGGTTTGAAGAGTGGTTTAACCACCCGCTCTACCTTGAAGTGTACAGTCACAGGGATCAGGATGAGGCAGAGCGCTGCATCCGCACGATTCTCTCTGTGTCAGATCTTGAGTACAAACCCCGTCAATCGGTATCCGTTCTTGATATTGCCTGCGGAGCCGGGCGGCATGCACTGGAGCTGGCCCGCCTGGGCTACTGTGTAACCGGAAACGATCTCTCGCCATTCCTGCTGGAAGAGGCTAAAAAAGAGGCTGCGAAGTGCCGCATCGACCTCTCACTGACCTGCTGCGACATGAGGAGTATTGCTGCCTGCGCCGAATATGATCTTGTGGTTCAGCTCTTTACCAGTTTTGGCTACTTCAGCTCCAGAGATGATGATATGCTGGTTCTGCGCAAGGTACATGCGGCCTTGAAAAGCAAAGGGCGATATGTACTTGACCTTATCAATCTGCACCATCTGGAAAGAACCCTCGTTGCCCGTTCAACCAGAATTGCCGGAGAATTGACGGTTGATGAGGCACGGAGGCTTGAAGACGGAAGAGTTATCAAAACCATAGCCATAAGCTCCCCGACAGGTGAAACCCTTAACTTTACCGAGTCGGTAAGGGTCTATGAAAGGGATGAGATCGTTTCCATGGTGCTTGAGGCTGGATTTACGCTCACCTCCATTGCCGGGGACTACAACGGAGGTGATTATGATGAGGAGAGTTCACCGAGAATGATGCTTTTCTGCCGCAAAAACTAAAGCAGATTCCTCTCTCGATACCACTCGTATGCACTTCGTATACTGTGTTCATGAGGTTCGTACCTCATGCCCAGTTCACGTGATGCCTTGGAAGAGTCAAAATAGAGATACTCGGAAGCAACCCTGAACATCGAAAGGTTGAAAAGCTTCGATATGCTATTTTTGTTCTTGTAGAGATCCAGAAGCGATTTAAGTATCTTTGCCATCCAGAACGGCAGCGGAAAATTCACTTTCGGAGCTCCCGTAATCCTTGAGATGGTATCGGCAAGCTGCTTGTAGGAAACATTTTCGCCTCCAATAATATAGCGCTCTCCTGCCCGGCCCTTTTCCATCGCCGCCATGATGGTCTCTGCGACAATTTCAACATCAACCACACAGATACCACCAAGAGGATAAAAAGGGAGTTTTCTGTTGTAGACATCCTTGATTATCCGTCCGGCGTTAAAGTTGATGTCACCCGCTCCGAAGACAAATGCCGGATTGACGATAACACAATCAACTCCTTTTTTGACCGCATTTGCCACTTCAAGTTCTGCGATATGTTTCGTTCGGGCATACTCCAGACTGATCGATTCAAAATTCCATACGACCGATTCATTAACCGGCTTTTTATCAAACGCTATGCCGACGGCCGTTATTGAGCTGACATGAACAACTCTTTTGACTCCTTCTGCGGCAGCGGCACGAAGAATATTGCGGGTTCCATCTACGTTGATTTTGTAGAGCAGGGCATTTTTTTTGTCGCCCATGTAGGTAAGGCCTGCGGTATGATAAACAAGATCAATACCCTTCATTGCTGCGTTGATCGAATCACTGTCTGTTATATCGCCATAGAGCAGATGGATGCGGTCCAGTACATCGGAGAGCGAAGTCAGGTCCGACGATTTTCTCACAAGCACAAAGATGTCATCAGATGAGGCTACAAGCTTGTTTACAAGACGGGAACCAATAAAACCGGTAGCTCCGGTTACAAGAATTTTATTACTCACAAATAATTTATTCACACTATTTAACAAGCTTTCATTTTTTTCTTTCAAGTACAAATGCGGAGAGTCTGGGGCTATCCATTCATAACCACTATCTGGCTCCCGCGTTCTCATCGACAACAATTTCGCCGCTGACAATCCTGTTACGAAGAGTCTCGACCCTGTCATGTTTTTGAGCGCCGATAAGCGAAGAGTTCTTCACATTGTAAACATAATCGGTATAACGGTCATCAAGTCCGTAAACCGCAACAGCGCCACCCCTGAACGATCCATCAAGCACACGCTCGACCGTTTTCAGAACTGCCCTGTCAACCGATTTTATCATACTGGTTAAAACAAAACCCGGAGCATCCGGTTCCTGATCCCTGTCAGTGCAGATGACAAGCTTCCCGGTCTCTCTGGCCGCTTCAATGACGCCAAGACCACTTGCTCCGGCAGCTTCATAGATGATATCGGCTCCCTTTGCAAATTGACCAAGCGCCAGCTCCTTGCCCTTTGCAGGATTGGCAAATGCGCTTCCGGTCATACCGATATAGCCCGAAACAACCTTGATGGATGGATCAACCGCATGAACTCCGGCAATAAAACCGGTCTCGAATTTTTTGATAACCGAAGACTCCATACCGCCGATAAACCCTACGGTTTTTGTTCGGGAGACCAGTCCGGCAAGAGCCCCGACCAGATAAGAGCCTTTCTTCTCCTCAAAAACAATTCCCTGGAGATTTGGAGGAATAACAGCGCCCGGCTTGCTGATATAATCAATACATGCAAATTTCCTGTCAGGGAATTCAGCGGCAATCTTTGTAATATCATCACTGAAAAGCAGACCGACACCTATGACAAGATCGATATCAGGATCCGATGCCATCTGTCGCAATGCCGCTTCACGATCAGCCCCTTCTCCCTGTGGCTCAACATAGATAAAATCAACACCATGCCTCTTTTTCGCCATCTCCAGGCCATTGTAGGCGGAATCATTGAATGATTTGTCGCCCCTGCCGCCTATGTCAAAAACAAGACCAACCTGCAATTTATCACTCGACTTGCCCGCTTCTCCCGGCTTGTCATCTTTTGAATTGGAACAACCCGACAGCATAAGAAAAAATGCAAGAAGGTATGGAAACAGTTGTTTCATCGGAGTGGTATCGGAAGAGTTGAAACGACAATTATTCCGTTTTTTTATGACTTTTAAAATATGAAATATTCTCTCTATTTAAAACCGCTCCAAATGGGATTCGGATTATGAACCCCGGCACACATTTCCCCTCTTTTCTCATACTACCCTCCATGAGAGTCCAGCATACCGGCAGCAAGCCGCCAAAGGGTCAGAAAGAGGGGCTGGTATCGCACACTTCCCTGCCTCCCGGTGATGTTGCGGATTTTCGGCACAAGAACCGTGGCGACGCGTTCCGGCTTTTCAGCGATAAGATTCAGAATCCTGCGGGACGAAGCAGGAGCATCCCTGATGAGCAGATCGGTCAAGACAAGTCCGGGGCTCAATTCATGAACGCCGATGGTCGTTATACCGGCATTTTTCAACTCTTCTGAAAGAAAATGTGTCAGCTCAGCAACCCCCCTTTTCGATGCCTTGTGCGGCACGGAGCTGCGCGAAAAAGCGGCCCCGAGTGACGAAAACCCCATGTTGAAAATATGATATGCCGCATCATCCGTAAGTGGCTGTCGTAGCATGACCCTGATCGCTTCGGCAGAGAGCAACAGAGAGCCGGAAAGATTGGTGGCCGCTGTTTCTGCAATATCGACCGGCTCCAGCTCCCATAACGGTCGCTTCATCCGGCCCGATGTTCCGGCATTATTGATCCAGCGGTCGATAAGGCCGAGCCGCTCTTTGGCAAACGAGGCAAAAGCCCTGGCATCTGCCGGATCAGATACATCGCAGCAGAACCCGAAAATCTCTCCACTTCCCATGGCATGGTTCAGCGAAGAGAGAGCCGCGTCAAGCTGTTGTTGATTCCGTCCACAAATAACAACCCTGTCACCGGCTGAAAGAAAGGATTCGGCAAGTGCATACCCCAACCCCCGGCTCCCGCCGGTGATGACAACACCCATAGCGCACGATTCATGACTCCCTTTATGCATATCAATTATCTCTTTTTTCCCCCTTATGTACTGAAGGCCTCTGTTTTAACCACGCCTGCCGCTTCACTCTGTTTTTGCACCCTGAAAAGCTAAAAACAGGCTTGATCACCCCGCTATTTGTTAGAATCTTTCAATCTATATTCTTATACTAAAAGATATGCACTTTATCAGCAAGAGAGCCGCTCCTTAACCTGAAAATAAAGAGGATTTTGCGTATGCCACCTGAACAGAGCAAGCGTTCACCATTTCGCGTATCTCCCTTTTTCAAAAATTTTTCCGGGCTGGTGCGTATCGCCCTTCTCAGCGTTATAATAGCCGCCGTGCAACTGCCATCAGCCGCTCGTTGCGAAATTAATTGCTTCACATCCCAAACGCCATCGACCGATCAGAATGCAGGGGTATCCTGCAAGATATCGACATCGATGCAGAAGTTTTTTGTTAACGTAACCGAGCATTTCGGAACCAGATACCGTTTTGGCGGCCAGACTCCTGCAGGATTCGACTGTTCTGGTTTCGTTCGCTTCATGTTCAGCAAGGTCTTCAACATGGATCTCCCCCGCTCTTCAAGAGAGATGGCTGTAATTGGCAATAAAATCAGCAGAAGTGATCTGCAGCCCGGCGATCTTGTTTTTTTTCAGACCAAAGGACGCCAGATTAACCATGTAGGGATTTTTATCGGTAATGACACCTTTGTTCACTCCTCTCTCACAAAAGGAATCACTGAAGACCAGCTCAAACAGAACTACTACGAAAAACGATTTGCCGGTGCAGTCCGCCTCTTTGAGACATCCGGAGAGACGCAGTCAAAGATAAAAATCAGGGATACCGAACCCTCCTGATTTGCTTTGTTCAAAGTCAGACATGTATTAAATTACGGTTCAACCTGTCTGGCTATGCATTGAAATCGTTCAACACTCATCAATTCAATCAAATATTTACTCTTATGAAAACCAGAACAGTGAAACGGGCATTACTTGTGAGTCTGATCTCCTTTGCACTCTCACCGGCAGCGTTTGCAGATACCGGTGACATCGGATTGGCACTCAAAGGTAGCACTTTAGGTCTTGGCGGAGAGGTAACTATCGGGTTGACTTCAGCCGTTAATGCGAGAGCCGGATTCAACGCGTTTAATTATGATGGCACTACGACAGAGAGTGATATCCAGTATGATTACAAGCTGAAATTGCAATCCATTCCGGTGCTGCTCGACTGGCATCCTTTTGAAAACTCGGGATTCAGAGTGTCATCCGGGGTGATCTTCAACAGTAACAAGGTGACTGCAACCGGCACTCCGCAGGGAACCTATACCATCGGCGGAGTCACCTATACAGCCGCTCAAGTTGTTTCGCTTACAGGAGATGTTGCCGTTAAAAAAGTTTCTCCCTATGCCGGAATAGGATGGGGAAATGCAGTCGGGCCTGACAAAAGACTTTCAATAGGCTTCGACCTTGGTGTGATGTTTCAGGGCAAACCGAACGTTTCCCTTGCTGCAACCGGCCCTATAGCCACTAATGCCACCTTCATTACCAATCTTGCCAATGAAGTCGCTGATCTGGAGAATAAAATCAAGGATATCCAGTACTATCCGGTTCTCTCTTTCGGACTGGCCTACAAGTTCTGACTCCAGAGCGGCACAATGCATCAGAGGCATACCTTCCCTCTGATGCATTGTGAGCCGATCTTCATTCCACACACCCGGCATCATTTTCAGGACTCCTTTTTCACCTGTTGCCAATTATTACTCACTGCTCATCATCTGCATGGAGCAGCGCATCAGCAAGCCCCGAGCAGCGTTTGATCTTCCTTTTCACGGCTGAACCAAAGATCTGCCTGCCGCCCCAGATCTCTACCCCTTTCTTTGCCCTTGTTATTGCCGTATAGAGCAGCTCTCTTGAAAGAATTTCTGAATCGATATTCGGCAGGACAAGCACTACCCGCTCAAACTCCGAACCCTGACTTTTGTGTACAGTCATGGCAAATGCTGTCTCATGCCGGGGAAGCCGAACAGGAGCAATACTGCGGATTCCTCCATCGGACGAGTAAAAAAAGGCTCGCAGCGCCCCGCCATGGCTGACATCAGGAAAAAGAATTCCGGTGTCACCGTTGAAGAGCTGCAGCGTATAGTCATTGGCTGTAACAAGAAGAGGCCGACACCGGTAATCCACCTCCGAAGAGGAGAGAAGATTTGAGCGGCGAAGCATACGCTCAATCTCAAAATTAAGGCCGATCACGCCAAAAGGTCCATCACGAAGAGCTGCAAGAATCCTGAAGCGTTCAAAGCGCTCAAGTGCATCTGCTGGTGATGTGGATTCAAAATAGCTGCTGTATCGGGAGATGACTCTCTCCCCGAGAAGTTTGGTCAGCTCCCGGCGAGTTGAGATCTCCTGCCAGAAAAGAGCCGATGATTCGGTGCTTTCAAGCAGATTCATCGCCTCGCGCCCTCTGCCGGCATTGACTGCCTGGCTTAACTCTCCGATGCCGCTCTCTTTGCTGAATCGATAATTTTTTTCCAGTACGACGACTGAGCGTCCAAGAGATGAGTCAGGATCAGCCTCACCTGCACTGCATATATCGCCAAGCACAGCTCCGGCCTCAACCGAAGCAAGCTGATCGCGGTCACCGAGCAGAAGAAGCCTCGCTTCGGGTTGCAGTGCCGAGAAGAGTGCATTCATGAGCGGTAATGCAATCATTGAGGCTTCATCAACAATTACCATATCAAACGGCAGGGGGTTTATAATACCGTGACGAAACGCCCCCTTTCCCGATCTCCCCCCAAGCAGCCGGTGAAGGGTAACAACACTTCCGGGAATAGCATCTTTGACGCTCTCGGGACAGTCAAGATCACTCCGCATGGCATTCACAGAGGCTTTGAGACGTGCAGCCGCCTTTCCTGTGGGGGCGGCCATGGCGATGCGCAGATTCATTCCCTTCTTCTGCTCAAGCAGCAACGCAAGAACTCTTACAACCGTCGAAGTCTTGCCGGTTCCCGGCCCCCCGGTGATGACACAGAAAGGACGGGTGAGTGCTGTAACTGCTGCCGTTTTCTGACGATTCTCCTCTCCGTTAAAAGAGTCCGCAAAAAGACGATCCAGCGCTTCCGAAGGAATCTCCTGCTTGCCATGAAAGATCCCGTTTGCACCTTTTGCAAGAATTGCGCATGCCAGATCATGCTCATAGCGCCAGTACCGGTAGAGATAAAGGCGGTTTCCAGAGTCAAGAACAAGAGGGCGGAACTCACCCGGAACTGCTATGGAGGGGTGACTCAACAGGATCTTTCTCACGGTATCAAGATCGGGAAGTTGAATAACTTTCCCGTCAGCATTGATTTTTCGATCGGCAATATCTTCAAGATCAAGGCAGACATGACCACTTCCCGGTGCACTGCTCGCCATGGAAAGCAGAAGGGTGAACAGCTCATCCCTCTTGCCGTCAATACCGCTGATATATGCCGCAAAATGGCGATCAATCAACCGTTCATGAAACTCTGAGATCATCTTTTCATCCTCCCTGTTCGATAAGCATTCCTGTCAGGGCGTCAATCAGCTCTTCGGATGGCCTGTCAAAAAATATGCCTGATCTATCCCCTTTCCGGGAGCTGACGCCTCGCAAAAAGAGGTAGAAAACGCCGCCGAAGTGCGATGCATAGCTGTAGTCTCTGACCCGCATTGAGAGATAGCGGTTCAGAGCCACAGTATAGAGAAGGTACTGCAATGCGTAAAGATTCTCCTCCATCGCTCTCTTCAGGGAGTCCTGACGATACTCTTCAATACTGTTTCCAAGATGGTTCGACTTCCAGTCGAGCAGGTAGTATCGGCCATCATGCTCGAAGACCATATCAATAAACCCCATGAGCATCCCCTTTACCTCCCTGAAGTCGAGTAACGAACCGAGAGCGGCAAGATCAATTGTTGATGAATCTGCTCCATAACGCTTCAGAACAGCTCCCAACTCTTTTGATGTCAGCATCCTGAGAGGAAGAAAAAACTCCATCTCCGTTACCCAGCTTCGGGGTTTGAGCATGCCCAGTGAGAAGGTGGCCTCTTTGGATTTGAGCGTTGTGGCGAGCACATTGGTGACCATACCGGAGAGAACGGGAAGCCACTCCGGTTCAAACCCCTGGCGGGAGAGCGTGTTTTCGACAACGGCAGTGATGGAGGGTGCAGAAGGTGCAGCAAAATCAAGGTTTTCAAAGATCGAATGCATCATGATGCCTGCTTTTGCTCCTCGTGGAAAGGAAAAAACACTCCTATCGAGGCTCGAGGCAGATTCTGCGGGCAAGCCTGGGTTCTGCTGATCATCCCGGTCTGGCAGTTCAGCATATTTGCGTTCATGATGGCTGAAAGATGTAAAACTTGCAACACGCCAGAGGCTATCAACCCTGCCCCTGAACGATTGGACAACCGGATCAAAAAACACCTTTTCTTTGGCTGAAAAGTGTACTTCAGGCAAGGCTCTCTGAAGCAATCGCAAGCCGATTGAACCACCGGAGTGCTCCGACAGCTTCTGCAACTGCATGAGCATCGCTTCCTCGGTGATCGCATTGAGTGAGGCCGTTGCCGCTCCAATAACATCAGAAGACTCTTTGGCCTCTTCGGAAGTGTGCAGCAGCCAGGAGAGTGGGGAAAGCAGCGGAGACTCTTTTTTGCGTCCGTCAACAACTCTGCCTGCAAAGAGATAACATCGGTATACAGCCCTTGTCAGGGCAACATAGAGAAGACGGAGGTTTTCTCCGAGACTCTCCCTCTCTGCCTCAATACGATGCAGGGCAATGTCACGGGAACCGAAATCCTTTATCAGAACACCTGCTTCATCATGAAACTGTACAACATCCTTGCCGGCATTGATTCCGCCAAAAAGGAAGGGAGCAAAAACAATCGGGTACTGCAACCCTTTGCTAACATGGACGGTAACAATTCTGACTGCCGCCTCGTCGCTTTCAAGGCGAATCTGATACTCCTCCCTGCTCTCCCCGGCAACAATCATTTCACTGAACCATGTAGCCAGAGCCTCAATACCAAACCGCTCCTCCTCTGCTTTCCGATGAAGGAGTTCAAAGCAGTGAAGCATATTGGTCAACCGTCGCTCTCCGTCGGCAAGGTCGAGCAGACGGGCGCGAACCGATTCAGTCATCATCAGCTCACTTGCCATGACCATGAAACCCTTCTCAACCCAGAGCCTGTGATAGCGATGGAAGCTCTCAAGGCATGCCACCCAGGCCTCCTCATCCCCGTTAATACGATCAATATCACTGCCATTCCGGCCAAGCATATCGGTGACCAGAGCCGCCTTCACAGCAGATTCGCATCCGGGATCGGAGAGTGCAGAGAGCAGGATACGCACCTCTTCAGCCTCCCTTGAGGCAAATATGCTCTCGTCGCTTTGCAATACACCGGCTATCCCCCTCTCCCTCAGTGCCAACTGAACCATGCGCGCCTGACGGTGTGAGCGGACAATAACGGCAATATCTCCCGCACTCGGCATCCGATTGGAGGGAAACACCCTCTCTTCAAGCCCCATCCGAAGGAGTTTTTCGATTTCGACAGCACAGGTGTCGGAAGCAAAACGCTCAGCACAGCCAACAGTGATGAAACCATCCTCATTTTCCGCCTCCATGAAGCAGATCTGCATGGGTTCATTTCCGGAGTCTGCCTGGCTCACCGCTGAAACAGAATCCGCTTCACGCTCTCCACTTACAAGCGGATGATAGCGGATTCCATCATAAAGAAAGGGCTTTCTCTCCTGATGAAAAAGAGTGTTGAAGGCGTGCAGTAATGGCGCAATGGAACGCCAGTTCGAGGTAAGAGTAAAACGGCGCTCTTCTTCAACCTCTCCGGCAGCCCTCATATAGGCAAAAATATCTGCCCCTCGGAAACTGTAGATGGCCTGTTTCGGATCGCCTATCAGAAAGAGCGGTTCACCGGTAGCGCCATAGATCTTTCTGAAAATCTCATACTGCACCGGATCGGTATCCTGAAATTCGTCGATAAGGGCGGCGCGGTAACGGTCACGCAGTGAGGCGGCAAGTGCTTCGCTGCCGCTGTCAAGAGCATGAAAGAGCTCTCTGAGCAGGTCATCGAAAAAACGGATATTTGCACTCTGCTTGCGAAGCGGAAGTTGATGGCTGTAAAACTGTACAAGTTCAGACTTCAGGGCAAGAAAGCGCTCCCTGACAAGAGTGGCCAATGTTTCACACGCTTCAAAAAAAGGGTGCCGGGGCGGAGTGCTTTTCGGTTTGCTCCCCCTCGTGATGCCTGAAAGCGTAAATCTGGAGAATCCTTCGAAGATATTGAAGGGATTTCCGGCCAGAACAAAGCTCTCCATCCCCTCAAAGAGCCTGGGAAGCAGATCCACACGGTAGCTCTCCGCCCCCCGGCCAAGCCCCTTGTCGGCGTGAAGCAGCCGCTTCACGCTCTCCCCCTCCTCTCTCCAGAGACGACTGATCTGAAGGAAAGCCAGTCGGCTGTCGCTCTCGATCTTCAGTATCTGCTCCGCACCAAATTTCGGCACAACATCACCGGAGCCTGAAATATGAAGCTCCCTGAGCAGTTTCATAAAACTCTCCGGCGAACCCTTCTGCTGAAGGGCAAAACCGGGAAACGTGCGGGAGTCTGAAAAAAAGTGCTGCCGCCAGAAGTCATCAACAATCTCCTGCAGCAGCTCACCCTCATCAGCTATGAGCTCTGTATCATAGAGTGAACCGCTTTCAAATGCATTATCCTGCAATGCACGCAGGGCAAAGCCGTGAATGGTAAAAATCGCTGCCGTATCAAAAGCTGCAAGAGCCCGCTCAAGCAGCCAGCGAGCGCGCTCTGTTGCCAACTCATCCTCTCTCCGAAAGAGTTCCAGAAGAAAAGAATCATCGGATATACAGCTCTCCAGCACATCAAGGGCATCGCGAATCCGTCTGCGAATGCGTAATTGCAGCTCCTGTGTGGCAGCTTCGGTATAGGTCACAACAAGGATCTGATCCACCGCAAGCTCCTGCTCAAGGAGAAGGCGAAGATAGAGCGATGCAATGGCATAGGTCTTTCCTGTGCCGGCACTCGCCTCAATAAGATTCATTCCGGCAAGTTTGACACTGCCAAGCTCCAGCTTTTTCATCCTCATGCCTTGCCTCCTGAGGAGATCATCGGAAGAAGCAGCTCATCGGAGATGGTCCTGAAGCGAAGACCGAACGGAGGCTCGGGGCCAAAACAACGGTTGATAGCAGAATTCGACCCTTCCCCGGCGAAAGTATAGCCATCCTCCCAGGCAGCAATGGCGGCATCAAGCCTTATGGCATCATCCTTGCCAGACTTTTCGGCCCAGGCAAGCGAAGCCGAGGGGAAAAAGGGGAGGGGTTCTCTCTGACCCTGCCAGTAATAGTCGAGCAGGCACTCAAGATGAATTTCTGCATTATCAAGCTTTTCGTACCGCCTGGCCTTGTCGGTCATAATGAGCAAGGTCTGACGGGGATAGCCTTCCGGAGCCAGGGCATTGAGCACGAGATGTTCGATCCATATCCGGATCTGATCCCTGGGCTTCATGGAGGCACAGCGTACCTGCATGCGGCAATCGGCCGAAATCCTCTCAAGGCGGACAATGAGCCTGAAGCTGCCAAGCTGAAGCTCTGCCTCTATCGGAGCAAGAGCAGCTCCGCCTCCCTTTTTCTCTCTCACTTTACCAACAAAAAGTCTCACCTCTTCAAGCAACGAAGTAAATACCATCTCTCCATGCCGGGCCGGTGGCAGGACTCCCCTGCTCTGAAAACGCGAGAGAAGCAGTTCCGGATTGCCGCCCTTTAGCTCTTCATCAAGCAGCTCCTGCCTGATAAAATATCTCTCAAGCGCTCCAACGGAGAAGGGCTCCCGCTCTTCAAGAGGCAGCTTCGCGTTTCCGAACCGTATACCGAGACGTTCTGCAAGAAAAAAGGCAGCGGGGTTCTCATAAAACCGGATCAGGCGTTCAAGTGAAACGGTTTTATACTCCGCAGATGGCTCTGCCAACGGTGCATCTATAAATGGACGCACATCCCCGCCTGCTGAAGCAAAGTGGCCAAGAGCATGAAAGTTATCTTGTGAGTAACTGAAAAGCGGGGACTCTTTGCAAAAATATGCAGGATGAAACGCCTGTAGTCGATGCAGGGTAACCAGCCGCCGTTCAGCGCTCTCATCTCCCGAAAAGAGAAAACTCCTCTGCACGGTGTCAAGCAGTTCGCTGACCAGTACAGAAGGGGGAATTTCGCTGTTATTGCGCACACTTTGACCGATATAGCTTATGTACAGCAGATCACGTGCCGAGAGAATCGTTTCAAGAAAAAGGTAGCGGTCCTCACTGCGTTTGGAACGGTCACCCCTTCTTGGAGATCGGGCTATATGATCGAAGCCCGGTGAACGATCCTGACGGGGAAAGACCCCGTCGTTCATGCCAATCATGGCAACAACCCTGAAGGGAATGCTCCGCATGGGCAGCATGGAGCAGAAGGTTATTGCGCCGGTCATGAAGCCGAGACCATGCTCCTCTCGCTCAAGATTCAACCGCAGCCAGGAAATCATGACTTCGGCAGAGACCTCTTTTCTGAAACCGGAATCTGCAGCAATCCGGCTGACACCGTTCACCACTTCGTAAATGGCAATCAGCTCCCGCTCTGAATCCTCATCAGCCAAAATGAACTCTTCGAGCATGGAGAGCAGAAACTCCTGCCATTCGGAAAGCGTTCGTGCCCGCTTGATTGCAGATGCATGCCGCTCCACCGAATCGATAAATCCGGCAAAAATCCCGAGCAGTTCATCATCCTCCGCCGCCATCAGGTCACTGGGCAGAGTGCCATGAAAGAGCTCTCCGGTATCAGGCAGTGCATAACCCAGAAGCAGACGATCAAGACCAGCCCTCCATGAGTTCTCCCTGTAGGCCGGAAGCGCTCTCTCTACCCGGTCTGATTCATCGATTCCCCATCGTATTCTTGTCCCTTCAATCCACTCCCGGATAGCTTCAACGTTGCTCCCGTCAAGGCCGAAGCGGCGTCTTACCGGTGGTGAAGAGAGCAGATCAAAGAGTTCCGGCGCAGTCATGCGCCCCCCGGCGATAGCAAGCAGCTTGAGCACAGAAGAGGCAATCTCCCCTTCGTTCAGGAACTTCCGGTCGGCAATCGAGTAAGAGAGTGCAGGTACACCATCACGGCTTCCACTGAAAACCGCAGAAATATAAGGGGAATAGATTTCAACATCCGGCATCATCACAAGAATATCGCCCGGCTTGAGAGCGGGAAGCGAATCAAGCATAAACAGCAGATTATCATGCAACACCTCGATCTCGCGCAAAGGAGAGTGGCAGGAGTGTATCTGCAATGAGCGGTCAGAAGCATCAACCGGATAAGCTTCGCCAATTCCCGTAGATTCAGTGAGATCAAGCATATGGGACTGCAGCAAATGAAGCATCGAGTCCTCTCCGGGATACTCATAGAGCTCTTCCTGTTCTACCGCATTATCGCTGATATCGACAAGCATGTCACAAAAATCCCGGCCGATTGTACCCAGTGAAGCAAGCAGCGGATCTCCTTCAGTCCGGAAACTTCTTCCTGCAGGCTCCATCTTCGTCATCTCTTTTCTGGAGACGATATCTCCCCAGTACTCCCTTGAAGGACTCAGAACAAAGAGATTCACATCAATAAGCGCCGAGAGAGCCTCAACAATTTCGAGATAAAACAGAGGCAGGTATGAGATGCCGAAAAGAGTTATCCGTTCCGGAAAGAGTGCACTCGAAACATGACCGCTGCGTATCTTTCTGCAAAACTCCTCCTTGAGCACTCCCCGGTGTTTGCCGCAGGCTTCACCCGTGAGCTTCCTCCAGAGAAGAGCCTGCCAGTCTGACGCATCACTACTCTCCTCCCATGCAGCAAGCATATCCGGACGGTAAAGCGTATACTGGTCAAAGGTATCGGCAATTTTTCCGGCAAGCTGAAAACATTTCAGCCCGTTTCGGTCATCGGCAAGATAGCTGCAAAGCGGTCTGAAGGCTTCCTGACCGATCATCTCCGGCAGCATGCCGATGATCTTCCAGCACATCACCTCCCTGGAAAAAGAGGATTCATCAGGATGCTCAAGCTGAAGAGACTCAAAAAGCTCAAACACCATTGCGTTCGGAAAGGGATAGCCTGTATTTGCCCAGATGCCGAAACGGCTGGCCATCTTCATTGAAATCCAGCGCTGCATACCCCTGCTTTGCACAACAATCATCTCCTTTGTCAAGGCAGAATGGAGGGGCTCGCCAAGCAGAGTGCCAAGCGAATCAACCAGAACTTCCATCCGGTTGCTGGTAAAGAGTTTTAGAGCCATCTGTCAGGCCTGCTGTTTTATCGGTTCAATAAAGGGAGAAAACTCTCCGCAGCACAGCATGTAACGCCCGGCTTGAGAGGCGAAAGCGGATGGTTCAGCCTGTTCAGTGACGCTGTGAAGCATCAATAGCCTCCATTGCCTTGCGGCGAAACCCGAGAGGATCAGCTATATTCGGAACAGGAGTAATTCCTCCACCGGTGCCGTTAATATGCAGGGTGCCGAATCCAAAAATACGGCCGGCAATCCCCTGCTCAACATGAATGCTCTCCACCTTGCTGTGATTGAGCTCAATGGTCGTTCGCCGGATAAATCCGAATTTTGCAATCACCCTTCTGGAGGTAACCGCAAGCTCGGTACCCTGACGCTTCATGGCTGCACCAGCGGCAAACAGCAGTGAAATAAAAAGGAGCAGCAGACCTGCGTTACGTGCAACCGTCGCAATATCGCCTCCTCCTGCGACTGAAACTTTAAGCGAGTAGAGCAGAAAGAGCAATGATAGCAGAGAGGAGAGGATTGCCTTGATAAAAATGGTCCAGTGCAGCCGTGTCTGGACACATAGTTCTTCGCCCTCAATCAGATTTTTGGCAACATAACCCACAATGCAACTCCTCAATATTTTTTCTTCTGCTCCCTCTGTCGCCTGAAACAGAAAGAACAGAGTATGTTGAAGTGAAAAACAACGACTCAATGCGAAACTCTGCCTCTACAGTGTTCAGGTAAACGACTTCAGGCACCCATTAAACGGTAATTAAATTAATGCTCTACCGCAAGAGCGGAGTTGCATGAAAAACAATAATACGCATTTGTCGACAAAAGCCGGGCGGCATGGCAGGAAGAGCTTTTTGCTGCGCTTGTGATTCTGAAAAGCGTTATGGAATGACAAAACTCAGTTGATTGAAACAAAATATTCATCCGAAGTGTGGAATTGGCGTACAATAAGTGCGTCAACTTTGAAATTTTATATATATTTTGGTTTATTTGTAATGAAGGCAGAGATAGGCCTCCCCCCTCTCTCCTGCCTCCGGACTCAAAACGAGGTGCGATTAACAGTCAGGATATACCGGCAGTTTTTCAATACCCATGAGATAAGGCAAAGATTGATCAAAATCAGTTTCATACAAAGAGATCTCCTGTTTATGCTTCGTCAATCAGGTTCAGCCTGATCCTGAATTTTCAAGACAGAGAGTTGCAAACTCAATCTGTAATCTCCGATTTGACCAAATAAATACAATTTCCTTAACTCTAAAAAATAATCACCTCTATGTCCAAAGCTGAATTAATTGAAAAAATTGCCTCGCAGGCAAAACTGACCAAAGCAGATGCAGACAGGGCGCTCACTGCTTTTATTGCAACTGTAAAGGATTCATTGAAAAATGGCAACGATGTGCCTCTTGCAGGTTTCGGAACATTCGCAACAGTAAAACGCGCTTCCCGGACAGGCAGAAATCCCCAGACTGGTAAAGCCATTACCATTAAAGCAAAAAATGTTGTCAAATTCAGGCCTGGAAAGGCATTGAAGGATGTTGTCGGCGGTTGACCGGACGGTATTTCATCTTTTTAAAAGTCCATCGTACACTCCTCTGCACGATGGACTTGTTTATTTACCCCATGCTGCCAGGGATTATGAAGCCACAGAAATTTCCCTGACATACCGTGCCTGCAATCTTTGCCTGGAATCATCAAGCTCATAATCCACTTCAGCATCCTGATTGAGAAACTTGAAGCGGTGTTCGGAATCAATAGTAGAGTAGTGAACAAAAATATCCTCCCCGCCCTCAGGATTGACAATAAAGCCGTACCCTTTTTTACCATCAAACCACTTTACTATACTTTTAGCCATCATAGCGGTAGTTAACTGTTACATGAAAGGAGAT
>Ga0172368_10003432_pt1 | contig 19201 bp, 15 predicted proteins | sample Lak11m_FD_114540 | JGI IMG/M metagenome (GOLD analysis project Ga0172368, IMG submission 114540) | Freshwater microbial communities from Kabuno Bay, South-Kivu, Congo - kab_022012_11m | ecosystem: Environmental > Aquatic > Freshwater > Lake | place: Democratic Republic of the Congo: South-Kivu...
CGGCCGTGGCCGGTTTCACTCAGCCTTTGTGCCTCGGCGGCAGCGGCCAGCGGCATGACCTTGACGACGAAGGCCTTGATCTGGCCCGAGTCGAGCAGACCGCCCACCTGCTGCAGGATCCCCGAAGTGTCGGCTGCCGGCCCTACCCTCGCAACGCGGATACCCCGCCCGCTCGCCGCACCCTCGTCCGGCCGTCCCGCGATGGTGACCAGGATTCCTCCGGGCCGCACCAGTTGGTACGAGTTCTGCAGCACCTCACCGCCGACCGTATCGATGACCACGTCCACGTCGTGGACCTCGCGCTCGACACGGGTCGCCCCGTAATCGATTGCCGTCTCGGCGCCCAACGAGCGGAGGAAATCCTGATTTGCGGCCGAAGCTGTGCCCGTCACGTGCGCGCCTTTCCATCGAGCGAGTTGTACCACAAAAAGACCGACACCGCCGGCCGCGCCCTGAACCAGGACGCGCTGCCCGGCTTGAAGCTGTGCGGCGTCGAACAGCGCACGCCAGGCCGTCACCGCGCCTACCGGCACGGCGGCCGCCTCTTCAAAAGACAACCGCTCGGGCTTCGACCCCAGGCTCTTTACGGGACGCGACCGCGTGCTCGGCGTAGCTCCCGCTGTCAGCCATCCCATACACGGCCTGCCCTTGCCTGAAGCCACTTACTCCGGATCCGATCGCCTCGATGACCCCCGCCACGTCGCGGCCGGGGATCGCGGGGAGCGGGATGGGCTGGAACTCCTTCATCCATCCTGCGCGCACCTTCCAATCCACCGGGTTCACTCCCGCCGCGAGCACCCGCACCAACACCGTGCCGGTTCCCGGCCGGGGCACCGGCGCCTCTTCCAGAACGAGCTGCTCCGGCCCGCCGTAGTCATGAAAACGGATGGCCCGCATTATGTCGGTCTCTGCCATGCTATTTTGCCCTTCCTTAGTGCCGCGCTCCTGGCGGCACGCCTCACTAAATCACCTTCGCGGGCGGGTGTAAAGTGGCGACGGTTACCGATGCTGCCATTCTGTAGATGCTCGCTCCATACGAGGACAGCAAACAACCCTACAGATTCCTTGTGCTCTTTGTATTATCCTGACTATCATGATTCGTGGCGATAGGATGCGCCGCTACGGCTATTGAGAAGGTGGCCGCCATGGTCTATCGTCTATGGTCTATCGTCCATCGTCGGAGGCGCCATGTCTGCACTTACAGCCGAGCAATTCATCAGCATGAACCATTCGGCCAGCCTGAGCCAGGACCAGTTGCTGGCCATGTACGAGGCGATGCTGCTCGCCCGCAAGCTGGATGAGCGCATGTGGATGCTTCACCGCCAAGGCAAGGTGGCTTTCCATATCTCGGGCATGGGGCAAGAGGCGTGCCAGGTGGGCGCCGCGTTCGCCATGGAGCGCGGCAAGGATTGGCTGCACCCCTACTACCGCGACATAGCGTTCGTGCTGGCCTTGGGCATGACCCCGCGACATCTGATGCTGGCGCTGTTCGGCAAGGCCGAGGACCCAAGCTCCGGGGGCAGACAGATGCCCGCGCACTTCTCGTACGCGCCCAGTCGCATCGTCACCGGCTCCAGCCCGGTGACGACGCAGGTGCCGCAAGCCGCGGGGATAGCGTTCGCCGCCAAGTTGCGCGGGCTGAATGAGGTCGTCGTGACCTGCCTGGGCGAAGGCAGCACTGCCCAGGGTGACTTCCACGAAGGTCTCAACTGGGCGGGTATCCAGTGTCTGCCCTTGATCATCCTCGTCGAAAACAACCAGTATGCCATTTCCGAGCCGGTGGAGAAAGAGATGCCGGTGCCCAACGTGGCCGATCGCGGCGAGGCTTACAGCATGCCGGGCGTGATCTTTGACGGCAACGACGTGCTGGAAAGCTACAACGTCGCACGGGAAGCAGTCCTGCGCGGGCGCAGCGGCGAGGGCCCGACGCTGCTGGAAGCCAAGACCTACCGCCCGGTGCCTCACTCCTCCGACGATGACGACCGCTCGTATCGCACTCGCGAGGAAGTGGCGATGTGGAAACAGCGCGACCCGATCCAGAGATTCGAGGGCGTCCTGCGCGAGCGCGGCCTGCTGAACGATACAGAGGCGGAACGCATCTTGGGCCGTGTGATGCGCCAGGTGGACGACGCCACCGAATATGCCCAACGTGCGCCTTATCCGCGCCCCGAAGACGCGCTGTATCCGGTGTTCGGGTGAAGGTGGACTTATGCCGATCAAAACCAATATCGAAGCGTTACGTGACACCCTCGCCGCCGAAATGCGCCGCGATCCGTGCATTGTGGTCACCGGCGAAGACGTTGGCCGGCGCGGGGGTGTGTTTCGCGCCACTGAGAGGCTGTATGCTGAGTTTGGACCTGGCCGCGTGATCGACAGCCCCCTGTCCGAATCGTCGATCGTCGCGACCGGCATCGGTATGGCGCTTAACGGCTTGCGGCCTATTTGCGAGATCCAGTTCGCGGACTTCATCCATCCGGCGTTCAACCAGATCGTGAACGAGGCAGCCAAGATTCGCTATCGCTCCAACGGCGCCTACCACGTGCCGTTGGTGATCCGCGCGCCGTACGGTGGGGGCATCAGCGGCGGGTTGTATCATTCGCAGTCCGTCGAGGCGCTCTTCGCACATACGCCCGGCCTCTATGTGTTGGCGCCCAGCACGCCCTACGACATCAAGGGACTGCTGCGGGCCGCGCTGCTGACCGAAGACCCGGTCCTGTTCCTGGAGCACAAAAAGTGCTACCGGCAGGTCAAAGGTGAGGTGCCGGATGAGGATTACATCGTGCCTATCGGCGCCGCGAAGATCGCGCGTCCCGGCGACGATTTGACGGTTATCGCCTATGGCCTGATGATGCACGAGTCGCTCAAAGCTGCGGACGAGCTGGCAAAGGACGGCATCTCCGTCGAGGTCCTTGACCTGCGCACCCTGGCGCCGCTGGACAAGCCCGCCATCCTGGAATCGGTCAAAAAGACCGGCAAAGTCCTGATCGTGCACGAGGACAATTTGACCGGTGGCCTGGGCGGCGAGATCGCGGCGATCATCGCGCAAGAGGCATTCGCGTACCTGGACGGCCCGATCACCCGCCTGGCTGCACCCGACGTGCCGGCCGTGCCGTTCAGCCACCCGATGCAGGATTTTTTCATGGTGAACGCAGAGAAGATCGCGGCCGCGGCAAGAAAGCTGGCCGCATACTGAGCCGTGGTGCGTGATGCGGATTCCGTGTTTCGTATTACGTGTTCCGTATCCCGTTTCAATGCAGAATGCGCCTGACGGTTCACGCAACACGCAACACGCAACACGCAACACGCACCACGCACCACGCAACACGGAGCATCCCATGTCCACCCAAGTCATCATGCCCCAACTCGGTGAATCCGTCGTCGAAGGCACCATCGGCAAGTGGCTGATCGCGGAAGGCCAACCGGTGAAGGAATACGAGCCGCTGCTTCAGATCACCACCGACAAGGTGGACACCGAGATCCCTGCGCCCGCTTCCGGCATCCTGCAGAAGATTTATGTGGCCGAGGGGACGACCGTGGCGAAGGGGACGTTGCTGGCGGAGATTGGGGAGGGATTAGATATTGGGGTATTAGATATTCCTCACCCGGATGCCGTGACCACGCGGCAAGAAGTGGGTTCTCAACTACCTAATACCCAATACCTGATATCCGCCACCCCCGTTGCCCAGCGCATCGCCGCGGAGTACGGCCTTGACCTGGCCGAGGTCACCGGCACCGGTCCGAGCGGGCGCATCACCAAAGAGGATGTGGAGGCCCATCTCGCCTCAAAGGTCCGCATTCCCGACACAGCAATCCCCAATCCCCAATCCCCAATCCCTGATAGCGGCTTCATCTCCCCGGTGGTCGCGCGCCTGGCAAGTGAGCTGGGCGTGAATCTGTCCCAGGTGATCGGCACCGGCGAAGGCGGTCGCATCACCAAGAAGGACGTGCTGGCGTACGTCGCCGCGCCCGTCCCGCGGGAACCCGCCGGAGCATTGTCCGGTGGCCGTGCCGGGTCCCCCGAAGAGCTTCCGCCGTGGGAGCAGCCGGGCACCGGCTCGCTGTTCAAGCCGACAGATGAGGTCGAGGCGATCCCGGCGAGCAGCGTCGCACCGGCCCCCGGCCCTCGCCCCCCGGTCCCCGATAAGGATGTCGAGGTCGTTCCGCTCACGGCTATCCGCCGTGCCATCGCCAGCCATATGCTGTTGAGCAAGCAAACCTCGCCGCACGTCACCACGGTGATGGAGGCCGACATGACGCGCGTCGTGCAGGCGCGCGAGCGGCTGCGGGGCGAGCACGAACGGCAAGGGGTCAAGCTGACCTTCACGCCGTTCTTCATCCAGGCGATCGTCGCCGGGCTCAAGGCTGTGCCTTCGGCCAACAGCTCGTTCACAGAAGATGCGTTGATGATCCACAAACGCATCCATATCGGCATGGCGGTGGCGATCCCCGACGGGCTGATCGTGCCGGTGATCCGCGACGCCGACGAAAAGAGCCTGCTGGGGCTGGCGCGCGCGGTGGACGATCTGGCCGCGCGCGCGCGAGCAAAGCGGCTGGCGCCGGACGAGGTACAGGGCGGCACATTTACTCTGACGAACCACGGCACGTCGGGCAGCCTCTTCGCCACGCCGATCATCAACCAGCCGCAGGCCGGCATCCTGGGTGTGGGCGCGATCCAGAAGCGGCCGGTGGTCATCAGCCGCGGCCACCCGCTTCTGCCCGATGCGGAGGACGTGCTCGCCATCCGGCCGATGGTCTACCTCAGCTTCACCTTCGACCATCGCGTGCTGGACGGCCAGGAGGCGGACGGATTTCTCGCCGAGGTGCAGCGGTTCCTGGAAGGGTATTCGGGGTGAGCTTTTTCGTCTTACAGCGGGCAGTTGGGGTATAATGCGGCACGGAATTGGATATGTTCAAGGTCGGCCGGTCGATGGGGCTGCGGTCCAAGGCTCTCGTCCAACTGAAGCCGATCACGTGATACGCAACACGCAATACGTTTTCATTCCAAGGAGCTTTCTCTCATGCCAGATATTGCTTCATACGATGTCATCGTCATCGGTGGCGGGCCGGGCGGCTACGTGGCCGCGATCCGGGCCGCTCAACTGGGACTCAAGGTCGCCTGTGTCGAGCGTGAGTCGCTGGGTGGTATCTGCCTGAACTGGGGCTGCATCCCGACGAAGTCGCTGCTGCGAAACGCCGAGCTGGCGAACATCCTGACCGGCGAGAGCAAGGATTTCGGTTTCAGTTTTGAGAATCTTAAACTGGACTACTCGGTCGCACACAAACGCAGCCGGCAGGTGTCCGATCGGCTGGTCAAGGGGATCGGCTTCCTTTTCAAGAAGAACGGTGTGACCCACATCCAGGGGGCAGCAAAGCTGGTGGGGCCGAAGCAGGTGCGCGTGGAGCCGTCCGGCCAGATATTGGAGGCCAAAAGCATCATCATCGCCACCGGCGCGCGGCCGCGGTCGCTGCCCGGCATGACCATCGACGGCCAGAAGATCATCACCTACCGGCAGGCCCTGGAGCTGACCGTCGCGCCCAAGCGGTTGATCGTCGTCGGCGCGGGCGCCATCGGCATGGAGTTCGCCTACGTCTTCCGCGCGTATGGCGCGGAGGTGACCGTCATCGAGATGCTGCCGCACGTGCTGCCGCTGGAGGACGATGAGACCGCCGCCGAGGTCGCCAAGGCATTCAAGAAGGCTGGCATCAGGACGCTGGTCAACACCCGGACCGAAGGCGTCCAGGCCACGGCCGACGGTGTCAACGTGCGCGTGAAGGATCAGGCGAGCGGCGCGGAGCAGGCCATCGACGCCGACATGGTGTTGGTCGCCATCGGTGTGGCGCCTAACAGCGACGGCATCGGCCTGGAAACGGCCGGCGTGCAGGTTGATAAGCGCGGCTTCATCACCGTGGACGATACCATGCACACCAACGTGCCAGGGGTCTACGCCATCGGTGACGTGACGGGCAAATTGCAGTTGGCACACGTCGCGAGCGCGCAAGGCATCGTCGCGGCCGAGACCATCGCCGGGCACGAGACGCGGCCCATCAAGGAGGCCGACTACGCCTTCATGCCGCGCTGCACCTACTGCAAGCCGCAGGTCGCCAGCCTGGGATTGACCGAGGCGCAGGCGAAGGAGAAGGGTTACGATATCAAGATTGGCAAGTTCCCGTTTGTTGCCAATGGCAAGGCGCTGGGCCTGAACGAGAAGGATGGCTTCGTCAAGATCATCGCCGATGCGAAGTACGGCGAGATCCTGGGCGCGCATCTCGTGGGGCCCGAGGTCACCGAGCTGTTGCCCGAGCTGGCGCTGGCCCGCACCTGGGAGCTGACCACGGAAGAGATCGCCCGCACCGTTCACGCCCACCCGACACTGTCGGAGACGTTGATGGAGGCCGCACATGCGGTGATGGGGCAGGCGATCCATATTTAGCGGCAAATGGCAGATAAGGGACTGGCTAAATGGGATGAGACATGAACGAGCGCAAACGCCGCGAAAACGAGAGAAAGTTCGGCGCCTGGGATGATCTGCCCGATGGCGGTCGTCGTTATTTCTACGAGGTTTCAGGGCGTTATGGATGGACTGCGCGATACGTCAAAGAAGTGGACCTGGTAGAGCACACAGTCCGGTTCTATCAGGAGATTTATGACGAACGAGGCCAACTGATAGAAGTCCACGAGAAGTACCCGGTGGACGAAGGCCATCGACCTGTGGGTGGAGGTGTGTGATGAGGGTCAATCGTCAGATGGTAGCACTGAAGCTAGTAGACTACCTGTATCATCGAATCACATTGTCGCAATTGGTGGATTGGGCCGAGTGGGCGATGCTGGATGCGGATTTCGACACGCGTGACTTGGATCTGCTGCGTGAGATTGTTGGAAGGCTGGGCCTGGCTGACGTGCGTGCCTTTGGAATGACCTGGGACGACTGCGAGGATTACCTGTCCCGGCTCGGTTATCGGGTGAGTGTTACCGTTTCGGAAGCTCCAGTTGTGGCGTGAAGCAGGTAACCAATGCAAACCAACGTAACGATTGATCCGATTTCTCTTGAACTGAAACCAACGCCCACGGTCCGCCGGGCGCGGTTGCACGAGGAGCAGCCTACGCCCGGCCGCAAGCCCGAGTGGCTGCGGGTGAAGCTAAACCAGAACGAGGAGTACTGGAAGCTCAAATCCCTGATGCGCGGGGAGGCGCTGCACACGGTCTGCGAGGAGGCGTTCTGCCCGAACCTGGGCGAGTGCTGGGGTCGCGGCATCGCGACCTTTCTGCTGATGGGCGACATCTGCACTCGTGCCTGCAAGTTCTGCAACGTCCAGTCCGGCAAGCCGTTGCCGCTGGACGAGGACGAGCCGCGCCGCGTCGCCGATTCGGTGCGCCAGATGGCGCTGCGCCACGTCGTGCTTACCAGCGTCGATCGCGATGACCAGCCGGACGGCGGCGCGCACATCTTCGCGGAGACCATTCGCGAAATCCGCCAGGTTCAGCCCGGCTGCACGATCGAGGTGTTGATCCCCGACTTCAAGGCCGATCGTGAGGCGCTCAAGCTGGTGATGGATGCTCGGCCGGAAATCCTGAACCACAACACCGAGACCGTGCCGCGGCTCTCGCGCTGGGTGCGGCCGCAGGCCAAACACGAGCGCAGCCTGGCCGTGCTCCGTATGGCGAAGGAGCTCGATCCATCGGCCTTGACCAAAAGCGGCCTGATGGTGGGCCTGGGCGAGGAATGGGACGAGATTCTGGCGTTGATGGACGACCTGCGCGGCGTAGACGTGGACATCCTGACCATCGGCCAATATCTCCAGCCGACCAAACAGCACCTGCCCATCGCCCGCTACTACCACCCGGATGAGTTCACCCAGTTGGCGAACGAGGGTTACGCGCGCGGTTTCAAGTGGGTGGAGTCCGCGCCGCTGGTGCGGTCGTCGTATCATGCCGATGGACAGGCGCGGATTATCGAGCCGCGGGAGACTGTCGAATTGGCACGTTCGTGACTGATCAAACCGTATTACGTCGTGCGTGTTCCGTTGTTCTGATGCGCAATACGCACCACGCAACACGTGTTATCCCGGAAAAACCATGCAAATTCTCGCGGTTGATATCGGCACCGGCACGCAGGACATCTTGCTCTTTGACAGCGAGCGGACGCCGGAGAATTGCCTGAAGCTGGTCATGCCGTCACCGACGTTACAGATCGGCCGGCAGGTGCAGGCTGCAACGGCCGCCCGGATGCCGTTGCTGGTCACCGGCGTCATCATGGGCGGGGGACCGGTTTCGTGGGCCGTGGAAGCACACCGTCGCGCCGGGTTGTCCGTTCTCGCCACGCCCGACGCCGCCCGCACGTTTGATGACGATCTCGAACGGGTCAAGCGTGACCTGGGAGTGGAGATCGTTTCCCAGGAAACCGGCCGGAAGCTCGTCACGTGTCGCGATTACGTCCACGTGGTATTCCGCGATTTCGACTACAGCGCGATCCGCTCGGCCTTTGGCGCGTTCGGCGTCAACCTGCGGCCGGATGCCCTGGCGCTGGCCGTCTTTGATCATGGCGCGGCGCCGCCGGGCGTCAGCGACCGGCAATTCCGCATGGATTACCTGGCCGGCCGGCTGCGGCACGATCGGCGGCTGAGCGCCTTTGCAGCGCGCGGCGACCAGGTACCGGACATCATGACCCGTTTGCGTGCCGTCGCTGACACGGCGCGGGCGGAGAGCGGGCTGCCCGTGATCGTCATGGACACCGCACCGGCCGCGGTGCTGGGTGCGCTGGATGATCCCAACGTCGCGGCGCAGCCCCGGCCGATCGTGGTCAACATCGGCAACTTTCACACGCTGGCCTTCCAATTCCGGGACGGCCAGTTCGTCCGCCTTTTCGAGCATCACACCGGCGAGCTGACGCCCGAACGGCTGGTTGCATGGTTGCGCGGCCTCGCCGACGGCAGCATCCGCCACGAGGCGGTGTTCGGCGACAAGGGCCACGGCGCGCTCAGCCTGGACGACCATCCCCTACCGCTAGAGTTCGTGGCTGTCGTCGGCCCGCGGCGGGCGCTGCTGGCAGAGAGCGGGCTGCCAGTCTACTTCGCCGTCCCTCACGGCGACCAGATGCTTGCCGGCTGTTTCGGCCTGCTGCGTGCCTGCGCCGACCTGGAGCCGGATTGGCGCGAGCCGATCGACGCGGCGTTAGCGGGGCGGATGAATCGCAGTTTGTGGTAGACCTGGGTGCGCATGACGTTTCACGAGGCTCATATGCCCGATACCGATACCGTCAAAGACATCCTTCGCATGTTCAGCTATGGCCTGTTTGTGGTCGCCAGTGCCAGCCCCGACGGGCCGCGCGCGGCCACAATCAGTTGGGCCACCCAGGTATCCTTTGAGCCGAAGCTGATCGCCATCGCGGTGCGGAAGGGAACTGCTATCTACCGGGCCGTGCAGGACAGCCGCCGGTTCGCCTTGCACGTGGTAGGCGTGCACCAGCCTGAGTTCGCCAAGGCGTTTTTCAAGGCCCCAACCGGCAACTCGGGTGAGATTGGCGGCTATCACTACGAGCTGAATGCGCGAGGGGTGCCTATGATCGGCGCGGCGGTTGCATGGCTGGAGTGCGAAGTCGTGGAAGAGGCGAATCAGTCGGGCGATCACGCCCTCTTTGTCGCCAGCATCGTGGACGCCGATGTGCAGATGCCGGGCATGCAGGCGCTGTCGCTGCGCGACACATCCTGGAACTACGGCGGATGAAAAGGTTGAAGGTTGAAAGTTGAAAGTTCTTGCGTAACTTCCTTCAACCTTAACCCTGTGACCTTGAACCTTCAACCTTGGACCTGCCACCGTGAACCTGCAACCCGAAAGGGGGGATGGGGCGATGCTGCCGGAACAAGCACCAACTGACGTGCGAGGCGATAGTCTGCGCCTGCTCTCCAACGGTCTCTACGTCCTGACGACCTGTCTCAGCGACACGTTTCACGCTGTGACCGTTTCCTGGGTCAGCCAGGTATCTTTCCAGCCGCCGCTGGTGATGGTCGCGATCCAACGCAACTCGCATCTGGCCCACGCGGTGCGCAAAGCGCATCGTTTCGCGGTCAACATCCTGGGCGCCGACCAGGAGGCGTTGGCCGAGAAGTTCTTCGCTCATTTCACTTCGCCGGTAGATGAGCAGAGCCTCGCCGGCTTGAGCTTCCGCAGCGGCGCCGGGCGCTGCCCGCTGCTCACCGACGCCATGGCCTGGCTCGAATGCCGGCTGGCCGCCGAGCCGCCCGTGCCCGGCGATCACGTCCTGATGTTGGGGGAAGTCACTGCCGCGGGCATCCGCCGACCGGGGAGGCCGATGGTATTGTGGGAGACGCCCTGGTCGTACGGGGGATTGCGGGAAGAGGGAGTTGCATGATCATTCCTGATTATCGTTCTGAAGCCGAAGCTTTGCGCCCCCAGTTGACCGCCTGGCGCCGCGACTTGCATCAGCATCCTGAGCTGGGCTTTGAGGTCACCCGCACCGCGGGCATCGTCGCCCGCTCCCTGGGCGAGCTGGGGTATGAGGTGCGAACCGGGGTCGGGCGCACGGGTGTGGTCGCTTTGCTGAACGGCGGGCGTCCTGGCCCCACGGTGATGCTGCGCGCCGATATGGACGCGTTGCCCATCCAGGAGATCAGCAACGCGCCCTACGCCTCACAGGTGCCGGGAGCCATGCACGCCTGCGGCCACGACGGGCACGTCTCGATCGGGCTCGGTGTGGCGACCCTGCTGGCCCGCCGCGCGGCCGATCTGCCGGGACGTGTCCTCTTTGTCTTTCAGCCTGCCGAAGAGGGAGAAGGCGGCGCGGCCGCGATGATCGCCGACGGCGCGCTGGATGACTCGAGACCGGAGGCTGCGTTCGGCCTGCATCTTTGGAATACGATGCCGCTCGGCCGAGTGGTAGCTCAGGCCGGCCCGTTGATGGCCGCGGCCGATGTGCTGCGGATCGTCGTGCGCGGCCGGGGCGGACACGGCGCGCTACCTCACGAAACCGTGGACGCGATAGCGGTCACCGGGCAGGTGTTGTCGGCCCTCCAAACGATCGTCAGCCGCAACGTGGATCCCCAGGAGACCGCCGTGCTGACCATCGGGACGGTGCACGGGGGGACGGCGTTCAACGTCATCGGCGAAACGGTGGAAATGCTGGGCACCATCCGCACCTTCTCGTCATCTGTCCGGGAAACCGTCGTGACCCGCCTGCGCGTGCTGCTGGATGGCGTCACCGCGGGGATGGGCGCCAGGTACGAGTTGGACGTGCAGGAGATGACCGGGGCTGTCGTCAACGACCCTGCGGTGGCTGAGATCGCGCGGGCCGTTGCCGTACAGGTAGTTGGCAATACATCTGTCACCTGGCACGCACCGCTCATGGTTTCCGAGGACTTTGCGGAATTTGCCCGGCGGGTGCCGGCGTGCTTTATGCTGCTCGGTTCCGGCAACGCCGAGCTGGGCCTGAACGCACCGCACCACAGCCCGCGCTTCGATTTCGACGAGCGCGTCTTGCCGGTGGGCGTGGCGTTGCTGGCGACGGTCGCGACGCGGTATCTGGCGGAACGAGTGACGAGGAACGAGTAACGCCCCCGTGATCCAACTTCTTCCTCTCTACGCGACCTTTATGCTCATCAGTCTCTCCGGCGCGCTGTCGCCGGGGCCACTCACCGCGCTGGCTATCAGCGAGGGCGCACGCGCCGGTCGTTGGGCCGGCGCGCGACTGGCATTCGGTCACGGGCTGGTCGAGATTCCGCTGGTGTTCGCCATCGCCTATGGGCTGGGCGCCATCCTGCGCCAGCCGCTGGTAGGCGGGCTGGTCGGGCTGATCGGCGCGGTGGTGCTGCTTTGGATGGGCTACGGCCTGACGGTCGGCGCGTTGCGTAACCGGCTGACCCTGGCAGGCGCGGCCGCCGGCCCCGCACCGGCTGCTCTCCGCTTCGGCCATGTGCCCGGCGGCGTGATGTTTACGCTGTCAAATCCTTACTGGTCGCTCTGGTGGGCGACCTTGGGTGCGGCCTACATCGCCCGTGTGACGGCGCTGAACCTGGGGCCATGGACGGTAGGCGGGCTGGCGCTTACGCACTGGCTTACCGACCTGGTCTGGCTGGGCGGATTGAGCCTGCTTGTGGCTTCAGGCCGTGGGTTGATCGGTGAGCGGGGGTATCGAATCGTGTTGCTGATCTGCGGGCTGTTCCTGTTGGCCTTCGGCCTCTATTTCGCCTGGAGCGGCGTGGGCTTTCTGGCAAAAGCATGATCGTGTCGCACAAAGACCAAGAACTCGTAAGAATGCCCTTCTCGTTTTGGGTTCGTAGGAGTCACTTGTGCTATAATGCCACCGTGTTTGGGACAACGGCGACCCTGACCTTCGCCGCTGCTTGTTGTCCTGGACGCAGCGGCTTTTCTTTTGCCAAAGAACGCCAGCGTCCTGACCTCAGCAGGGGGCCAGGTTAGTTCGCCAGTCTCACGCTGCGGGCAGTTATTCACCCCGCAAGCTCAACCTGATCCAAAGGAGCGTGTTATGTCTTCCCAGTTGAATCCCTTCGAGATCGCTCAGCGCCAGCTCGACGAGGCGGCTGCCATCCTCGGCCTTTCGCCGGCTATGCACGCATTCCTGCGCGAGCCCATGCGCGAGCTCCACTTCACCATCCCGGTGTTGATGGATGACGGCAGCTATCAAACCTTCCAGGGCTTTCGCGTGCAATACAACGACGCGCGCGGTCCCGCCAAGGGCGGCATTCGCTTCCATCCGGATGAAACCATCGATACCGTCCGCGCCCTGTCTGCGTGGATGACCTGGAAGACGTCGGTGGTGGACATCCCGTTGGGCGGCGGCAAGGGCGGCGTGATCTGCGATCCCAAGAGCCTCTCGGTGAGCGAACTCGAGCGCCTGAGCCGCGGGTTCATCCGCCGGGTGGCCTACTTCATCGGCGAGGACAAGGACGTGCCCGCGCCCGATGTCTACACCACGCCGCAGATCATGGCCTGGATGATGGATGAATACGAGACGATCAAGGGCCGGCACCTGCCGGGCATCATCACCGGCAAGCCGGTGCCCCTGTTCGGCTCGCTGGGCCGCGGCGATGCGACCGCGCGCGGCGGCATTTACGTCACCCGCGAGGCGGCGAAGAACCTGGGCCTGAACCTGCAAGGCGCCACCACGGCGATCCAGGGCTATGGCAACGCCGGTCAGTTTGCCCACAAGCTAGGCCACGACATCCTGGGCCTGAAGATCGTGGCCGTCAGCGATTCCAAGGGCGGCATCCACAACGAGGCAGGCCTCGATGCCGATAAAGTCATGGCCTGGAAGCAGAAGACCGGCAGCGTCATCAACTTCCCCGGCGCGGCCAACATCACCAACGCCGAGCTGCTGGAACTGCCTGTTACGGTGCTCTTCCCTTCGGCGCTCGAAAACGTTATCACCGAAGCTAACGTGGCCAGGATCAAGGCCAAGATCGTGGCTGAACTGGCCAACGGCCCCACGACCCCCGAGGCCGATCAAATCCTCTTCCAGAACGGTGTCTACGTGCTGCCCGACTTCCTGTGCAACGCTGGCGGCGTCACGGTAAGCTACTTCGAGCAGGTGCAGAACGCCTACAACTTCTACTGGACGATCGACGAAGTGTACGCCCGGCTGGACGCGAAGATGACCACAGCGTATCAGGCCGTGCATGAAATGGCGCAGGCGCATAAGGTGCATAACCGCCTGGCGGCCTACCTGGTCGCCGTGAAGCGGGTGGCCGATGCCGTCGCCACGCGCGGCTGGGTGAAGTGAGGCGTAAGTCACCCGACTATCAGTAGGTTCACCCATCCTTGCGGGCAATGCCTGACCCGGCCGAGCCGGAACCAACCCTCACCACAAAGGCACGAAGCCACCAAGACCACAAAGGGCCTCTTTGTGCCACTTCGTGTCCTGGTGGCTTTGTGGTGAATTGCTTACCGGTTGTGCAAGGATCCTACTGGTAAACGCCTATAGCGATCCCAACGCAAAATCGAGATAGTTGTCCTGGCTGATCAGTCGCACCCCTGCGCCATAGGCGCGTTCAAATGCTTTGCCTCCCGCGCGCAGCGTTCCCCCGCCATACTTGAACTCGTAAGCTCGCAGACCATCGGCGGTATCCTCCACATAGTCCACCTCGGCCCCGCTGTAGGCGCGCCAGAAGTGACTGCGGAGCATCGTACCCTGGCTGGCATAGTGTTTCATTCGCTCAATGACCAGGAAGTTCTCCCACACCCGCCCGCGGTCAGGCCGAATCGCCAGGTCGTTGAAGTCGTTAATCAACGCGTTACGGACGCCAAGATCAAGAAAGTAGATCTTGGCCAGCTTGCCGATTTCGCGGCGCGGGTTGTTTGAGAACGGATGCAGGCGGGCGATCACGAACGATTTCTCAAGGATGTCCAGGTAGCTGACGACAGTTTTACGATCGATCTTGAGACGAACAGCTAACTCGCTTTCATTGACCTCGTTGCCGATTTGGTAGGCCAAAGCCCGCGCCAGATCCACGATGACCTGCGAGTAGCGGATGCGCTGAAATGTCAGGATGTCTTTGAACAGATAGCTCTCGACGAGTTTGGCCAGCAAGAGTTGTCTGGTCTTTGGGCTGCCTTCCAGGTAAATCTCTGGATACAGGCCGTACAGCAAAGCATCCGGCAGCAAAGCATCGGCATGAATCTGGCGCATGGCCAGATCAGCCAGTACGCCGGATGTGGCCAGCACTTCGCCGAGCGAGAACGGATACATATAGAAGTCAAGGTATCGTCCGGTGAGCGCGTCGGTCACGCGGTTGCGCAGGTCGAAGCTCGATGAACCCGTGGCGATGACGATCAGGTGCGGATAGAGATCATAAAGGATTTTGAGTGTCAAGCCCGGATCGTCCAGGCGCTGTGCTTCATCGATCAGTATGGTGTCGATGCCTGCTACCAATCTATCCAACAATGTGCGCGCGGTGGTGTTGATCGCACGCCGGTCCTCTTCCAAATCACAATTCAGGTAGCGAATCCGCTTGCCTTCGCTCATCAACCTGGTCTCGATAGCGCGTAGTAAAGTGGTCTTCCCGACCTGTCGTGCACCCAGGATCAGAATGACCTTGCGCAAAGTAGCCAACCGCTCGAATATCGTTTGCTCTATGAATCTTGGGATCATGTTCCCGATGATAACATGAATTTCGGGAATCAAGCAATTCCCGCGTTAAGGATCTTACCGGTGAAATTCTTGTACAGCCAGCACGAAATTCTCACGCAAAGACGCAAAGACGCAAAATGAATTCTTGGCGTCTTGGCGCCTTTGCGTGAGTCATTTGGTTCCGGCTCGTCCGGGTTAGGAGTTACACTTAAAGCCGATCAGAACAGCAATGACAACCTATTGACAGTCACACCAAAAAGGAGTATAGGTAGAGCAACAGGTTGAGTACAGTTATCCCAAATGCCAGTTCAATAGATTCCACACCAAAGATGCGGTGGGGTAGGCTCGCGCAGATCCGGTGTTTGCGCCATTTTCACCGTCCTTTGCAAGCCCCACGACAAGCATGTCGTGGGGCGTTTTAGTTAATCCTCGCAGCAACTGTTTGTCAACCCCGTAGCAACTCTTCAGGATCATGAGGGCACCATTGAGGAGGTGAATCATGGCGACCCGCAAGTTCTCCAGGAATTGGATCGGCGTAGGGCTCCATCTGCATCTGATCGCTCTGTTGGTTCTGATAGCCGCTGGGGCGATCATCTCGACCTGGTTTGTCCATGCCGCCGCCTCGCGCGGACGCGCCCCGATGGGAATCGTCATGCCCCCCCTAGAGGATGTGCCCACGATTCCGCCACCCACCGAGCCACCCACTGAACCGCCCACTGAGCCGCCCACTTCTACTCCGACACCGCAGACCCCAACGCCCACCGCCTCTGTCACGCTTACGCCCACGAGCTCGCCGACGCCATCTGCGACTCCTTCTCCGACGGCGTCTTCGACTCCTACACCGACGCCATCTCCAACCGAAACCGAAGTTCCACCGACTACACCACCGCCCAGCCCTACACCTACCCGAGAATGTCAAACCAATGCTGACTGCGATCAGCGCCATCCACCGCACTGGGAAGCTTACTCCGGCTCGTGTCCTTCCGGCTACGAGTGCAAGACCTGGGTGTGGTATGAGTGCGTGAACGGGACCTGCGTCAAGCGAGAGCAACCCAAGAAACGGTGCGGTTCGGCGTCCTGGGTTCAGATTGCAGATCCCATTTATCAGGAAACCGGCGAGTTTGTGGTGACCGAAACCGACCTGGAGATTCCCGGTCGGGGCTTCGACTTTCGATTCACGCGGGTTTACTCCAGCCAGGGCAACGCAAAAAGCGCCTTGGGCTACAACTGGAGCTTCGCCTATGACCTTTACCTCACGCGTCCCCTGCCTGACACGCTGATCCTGGCCAACGGCCCCGGCGAGCGTATCCCCTACTACGCGCTCGGAGGCGGCGTCTACCGGTCCACGCTCAACTACTACGGGATTTTGACCGAAAGCCCGGATGGCACTTTCGTGTCCCGCACGCCGGACGGCCTCAGCGCGCATTTCTTGCCCCTGGACGGCTCAGCCGTGGCGGGCAAGCTGGCACGCATTGTGGATCGCAACGGTAACACGATGTCCTTTATCTACGATGATCGCGGCCGCCTGGCGCAGACGCTGGATACGCTCGGCAGAGCGATCCATTATGAATACGACGCGGCGGGCCATCTGGCTGCGGTCGTAGATTTCCTGGGGCGGCGCGTGGCTTATGCGCATGATGATAACGGCGACCTGGTGCGGGTGACGCGGCCGGCCGGCGCGACCGGCGGTCAGGATAGGACGACGAAGTATACGTATACCTCCGGCTTCGCCGATGCCAGGCTCAACCACAACCTGGTCACGGTCACCAATCCCAACGAGACCGCGTTGGATCCGGACGGCCCCGCCGCGGTGATCAACGCCTACGAAACCGATCCTGCCTCCTATGCCTATGATCGCGTGATCCGGCAGCAGATCAACAGCGCAGGGTCGGGCTGCTGTGGCTCCAACGGTGTGGGGACCATCTACCTGGCGTATGAATTGCTCGATCCTGCCGCCGACACCGGGGCAATGAATACGGCACGCACGCGAACGACGGTGACCGACCAATCGGGACGCGTGACCCAATATGACTACAACGCGGTAGGCGGCCTGGTGCGCCAGGTGACATGGGCGTCGGCAGGGGTGGCGGGCAGCGGCGCGCCGCTGATCACCGGATTCACCTACAACTACAACGGCGAGCAGACATCTGTCACCGATCCGAAGGGTGATCGGAAAGAATTCACCTACGACGAGGTCAGCGACGACCGGCTGCAACAGGGCAACCTGCTCCGGGAAGAGCGCCTGCCCGCCCCCGCATCCGGGGAAACGCCGCTAGTGACCACCTATGCCTACGAGCCGGTTTTCAACCAGAAGATCAGCCAGATCGATCCGGCCGGGAACACGACGCGGTATGCCTATGACGCCGCCGGCAATCAGATCGGGATCACAGACGCCCTGAGCCAGACGACTTCTTTTACCTACGACTCCAGCGGCACGCAGACGGGCGAAACCGACCCCAACGGCCACACCACGCAGCTCGAGGTGTACTACCTGGCCCCACCGCACGCCAGCTTTGTCGTCACGCCGACAGGTGAGTCGCAACCGGCCAGCTTCCTGTTCGATGCGTCCTCATCCTGGGATCTTGAGACCGCGGCGGCCGATCTGTTGGTGCGCTGGGATTGGGAGGACGACGGCCATTACGATACGCCCTATTCCACAATCAAGATTGCCAGCCATCGGTATACGAGCTCCGGGCACAAAGTGGCCCGCCTGGAGGTGATGGATACCGATCATCTCACGGCAACGGCCACCTCCCTGATTACCGTCCCGCCGCAATTGATCTACCTGCCGATAATCATCAAAGGGAGCAGCCTGGCCCTGGCCGTGGCGCCGGAGACGCGGCCCGCTTCCGACCTCGCAAAGTTGACCTTCACTTCCGTGGCCGCGTCGTCATCGCTCGTCTATCAGCGCGTTGTCACGACCACCGACGCCCTGGGATACACCAGCCGTGAGGTCTACGACGCCTACGGCAACCTCCTGGAGGCCACCGACGCCAACGGTCACACCACGACTTACACCTATGATGCTTTCAACCAGCGTATCTCAGCAACGGATGCCCTGGGTCGCAGCATCCGCTACGAGTATGACCTCAACGGCAACCGCACGCGGCTGACCGATGCGGATGGGAACAACACGACCTACGAATATGACATGCGAAACCTGTTGGTGGCTGTGACCGATCCCCTGGGCGCGACGACCCGCACTGGCTATGACGCCACCGGCAACAAGATCAGCGAGACCGATGCCAGCGACCACACGACGACGTTCGCCTACGACGCGTTCAACCGTCTTATCCAGACCGTGGATGCCCTGGGAAACATCACGCGCCGCGCGTACGACAGCGCCGGCAACCTGATTGGCGTCACCGATCCGAACGACCGTAACACCACCTATGCCTATGACAGCTTCAACCGCCTGGTGCGCCGGGTGGTAGACGCCGGCGGGCTGAACCTGGCGACCGACTATGCCTATGACGCCAATGGCAACGTGCTCGGGACGACTGCCTCAGACGGCGCGCTGACTTGTTACGTTTATGATGCCCTCAACCGGCGGGTACGCGAGACGCGTGATTGCCACCGGCTTGATTGGACAACCGCGTTTAGCTACGACGCGGCCGGCAACCTGGTGCGCACCGTGAGCGCGGGCGGCGTGGCCACGGATATGACTTACGACCCGATCAACCGTATCATCGCCATCCGCCAGGACAGCGGGGGGCTGAACCTGGAGACGGCCTACCAGTACGACCCGGTCGGCAATCTGCTCTCGGTCACGGATGCCCGCGGGATGGTCACCGCCTACACGTATGATGCTGCGAACCGGCGTCTCACCGAGCAAGTCGATTCCGGGCCAGGCCGGCTCAACCTGACGACGACGTATGCTTACGGGCAGATGGATTGGGTGATCGCGGTCGCCGATCCCAACGGCCGCAAGACGGTGTACCAGTATGACGCGCTGGGGCAGACCCTTCAGGTCACCGATCCGCTGGGCAATGCAACGCGTTACCGCTATGATGCGGTCGGCAACCGGGTCGAGGCGATCGATCCCGACGGCCGGACGACGACCTACCGGTATGATGCGCTTAATCGGCCCTCCCAGGTCGTCA
>Ga0172368_10003435_pt1 | contig 19194 bp, 18 predicted proteins | sample Lak11m_FD_114540 | JGI IMG/M metagenome (GOLD analysis project Ga0172368, IMG submission 114540) | Freshwater microbial communities from Kabuno Bay, South-Kivu, Congo - kab_022012_11m | ecosystem: Environmental > Aquatic > Freshwater > Lake | place: Democratic Republic of the Congo: South-Kivu...
AGGTCAGCAAAGACTCACCGTAAAAACACCGATCAAGAATCTGTACGTGGCTGGTTCCGGCATGATGGGCGGCGGAGTCGAAGCGGTGGTCATTTCGGGAATCCACGCCGCGAATGAGATTTATAAAAATAAGGAGAGGCAAATATAATTCTATTATTGGTTTATATATCAGTCTTGGCACAGCCATCTTCATGTTATTCCAATTGAGGAAAGCGGGCACAAGACTTCCGAATTTTTGAAAAAATTCGGGAGTCTTGTATGGGCGATGGAACCTGGCAAAACAATGGATATTGAAGTTTACGGCGTCGGCGTACCTTTAGGAATTGGCGTATAAGTCGGCAATGGTTTGAAATCCAGCAGCGGATAAAGCGTGGGCGTTTGTTCCGGCGCAGGAGTCGGAATCAGCGGAAGCCAGCCGCTGTAGCCAAAATATGCGGTCAGGAAAGCGGCGCGCTCATCAGGTGTCATCGGGCGCGGACGCGCGTAATCTTCCAACATGGCGGTCAATAATTCAGTGCTGATATATTTTCCATCGTAAAAAACGTGACGGTCGATAAATTCATAGCGCTGGGCGGGCTGAGGCGGCAAGTTGGGATTGGTGGGATCCGGCGGCTGGTTGCCCATCTGATCGTAAAAAAAATTCCCCAATCCATAATGAATGAACGTGCCTTTATAGAATTCCATTTGAAGCGGCGCATGCGCCTGACTCCCACTGACGATGACCGCACCAGCATCGGCGGCTTTGCGGAAATCAACTGATTGCCACGGCATCACCTGCGGCGAATAACCTTCCTTGTATTGAAACGTGACGATCGGCAGATAACCTTGCGCGCGCACTTGTCCAATCTCTGCGGCGAGTTGGGCGTAATCGCACGGATTCACGCCGGGCGAAAAATCTGTTGCAAGTGGTTGAGGCGGTTCACCGGCATTGCAACCGATGAACGCAATTTTGTTACCATGATTCTCGATCAACAGCGCCTGGCGCGCCTCGGCAAGATTTGCGCCGCCGCCATAAGTTTGCATATTATTTTGTTTATACAGATTCAATGTATATAGAAACGAACCAACACCATCATCCAAAATATGCGGACCAGTAAGTTCAACCACTTTCACACCAACATCAGCCAACAACTGAATATATTTCGGATCACTGCAACGGGGCCATCTCTCGGCAGGATTCGGAGCCGGGCAATTCGGCGCGAACGAAGTTTTATTGCTGACATGCAAAATGTCCGCCTGGCGAAGCATGTCGCCAATATCGCGTGCGGGATAATCAATGCCTTTGACTTCCATCTGATACGCGATGCCATTCACCAGCGATGTCGTGCCGGTCATAATGAGCGTTGTCAATTTGGATGCGTCACGGTTTGATTGAGGCAGTTTAAGAGTTTGAAGATTTGAAGGTTGAGAGCTTTGCAAAGCAAAATTAATTTGCAATGGATATTTTGTCGGATCAAAATCTTTGCGGATCGGTGATTGACCATCAACGGTTAAAACTTTCCATTTTGGATCGAGTGATTCGAATGGGACAATTCCCCATGAAGGAAGATTCTTCCACGCGTTATCCAGCAATTGATCGGCAGGCGCGGTTCGGACTACGCCGTCAGCGGGCGCGCCCCAAATTGCCGTGAACGCCGCCAGAGTTGACTCTGCCATCCACAACGGACGGCCAGCTAACAGCTCGGATGAAGAGCCGTGCCACGCAGATTTTAAATCGTCGAGAGTCACGCCATCCGTTACCGTTGGAAACGGCGCGACGAGAGCATATATCCAGAGCGATTGTTGAGTTACAGTTTTCGATTGCGGGCTTTGCAGGTCAAGGATAAGCGAGGCCGTGGATGCGCTCGAAGCAGCAGGTATTTTCCAACTTTGGGAAACCTGACGAAGCGCATCCGGCACGGCTGGGCTGATCCAAAGCGCATTGAACACTGGCATGGATGTTACCACCGGTCGCGGCAATGTGGCTTGCGGTTGTTGCACGCTGGGCGTGATGGCTTGCGGCGCACAGGAAACCAACAACGCCGCCATCAGAATGATGAGAAATATTTTTTTCACAGGAAAATTATTAAGGCTTGAGATTCAGGCGCGCAAGTGTGAACGCAGACAGCGCATCATCATCAATTGTCACGCCGAGCCCCGCGCCGCGCGGCACATCGATGGTGCTGTCGGCGTTGAGCGAGAATCTTTCATGCGTGATGTCGCGATGATAATAACGATCGGATGCTGAAATATCGCCGGGCAAAGTAAAGCCGGGCAAAGAGGCTAGGGCAATATTCGAGGCGCGGCCCACGCCGGTTTCCAACATCCCGCCGCACCACACTGGAATATTTTGTTTACGGCACAGATCATGAATTTCCAGCGCTTGACTTAATCCACCGACACGACCAGCCTTGATATTGATGATTCCGCAAGCCTGCATTTCCAATGCGTAACGCGCATGGCGCGGCGTGAGAATACTTTCATCCAGACAGATCGGCGTCTTGAATTGCTTCTGCAATTTGTGATGATCCCAAATATCATCCTCGAACAACGGCTGTTCGATCAGCAAAAGATTCAAATCATCCAGCGGCTTGAGCGATTGCGCGGACTCAAGCGAATAAGCTGAATTCGCGTCCACTTGCAGACGAAGATTGGGAAATTTTTTCCGCACGGCGGACGCATCGCCAACGTCGCGTCCCGGCTTGATTTTTATTTTGACGCGGGCGTATCCGCTCTCCACGTAAGTGGTCACGGTTCGCACCAGGACTTCGAGTGACTCCTGCAACCCGACCGATACTCCGGCCGACACTCTATCGCGTTTTCCACCCAGCATATCGCGCAACGATCTTCCATCGCGCTTGCCAAACAAATCCCACAACGCCATTTCCACGCCGGCTTTGGCAAGATGATGTCCGCGGATGCCGGAGACGCGCTCTTGGAAATCCGCCGCGTCTTCTATATCTTTTCCAAGAATGAGCGGCGCAACAAAATCTTTCAGAATGTGCATCGCGGTGCCGGTGGTTTCATAGTTATAGCCGGGATCGCGCGTAGCGACGCATTCACCATAACCGGTCAGGCCGTCGGATTGAATCGCGATGATAATACATTCGCGGTCCACCTCGCGCCCGAACGAAGTCTCGAAAGGCGCGACGAGCGGCATACGAAGATGATAAAGAGTCAAAGATTCGATTTTCATTTTGCCCTTGTTTCAAAGATAATAACAAACGCCCTAAACGGGCGTTTTGTTATTTGAAAAGTTTAACATAATAATTTCTCGAAATGAAGGTTAAGACTAAATTCAGATTAAGGGATTTTCCCATCCATGGTATACCATGGTGTATCCATGGTGAATTTGTAATTTTTTTTAAAATGCATCTCACCTGCCATTCGGCCCAACTCAAAAATGGATTTAATTATGCCGACCAAAGTGGCGGCAATTAACAAATAATCCTTCAGTGCCTGCAAATCAATCAACATACAAACTCCGTAATCAGCCGTATCTATCCACTCGAAACTTGATTATTGAACATTTACAAGAACAATTCTATCTCGATACAAAAACTTACGCAAGGAAAGAAAATATGTTCCAGAAAATCCGACACGGCAAATAATATAATTTTTATTACTCGACCTTTACTTCCCCATCGGTCTCGCCGATTTGCAAACTACGCAAAGCTTCATCCATGTTAACGGATTCCGGTCGCATGCCCGGAACTGGCGCGGCGCAATATGGGCATACATTCCATGGAAGTTCCATCAGCTTGCCGCAGTTGTGACAGGCTTTCTTGAGCTTGGTGTGACAGTTCGGACAGACTTGCCAATCATCCTTGACGCGCCGTTCACAGCCCGGACAAAGCGGCAAATCTTCCAGTGCCTGTAACAAAGATTCTTCTTCGAGCGTGCGCTGATATTCTTCCTCGAGTGTGCGCGTCGGACGCAGAATCAAATACACCAGCACACCGGGCAGGTTGAGTACCGCTACCAGCAACGCCGAAAGAATTTGCACCAATGGATCGCGCGCCCGTGCACGGATATCGCGATACGTCCAGATCACAAGTGCAATCCACAACGCAGCCACGAACGCCCCGCCGAAAGCGGTCAGAACCAGAAAAAAATTGCTGAGAAAAGTTGGATCAAAAGGCATGTATGTCTCCTATCCGCCAGCCGGGCCGCCGACAATGCCGCCTTCGGTCAGGCGGTGCAGATCTGATAATGCAAATTCGATTTCTTCAACAGTCACAAGTCTGTTCTCATCACGATGCTTGAGTAAACCAACTTTTGCTTTTTCAACGGCCACATCACGAATAGACGCGTTTCGTGCTAAAGCTTCCTTCACCAGCGCCGCGCCTTGTGAATATCCTATCACTGGGTTCAACGCGGTGATTACAATTGCATTTTTTGAAAGCCAGCCTTCGGCCTTCTCACGATTGGCGGTCAATCCTTTGACGGCGCGTTCCGTAAACACATTCACCGCGCCGATCGTCACTTGCATCATCTCGAATAAATTATGCGCGATGATCGGCATCATCACATTTAATTCCAACTGCCCGGCTTGCACCGCCAGCGCAATCGTCGTGTCGCAGCCGATCACATGGAACATGGCCTGGTCGAGCATTTCAGCCATAACCGGATTCACTTTTCCGGGCATAATACTCGAACCCGGTTGGACGGCAGGCAAACGAATCTCATCAAGTCCCGTCGACGGCCCGGATGCCAGTAAACGAAAATCATTGGCGATGCGGATCAGGGTCAACGCCAGCGTGCGGATCGAAGCAGAAAAATCCGCCGTGTCTGCAAGAGATTGCATCGACTCAAACAAATTATCGGACTCATATAATTTGAGTCCGGTCAACTGCGACAATTTTTTCACCATGCGTGCATGATATTCAGGGTGCGCGTTCAAACCGGAACCGACAGCGGTGCCGCCGATTCCGAGCCGCCTCAACCCATCAGCCGAACGCGTGATCCGCTCGATGTCGCGCGCAACAGCTTTCGCGTACGCCCCAAATTCCTGACCAAGTCGAACCGGTACGGCGTCCTGAAGATGCGTGCGACCTGATTTAACGATGTCATCAAATTCGCCGGCTTTCGCCTCCAGTGCTGATACAAGTCCGGTCAGCGCCGCGAGCAATTCATCCAAGCGCCAGAGCGCGCCCAAACGAATAGATGTGGGAATTACATCGTTCGTGGATTGCGCCATGTTGACATGATCGTTCGGATGCACATAATATTTTCCCAGCGCGCCGCCGAGAATCTGAGAGGCGCGGTTGGCGATGACTTCATTCGCGTTCATGTTATGGCTCGTACCCGCGCCTGCCTGAAATGGATCGACCACAAATTCTGCGTCCCATTTTCCATCCATGACTTCATGCGCGGCCTGCGAAATTGCATCCGCCAGTTGTTTTGCAGAAAATTTCTTGCCGTCAACTTCATGATCGTTGAATAAACCCAGCTCGAAATTAACTTCCGCCGCGGCACACTTGACCGCCGCAATCGACCACACGAAAGCCCGCCACGGACGCAGCCCAGAGATGGGAAAATTCTCCACGGCGCGTTGGGTCTGCACGCCGTACAAGGCGTTGACCGGAACTCTTAATTCGCCAAGCGAATCCTTTTCAATGCGGAAATCCTGCGGGGTCACAAACATCTCCAACTTATAAGATCCATGTTCAATCTATTTTACACCTCACGGTGTATGAAAATCGAAATGCCAGTCGAAGCCATCGGACCAATCGTCAGATGTCACACCGGTAACTTGATAAAACGTCACACCCGGTTTCATATAAATGGGTGCGCCATCCAATGTAGAAAGGAAAAGAGGCTGATCGAGTTCGGTACGCGTCCAGCGCGCAGGAAAAGCAACACCATCACGGAAAACAAATGCGTTGCCAGAGTTCACAAGATTGATGTGATAAACCTCATCCTGTTGTTCATTTTCATTGGCAAAAGTGTGAGGGACAAATAACTCCACTACATTGTCCGCGGCGATTTGTTTGTTGGTAAGGGCATCCATCAGCGGGGCATAAGACTCGGGTTTGTTATCACGCGTATCGGCCGTCTCTTGAAAACGCCGATAACGTTCTGAAGCAGGATCATATTGCCAATAGCTATAATCGTCCACCGAATAATGATTGAAAATGCGGTTGACGACCGTGCCACCAGATGGGACAGACGAATTAAAGAAACTGCTGCGAATTGACTGTGCGATATTGTCCGCACCCTTCCTTGCAAGACAATTGCTAAACTTCGTGGTGTCAAAATACGTTTCGTAGTGATTAATATCCACGATCTTATCACTGACCCGATACGTGAAAAACGGCGGACAGGAAGTATTGCCCGGCGTTGTAACAAAAGCCGACAGGTCGCCGCTAATGAAATATTTGTATTCGCGCGGATCTGCAAAATTGAAGACGTAATAAGAATGATACATGCGGACGACATGCTCGTCAAAATAACGGCCGGAACGCACCGGCCCGACCTGTTTCGCATCGTTGCCATAAAAAATGCCGATGAAGCGCGTATTACCCCACTCGATATAATATTCAAAAACAACATCAGCCAAAGTCAATCCGTACTGTGGGCGGATTTCACGCGGATAATTTGAAATCTTTATTGCCAGAGGACGCCGCTCGAGTAATGCCGGATCGGAAGGCGGTTGGCCAGTTAATGGGTCGATCATCACCGGAGATAAACCGACGCCGCCAGAGGGCGTGGCAACTTGCGGCAAAATAAAAGAGCCGCCACGAATATAAGCAGTGGGATAAGGCGTGAAAGTGGGAACATGAGCAGCCGTAGATTGAGGCACGTTAAACGGCGAATCATTTACGCCAGGCTGAAAAGGTGTGGATGTGGGTCCGACCTGAATAACGGGGACCGTTTTCGGGTCCGGAGAAGAGACGCAGGAAGTCAACAAAACGAAGGTCAGCAGATAGAATATCAATGGAAAGCGGTGGAGGGACATAGGCATGATTCTACCAAAACGCGGGCGCGCGGAGCGTGGCAAATGCTTCTCAATGCTGATAAAATATTACAGCCCATGTTGATCTTAATCACAACTTTGCTTTTGTTGGTCACGGCCATGGCGCTGGTCATTCTGCGCGTCACGCGTCCAGAGTTTCGCTTCGGCTGGCTGGTCGCGGTGGGTGGTGCATTCCTGGCATTGATCAGCGTTCTGCTGTGGCAGGTACAGATGCCGCTTTCTCTGGCTTTGCCTTCCTGGCAGCCTGCCAGCCTTTTTTCTGAATCTCCCGCATTTGCGGCAGACAGACTTTCATGGCCTTATGCTCTAAGTCTGGTAACTCTGGCGTTGGCAATTTTGTTGACCGCTTCAGTGCGCGAGGACTTTCCAAACTTGCTGTCGTGGGCCGGTTCATTAACCTTGTGTGCGCTCGGACTTTTGGCTGTCACGGCCAGCAACCCATTGACTCTGGTGCTGGTTTGGGCCGCCCTCGACTTGACCGAATTGATCACGATGCTGCGTTCGGCCAGTGGATCTCAATCCAGCGAGCGGGCCGTGATTGCATTCTCCACGCGCGCGGCAGGTATTGTGCTTTTGCTGTTGGCAGACATCGTCAGCATTGCGGTGGGAAAATCAATGGACTTCTTGTCCACTCCTCCGCAAGCCGGATTATTTTTATTGGTCGCGGCCGGGCTTCGACTCGGCGTGCTGCCTCTGCATTTACCATACACATCTGAATCATCTTTGCGGCGCGGGATTGGAACCACTCTGCGGCTTGTCTCTGCTGCTTCCAGTCTTGTTTTGTTAGCACGTATTCCAGCATCCAGCCTGGCATCTCCGCTCACACCGCTTTTGCTTGTTTTGACGGCCGCTGCCGCGTTGTATGGCGGCTGGATGTGGCTGCGTGCTTCGGATGAATTGGCAGGCCGTCCATTTTGGATAATCGCGATCGCGAGTCTGGCCGTCGCATCTGCATTGCGCGGCGATCCGGCCGGGGCCACGGCCTGGGGCGTGGCACTCGTGCTGGCAGGCGGAACATTGTTCCTCGCATCGGTGCAACAAACCTGGCTCAACCGCGCCCTGTTGATCGGCGCATGGAGTCTTTCAGCTTTACCCTTTTCACTCACGGCCTCTGGCTGGGAAAACAACGTCGGTAGTTTCGTTATTGTGTTGCCATTTCTTCTGGCCACACAAGCCATGGTCATCATTGGTTTTATTCGATATGTTTTGCGTCCATCAACGCGCGCTTCGTTTGATTCGCAGCCCGCCTGGACCAAAGGCATTTACCCGGCGGGGATCGGCATCCTGCTCTTCGTTCAACTTCTGCTAGGATTTTGGGGCTGGGACGGCGCGTTGCACATTGGCGCGTGGGGTGCGAGCCTCGCCGCATCTCTTCTGACTGTGGGCCTGCTGTGGGCCATGCCGCGTTTTCCCATTCTGAATCCGGTACGCGCTCACTGGGTACAACCCACGTCCGCTTCACGACTTGACCAGCTCTACCAAAATCTGTGGGGATTCTATCTTTTCCTCGGACGTTTAAGCCAAACCATTTCCAACACGCTCGAAGGCGAAAGCGGAATCATGTGGACATTGCTCTTTCTAATATTATTTGTCTCTCTACTGACTCAAAGGAAACCATAACATGATCGCAACCATCATCTCGTGGCTGGCGGTCGTTCTGCTGCTCATTGCATCCTCCGGCCTGCTCCTCAGTCGCGATTGGCACTGGGATATTGGCTTTCTGGCCGCTCAATATGTTGGTGTCTTCTGGTTGGTGGCACAACATTGGCCGCTTGGCATGGCCGCTGCAAAACTCGTCACTGGCTGGATGGCAACCGCCGCACTTGGTATGACTCTCAGCAACATTTCCACTCTCAAAGAACCTGCAGAACAATTCTGGCCGCAGGGCCGCGTCTTTCGTCTATTTATGGTTGGCATGGTCGCGGTGCTGACCGCATCTGCCACGCCGCACATCGAAACCTCCGTGCCGGGAATTGGATTGCCCGTCATTGCAGGCGCAGTCCTGTTGATCGGAACCGGACTGCTTCATCTCGCCACTGATTCGCATCTTGAACGCGTCGTTATTGGTCTCTTAACAGTCATGGCTGGTTTTGAGATCATCTATGCCGCGCTGGAAGGCTCGATCCTGGTTGCCGCGCTTCTATCTGTTGTCAATCTCGGGCTGGGACTGGTCGGCGCATACCTGCTGATATCCGCCGCGCCGCAGGAAAAGTCCGCATGAGCGCTCCTCTTCTTTGGGTCATCGCGCCCATCGTGATCGGCGGGCTGACATTTTTGATCAGGCGCGCACGCACGTTAACAATCGTCGGCGGCGTAACTTCACTCCTTTTAGCGGGTATCGGGTTCATCGTCCCGATTGACGAAGCGCTGCGCCTCGGACCAGTTTCGCTCAAGATTGCATCATCCGCATTTTTACTTGGGCGCAGTCTGGTTTTAAATCCAAGCAATACCCCACTTCTGGTGATCCTTTATGGCATGTGCACTCTTTGGTTCTTTGGCGCGGAAGCCGCGGGCGTAGCCCATCGTCTGGTTTCTTTTGGATTGATCATCACAGGTTTACTGGTGGCATCCATCGCTGTCCAGCCGTTTCTCTTCGCAGGCCTGTTAATCGAGATCGCGGTGTTGGTTTCAATCCCAATGATCTCTCCATCGAATCAAACTCCGGGGCGCGGCGTTGTGCGATTTTTGATCTATCAGACTCTGGGCATGCCTTTCATTCTGTTTGCGGGTTGGCTGTTGGCTGGAGTTGAAGCCAGCCCCGGCGATTTGGCGCTGACCATTCAATCCACCGCCATGCTCGGCCTTGGTTTTGCATTCCTGCTGGCAGTCTTTCCACTCTACAATTGGATTCCCCAATTGATGGAAGAAAGCTCGCCATATGTGGTCGGCTTTTTGCTCTGGTTATTGCCGACCATCGCAAGCATTTATGGAATGGGTTTCCTTGACCGTTACGCCTGGCTGCGCACATCACCTGAATTGCTTGCCGGACTGCGTATCACGGGTCTGCTGATGGTGGTAACCGGCGGATTATGGGCCGCGTTCCAGCGTCACACCGGACGATTGATGGCGTACACGGCCATCGCCGAAACTGGCTTTATCCTGATAGCGCTCAGCCTTGCACCGGCAAAGTCCACCGATATAACTTTCCTGCTCATCCCCGCCCGCGGACTCAGCATCGCCATTTGGGCGCTGTCACTTTCAATCTTGAAATTCGAACCGAACGATAAGCCGCTGAGTTTTGCAACCATGCAGGGACTGGCACGCGTTTACCCGCTCGCATCTGCTGGTTTGATTCTCGCCGCGCTTTCCACTGCGGGCTTCCCGCTGTTGGCAGGCTTTCCTCCACGCCTGGCTTTATGGGAAGGACTCGCACAACAATCGTTAGGAATGGCTATCTGGTTCCTGATTGGACTGCTAGGCCTGCTCACCGGCGCGGTGCGGATGCTGGCGGTACTCGTAATGAACAAAGAAGAAACAGCCTGGATCTCAAAAGAAACCTGGACTCAGCGCGGCATGTTGGGGGTCGGTTTGATCGGGCTTTTCATCCTGGGATTATTTCCGCAGGTGCTTCGTCCGATCCTTGAAAAGCTTCCTCTCATATTCCAGCATCTTGGCCGCTAAAGCCCATCCATCAGCCATGCTATAATTTATTCACTCGCTGGAGGAGTTCATGGAATTCGAACAGATTGCAAAACGACTCGAATGGTTCGACGAACAACAACGCAAAAACAAAACTGCCGTCTCCGCTGTGGAAGAACGGCTGGCTTCTCTGGAAACCAGTGTCAACGCGCTGACCAAGCAGGTCAGAGCCTTGACAAAAGAAATCTCCGAGATCGGCCCGGCGGCTGAACGCGCCAATCAGTTTGATGCAATGCTGGCCAAACAGCGCACAGACATGACCAAATTGATGGAAGGGATTGAGAAGCGCGCCGAGCGCCGCGAGCGCGAAGCCGCCAAACTTCATCAGTCGGAACTCGAAGAGATCAATAAGGCCATTACAAAGCTCAATACTTCGACGATCAAAACCGAAGATCTCAATAAAAAATTCAAAGAGCGTTCCATTGAGGAGCAGCGCCAGTCGCTGGCCGTGCAAGACATGGGGCAAAAAGTCGAAGCGGCTATCAAAAACACAGAGCAAGTTTTGCTCGCGCAGAAAACTTTGGAAGACGCGCGCCGACAAGATGCTAAACGCGTGGCTGATATTCAAGGCGAGCTGGCTTCAGTTCGCAAGCGCGCCGATGAAGCGCGCGACAAAACCATCATCTATGGCGATAGCATCCGCAACCTTGAAAATCGCATGGGCGAATTGCTCGAAACAGAATCTGCGCGCAAAGACGCGCAGACGGCCTTCCTTGAAGAGCAAGCCATGACCCAGGTGGACCGCGACCGCGCCTGGAAAGATTGGCAGCTCAAATATGATGCCTTCAAAAAGCAAGCCGAAAATATGGACATCCAGGTCGCCGCGCTGGATGATTCCATCCGAGCAGCCAAACGCGCTCAGGATGCTTACACCGAACTGAACCAGAAACTTGAGCGTCGCATCGCGGAAGTCAGCGAAATGCAAAGGCTGGCCGAAGACCGCGTCCGCCAGGAATGGGTGGCCTTCAAAGCCGATGAACAAAAACGCTGGACAGGTCATTCGCTCTCGCAGGAAGAATCGATGCGCGATCTTCGCAAAGACATGGATAAAGTCGAAGAACGCATCACCCTGCTTGACGACGCGGCCCAAACTCTGCAAGATCAAGTCCATCAAACCACCGACACCACCGAAAAACAATTGCAGGAACTGATGAACGTCGCCAACGAATGGCTTAGCACTTACGAGCGCATCATGGGCCACGGCAAAAAGACCAAGAAAACAACAGCGAAGTAATATCAACACTAGCTTTCTTCTTTTTTTTTTTGGAAAGAGGAAAGAAGAAAGATTTTTTAATCCATGCGCGTTATCGGCACAGCAGGCCACGTAGACCACGGCAAGTCCACACTCATCGCCGCGCTCACCGGCACACACCCCGACCGTTTGAAGGAAGAGCAGGAGCGCGAGATGACGATTGATCTCGGCTTCGGTTGGCTCACGTTGCCAGACGGTGAAGAGATCGGCATCGTGGATGTGCCCGGCCATCGCGACTTCATCGAAAACATGCTCGCTGGTGTAGGCGGCATTGACGCCGCTCTGCTCATCATCGCCGCCGACGAAGGCGTGATGCCGCAGACCAGGGAACATCTCGCCATCCTAGATCTGCTTCAAATCCCCGCCGGAATAATTGTCTTAACCAAAATCGATCTCATTCCAGATAACGACTGGCTCAACTTAATTGAATCGGATGTGCGGACAGCGGTCAAAGAAACCGTCATGCAAGACGCGCCCATCGTCCGCGTCTCAGCCCGGACCCGAAGCGGACTCGACCACCTGACAGCGACTCTCGTCGAAACCCTGCGCGACAAACCTGCCCGCCTCGACCTCGGACGCCCGCGCCTGCCGATTGACCGCGTCTTCACCATGAGCGGATTCGGCGCGGTCGTCACCGGCACGCTGAGTGATGGACACATCTCTATCGGCGATGAAGTGCAAATTTTGCCGAGCGGTTTAACGGGGCGCGTGCGCGGGTTGCAAACTCACAAGAAGAAAGAAGAGACGGCGCAAGTCGGTTCGCGCACGGCGGCCAACATCTCCGGCATTCCCACCGAACAAATCCAGCGCGGCGAAGTCTTGACTCATCCCGGCCAGTATCAATCCACTCGCCGAATGGATGCACGTTTTCGTTTGCTGAAAGATGCTTCCTCATCATTGAAACATTCCAGCGAAGTCAAAGTCTTCATCGGCACGAGCGAAGCGATTGCCAACCTGCGTTTGCTTGGCACGGAAGAACTTGCGCCCGGGGACGAAGGCTGGATACAACTCGAATTGCGCGAGTCAATCGTAGCCGTACGCGGTGATCACTACATTTTGCGGCGTCCATCGCCAGGCGAGACTCTCGGCGGCGGTATCGTCGTGGACGCGCAACCCAAAGGCCGCCACAAACGCTTCGATGAAGATGTTTTAAAAAGTTTGGCATCGCTCACACAAGGCTCGCCCGCAGATGTTTTGTTCGAGGCCGCACTGGCAATTGGCATTGCATCGCCAAAAGAGATCATGGCGCGCTCGCGGCTGGAAAAAGCTTCCGCTACAGAAGCAATGAGCAAATTGCTTGAAAATGGAAAGATTATAAAAATTGACGATGAACTTTTCGCCGCCCTGCCCCACTGGAATGATCTGCATGATAAAACCTTACAAATCGTCGAGAGCTATCACAAATATTTCCCATTGCGACGCGGCATTCCGCGTGAAGAACTCAAGAGCAGACTCAGATTGTCGGCGCGAATTTTCAACAGCGTGATTACGTATTACGTAATACGTAATACGTTAGTCGAGACAAATTACATCATCAGCATTCCGTCGCACGAGATAAAGTTCGATAACGGTCAGCAGGCTAAGGTCCAGGCTTTGATGCGGAAGTTCACTCAGAGTCCGTTCAGCCCGCCGAGCGTCAAAGAATGCCAGGCCGAGGCTGGCGAGGAAGTTGTCAACGCGTTGGCAGAGTTGAATGACCTGGTTGCCGTTTCGCAGGATGTCGTTTTTCGAAAAGCGGATTATGATGAAATGGTCGCCAAAATCCGCGCCGCGCTGGAACAAAAAGGACAGATCAGCCTGGCCGAAGTACGTGACCTTTTTGACACCAGCCGAAAGTACGCGCAGGCATTGCTCGAACACCTGGATACGACCGGCATAACAATGCGCGACGGAGATTATCGAAAGCTGAGGAAGTAATGTGCGAACGATTTACTTTAACCGTTGATCCCGCCGACTTACAGGACGCCTGCGCGGACTATACCTTCCCTGCCCGCTTCGCGCCGCGCTTCAACATTGCGCCAACCCAACCCGTGCTGGCGATTCCAAACAACGCCAGGAACGCCGCGGATTTTTTAATGTGGGGTTTGATCCCTTCGTGGGCCAAAGACCCATCCATCAGAAGTCGCCTCATCAACGCACGTGGCGAGACACTAGCTGAGAAGCCATCCTTCCGCGGCGGATATAAATACAAACGCTGTTTGATCTTGACCGATGGGTTTTACGAGTGGAAATCACAGCCCGGCACAAAAACAAAAATTCCGCATTTCATCCACCTCAAGACGCACGGTGTGTTTGCCTTCGCCGGTCTATGGGACGAGTGGCACGCGCCTGATGGCTCAACAGTGCGTTCGTGCACGATCATCACGACCACACCAAACCAACTCATGGCGCCGATCCATGATCGAATGCCAGTGATCTTGCATCCAACCGATTACGCCCAATGGCTGGATGCTTCGCCTCAAACTCCCGAAAGCCTGCAACCGTTGATCAGGCCTTTCCCCGCCGAACTGATGGAGGCCCATCCCGTTTCGACGCTGGTGAATAGTCCGGCCACTGATCGCGCAGAGTGTGTAGTGCCTGTGTAAAGTTATAACCGAAACTCGCAGGTTTTGGAAATTATTTCTATAAATTTGATCATGCAGAGAACGCAGGCTTAACGTCAGGTTAGCGTTTGGCGGGCTTGCTTGACGCTCGATTCCCGGCATGTTATCATTTTTTGCGGAGAACGAATGCAGAAAAACTTTAAAGAAAAATCAACGGCTCAGCCAGGGGAATCTGAGCCGGAAGAAACCTCTTCCACCCGCAAACCGAATCTCGTTTCAAGTTGGATGCAAGGCCTGATCCAGATGGGGTTGGGCGAGTCGTTGTTGCGCGCCGCGACCAATATCTTTTCTGTGCTGGCAATTGTGATCGTGATCTGGCTGACGCAGATGTATTTCCGTCAGCCAGAGGCCAAAACCCAAGGAAATGGCGGGCCGCTTCAAGGTCCGATCCCGGCAGCGGACGCACTCCTAACCACCTCATCAGCGCCGCTTGATTTGTCGTCCTTCGGCATCCTGCGCCAGATGAACCTGCACACCAGTGTCTCGGAACGGGCTCGTCAAGACATCACAAAATACACCGTGCAAGCGGGCGATACCGTATCAGGCATTGCCGAGAATAACGGCCTTCAACCTCAGACGATATTCTCGGCGAATTACTATATCCTGCTGGACGACCCGCACAATCTCAAGGCTGGTCAGGTATTGAATATTCTGCCGGTTGATGGCGTTTATAGGGAATGGCAAGCCGGTGAAGGTTTGAATGGAGTGGCATCGTTCTACCATGTAAAACCGGAGGATATTATTAACTATCCGACCAATCACCTGGACGCGGCGACGATTGGTGATTATGCTCATCCGAACATCCAACCCGGAACGTGGATCCTTATACCGGGCGGAGTTTATCAATATCACACACCCGGCCAGATAGGTTGGGTTAGCCGTACAAACCCGGCCTCCGCGCAAGTGGGAGGCCCGGGTGCTTGTCCTCCGACGACTAGCGTCGCGGGGGGGGTGAATTCTTTCGTTTATCCAACCGCCAAACACGTTCTATCAGGCTTTGACTATTCCACCAAGACCAACCATCTGGGTATTGATCTGATGGGCAACCTGGGTGATAACGTGGCGGCAACCGATGGTGGTGTTGTGGTATACGCAGGTTGGAACAATTACGGTTACGGCAACATGATCATGATCGACCATGGCAATGGGTTCCAATCTTTATATGGGCACTTGAGCCAGATCTTTGTGCAATGCGGACAAGGTGTCAATCAGGGACAGACCATCGGCGCGGTCGGCAGTACAGGTCACTCAAGCGGACCGCATCTGCATTTTGAGATACGCACAGCCAGCGCGGTTGTCAATCCATGGGATCTTTTACCGCCTCCATAGGTCAGCCTTGCGAAAGAAAGTTATCTCAGCTATAATCCCGAACACCCCGGGCGCGTAGCTCAGCTGGTTAGAGCGCATGTATCACACACATGAGGTCGGGGGTTCGAGCCCCTCCGCGCCCACCTGGATATGGGATGAAAGTCCCAGAATTGCTCCCCCTAAATCATATATGGGGGATGTAGTTTTTAAAAGCCAAAATATTACTGCGTATTTACTGCTTACGCACTGGACGCCGAATGAGAAGATGTATCCGTTGTACTCAATGGAAAGATGAAACAGAATTCAATGTTCGCAAGTAGCAAAAGGGCTATATTCAATCCGTCTGTAAATCCTGTCAGCAGGAACAGGGTAGGGAACGATATATGAATGATCCAACTAGCGTCAAAGAGATAAATAAGGCATCAAGAGAAAGGGGACAGGACGAAGCCAAAGGATTTGTTTATGAGTATCTTATTCAGAAATCCCGTCCAAACTGTGGTGAACGCGACCTCACGGTTTTGACTTTCGATCACGTTAGGGGAGAGAACTGAATGAATGATGCCGATATGATCTCCCACGGCTATTCGCTTGCAGCAATCAAGAAGGAACTTGAGAAAACCGATATAGTCTGCTCTAACCGTCACATACGGCGCGAGCAGCGCCGGCGTGGTTCGGATCGTTTCAATAACATTTGATAGAGCGCGCTAACCTTCAACGCCAGCAAAGGTATACCGACTTGACTTCTACGTGACCAAAGCGCTATGCTCGAGGATGAGGGAAAATCGATGTTGGTAGCAATAACTCTCATGATTGTTTGGGTCGTGGCGGTCTTTACCGGTTTGATTATCTACATTGTCAAACATTCTCGAAGATAAGGATAGCTGCCATTCTAGCCTCAGAAATATTCTTTTGCCGTCATCTCACTTCGACCATTGCCAACCATATTTCGGGGTCAGTATCGCCTTCACATATACCTTTGAGCAAAAATTCTTGAGCTTCTTCAAGCGTACCGAAATCAGCTATTCCATACCCCACGGTTCCACCAAAGGAATACAACTCATTATCGATCATCCACATGGCTTCGTATTCTTTCATCTTGTATTCTTCTTGATCTTCTTGGTCATGCCTCACAATGGCATAAATGTTGGCCTGCTGATCTTCCCAGTTTTCAATTATTTCCATTGTTCCCACCCCCTTTCGTGCCGCAAAAGAAACGTGTTCGGTAACTTTCCAGGCTTTGACAGGTTCGACACAAAGGCTTGCCATAAAACCGCATAGAATAGGTCAATTGTGCATTTGTCATATGCCGTCAGTAAATTTTGCACCTTACCACCGACAAGCCGGAAAAATGCTTCATTATGTTTTGGCTCTGCGTTGTGAATTTCCATTTGTATCCCATTTTCTGGTAAGTCCTCCTTGGTGGCCTTGTGGTTGTTTGCCTACAAGGCCATGAGCAAGACTCAAAATATGAGCTTCTCTTTCTCAACCGGCGAATCTGCAAGTCTTCCCTGCTCGTCAAAATCAGGCGCTTGAAGCGTCCCATATCCGCAGAGCGCCAAGGCTCGGCCTATTGCCCCTGTCTCGGCTTTTTCTATGTAGTCCGGGAAACCGATTTCGGTTTCTCTTTTTCTGGCCGTTGCGATAATCCTTCCGCTGGCATCCTTGATGACCGCTTTCATGACGATTGCTTTATTGGCTGACTCCATCATTTTGGTGATTATGCTCCAGTCCGGATGTTCTCTCCTGAACCAGGCAATCCTGGCGGCAGCCGGCAGATAATCCGCTTCGGTTTGCTCCCACCTGATCTGACCGTTCGACATTGTGACCTTTTTAGTTTTCGGTAACTTGAGCATGTACTTGTTTGGATCAAACATGCTATGATAAACGGCAACGGGAGAGTCGGCCTTCGCGAGCCGGCTCTTTCCATTTAGCAGCAAATGCCCATTTCCTAAACCGTTGGTCTTTTGTGTCTGCATTGTGCTTTCCATTTGTTTCTCACCCCCTTTCCGTTTTGGCTTCTGTTGAATTTTTGAAGCCTTGCTTCAATTATCAGTTTTACCTGCACACCGACGAAGTGAAGTCAAGGGCGAAGCGTAAGCGAAGTTCATCGTTAGACCCTTGACGAGTGAGGAAGGTGTGCTAGTTGTTTGCTTGTTTTATTATCCAAGAAAAAGTCATGTGCTTTATCGCTTAGCCGAGCGGCGAAATCAACCAATTGCTTTTAAAAGTCGCGTGAAGCTGTTAAGGCGGCGTGGAACCAGACGTTATGATAGGGTAAGATCGCATTTGACAGGGCGTGCGATTATGCACGCAATGTCAAAATTCATTACTAGGGTGCGCGGTTGGGTGGGGTAGAAAAGAATAAATGCTAGTGATTTGAATGCTGGCAAATATATTCGGCGGAGAGCAAAATTATTTAAAACAATCCAATAGAAAAAACGACATGAGAATAGCCTTTATTATTTGGATACCAATCCATTAGGATAATTGATGCCCACAAATAAAGAACTGCTTTCCGAACACTTTTCAATCCGCTGGTTGAGCCACTTTTGAAGATCCGACTCTCTCACTCTCACGTTCTTTCCCAGTTTCAGGTGGGGAAATTGCTTTCGTGAGATCAGGTAGTAAATCTTTGACTTGGACAACTGGAGGTATTCGGCTATTTGGGGAACGGTGAGTATTCTGTCGTCTAACAGGGTAGAGGTATTCATCGGGAACTCCTTGTAAGTGGTCAACAACTTTTGCAAGATAGATGGTAACTGACGTGAATTTTTCTTCTTTGGTCATGCCGGCTGTATCTGGAAAACGGGGCATGTCAATTAGTCTTAAATCACTTTTTGTCATGAACTGGGAACAATCCCTTTTAATGGCACAGTTTTCCACACACGCTTCATTCATTGCGTTTCTGCAAATCTGACTGCACCAATTTGGCGGGAATTGGAATTCTTTTAAATCGTTGGTCTTTCCTGTTGCCGGCTCCTGGCAGTTCTTTGGTTTATGATTTCCAAAGCATCCCGGACCCTTACTCCACGGGTTTCCAAGAGCTGTTTCTTGAACTCATCAACTGACATTTCTGTTGGGTTATTGGGAATATCCCAGGTCTTTCTGACCCAAAGAACATATCGATCCAAAACTTTCTCAGATGTGTAGCGTCTGACAATACATTCACGGTGCTGCATCCTTTGAAGGTCATTGGCAATCTTTAAATACTGTCCACGATCCGTCTCGATAATCGGCTGCTGAACGGAAGTCTTCGGTTCCAGTTTTACGGTTTCCGGCTTATAGGCAAAAATCTGTTGGGATGGTAACCCTCCCGTAAAATCATACCAGTGAAAAGTGGAAAACTCGTGGCAAAATAGAGCCAGGAGAGATCCACATGAAGAAATCGAAGTTTTCAGAAAGCCAGATCGTCAACATCTTGAAGGAAGCCGAAG
>Ga0172368_10003438_pt1 | contig 19188 bp, 23 predicted proteins | sample Lak11m_FD_114540 | JGI IMG/M metagenome (GOLD analysis project Ga0172368, IMG submission 114540) | Freshwater microbial communities from Kabuno Bay, South-Kivu, Congo - kab_022012_11m | ecosystem: Environmental > Aquatic > Freshwater > Lake | place: Democratic Republic of the Congo: South-Kivu...
TATTAAATTAGTTAAACCAGCAACTATTAACGATGGTATTTTTAGTTTTAATAAAAAGCAAATTACTGAATTAGTTGATATTTTTAATAGAAACACAAATAATAAAATAATAAAATTTGTTCCGGCATCTGGTGCTGCTACTAGAATGTTTAAAGATTTGTATAATTTTTTAGACGAGTGGGACGGTAGCAAAGAAATTTCAAAACCTGCAAAAGTATTTATAGAAAATATTAAAAAATTTGCATTCTACGAAGAATTAAAAAAATTTGTAGAAACAAATTATAGAATAAATATCAGCAGTGAATTAAATATAACAAATTACACATTAGTAGTAACTACATTATTAAATAAAATAGGGTTAAATTATGGTAATTTGCCAAAAGCTGTATTGCAATTTCATAAATACAATTCTGAAGTAAGAACTGCATTAGAGGAGCATGTTATCGAAGGAATAAGGTATTCAAAAACATTAGATAAAATTTATATTCATTTTACAGTTTCATCGGAACATGCTGTTAAGTTTAAAAGCATTGTATCTTCTATAAAAAATAAATATCAAAGCAAATATAATATTAAGTTAAACATTTCTTATTCCGAACAAAAATCTAAAACCGATACAATTGCTGTTACTACTAAAAATATTCCGTTCAGAACTTCAAATAACAAATTGTTTTTTAGGCCAGGTGGGCATGGAGCACTTATTTATAATTTAAACGAACTTGATGGTAATATTATTTTTATAAAAAATATTGATAATGTTATAATAGAAAGTTTATTAAAAGATACAATTACATACAAAAAAGTTATTGGAGGACTATTAATAAAATTAAGAAACAAAATTTTTGAATTTCTTAATAAAATTGATAACAATAAACTTAATAAGGCGTTGAAATCTAGTATTTGTAAATTTTATAAAGATTATTTCTTTCTGGAAATTTCGAAAAATGAAAAGCCAGAATATTATTACAATTTGTTAAATCGTCCAATTAGAGTTTGCGGTATGGTTAGAAATGAGGGAGAACCTGGCGGTGGTCCTTTTTGGGTTATTAATAATGAGAAAAAAGTATCATTACAAATTATTGAGTCTAGCCAAATAAATCATGATAACAAATTACAAGAAAAGATTTTTAAAGGTTCAACCCATTTTAATCCGGTTGACCTGGTTTGTTCTATTTATAACCACAAAGGTGAAAAATTTAACTTGTCCGATTTTATTGACCACAATACAGGATTTATATCTAATAAATCGAAAGATGGTGTAACAATAAAAGCATTAGAATTGCCAGGTTTATGGAATGGTGCTATGTCCGATTGGAATACTGTATTTGTTGAAGTTCCGCTTTCAACTTTTAACCCGGTTAAAACAGTTAACGATTTGCTTAGAAAAGAGCATCAAGCTTAACAAATAGTATAACTATGTTGTAACAAATTGCAATAATTGCTTTTTTAAAGTATTAATAATCGCTTTTCTTTCTGTCTGATTTTTTTTCTGATTGCTTTTTTTTGTTAATCAATCGCTTTTCTACTGATTTGTGAGTTGGCAATGTTTTTTTTCTTACTTTAATAGGTTTTAAGGCATTTGTTAAAATGCTTATTAAAAATTCAATAGCTTTCTTTTTGTTTTTTAACTGCGACCTATCTGTTTGTCTAACAATTACAATTTCGCCAATTATATTTATTTTGTTTTTTAATTTGATAAAAATTTTTTCTTTATCTAATTCTGAAAGTAAATCGCAATTTAACAAATCGAAATGCAATTCAACGCGACTATTAACTTTGTTAACATTTTGCCCACCAGGACCGGAGCTGCGAGAGGTTAAAAATTTTATCCACGGTAAAAGTTGTTTTTCTGATAAATTCATAATTTTATTTTCAGTTGCAAAATATTTTTGATTTATTACAAATGTATTAATATTTTATTGTAATCGCAATTAGTGTTCAGTAATACAATTAATGAATAAAATGCTATTAACAGTAGGATAGAAAAGACGTAGTGGCAGAAAAATTTTCGGCAATTTTTACCCGATAGGGTATATTAAAGCATTTTTTATAAAAATTATACCCGATAGGGTGTAGATATTAAAAAATGTTGTATATTTGTACCCAAAAGGGTATAATATGGTAACCGAAAATTCTGTAGCTGCTTTTGTAAAGAACAAACGCAGATTTTTAAAACTAACTCAGCCACAGCTTGCAGATAAAGCAGGAGTAGGGTTGCGGTTTATACGTGAACTAGAACAGGATAAAACATCACTCCGTATGGACAAAGTAAATCAGGTATTAATGTTGTTCGGAATGGAGCTTGGTCCCGTTCCTGTTAACCGTAAAAAATTGACCGATGAGAAAAGCTGAAATAATTATGCACGAAATTCCGGCTGGCGAATTGCTGGAAAATGAAAACGGTTATGTCTTCAGGTATTATGAAGAGTATCTGAAAATACAAGATGCTCAACCGGTAAGTCTTACTTTGCCTGTATGTAATAAAGCATACGAAAGTAAAGTATTGTTTCCTTTTTTCGATGGACTTATTCCTGAAGGCTGGCTTCTTGATATTGCAAAAAAAAACTGGAAGATCAATCATCGCGACAGAATGGGGCTATTGCTTGCTTGTTGCCACGATTGTATTGGCGCTGTAAAGGTAATTGATAAAACAGACGAATGATGAAACTGAATAAATGTTTATATTGTTACAAGGAACTTGATGAAGCTGGAAAAATGTTTCATCCTGCTTGCTGTAAAAAGATATTTGGTAAGTCGGATCCGCCGGAATTACCATATAACGAGAAAGAACTCATGAAATTAGGTTTACAGGTTGTGAAGAGCCAGTCTGCTGTTACCGGGGTGCAAGCAAAACTTTCTTTGGATTTGCAGAAAGGGCAGGGGAAGAGCTTACCTATGCGTCTTACTATTGTTGGATTGTATGGGAAATACATTTTAAAACCACAAACTAAATTTTATCAAAACCTGCCGGAAATAGAAGATTTAACGATGCACCTGGCTGAAATAGCAGGAATAAAAACAGTACCACATTCCCTAGTTAAAATGAAATCCGGAAAACTTGCATATATTACAAAGCGTATTGACAGGACAGAAAAAGCAAAAATCCACATGGAAGACATGTGTCAGATCACTGAAAGATTAACTGAACACAAATATCAGGGTTCATACGAACAAATAGCGAAGGCAATATTGACATATTCCGCGAATCCTGGTCTTGACCTTGTTAATTTTTATGAGCAGGTACTTTTTTCATTTCTTACCGGTAATGCAGATATGCACTTAAAGAATTTCTCTTTAATAAATTACTCCGAGTTCGGTTATGTACTAACACCCGCATACGACATGGTTTCCACTGCCATTGTTATAACGGAGGATAAAGAAGAACTTGCCCTTACATTGAATGGTAAAAAGAAAAATATAAAACTTAGTGATTTTTTGAAAGCTATGACCAGTAATGGTATTCCTGAAAAATCACAATTTAATATTGTTAATAATATGGAATCTGCTATTCCTTTAATGAACGAATTTATTGAAAACAGCTTCTTACCAGTAAAAATGCAGGTAAAATACAAGGAAATAATAGAAGCAAAAACCAAGCAGTTACATTTGAATAGTAAATATATTTAAGGGAACTTCTAAAAATTAATCACTTCGTCATTCTGTCCCGATAATTCGGGATTGTTTCAGAATCTAATTATCAAGTTGTTAGTAGATGCTGAAATAATCCCGAAACCCGATGCTTCGGGATCGGGACAGCATGACGATTTCGGTATTTTTAGATTTCCCTAAATTAAATAACAATACTCAAAATTTTAAAAAGGGGTTTTATTGTTAGCTAATTATGTATTTATTATGGCTGATTTATTATTTCCCGATACAGAATATTTTTACTTTTCGTAACAAATGTAATATCATTTTATTGCAATCACAATAAGTGTTCAGAGGTACAATTTATGAACAAAATGCTATTAACAAAGGGGTAGAGGTGACAAGGTGGCAGAAAATCGGATAGCTATTTTGCATTAGGAAATAATGACTTTCCTGGTATAAGTTTTTTCAGAAAATCTTCACAGGGATAGCAGAAAATATCATGAGTTTTCAATTTCTCTTTTCCACGATATACCATCAGACATTTAGCTAACGGGTAATCCTCTTTGAATGCCCTGAGTCCGGTAAAATCTTTACTGTTTAATTTCCGGGTGTTTTTTACCTCTATAGCGTATATACCATCATTGCCGTATAACACAAAGTCAACTTCATTGCCTGATTTGGTTCTCCAGTAATACAGTTTATAATTACTACCGGATAGCGCACACCATACTACGAGATGCTGCATGACAAGGGTTTCAAGAGCAATCCCGTCAATTTCCTGTGGTTTGTCAAGCGGGCCCGACGGACGTATTGTGCGGAAAACGCCTGTATCAAAAAAGTACACCTTCGGATGAACAATCAGATTCCTTTTGGCTTTTCTTGAAAAAACCGGAAGAAAATGGATTAAAAGCAGGTCTTCTAAAACTGAAATGTATCCCTCCGCTGTTTTTCTGCCGACTTCACATTCCCTTGCTATTTCTGAAGTGTTTAATATGGAGCCGTTGGAAAAGCTAAATGCTTCAAGAAATCTGCTGAAATCACCTATATTTCTTACAAAACCTTCCATGCGTATCTCTTCATTAATGTAGAGGGATAAATAAGCATTTAAAGTTTCCAGGGGATTTTTTGACTTATAGACTAAAGGAATCAGGCCAAACTGTATGGCCTTTTCCAGATTGAAAGAATTTCCAAGCTCAGCTGCGATAAAAGGGTGAAATGTTTTATTTGCAGCACGTCCAGCCAGGAGATCAACACCGCTTCTCTTCAATTTTCTTGAACTTGATCCGGTAAGAATGAATTTTATCCTTTTATTATCTTCAATTATTTTGTGAATAAAATCGAGTAAATAGGGTAGTTTCTGAACTTCATCAAGAATAACCGTTTTCTTTTCAGGATTACCTTCTATTATTTCAAGAAGCCGTTCCGGTCTGGCCGATAATGTCCTGAAAGTTTCCGGGTTCAACAGGTCTATATATAAAGCATCCTTATGAGTGCTTTTTAACCATGTGGATTTTCCGGTTCCCCTGGGGCAGAAAAGGAAATAACTTATTTCAGGATCCTTAAAAAAACGACTTACTAATTCCATAAATGCTTCCGAATTGGAGTTTGTGATTCCAAAAATACAGAATTAATTTTATGTAAATGCAATAATTCTGAGATTTTTTTTAAGATTACACCTTTAAGAGAGATAAATACAAAAAGTATGTGCCAAAAAATGTAATGTGATAAAGTAAGATATAGAATATCAATAGCATATGTTGCTGATTATTTCTTACCGAGCAATGAAATATCCTGAAGTTTTCTTCCGAAAATGTCATCTTTTGCCAGAAGCAGAAAATCATCCTGTAATCCTAATGCCCGCAATACGTTAAAAACTGCACCAATAGAGACTCCAGGATTACCTTTCTCGATTAGATAAAGAGTATTCCGTGAGATGTCTGCCCGATCTGCAATTTGGATGGTAGTCAATTTACGACGCTTCCTGGCCAGTTTAATGTTTTCACCCATTCATATATTGCACATAATTAATGATATGAAAATATATTTAAAGATTAATTATCATTTTCTGTCACAAATAATAGTTCTAAAACCTTTAGACTTACAGAAGACAGAAAATAAACCTTAATCTTACCCGGCTGCTTATTCATTGTCACAAATCGTCTTTCACAGCCCTTATTATATCCAGACGGGATAATCATAATTACGAAACCAAAACCTAAAAAATATGGAAACGGCAAATTGCAATCTTATTGATTACAGAGGCAGATATTATCTGGTATTTTCAGAAAACAGGGCCTTAAGAATCGGTGATCGTGTACTTACCTGCGGACATTTACCTGTAGGCAGGATACTCGGACCGGCCGGCGGATGGGATCACGAAAACTTCTGGCAGGTCAGCAATACCGCCGATTGTGTCTACTTGTATGGACCGGCACTTAACGTAATTGCTGCCTGTGAAGAGGAAATCCGAAACGATGATTTGAGAATGCTGCAAGATCAGAAGCAGTGTACCGTTTCTATTATTAACGGTAAGACGCGATTCAAAGATGGTAAAATCATTATTAACCTTTAAACTTAAATACTATGAACTGGGAAAACTGCAGAAACTACGGACTAATTATAATCCAGAAAAGCGGGGCATTACAGTTGCATTACGACAGGAATTACTTCCTTCTTGCACCGAATCCGAATCCTTATATGAAGGTTGATTCTGCCTTGTGGCAGGGAAACTGTGTAATTGTAAAAGGGAGAAATCAGTATGGTGAGCCCCTGTGTTATATACTCCATGATGTTTATAATTCCGAAATAATAACTTAAAAACAATAATCATGAAAACAACAATTTTAATCAGAATGGCTATTACTGCTTGTTTAATATTTTCAATTGTCGGAAAATATATATACAGCCAGTCGTTTGACCCACGAATAAAGCCTGGGATAAATGTTTCTGTTTACCCGCTGTCAGACATCATCGACTCTATAAGGTATGGGCTTGAAAAAGGATTTGGCAGACCATTCCGGCTTGATTCAACATTCAGACAGGGATGCCTGAATTACGCATATGAAAATGCATACGGAACAAGCATAGAATATGTACCGGGTGAAGCCCATTTTCACCGTGGCTGTATACTGGATTTTGTATGCACCGCACTGCCTCCTTCTGACTATGCAAAGGATTGCTCTGATTTAGCGCAGGACGAAACATTCAGTCAGATTTTTTCAATGATGAAGCCGGAGCGGTTCTGGGTAGATACTATATGTATTCCGCCAAAATGCTATCTGATTATTGCAATAGACGGAAAAGAATTCGACTACTCTGCATACAATTCTGCAAATAACCCTCTGTTTGATAAAGTAACTCTGATATGCCCGATATGCCCTTTTCCGATTATTGTTGAAAGATGGGCATTGATAGATTTCTCACTTAACGAATAATAACTTAAAACCAAATAGCCATGAACCTGAAAAAAGCACTCAAGGAAAAAAACAAACTGACAGGAAAGATCAATTCACTGTCGGAAAAACTCCGTAAGTACAACATTACGGCCGAAGGTCAGAAACCCATTTACAATGTAAAGGAGTTATACGACGAACTCATAAGGATTACCGACGAGATGATCGCCCTTAAAACCAGGATCCACATCGCAAACAAGCCGGTGTACGATAAAATATTCAGGCTGTCGGAGCTGAAGAACCTGGCAAAGCAGCTTCAGTACATGCGTTGTGAACCTTACAGGGAAACCGGCGGGATGACCGTCATTGCATACGAACCTGTAATTACTGTTCAGGAGAGGGACACACTTACCGAAGCAATAGAGAATGAAATTGAATCGATACAGGATGAACTGGACGCATTCAATCAGCAGACAATAATTTAAGGTTACGGTGTTTAATAAGAAGCTAAACATTTATGATGTATAAGCGATTATGAAGAAGATACGGATGTAAGGCTTTGCCTGAATCAAACTTCAACTGTCATAACGGCTCAGACTTCAGCACATCCTTTTTCATCTGTCCGTTACGCATTCTTTTAAACACCTGCCTTAAACGGCAGCAGGGGCCTGTCTCCTGCTGCTACTTTTTAAAGAAAAACTCACAGAATATGAAACACGAAAGAAAATATCAGGCAAAAGATGAGCATCCATTGCTTGAAACTATAAAAAACAAGACCGCAAACGGCAAAAACACATTCAGTGTACGCGAACTGATGAAAGGTACAGAACCCGGAAAAGAAACGGAAACACTTAAAATGCTTTTCAGGCTTTTTGCAGATGGAAAGATAACCACAACTGAAAATAAGAGAGACCGTGAAGACATGCTGATAATTTATGAAGAAGACAACGACAGGGCAATGTATCTGGAGCGTCTGGACTTTATTAGAACCATGACAGAACATTTCTTTTTTTACATTTCAATAACACAGAAACCCTCACTGGCACATTTTCACGAAACAACTGACATGATATACAGTGATCACGCATTATTTAAGTTCGCTGAAGATACCGGGCTTGACTTTGCAGAGTGCAATGTCTTGATTCATTCTGTTAACGGCTTTATACGGGGAATACATCCGGTATGTATAAGTGACATGAAAATGCCTGCCGCAGAAATGGCAGGGATTTCAGAAAGGTTAATGGATATGTCAGGAATATTACTCCAGCAGGATCTTATAAGGATTCATACAGATCCTGACGGCATAAGTATACGGGCAGGTGTCAGTCAACGAACTTTAAAACTTATCCAGAATAATGATATCCCTGTACTTAAAATTTCAAAAAAGATAAGTTCAGGTTTGTATTCATTCAGGCCTTACAGCAGCATTAAACCTGTCTGCCTGCGGTATAATAAAAACACATATAAAACATTTGAGCATGTATGTAAAGCAGTATCGCTTTCAGGAAGAAACCATGATGCTGGTATAAGTATCCTGCTTTACGGACCATCGGGGACAGGCAAAACAGAGTTTGCTTTTCAGCTTGCTTTAAAGACAGGCAGCAGTATTATGCAGCTGGATTTTTCGCGGATACAGTCGAAATGGGTTGGTGAAACCGAAAAGAATCTGAAAAGGGCTTTCGGCGAATACGAAAGGATAAGGGAAAAATCAGAAGAGAATGTAATAATGCTAATAAACGAATGCGATGCTGTAATGAACCGGCGTGTGTCGGTAAATACCAGCAACGATGTATTTGCAAACCACGCCCAGGCACAATTGCTTGAACTGCTCGAGGAATTCAGAGGTATTGTTATTGCAACGACAAATATGTATGTAAACATTGATAATGCATTCCACAGGAGATTTCTGTTCCGTTGCCATATAGGACTTCCCGACAAAGAAACAAGAAAACTGCTTTTAAACGATTCGGGAATAAAACAGTACACCGGCAATGAAATATTCAGCAGGATCTGTGAGAACAACTGGAATGCAGCACAGTTAAAAAACGTAATGCAGAAAATTGTACAGACAGGAATGTCAGAACATACCGACAGTGAAATGATAGCTGAATTTCTGCTGGAGGAAGGTCTTCTGAGCAGCAGATCAAGACTTGGTTTCATTAAGTAATAAATCATTAAAAACAACAGAATATGGAAAACTGGAAAAACAACCTTACAGGTCTGCTTAAGCAGATGAAATTGTACCCTTACGAAAGGTGGAACAATGAACTGCATAAATGGTTAAAGGAATATTCCTCTGTGGTAAACGATGCCACATCGGGAGTACTTGCCGCATCAGGAAGAAAGAAAAATGACTATCAGACTGCAGAAATACGTGTTGACATAAGGCATGAAAAAACCTTTTTTGCTTTCCTGAAGTACGAAGCTGACGAAGCAACGGGTGAGCCGGTGTTAAAGATAACTTCCACCCTTCGCTTCTACCCAGAAAAGGAATTTGCTTCGATCTTTTCCGATAATTCCGGCGAAGAAAAAGAAGACATAACAGATTTCTACGAAATGACTGAAGATACATTGCACTACTCCGAAGAACCAATTGCTGAAAATGAATTTGTTATGGAATATATTACTATAATGTTCAGAAAATTTGCTGAATTGAGGGGGTTGGTGAGGTAAAAAATAAATTTAAATACTATGGTAATCCAAGACCATTGCGTATGAATAATTCATGAGGCCCAATATTTGAACCTGAATATGCACAACAGCAATAATATGGGACTCTGCTTAGTGAAAGCAGGGGATAATCTGGAATTAATGGGCTTAATGACACTAAGTGAGTATGCGGAGGAATATGAATGAAGAATGCAGCAGTTGAATGAATATGAGGTGGTAAAAATGTATTTTCGTTTAGTCTAAAATTTAAGCCTAAATGGCTGATAGGTGTTATTGAGTTGAGTTTTTGTCCTAAATGATGAGATAAATTTGTTGGTGCTACTATAACTGCATTTGGCTTATTTACTTCTTTGCAAAACAGGGATTCCCTTATTGTTGCATTTCTTGTATGTAAAGAATTGGGATTATGCCTGTCTTCCCAAAAACATTCTGGAACATTTGCATCAATTAAAGTATCTCTTATGGTTTTTCCTCTGATTTTTTGTCCGTAGTTAATAGGAAAGGGGTATAGATCTATTAACAATACACCCTTTTTTGCAAGCCCTATAAGCTTCTCCTTTTTTGTTTTTCCAACAACTCCAAATGCCTTACATGGTGCAGAAAAATAGGGAGTAGCTTTAGTGCCATTCACATTGTAAAAATAATTAATTATATCAGGAGGTGCCGCTTCTCCAATTAGAATATATTCAATACACTCTGCATCAACTTGGTTTTCATAAGGGTATTTGGCTACAGCAAGAAGCACCTTTCCTTCATGTTGAATGGTGTATGGTGGGCAATGTACTATCGGAAAACCAGGGTAGATGTATAATTTGCCTTTTACAGGGACACGAGGAAATGAAATTCTCTTTTGTTTCCGGAACAAATCCAGATAATCGTTGAAATATACTTCTCTTTGCAAATATTGATAATAGCAGGGTAATAAATGGGCAGGCATACCAAAGCCGTGAGGCATTGGGTTTGTCCAAAAAGCTGAATAATCTGCGAATGTTAGCATATAAATGAATTATATATTATTTCTTCGTTAGTGTACATTCACAAAATAAATTTGTCTTTTCATGGTCTGAAAATGGATTGTTTTTATTTGATAATTCAAGGCATTCAACATAGGTGGCTGCAGGATTATTCTTAATGATATTATATAAATCCATTAACCTTTCAAATGTTATTAGGTTAAAACAACGACATCCAGGGAATTCATGTAATTGCATCGGATTTTCGGGTAGTTTCAGATAATTACAGCACTCATAGTCGGTAAAATTGCAAAAATTCCGGATGTCGGATAACCTGTCAATTATTTCATATTTACATATATTGATAAAGTCAAGAAATGAGTTGTAAATTGAATAATAAAAAAGGGATGGTGTCAGATACTTCAAAAATATTCCTTTAAGATCATCCTCGGAGCAATCATCTTTTTCGACACACCAGTACGTAATTAATTGTGCAAATACTTCCTTTATGGCCGGCCGGTCTTCTGCATAACCATATTCCCAATTAAACTCATAAATAAGGGGCCAGTGGGTTATCCAATGCCCGATCATATGCATGAGTACGATATGAGTTATTTCTTCTTCTGCAGAAGGTTCTGAGGCATTTATATTCAGGTTTTCTGCAACAGATTTTATTCTATCCTCAAATAAAATAATTATTCCTTCTTTTGTTTGTTTTCCGTAATCAGGGTCATTATCCTCGCCCAATTCATATAGATAAACTCCCAATTGGTCAATGCAGTAGTACGATTCATCATCATTAACCAACTTGTCGATACTCATCTGTGCCTCCCTGTCCTGTTTTTCTTTATCCCCTTCATCTTGGGAGGTATTTCCCTGTGTTATTTTAGCAATCTCTTCCTTTATTTCGGGTTTTTTATTTGGATGGTCTTTCGGCCATTTTAACTTTAGTGTTTTTTTATATACCGTTCCAGTAGGATCAAAATCTTTATTTTCAGATGCAATGTGCACATTAATGTTTTTTATTTCTGGGAAAGCCGAAACAGCATTAATGTATGAACCAATGTAAACCTCAGGGAAATGCTTAATATATATTCCATCTAGCCAATCAAACAGTTCAACAAGCATGTTCATTTTTTTTATGTCCATGTTGGAAAACCTATAAGTTTTTAGATCTGGCAAAATCACCCTCTTTCCTTCAATATTCTTAATAATAGATTCCTCTGTTAAAAAATCGAGCAAACTAACAAGCACCTGCAATTCCCTGTTACTTCCCATATCATCAGCGGTAATGTACTGTAGCATTCCTTTTGCATCATCTCTTTCTCTTCCGCTCCAGTTCTTAATCTTATCTGCTATCCTTTCAAACATCTTATTAAAGCTATTTTTGCTATAACCAAGTTTTGCAAATTCACTTTTACACTCTTGGGTAAATCTGAACATCAGTTGTTCTATGGTTTCTCCTTCCTGTTCCTTAAAAGATACAGCAGCAAATACTTCAAGCAATGTTATTTCACCCAGTGAAAATTTATAATGTGTTTTTAGAAGTTTGATTAGGTTATCAACTTTTACCCTTGAACTTAATTTAGTATAATTAATTTCGAATATTTCGCTCAGTCCAACATATGCCTTCTCAAGAATATAATCGTCATCTAGTGAATCCGTTATTTTTCCTTTTATATCAATCACATTTCTATTTGTGGCCAGTTTCTTGATATATGAAGGTGTAATATCTTTAGTTTCAATATTATTAAAACTCTTCAGATATACTACATCAACTAATTCACAAACGAATGACCTGTCTTTTCTTAATTCATCTCTATACCTGAAATACAACCAATTGGTAAGTTTAATTATTTCATTCGGTTTATCTTTTTCATCAGGTATTAAATGCTTAAGCCATCCTGAAAATGTTTTGACAGTCTGACGATAATAACTATCAATCTCAAAATTCATTTGTTGTTTTATATACTGGACTATTTTTTTCTTTAAATCGGGTATTTTCTCATTTTTTTCATTATGTTTATTAAAAAGGGTTACCGTATATTGATATATTTCATCATCATCAGCATTTTCATCAATTTTACTCCTGTATAATTTAACCAGCCACTCAGCATCTTTAGCAGCAAGTGTTTTATTACGTTTTGTTTTATTTAAAACGTTTCTTTTTTCAAGGAATAATTCTTCTATTAGTTTCATATTATCTAATTATTTTCTTTCAAAAATACAGAATTAAAACATGGAAAAAAAATCAATACTCCACCCTTTCTTCCATTATCTACATCAGCTCGGTACCAATCCGGATTTTTTGTTTGTCTCAGATTGTTATTCAGAATCCCTACTTTCAATAAATCCTCCTAGTTCCTTACCGTTCCATCCCAGCAGAAAGTATCTTGTTGGAGATCCTTTTTTATAGAAGGTATAATATTCCTGTGTTGTACCAAATTCAGGCTGTTCAATGACCTCATACTTGAAATAATCAAAATCATATCCCTTAATCATTGTATTATAGTATCGGGTAACCGTGCTATCAACCATAATCAGGGTATCAATGAATATATAGTCCCTGTCAGATCTATCCGGCCCTAAGGTCTTATCATACCATTTAGTTTCGGGAGCATTAATCCATCTGTACTGCTTCTCCTGGTCAATGGCGAATTTATCCCACATATTCTTGTCTCCAAAAATATACTGGAATTTACCCTTTAGTTCAGTATCATTATACTTATAAGGAAGAATATCGGGAAGCGGTCCCAGTTCGTTTGCGACAGACATCACGATTGAATCGGGAGTATAGCTACCCCGTGACTGTGCAAACCCCGAAACTGCGATCGAGATTATTGCGATTAAAACGATTGACTTTTTCATGACTTCTTTTTTTTAATTGAACTTTTTATTATGATATAAGTTTGTGTTATTTCCTGCCGGAATATTTATTCCAATCATTAATGCTCATAAGCTCCGTTCCATTCCATCCGAGAGAATATCCTTCGATTAATTCACCATTTTTGTAGAATTTATAGATTTCTGTGGAGTAACCATATTCGGGTACTTCTTCGATCTCATATGTATATTTATCATATTTGAATCCTTTGATCTGGGTATCAAAATATTTGGTTACAGAGCTATCAACCATTACCAGAGTGTCGATTCCGAATGTTCTTCTGCTGGAATTTTCAGGTCCCATTGTTTTATCATACCATTCGGTTTCGCGGGCATTGATCCATCTGTATGAACCATTCTTAGCAATTGAGAATTCTTTCCAGTTTTTTTCATTTTTGAAAACCATATAAAATTTACCTCTCAGTTCCATATCATTGTATTTGCAGGGAATGATTTTGGGAAGCGGTCCCAGCTCGTCTGCGACAGACAGCACGATTGAGTCGGGAGTATAGCTACCCTGCTGCTGTGCCGAAACGGCAATACTTATTGCCAGAAATCCGAGAACAAAAAAAGTCTTTTTCATATTTTAATGTTTTTAGTTGCTGATTATTATTGAAAGATTACTCATCTCATTAACCTCTTACAGTCAGATAACACCTTTAAGTCGCCAAATCCACTTCTGCAATACGCTGCATTTTTCGAAGTCCTCGGTTTTAATAAAATGCTCTGTCATCCTCTCAAGAAGGCCTGAATTCTTATGTCTGTATAGCAGACTATCCTTTTTAAAGGCATCTGATCCCATCTCAAGAATCTCATCATAGATACTCCTTATACTTTCATCGTGCAGAATATCTATCCTTGCTTCGAGTTCATCTAATCTCTTAATCATATTGCTCTGGTTTTAATTGTTGTTCGTCTTAAATTCTAACGAAAATTCGAACCGGAAAATTATTCCCTTCAATTTATTAAAGGCAAATCGATGGTGATTTGTGACAGAATTATTGACTTATTTTTATAAATGCAAATAGTCAGGTTAAACCTGACTATAGTGCTATGAGTGATAATTATTGAATGATTATGAATAGCTTTCTTTATCCAGGTCAAACTCTGCCTTTGTCAGTAATTTTATTCTTTCAATTGACTTGTCGTGAAAGTTATATTCCACAGCGATTTCAACCGGTTCGTAATCCTCATCATTCTCGTCAATGTCATCTTCTGGTTCATCCTCGTATGAATCATTGTACAGGTCTTTGAAATAGCGTAATAGTTGCTTCATTATTGAGTGGTAGGCGAGGTCTTCGGCTTCGATGTCGTATTTGAAGCAATGCTTTTCAAGGCGTTCAATCAGCTGTTGCAGGAGTTTTACTTTTGCTTCCAGTTCTTCCAGGGTGATTTCAATTTCATTGTCAGTGTCCTCAATCAGTTCGAGTTCTTTTTTAAAAAACTGAATCATGTCCCAATGGAGTGATTTTTCCTCCTGTTTCTGTAATTGCAGGGGTTGGTTCAATTTCATTTTTTCAAGCCGCTGTTGTTCCTGCCGTAGAGAAAGTTCTTTATCTTCCCGTTCTTCCTTTCTCATTGAAAGTTTAAAATCGTTGTCCAGTTGTTTTAGACGAATGTCCTTGTCGATTCTTTCATCTTTAAAATTTGAATTGTCCATATTGTTTTGATTAAAATGTTTGTTGTCCTTATTGTTTAATGGGACAGTTGTCCCAGCCCGTCCCGTTTAGTCAGTGACATCCTGGGACAGTTCAATTTTCTCAACCGGTACTTTTGTGTCAAAATCACCGGTAATCCAGCGGTGAACATTGCTTTTACTTGTCCCAAGCAAAGCAGCAATCAAACGGATGCTTTTTCCGGCTCTGTGCATTTCCCTGGCTTGTATTACTAAACTTTTTTCCATTTTATTTCTGTTTTTAAAATGATCAGATGAGTATTTGAGCAAATGAGCATTTGATTATATGCTCAAATACTCAATTGCTCATCTGCTCAGGTTGAGTATTTATTTTTTCATATTTTCCATGCCCGGCTTTCTTAAATAGTCCGGAGATCAGGTAACGACCGCAACTTGCATTGGATATTTTCATAGTGGCTGCAATCTTTGAAGCTTCATGGCGGGTAAACGTTTCCGGGAGTGATTTATAAAATACCATTAAACGTTTCTGCTGTATTATACGATTACTACCATCCTTACATTCTGCAATGAGTTTGACCGAATGCCTGATTAAACAGAATACAATTTCACAGGCTATGGCATAATCGTTATAAACGATTGTCATTATCCGTTCAATTCTGATATTTTTCTCCAGAGCCCGAACTGTGCTAAGAACCATTGCCATTCTGAATAGGATAAGCCCAAGCCGCTTGACTGTAGCGAGGCTTTGTTCGCCTACTTCCTCATATAATCTGATCATGGTCATATTAAAATAGGCTTTGAAATCATCCTGATCTTTTTTGCTCAATTGCCATTCAATTACAAAGTCCAGCACAAGCAATTTGTTTCTGTATTCATAAATGATTCTTCCCAGGGCGGTGAATACTGTTTCAGCCGTGTGTCCCGTGTCCCGGAAAACGTCCCGGAAAACCGGGACAGCAGGGAAGGAGTAAAAAGCAAACCGGCTGAAAAGGCCGTTTTCGGTATCAGGAATCAGTTTGAATAGTTGTCCCTTTGTCCCGGTAAGCAAAACCGAAACTCTGGGTTGTTCAAGCTCCAGGTATTCTCTTTTTGTTCTTCTCTGAAGACTGATCGGTTCATGATGGAAGGAACAGCGCAATACATCGGAATAGTTTCCCCAATCCTGGGACAATGAATTTGCCAGTGTATCTGCCTCTGTACAAAATAAAATTCCTTGTCCACCATTTTCGGCAAGTGTCTGTACAAACGAACTTGCACTGTTGTTGGCCGGTATCAGCAGCATCTGATCTGCTGGTTCTGTGGGTGGCTCATCGTCCCGGGACTGTCCCTTTTTCTTCTGGGAGGTATTCCATTCTCTGAGATTTGCTTCATATTCTTTCCTGGATTGTTTTGAAACGTCCCGGAGTTCCTTGTGAATATCTTCGGCCAGCTTTCTTGTCCATTGAAGAACTCCTTTGCCGGAACCGGCAGGAGCTTCAATAAATACAAAAAGGTGAGGGTATACAGTCCGGCGGTCGTAAATTCCGCTAACATTTGGCAAACAACCGGAGATTACAGAAAGTGCGCCAAGCAGGATGATGTCTTTTTCTTTCCGGTCATCAAATAATTCGCAGGCTTGTTTAAGGACTGAAGGAAGATATTTATAAATATCCTGATGAAATTCGTCTGACAAATGCTCGACAGACTGCGGCATAACGAATACATCTTCGTTAATATGCTGATTCTGATTAAATGATTCTCTGTACATTGTTAAATCTTTCTTTTATTGTTTTGTACATAATTAGCTGCTTCTTCTGAGATTTCATCACAGTCTTTATGACGACCGGTCTCCATCCATTTTAATAAATCAGCATGTTTAAAGTAAATTTTCTTACCTTTTTTATAAAAAATCAATTTACGTCTAGATGTCATTGTGTAAATTGTTGCTATTGATAGCCTAAGAAATTCCGCAGCTTCCTGTGCATTCAGGAAATCGTCGAGAGGATTTTTTGGCTTTTCTGCAATCTGCTTTGGCAGTTTTGCATTTAGCAGTTCTTCAACCGTCTGACGGATGATTCCCTGCAATTCTTCAGTTGATGTTAAGTAGTATCCCATAGGTTTAAAATTTCCTGTCATATCACAAACCAAATACCCCGATTTTTCGTTTTTCTAGGTGTTTTCTCAACTTACCACGATTTACCATAATTTGCTTCGATCTTTTTGTATTTTGTTAATAACTTATATTATCAGGCTTTGATTTACTGTCTTTTGCCACTATGACATTTTGCTGTATTTCGATATTTTATGACATTTTATCACTGTCAGGGATAAGTTTAATTCGGTTAATAGAATCGTTCTTAGTTCTGTCTATGACCTTTGCATAGATTTGTGTAGTGGAAATATCTTTATGTCCAAGTAATTTTGATACTGTATATATATCTGTACCCATTGAAAGTTGTAGAGTCGCAAAAGTGTGTCTGAAACAATGAAAAGTAACTTTCTTACTAATTCCAGCAGCAATAACCCATCTTAACAATACCTGGTTTAAGGTGGCAGAATACATTAAACCTGTGAATATTTTAGAATCAGCATCACCTCTTTGTCCACATAATGAATATGCTTCATCAGAAATTGGAAGTAATTCCATGCCTTTGGTTTTTTGTTGTGTAAACCGAACAAAGTATCCACTTTTATCAGAATGTTGGATTTGTTTCCATTTCATTAAATAAATATCACCGAATCTCATTCCGGTTAATGCAGAAAATAATGCTGCTCTTTTGAGAATGTCATGTTCGCATACTGTTTTTGCTAAGGTTTGTAATTCTTCCATTGTCAAAAACTCTCTATAAGTCTCAGGTTGTTTCATCGGTTTAACTCTATAGATAGGATTGTCTGGAATTAAACCTTCGTGAACTGCTTCATTTATACATGCTTTAAATTTATTAAAATAAGTATATGCTGTATTCTCGCTTATTTCTCTGGTTTTTGAGTGATAACATTTTGCATCATATAGTAAGTGTTTCATATAATCTGAAACAAATTTTTCTGTAAGCATACCGAAAGTGCAAAAGCCATTTGTGTATCTTGAAAATAATTTCCACGCACTATACCAATTGTCTCTATTAGGACTTCCTTCTGGTCTTTTCTTCATTTGCATTTCAAAATATGCTATGAAATCTTGATTTTTACTGGCTCTTCTTTGAAATCCGAACTTACCAGAATTCAAATCCATTTGCCTTTCCAAACAAATATTTTTAGCCAGCTGTAAGCTTTCCTTATTATATTCTCTTTCAGCAGAATCTTTCGGTTTTTCGAAAATATAGATTCCAAGGAATTCTCTACGTGTAGAAATTCCCTTTTCTGGATTAATTATAGGTGGCCAAAAGTCGAGGTAAAGACTATTCTTTCCTGTCTTCAATTTTTTTTCTCTTAGAGTTACTTTCATTGTTTTAAATATTAAATTGTTTATTAATGGATTCTCTGCTAATAATGGTTCTTCTACCTGCCTTGATGGATGCTATCAAACCAGCTTTAATTAATCTCATCACAGAAAAACGACTTATACCAAGAAGCTCTGAACATTGGTAAATGCTTAAAAAGTCACGAGCTTTGATTTTCTCTATATCTGTATTGAGCATAGATATAGATTGTTGAGTAATAGTTTTTACCTTCTCAGTTCTTTTTTGCTGCTTGTAATTTCTTTTGCTGCATAAACTAGAACAACATTTAGCTGTACTTCTAAATGCAAGAAAACTCTTCTTACAATATTCACAAACCTTTGGAAATGGTATATTACTCGCTGTCATTTGTACCCTGTTTCATTGTATCCAGGAGTAGCTGCATGTATCAGCTTGTTGCTGTATGTGCGGTTATTTCGCCCCTAGGAACAAATATTTGTACCTCAGAGATCAAATAGGGTGCCCTGTGCCAAATAAGGTACAACCTGTCACAAAAAATGATAGGAAATTCAATAAACAAAACTAACTGAATGGCAGTTTTAATTTACTGACAAATAGACAATTAGTTTTGATTTACTTAGATTTACTTTGTTTTGCTATTAACAGCTTATTTCCCAATACAAAAA
>Ga0172368_10003439_pt1 | contig 19188 bp, 16 predicted proteins | sample Lak11m_FD_114540 | JGI IMG/M metagenome (GOLD analysis project Ga0172368, IMG submission 114540) | Freshwater microbial communities from Kabuno Bay, South-Kivu, Congo - kab_022012_11m | ecosystem: Environmental > Aquatic > Freshwater > Lake | place: Democratic Republic of the Congo: South-Kivu...
CCGCTTAGGTTCCCCAGTGAGAATCTGTTGATTTTGGAGAGTTGGCAGAGCTGGTTGAATGCGGCGGTCTCGAAAACCGTTGTCGTCGTAAGATGACCGGAGGTTCGAATCCTCCACTCTCCGATGCAGCTTTCTGATAAATAAGATTAGATCAAATACTGCTTAAATATAGCAGTTATCCTGATAAATTTTGGAGAGGTGCCGGAGTGGTCGAACGGGCGTGTCTGGAGAACACGTGAGTCGCAAGGCTCCCAGGGTTCGAATCCCTGCCTCTCCGAAAAATTTCCCGTTCATAATGGGAAGAAATTTTGAGGCCAAGCAGGAGTCCTGCGTAGCAGGGCCCTGCCTCTCCGCCAACCAGGAAAGGAGGGACGTTTCTAAATCATACTAAAATTAGAAGCGCCCTTTTTATTTTACGATGCCAATTGAAACTGTTTTATTATGGATTGCAGTATTAATGTTTGTGAGCGTAGTCTCAAGCAAGCTTTCTGATAAGCTTGCCATTCCTACCTTGTTGCTATTTTTAACAATCGGGATACTTGCCGGTTCAGAGGGGATAGGCCGCCTATATTTTGATAATGCGCAGTTAGCGAAGTCTATCGGAGTTGTTGCCCTTATTTTTATCATTTTTTCCGGCGGCCTTGATACCAACTGGAAAGATACCAAAACGGTAGTTTGGCCGGGAATTGTTCTGTCTACAGCAGGAGTCTTGCTGACCGCGATCATAACAGGTTTTTTTGCAATTTATATTTTAAAATTCTCTTTTCTGGAGGGGATGCTTCTTGGTTCTATAGTTTCTTCCACTGATGCTGCCGCGGTATTTAGCATTTTAAGGTCTAAACGAATAAGCTTAAAACAACCCTTGAAACCTTTACTTGAATTTGAATCCGGCAGCAATGATCCGATGGCGGTATTTTTGACTGCAGGTTTTATTAGTATTTTGACTGTGCAAAACATGAGTATCTCTGTTTTGATTCCCAGGTTCTTTTTGGATATGGGGATGGGCTCGCTTATAGGTTATCTCATGGCGAGATTTATCGTATTTTTTATCAATCGCCTGAAATTGTACTACGAAGGACTGTATCCGGTAATCATGATTTCACTGGTTCTTTTGACTTATGTAATTGCCGTTTTCTTAAAAGGCAATGGCATACTTGCGGTATATCTTACGGGTTTGATGCTGGGGCAGGCGGAGTTTCCCAATAAAAGAATGATCGTAAGATTTCACGATGGCCTGGCCTGGCTTATGCAAATCGCCATGTTTGTGACATTAGGTTTGCTGGTTTTCCCCTCGCATATTCTTCCGTTAATTGGAGCGGGATTATTGCTTACCTTAATTCTTATGGCGGTTGCCCGGCCTGTCAGCGTATTCCTGTGCCTATTACCGTTTAAAATAAGTTTGAGAAAGAAAACTATGGTTGCCTGGGTAGGCCTTAGAGGGTCGGTTCCGATTATTTTGGCGACATTTCCTTTCATGGCGGGTATTCCGCAGGCGGATACTATTTTTAATATTGTCTTTTTCATTGTAATCGCTTCGGTTCTTATTCAGGGGACATCTATCCCGGTTATCTCTAAAATGTTGAAGCTGGACGCTCCCTGGGTTAATAGGGCGAGTTATCCTATTGAATTTGAGAAAACAGAAGGTATGGACGCAGAATTGACGGATATAATCGTTCCATATAATTCAGGGGCTGTTGGTAAGATGATCCGCGATTTGAATGTCCCTGAGAAGTGCCTTATTATGCTTATTTCCAGGAACGATAAGTTCGTTATCCCTGCCGGGCCTACGATTATAGAAGGCGGCGATGTTTTACTGGTGCTTGCAAATGCGGAAGATTTTTCGTTCATACAGAAAACACTGGCACATCTTAAAAAAGATGAACATCCATAAAAACAATTAATTTTTTATACGGGGTAATTTCTATAATCTATGGTAGAATTTGTATTGATGAATTGAGTAATTCTTCGTTCCTTATCATCGTTTGATTTATGTGTGTTCTTTCGCTTTGCGGGATTTCGTTTGATAAAAGATTAAAATCGGTTCGTACAAATGAGATAACGTAGTGTTTTAACCCAGATTTACAAATTAAAGAGGGGATATGGGCTACTCCTGGGTACTTCTTCCTGTAGGAATAGTGATGATTATTTACGCGTTATATCACTTGATAATTTACGGCAGTAAACAGGCAATAAGCCAAGAACAGCTGCAGCCAAAATTACCTCAACCACAGTTTGTCCGCCTGGGTGACTCTGAATCAAAAGAAGCCTGGTCGCCCCAAAGCATTATTAAGGAATTTAATCTTACGAAACAAAGCATTACCGATATAAGCCAGCCTCAGATACAGCCAGAAAGAACGGAAGGCCTCAAAAGCTATTTTAGTTACCTTATTAAAGCCTGGAAGCTGACATTACAGGAAAAGGAGATTATTACTTTCGCCTTTTTGCAATTAGCTTCTATCGCGATAGGTTATTATCTTTGGGTGCAGATGTTACGTTGGATTCCTCCGGAAGTATGGAGAAGCGCTGAACATTCACGCCATGCATCCTGGCCGGATTTAATTCTTTTATTATGGTCTTTCGTTTGCGTGGGGGTAGCTGCTTTACCTTTGAGTATTTTCTCCGCATGTATCGGCGTAGTGTATTTTTTACGCAGGCAGGGTTATCCTTCAACAATAGCCGCTTGCTTGAAGATTGTCCTGACTCAAGTATGGCCATTGTGGGTTTTTCAATGGATGGATGGGTGGATTACCGTTAATCAGATTCTGGAGCGGCTTCCTAAAAAGAACAACCGCAAAACTCCTGCCGGTAGAGTATTGAGTGAAGCGCTTTATTTTGCCTGGAAATTGGGCACCATTGGAATCATGCCTGCCGTAATTACCGGCAGGGGATTAGTGGAGTCTTGCCGGGGCTCAATTTCGGTTGTTAAAACCAAATTTATCGATGCCGCTAAACTGCGGATGGGATACTCTTTCTTATGCTGGATTGTTGGCATTAGCGCGTATATAGGAACAATCCTCCTTTTTACTTACGGCCATTTTATTCCCCCTCATGCTGAAATTTATGGTTTTATTTATACGTTTTATTTCTGGGCAGGGGTTCCATTGTTAGTGGCGGCTGCTTTAATTGGACTATTCTTGAGGCCGGCATATATTATCGGATCCTGTGAACTCTACGCTCAGTATTTAACCGAGAATAATAAAACTATTATCCTGCCCCAGCCTCCTTCTAAGGGTATTTCCGCCTTTGTTTTCTTTGTAATTTTATGTGCATTAGTGGCAATTGTTTTTCTATATCGCGGGCCGTTAGGTATTAATGCCGCATTGTCTGTGCCTTATAAATAGCTATGAGAAAAATTATTTTATTTTCAGCGGGGTTATTTTTAGTTTTTTAATAAAAATAGGCTAAGATGGATTGAGCTAATGGAAGGCGCTGAAATACCCGGTTTACTTGAATATTCCTATAAAACAGGAAATTAACCTTTGATTTAAACATGCGGATACTTAGGAGATTGGCAAAAAGAAAATGAAGAAGGCTTGTTTTTTGGTTATTTGTTTATTTGTCTTATCCGGTGTTTGTTTTGCTTTGACTCTTGATGACAATGGTTATACCTGGAATGTCGCAAGTTATGAAGACAAGGTAGCCGCTAGCAAAGAATTATCAAAAACAAATGGGAAGGATTACTTTTACTGGATTGACATGCTCAATGCTTTTTACAGCATTGACAATTGGAACATTCTATCAACAAAGATTAAAGAAGTAGCAGCTCAGATACCATTGTCTGAATAGTCCAGGCAAATCCAGATAAAACTAAAGAATTGAATTAGATAAATTATACCGAACAATTCGCCCGCGATGATAAAAAGGATATTAGGAGCTGTTTTTTGGCAGAAAAAACCCGTTCATCTGATCCTTCACGTTACTCATAGGTGTAATTTAAGGTGCAAAACCTGTTTTGTTGATTTTGAGAAAACAGAACAGGGTGAGCTTACCTTGGCAAAGATAGAAGAAATAGCCTCCTATCTTAATAAGCTAATATGGCTTAATATAGGCGGAGGGGAACCGTTTTTAAGGCAAGACCTTCCTCGGATATGCGCGGCCTTTGATACCAAATCACTGTCAATTCCCACAAACGGATTTGATCCCCACTTAATAAAGGAGATGGTTAAAGAGATAAAGGCAAGGATAAAAGCTGAGATAACCATTGCTTTATCTATAGACGGCTTCGAGAATACAAACGATGCAATAAGGGAAAGCGGCTCTTTTAAGAAGGCGATCAAGACCTTGGAGTTGTTAAAGACCGTAAAGGGCATACATATTAAATTGAATACCGTCTTGTGTGAAAGAAATTACAATGAGCTTATAGAATTCATGAAATTTATCCGGAAATTTGACCTGGATTTCCATTCTATTATATTCCGGCGCGGATCCAAGAACGCCGCGCATTCTTTTGAGAGGCCTGCTTATGAAAAATTATGCAGGATAAAAGGCGATATTTTTGGAATATGGGATACTTATGATTATGGAGTTAAGAATATAAAGAAGGAAATACTGAAAAAATACCAGAGGTTGATGTATGAAGCAAGCCTTCAGGTTATAAAAGAAAACAGGCAGATACCGGATTGCCTGGCGAATAAATTCCATCTTGTCATTTGGCCAAACGGTGATACTTCCTGCTGTGAGACGCTCAAACCATTCGGCAATATTTGCGGCGAAAAGATAAACTTGTTGTTAAAATCAAATAACGCCAAGGCCCAGCGTAATTTTATTAAGGCAAAAAGATGCTATTGCCATCATAACTGTAATCTTGTCGATAATTTCTTCTTAAATCCTCTTCAATACCCAAGATTATTAAGCGGTGCGTGCAAATGATTAAAGCCAGCGTAATAATCCCCGCATTTAACGCCGAAAGGACAATTTATAAATGCCTTGAGTCGGTATTGAATAACGACTATGGAAGTTTTGAAGTCATCGTTGTTAATGATAACTCAAACGATAATACTCAAAACATAATCAAAGGTTTTGTTGATAATCGGTTGAGGATTTTTACCGAAGAAACCAACTCAGGGCCGGCTTTTGTTAGAAACCGCGGAATAAGGGAATCTATCGGAGAGATATTATTGTTGTTGGATGCCGATTCTTTCGTAGAGAAAGACTGGATAGGCAGGCATGTAAAACTGCATAAAGATATGGATGCCGATATCATAGGAGGCGGTATCGAAGGCGTACATAACACCATATACGGAAAATGTGACGCGATATGTAATTGGTGGACCTCTATACCTTATAGCAGAAACTATTATCTGAAGAAATTGCACCTGCCCACTAATAACATGTCTATAAAAAGAGAGATTTTTAACAAGATAGGTTATTTTGACGAAGGGTTACGTTTTGGCGAAGACGCGGAGTTTTGTTACCGGGCATTGAAGAAGCAGGTCAAGATATACTTTAGATGTGATTTAGTAATATCCCATTATGAGAGGGATAATCTTAACGAATTCCTTGCGCATCAAAGAAGAAAGGGGGAGCAGGTTATCGCAATGCGGAAGAAAAGAAAGCTGGATTTTCACTATTTAATACCGAAATCGCATCTTTTGGCCTATCTATATGCCTTGCCTTTATCTATACTGCTTACGCTTTTTATAACTGCAAAATGGACAAAATACAGGGGTTCAGTTATACTTTATTTTCCTATTATATTTATAGGGAAATTAATGCATGCCAGTGCGATAAAGAATTAGTCCTATTGAGAAGTCAAGTAATTTGCTTTTTTAGATAAGTAAACCTGGTAATTCTTATTAGTTTTTGTTATAACGGTGTTTACTATGCAAATAAAAACAATCGGTAAATTAAGAAGCCTTGCCGCCGCTGTGTTGCTTAAATACGGCATGAGCAGGTATGATGATAACAAGATCTCCTCTAGGTTGATTAAAGCGATATTCCGTAAGCTGATGGGCAGCGGTTTATTGGTCCATTTAAAACTCGATCTTACGGAGAGATGCAACAGAAGATGCGAATATTGCTATTCTAAAAAAAGGGATATTGAGCCGTCATTGCCTGAGATCAAGAAATTATTTTCGGAAGTTAAAGGTTTTATATACAGGCTGGATTTATTGGGTGGTGAGCCTATGCTGCGGCAGGATATCTATGAAGTTATACAGGCGGCAAAGAAAACAGGAAAAATAAGGCTTGTTACAATTTTTACTAACGGGACACTGGTCGACGAAGAAGCAGCCTTGAGATTAAAACAGGCTGGATTAAACGCGGCATTTGTCTCTTTTTTTTCAAGCACCCCCGAGATCCAGGATAATATTTCCGGATGTTCAGGAACATTTGAGAAGAAGCTCTCCGGCATCAAGGCATTAATACAGGCGGGGATTAAAACCTATGCCTTTACGGTTATTAATAAGAGTAATTTAAAAGATATCGAATCCATGAATAATTTAATAAGAGGCCTTGGCGCCAGGCCTTTATTTTTTAACCAGATTCCTGTAAACGATAAGGATATTTCTCTTCAACTTTCCTCCGCAGAGGTGTATAAGGCTAAGAATTTACTGAAAAAAATAAACCCCGGGCGCATGTCCCGTGTATACAATATGTTCAAGTTCACCGGGCACAGCTGTTTTGGCGGGTATTTTATGGCTTCCGTAAAAGTAGATGGTAGCCTTACGCATTGCCCCTTTATTTACGATGTCGTTTTGGGCAATGCCTTTAAAGAAAATATCTTTGAAATATTTAAGAAAAGATTTACGGTGGGGGAGTTTGAAAAGATCTATAATCCGCCGGCTGATTGCCTTTGCTGTTTCTTTGTGGATTATTGCCGCGGCGGATGTAAAGCCGGGAATAAAGCGGTGTTCAATGAATACAGCAAGAAATCCTTTTATTGCCTTGGCCCCTGGCAAAGGGGAAGACTTGATAGCATGGACAGCTGCCTGCCTTATTGGTTCTAAATATTAGTAATCTTTTCCGTTCCTCCCCGATGTCCGAAACAGCCGCCAAAACACAACCTTTTATGAAATTTATCGCATTTAGCGCACCGTCCAAATACCGGCAGAAAAGAAGATCCCGCTAAATAAGCCCGGTATTTCTCAAGTAATTTGCTGATCGTGCTGTATTGCAGTATATTCTTAATTCTGTAATGGGCAGAGCAGCACATGAAAGATGAAAGGTCAGGATTAATATAAAAATGCGGCCAAGGTTCATAAGCCCCTTTAAAGCAACTGAGCATTAAATAATGAGCATACTTTTTTATCTGGGCTCGGTTAAAAAAACATGAGGGGATAGGCCTTACGAATTGCACGCGGACTCCTTTATTGGCACAATCTTCTATAAAATTTATTGTTTTTTTTGCCCTTGCCTCCATAGTTTCCTCGCTAATCGGCGTACAGCTATCGAAAGAAACCCTTAAGCTTAACTTATGCAGAGCTGCAAAATCAATAAGTTTCCGAGCGCTTTGTTCAAAATTATCGTCGTCTTTTAATATCGTTCTGGCGCATATATAGCCTCTGTTCTCTTTGATATAGCGGGAATTACAGCTTAGGGTTTCTAACTTATCCGGGTAATTTAAGTCATCAAAAGAGAGGTTAACCTGGAAAATAAACTTGTTTTTATAGCCTGCCATATCATCAAGAATATACTTTAAGCCGGACCTCTTAGTCATCAGGCAAATTCTTAATTTCGGGTTATCCTTCATAGCCATTTTTATTTTATCGCAGATCTCGGAAAATCGCGGATGCTCGGTGGGTTCGCCTCCCCCCAGGGTTATAAAATAAAAGTTCTGTTTTATAAGCCAGCGAAGAGCCTTATTGAAATCTTCAACCGTTATATAGGGAGGAAAGAAGGGGGGCAATTTTCTAGCAAAACAGTATGCGCAATTTTCTTGACAGTTATATGTCAAGGCTATTCCTGCGGTCCTGCATACCTTTTCCGGGAACATATAGGATCTTTTGAAAAATAATTTTAATAGGAATGGATAGGAGAAAAACATGTTTATAAGTATAGCATGGAAATTTAGCGTGGAAAGTAAAAAGTATTAAAGAAAACCGGAGATTGGGGTATAATACGTTCATATGAATATCTTAATGTGCAACAAATTTAACTTTATTAAAGGCGGGGCGGAAAGATATTTATTTGATTTAAAAAGCGGCTTGCGCCGGCTAGGCCATAGCGTGATTGATTTTTCGGTTTTAAGCCCCAGGAACGAATATTCCGAATATTCCGCTTACTTTGTTAAGGAGAAGGCATCCTCCAGCCCCATTGCGGCGCTGGATTTTATCTATTCGTTTGAAGCCAGCCGCAAGATAGGTTTTTTGATCGATAAATTCAAGCCGGATGTGGCGCATATACACAATATTTATCATCAAATTTCATCTTCAATATTATATACCCTGCGCAGGAAGAAGGTCCCGGTAGTAATGACCCTGCATGATTATAAGCTGATCTGTCCCAATTACTCTTTGTTTAGCGGCGGTAATTTCTGCCAGAAATGCAAGTCCGGCGGGTATTATAACGCTTTTGCGCGCAAATGCCTGAAGAATTCCTATATGGCCAGCTTTTTGGTTTGCCTGGAGATGTATATAACCAAACTGCTAAAGGTTTATGAAAGTTCGGTTGAACTGTTCATCGCGCCTTCAAAATTCATGCTGAAGAAGGCGGTGGAGTTTGGTATTGATAGAAGAAAGATCAGCTATCTGCCTTACGCGATAGACCTGGAGCAATTTAGCCCTGGAGCGCTAAACGGCGGATACATATTATATTTCGGGGATATTTCCGAGAAAAAAGGTGTGGCATCTATTTTAGACTGCGCACGGCAGTTTCCTGGCACCGCTATTAAGATCGCAGGAGATGGCCCGGATAAGGATAAATACGAGCATTACTGCAGCGATCATGGGTTAAAGAATGTGGAATTCCTGGGCTATAAAACCCGCCCTGAGTTAATTCCGGTAATCCGCGGTGCCTTGTTTGTGGCTGTGCCTTCTAAGTGGCCGGAGGTCTGCGGGCTGGTGATTTATGAGTCATTTTCCTGCGGTAAATGCGTGATCGCCTCCAATATAGGCGGGATACCGGAATTCGTTGAAGATAAAGCCACCGGATTGTTATTCCAGCCGGAGAATCAGCGGGATTTTCTGGATAAGGTCGATTATCTTTTGCGTTATCCTGACGAGCGCAGGAGATTAGGGGATAATGCCCGTGAGAAGATAGCCTATTTTAATAACAGGAGTAGGCATTATCAGGAATTAATTAAGATATATGAGAGTTGTCTATACCGATAATCAGAGCGAGGCGCTATTTTTGGTGCCTCCGGCCCAGCTGAATAAGAAAAAATACAGCGTTGACCGGTTATACGGATGCAATTACGGTTTTGACTATAAAACCCCGCTGCATCTTTTGCAATCAGCTACCCTGCTTAAACATAGTGGTTATAATGTGCGCTTTCTTGATTGTCCGGCAGAGGGGTATAATTTAAGAAGGTTTATTGATTTCATATCCAGCCAGCACGCCCTTAAACTGGTTGTTTTCTTTACGGTCTGGCTTTCCGCGGATGAGGATATCGCGGCGGCGGAAATTATCTCTGGCTTGGTTAAGGGGGTTAGTATTATTTTTACCGGGCCGTATCCTACCTGGAAACCGGAATTATTCCTCAAAAAAGACAATTATTTTGCGGCCAGGGGGGAACCCGAGGGGGCCTTGGTTGAATTAGCCCGGGGTTTGCAAGATCAGGATTCGATTAGCAGAATAAAGAACCTTTCTTTTGTGAACAAAACCGGACTACATCATAATCCCTGCCGGGAATTGATTGATCTGGACAGCTTGCCTATTGCTGACCGCCGGCTTTTAAAGGGGAGGTATTCTTTTAACCGGATCAACAGTTTTCCGGCTACCGCGGCGTGTTTTTCCCGGGGTTGTATTTTTAAATGTGCCTACTGCGCACCGCAGGCGGCAGATCAATGCGTGGAATTGGAATATCTAAAACACTCCCAGGAAAAACCCCCTTTGAGGTTACGCAGTGTTGAGCATATAGTAGGCGAATTCAGGGATATCTATGCGTTGGGTTATAAGGGGGTTGAGATTTGCGATAATCAATTTGTCTGGGACAAAAAAAGGGTTATTACGGTATGTGAGGAGATAAGCGGCCTCGGGCTGGAATGGATTTGTTATGGCCGGGCGGATTATTTGAAAGATAAACAGATGCTGCAGGCGATGCGCAAGGCAGGATGCAGGCTGATCTATCTGGGAACAGAATCTTTTGACCAAAGGATCCTGGATGATACTGGCAAAAATATAGCGGTAGAAGACGCTTTGCAGGCGGTAAAATTATTGCGTGAATGCGCTATTGAGCCGGAGATATCTGTTTTATTCGGCGCCTCCGGCCTTGAAAGCGAATCCAGTTTGCGTTATAGTATTAAAGAAGCAAGAAAACTTAAGACTGAATTCATCCATTATAGCATTGCCTTGCCTCTGCCTAATACCCGTTTGTACAGGTCTGCACGGGACAAGGGGTGGCTTAAAAAAGATTTCTTCCCCGAGGATAATATAAGGAACGGGTTAATGGACCTGCCGCAGATCAGCTCTGCTAAACTTAAGGCCATTATCAGGGGCTGTTATTTCAGGCAATATTTGTCTCTTAAGTTTATCCTTAAACAGATCTTTCTTCCTGGTTTTAGGCGAAGCTTTACCTCCAGGCTAAGCGCGTTTAGAAAACTAATAAGATACTTATTTACCCCTTCGTAAATATGAAAATTGCTTTTCTTGGAACGCGGGGTTTTTACAGCAGGTATAGCGGCGTGGAAATAATAGTGCATGATCTCGCTGAGCGTTTGGCTGCAAGAGGCCATGAGATAATTGTCTATTGCTGGCCGGATAAAATTCAAGGGAAACAGGCTTTAGCGAAAAATATCCGGCTGATCTATATCCCTACGCTTAAAACCAAACATCTCGGCACTTTTATCCATACGCTGTTTTCCAGCCTGCATGTTTTGTTTATTAAGGCGGATATCGTGCATTTCCAGGCATTAGGCCCTTCTTTTTTTTGTTTTTTGCCCAGGTTGTGCGGAAAGAAAACCGTAGTCACGATACACTCTTTAGACTGGCAGAGAAGAAAATGGAATGCCTGCGCCAGGTTTTTCTTAAGGCTCTGTGAATTTACGGCGGTCTTCTTTCCCAATAAGACTATAGTAGTTTCCCGGGCGCTTAAGCAATATTACGAATCCCGGTTAAGCAAAACAGTCAATTATATTCCCAACGCGGTGAATATGCCGGGAATGTCAGAAGGGGATGGTTTTAAGGGCAGGAATATAATACTGTTTGCAGGAAGGCTTACTCCGGAAAAGAGGATTGACTCTCTGATTAAGGCTTTTAACGCTATCCGGCCGGACATGGATTTGGTGATCGCCGGCGGATCGGTATTTGACCGCAAATACCCTGCTTATCTGAGAGCAATTTCGGCGGGGAATAATAGGATAAAGTTTCCTGGCCAGGCAACTGCTGCTCAGCTGAATGAATTATACCGCAGGGCCTATATGTTTATTTTGCCCTCGGAAATAGAAGGGGCTCCGCTGTCCTTATTAGAAGCGATGAGTTACGGAGCCTGTCCGCTTACCGCAGATATTCCCGGATGCCAAGAGATTGCCGGCGAGGCGGCATTATATTTTAAACACGGGGATCATTATGACTTGAAAGACAAGATTCAGTTTCTTATTGAGCATCCTGCGCTTTGTGCGCAAAAAGGATTAATCGCCAGAAAAAGAGTGTGCGAAAGATATAATTGGGAATCCGTAATTAATGAATTGGATAACCTTTATCTTACAGCTAAAGGTTAATTAAAATGGAAAAGGTCAGCTTATATATCCCATGTTATAACGCTCAAAGGCATCTTCAGGAATGCCTGGAGGGTATTTTACGCCAGACCTATAAGATTGATGAGATACTGCTTATTGATGATGGCTCAACCGATGCAACGCTGGCGATCGCCAGGGATTACCCGGTAAAGATAATAAGCCATGGGGAAAATAAGGGCCTGGCTGCCTCCAGAAATACCGCTTTCCGGCAGTCCCGGAATGAATTTATCGCCGCCTTAGACGCTGATTGTCTGGCTCATCCTGGCTGGCTTGAGGAGTTAATGCGCTGCCTGGCTAATAAAGATATTGTCGCATCAGGCGGTATGCTCCTGGAAAAGAACAACGCCAGCCCGGGGGATAGATGGCGCTGTGCGCATATGAATCAGAGCTGGGGCCAGGATATGCTTTACGACCCGCCATTTTTATACGGTAATAACAGCGTATTCAGAAAAAGCGCTGTGATGCGTGCCGGATTTTATAATCAGGGGTTTAAAACCAACTATGAAGATATTGATTTGTCCGAGAAGATATATAAACTCGGTTTTAGGATGGTGTATGATCCAGGGGCAGTTGTTGAACACCTGCGTCGGGATACAGTAGGTTCGGTTTTTCGCAGTTTCTGGATAAGGCAGTGCTATTACCGCAATTATAATGAACTCAGGAAAAAGGGGATAACCAGAGAGATCGCCATGCGCATCGGAGGCATAGCCGACTATCTGGATATAGCCGATATCTTTTTTCGGGAGGATTTCAGGCATGATGATTATAACCTGATGGCGTTGGATATCCTGCTTGCCCCTTATTGTTTTTGGAAAGACCTTAAGGGGTTGTTTAAAAGATTCTATTCGCCTGGAGGCCTGGCGTATGATTAATCCTGTTTTTGCCACTGTTATCATACCGGTGTATAATGATCGCAAGAGATTTGAAAGATGCCTGGCGGCCTTGTGCGAACAAACTTACCCGCGGGATAGATTTGAGATAGTGATTATTGATGATGGCTCAACCGATGGGCTGGAGGGGGCGGTGAGGCCTTATCTGGATGGGCCCGGCCTGGATATAAAATATTTTTATCAGGAGAATAAAGGCCCGGCCGCGGCGCGGAACCTGGGTATAAAACATTCCCGCGGAGATATTTTAGCTTTTATTGATTCGGATTGCCTGCCGCGGGAAAACTGGCTGGAAGAGATATTAAAAGGTTATGACTTTGACAAGACAGCGGGGGTAGGCGGGGTAATAGAAGCCCGGCCTGCAGATTCCAAGGTAAGCCGGTATTGCGCTTATGTGAAGATGAACCATAATCCTAAAACCGATGCAGGGGGTATAGTTTATTTGATAACCGGCAATGCCTCTTTTCGCCGGGACTGCCTTATTGCGGCGGCAGGTTTTGATGAGCATTTTGATTTTCCCGGAGGGGAAGATCCTGAGCTGTGCTATCGCCTTAAACAAAAAGGCCATATCTTCCAGTTTAACCACAATGCGATAGTTTACAATTCCCATAAACAGTCATTGACGGATTTGTGGCGGACTTATTTTAATTACGGCAGGGGGGAGGCTTTTTTAGCATTCAAGAAGATTCTGGAAAGCGATCCTATGCCTGGTACCGGATTTAGGCGGTGGTTTTACTTTTTTGTGACTATGATCAAGATAGTTTTAATGTCTATGTCCAGCCTTAAGACACTCCTGCGTTTTATCAAGATTCCGTTATATGCTTTATATTATTACGGTAAAGGCCTGGATATAGGCGATAGCCTCAGGTATGCCGTGTATGACTATCCGCGGTGTTTAGCTTTTGCCCTGGGCTGGCGCGCCGGGTATTTAACAGGGAGATTCGGAGGATTAGAGGAAAAATGAAGTTATGTCTATAGCCCGTAAGGTGGCCCAGAACAGCGGGGTTATTATTGCCGGATATTTTGCTGAAAGCATCCTTAATTTCATCTTGTTTGTCAGCCTGGCCAGGTATTTCGGCAGGGATGGTTTCGGAAAAATATCGTTTCTCTCAGCCTTCTTCTTTTTTATCAGTTCCACCGATAATCTTTTGATCCGGCCGATTTTGGTCAGGGAAATGGCCAGGGATAAAAACAACGCCCCGTTTATTATCGGTAACGGCTTGATTATCCGGCTGCTGTTTGCCTTTATCGCCGTAATTTTTCTCTGGATAGCTGTATGGGCTGCCGGCTCACCGGTTGATGTGGTGCCTCTGGCGTATTTTATTTCGTTAAGCCTGATTGTTTCCTCGCTAGCCAGTTCATATGAGACTATCTTTGAAGTAAATTTACGTATGTGGTATTTTAAACTGATCAACCTCTTGGCCCTGGCTTCTACCCTGGCCGGGCTTTTCATTCTTATTTATTTAAAATCCGGGTTGCTGCATTTTTACGGGTTATATCTTGTGCTATCCCTTGGCGCGCTTATATCTATCAGGCATTATGCCGGGAAATTAATCCGGCCGAAGTTTAAAATACATTTTCTGTTATGGAGGAAGATATTCCGGGAGTCCTGGCCTTTGCTTTTGACTTCATTATTCATTTTTATTTATCACCGCATTGACCAGGTAATGCTCTTGCGCATAAGAGGGGCCGAAGAGGTGGGGGCTTATGCGGCAGCGGTAAAATTAGCTGAAATATTAAACATTATTCCAATTGCCCTTAAGGTTTCTATCCTGCCGTTAATGTCGGTTTGCTTTTCGGCTTGCCAAGAGAGCTTTGTCCGGGTTTACCAGCTGAGCTTTAAATACCTTTTGTGTTTTATTATCCCGGTTGCGGTCTGGTGCGGGATATTCTCCGGTAAGATCATAGCGCTTATTTATGGAGCTAAATTTGCCTCATCCGCGGCAGCCCTGTCCATCCTTATCTGGGCGGAGGTTTTTGTTTTTGTGGGAGTAATCAATAACGCTATTTTAATCGCTACCAATAAACAGGCACTTGACCCGGTTTTTACCGGGGCCTCCGCGGCTGTAAATATAGTTTTAAACCTGGTTTTAATTCCCAGGTATGGTTTTGTTGGCGCGGCTGCCAGCAGCCTGATCTCATATGCTCTCGGACCGCTGATGGGATACTTTATTAAAACCACCCGGCCTTACTCGAAATCTATGTTGCGTTACTCGTTAAAGCCGCTTTGTGCCGCGTTAGTGATGTTTTTATGCGTATATCCGCTGCGGGATTTATTTTGGGTCTCGCTGTTGGTTTCTCCGGTTATCTACCTGCTGGTAATCTACTTTATCAGGGGTATTGACAAAGAAGACCGCCGGTTATTAAAGTCAATAGTTCCTGCTTTTAATAAATATGTTGAACAAAAATAAGAAAGAAATAAAGGATTTGCTGGATAAATCTTACCGGGAATGTTTTCCTTATCTGCCTCCGGTCAGGCTTGATATCTGTATAACTACCGCCTGCGATACTAACTGCGCGTATTGCTGGCATCAGGAAAAATCCGCAAGCAAGCTTACATTTGAGGCTATCGCCCGGATTATTGACCTCTTATGCAGCCAAAAACCGCCTAAGCTTAATTTGACCGGGGGAGAGCCTACTGTTTATCCTGATTTTGAACGCGTCCTGGCATACGCCCACAGCTCCGGAATCAGGGATATCCTGCTGTGCACTAACGGATGCCGTTTCCAGGATTTTAGTTTCGCCGAAAAGGTGATTAATCTGGGGGTAAGCGCCCTGAATGTATCCGTTGATACTCTGGATGCCGAGAAATTCGAGAAACTGCGCGGCTTTAAATTCTCGGTGATGCAGAAAACTTTAGAAAATCTCTCCTGCCTTAAAAAGAAATATCCCCATATAAACATAACCCTGGCCTCAGTGATAGCAAAAGGGGTAACTCCGGAGGACTTGTTTTCGGTCAGCGCATTTGCTAAAAAGAATGGCTTTGGATATTTTGCCCAGAGCTTCCTGAGGACCGCGTATGGCTCCGTGAATAATACCTTTGATTTGTCGGAGGAGCAACGCAGGGCTTTTAAGGAAAAGCTTAACTGGCTTGACGGCAGGGTGGCGCAGGTGGTTAAACGGGAAGGAAACCCCTTGACCGAAAAAGAGAAGAGGCTGCCGTGTTATAAGGGTATCACCACGGTCAAATTGTCCAGCGACGGCTCTGTTGGATTCTGTTGGACAAGCAAACCTATTGGCAATATCCTGCGCGATAGTTTTTCCGATATCTGGTTTTCTCCGGAGGCGGCTAAGATGCGTAAATATATCCGTGACGGAATGTGTAAATGTGATTTTGATTGCGATGTTTACGAAAGTATTGAGCTATACGAGGATGTTTAAGGAAAACAGGTTATTTTTACGGGATTTTAAGTAATTAAGCGCATACGCCGTATTAACGATTATTCTAAAAAAATAATTTAGATCCAAAGAAAGCAAAAATCTGGCCAAGTTTACCGGTATGAAGAATAAATTATAGGCGATATCCCCGATGCGGTTGTTATAGCAAACCAAACATCTGCCTTCCCTATAGCTTCTTTTGATTAAATATCTGAAAGTCAGGTTTTTTTGGGGTATGTGATGAAAAACCAGCATTTTTTTGTTAACCCTCAAAGAAAATCCGGCTGCCAGGGATTTTTGCAGCCGGTAATTATCTTCCCCGTAAGGCAATAGCTCTGAAACCGGTATATTATTTTTATGCTTTTCAAGATTATCCAGGACATATTTATGAAAAGCGATGTTAGAGCCCAGCGGCAGGTATTTAATGCCGGGCCGGGCATTAATCCCGATCATCCAGTTTAAAGAGCTATTCCACCATTGGGGCAGGGTAATATCTGCCGGTAAGGTAATGCCCCCTGAGATATCTTTATCCGCCAGCGCACTGCTTATTTCTTCCAGCCAATTTTCCGATACGCTGCAGTCGTCATCGGTAAAGGCGATTATATCGCCCGCGCATTCATTAATTCCCAGCTGCTTGGCTTTTAATAAGCTTACCCTTGTTTTATTCCGGATCAGTTTTACGCTCTGCTTAAAGTTTCTTTCAATAAAATCCGCGCTTCCATCGGTTGAATTATTATCGACAACAATAACTTCAAAAGGATGGGGATTTTTTTGATTAAATATGCTGTTGAGGCATTTTTCTAAGAGTAACTTGCGATTATAGGTTACTATTACTATGCTGGTCATTTAACATTATCCTGTTATTTTAATCTTTAGCTTACTACCGTATAGGCCCTTTGTCAATCAAAGGGGCCTTTTCTTGGGAAGGCTAATCCGGTGGCAACAGGTTAGATTGGATAGGTAAGGGAGGGGATGGGGTGTGTTAATTGCCTCCCCGGGCTATTTTAAACTCCTCAGCCCTTCTGATTCTTGAAGCGACGGTCTCTGCGCCATTTTTAAATCCCGTTAAACCGAGATTCCAGGCCCTATGTATAATATCAAATATCTGTTCTTGCGTAGCATTTTCAGGGATATACGCTTGTAGATTCTTGAGTAATATATCAGCAAACGCCTGATTTGCTAATTCATACAATTGCGCAGAATTTAAGATATCCCGCCAATTATAACTCCTGAAGGAAGGGTAAAGCCTTTGCACATCTTCATAAGCCTCAGGGCTCAAGCCATATGTTCCGAAGCCCCGGGAGTCAGGATGCACATATGTAGGCGGCACCGCCTCAGGAGGGGAAAATGGTTTAGGGCTTTCCAGATATGTTAAGCCCATTCTTAAATATCCCCACAGTTGGGCATTTGCGTATTGAAATTGTGATGAAGTTAAATTTGCCTCAGGAGAGATCAGGTATTCGGCTGATAAGGGTTCGGCTTTCAATATTATTGCCAATACAGGCAATAATATTATGTTTATAATCTGTAGCTTTTTTAGCATAAGAGCCTCATCATAAAAGCCCGGTAGCGTATGCCAGGGCGGATGAGCTTCTCCCATGCTCGAAGGTTAAAGCGGGATCACAAAAAACCCTAAAAAGGCAGGTTATTCTAGGGTTTTTGCGCGCTCTTTGGCGGCTCCACTATCCCATGAGGACTGGAAGCTTTGCGTCCCAGCATTGCTGCTAGTTTGCCTTTATCAGTAGCTTGAAATACCTGATTGTCAATTGTAATTTCCTAATAAAGTATGCACTATTTTCTATTAACTTGCAACTTTATTTATCAGCAAAGACAGGTTTATCCAAAGACCTTGACAATAGGCGTTTTTTGTGTTAAAAATGCATTATTCATGAAGAAATTTTCCTCCTCTTAATCCTAAGATGCTAAAAGCAGAAGGGTTAGAAATCAGAATTAAAACCTTTTTTCAAAAAACCAGGTTATTCCATCCCCCGTTTATCGCTACGGTTTTATTCCTTTCTTTCGGTTTATATTTTATCTCTTTAGCGGCTCCTTTATCTATTGCCAGGGCTCAAGATTATTTTGCCAGCCAGAAGCAAGCAGAGCTGGAGGATAGGCAGGAGGACGCGGCAATTAAAGAAATACTTCTTCAGCAAAAACGGAATCAAAAAATTGCCGCTCAAAAAGCGCTTGCTGAAGCCAATAAGCAAATTGCCCGGGAGAGAGAATTCCTGCTTCAGCAAGAGCAGGCGCAAAAGATAATCGCGCAAAAAAAAGCCGCAGCGGACAAGAAGCAGGCAGCTTTAGATAAAAAAGCACAATTGCAAAAAGAGCTTGAAAAGAAAGAGGCTGATAAGAAAGCAGCTATTGAGATTAAAAGACAGGCTGCCTTAGATAAGCAGGCGCAATTGCAAAAAGAGCGTGAGGCTATGGCAGCTGAGAAAAAAGCCCAGCTGCAGAAAGAAAAGGAGCAAAGGCTTATTGATAGCAAAAGCGATCTTAAGACCAAACAAGAAGAGGCGGTTGTTAAGAAGGTTCGGCTTCAGCAGGAGCGTGAGCTGATGCGTGCCGAAAAACAATCTTTGGCAGAGGCTAAGCAACAGGCTGTCTTGGATAAAAAAGCGCAGTTAAAGAAAGAACGCGCGGAAAGAATTCTTAAACAGCAAAAAGATCGCGAACAAAAGAAGATAGAGCAGAAAGAGGTTGCAGAGGCTAAGCAACAGGCTGCCTTAGATAAAAAAGCCCGATTTAAGAAATGGCGCGAGGAAAAAATTGCCAAGCAGAAACAGGAAGATGAACAAAGGATAGCCGCAAAAAAACAAGCCGCGGAAGCAAAGCAGCAGGCTGCTTTAGATAAAAAATCCTGGCTTCGGCAAGAGCGTGAGAAAAATATTGCCGAGAAAGAACAAGAAATCAGGGGAAGAGAGGCTTTGGAAGCCAAAAGCAAGGTTGGTTTAAGCGGGGATTCCCAAACAGAAGAGGAGCGCAGGTTAAAGATAGCTGACCAGCAGGCAATAGCGGCGCAGAAGAAAAGAGCCGCCTTAGATAAAGAAGCTCAACTGCAAAAGGAGCGCGCACAAAACATCGCCGAC
>Ga0172368_10003440_pt1 | contig 19186 bp, 17 predicted proteins | sample Lak11m_FD_114540 | JGI IMG/M metagenome (GOLD analysis project Ga0172368, IMG submission 114540) | Freshwater microbial communities from Kabuno Bay, South-Kivu, Congo - kab_022012_11m | ecosystem: Environmental > Aquatic > Freshwater > Lake | place: Democratic Republic of the Congo: South-Kivu...
TCTATTTTTATTAGACCTTTTTTCTCTCTCGATATTATCAAACTAAAATATTGGGAACGATATTACTGGAGAAAGGCTTTTCTTGTTGGAACGATGTCAGAGTCGGACAGAAAAACCGTTTCTCAACTTGAACCTACCATAAAACCAGTTATTATTCCAAATGGTGCAGGAGAAGACATGATAGTTGATACACTAAAACCTAAATCTCTACATAACCCTACCCTTTTGTTCGTCGGCAATTTCTTCTGGTTACAAAATACAGAAGCAGCTCAATATCTTATCGACAAAATTTATCCCGAAGTTAAAAAATCAATTCCTCAGTTACACATCCTAATTGCTGGTCAAAACGCGAGAAATAAACTTCATATTTCAAATTCAAAAAAAATCAAGATCGTTGATATTGACCCTAATAATTCACTAATGGTTAAAAAGGCTTATATCGAATCAACTCTATTTGTTGCCCCCATATTTGGACCCGGTGGAACAAGACTAAAAATATTAGCTGCTATGTCAAGCGGGCTGCCTATTATCACTACAAAAACAGGAATTGAAGGATTGGATATCTGCAACAACAAACATGTTCTTATTGCAAATACACCGTTTGAATTTGTTTCACAGATAAAAAGAATTCTTTCAGATAATAAATTATATGAATCAATAAGATCAAATGCGCATACGCTAGTAACTGAAAAATATAATTGGCAAAAAATCGCGGAAAAACTTGAGATTGCTTATCAAAACATTAAAAAAGTATGAAAATTGGAATCGATATATCCCAAATCAGTTATACAGGTACCGGTGTGTCACGATTTACCGAAGGACTTGTTAAGGCTATATTAGAACATGATTCGATAAATACTTGGGTATTTTTTTACTCATCCCTCCGCAACTCTTTAGATTTAAATCTGAAAAAGAAAATTCGATTAACCAAACACAAATGCATTGAATATAAATTACCTCCCTCAATGTTAACCATCCTCTGGAATACCCTTCATCGCATTCCTATTGAAACTTTTTTAGGAAAACTCGACTTTTTTATTAGTTCAGATTGGACTGAACCTCCAACAATATGTCGGAAAATGACCGTTATTCACGATCTTGCTTTCATGCGGTATCCCGAAACAATTCACCCAACGATACTTAACAATCAAAGAAAAAGACTCCGTTGGGTAATGAAAGAATCTAAATTTATTGTTGCTGATTCCATTGCCACAAAAAATGATTTAATACACTATTTTACCTATGAAAAAAATAATATATATGTTATTTATCCGGGTATAAATGAAAAAATATCAAAAAATGAGGGTTTGGGGAATGTCCTGTCTAAATATCATCTCAATAAACCTTTCATTTTTACTGTAGGAAAAATTGAACCACGAAAAAATTTAAAAAGATTGCTTATCGCGTATAACAAATTGATAAAAAATCAAGTACTCCCGGACCTTGTTATTGCTGGTCAAAAAGGATGGGAAAAGGAGTCTGAACTTCTTCCTTTAATAACTGACCGGGTGCATTTTCTTGGTCATATATCTGATACTGAGCTCGTCAGTTTGTATCAGTCTTGTTTATTTTTTATTTATCCTTCCTTATGGGAAGGTTTTGGTTATCCAGTTGTCGAAGCGATGCAATATGGAGCTCCTGTTGCCACGTCAAATTCATCCTCTTTGGCTGAAATTGCAGGTGAAAGTGCTTTATTGTTTGACCCACTTGATATTGATTCGATTACAAACAGTATTAAACAACTTATTGAAAATAAAGATCTCCGCCTGCATTTACAAAAAAGAGGTACAATAAGAGCACAAGATTTCTCTTGGAAGAGCTATTATCAACAACTAATACGCATTATCAATAAAAATATCTTGTTAAATATATGATTATCGGAATTGATGGAAATGAAGCAAACGTAAGAGAAAAAGTCGGAGTATCTATGTATACTCTTAAACTTCTTGAATATTTTCAAAGAGTTAGTAATGAACACGATCAATTTATAGTTTTCTTAAAAGATACACCTCGGGATGAGTTGCCATTTCAAACAACTTATTTCAAATATTGTGTCGTTAAAGGATCATTCCTTTGGTCTCAAATAGCTTTACCCTTACATCTTATGTTCTCACATTATACTAAAAATAAAATTGATGTCTTTTTTTCACCAGCTCATTATGCACCTCGATTCAGTTTTTGTCCAACGGTCGTAACTATTCATGATCTATCATATTTTTATTACCCGCAGGAATTTTTAAAAAAGGATTTATTTAAATTAAAACAATGGACAGATTATTCAGTTAATAGGGCCAAAAAAGTTATTACTGTTTCTAAAACAACAAAAAAAGATTTGGTTAAATATTATCCTCATATCGAACCAAAAATTAAAGTAATTTACAATGGAATGGAAAAAGAGGAAAGTGAAAACAACACTCCATCAACCAACTTTAAATCATTAACTAGTCAAAAGTACATCTTATATGTTGGCACTCTTCAACCACGAAAAAATATCGTAACACTTATACGTGCTTTTCGTTTATTTCATGCTAATCATCCTGAGTTTAAGTTGGTTATCGCAGGAAAAAGAGGATGGCTTTTTGATCTCATTTTTAAAGAAGCTCAAGATCTATACGTGAACGAACATATTATTTTTCCAGGATACGTATCTGATGAAGAGTTGGTTGGATTATATAGAAAAGCTTTCTGCTTTGTTCTTCCCTCCTTATATGAAGGATTTGGAATACCTGTCCTTGAATCAATGAATTACGGATGTCCAGTAATAGCCTCTTTTAATTCAAGTCTTCCTGAAGTCGGAGGAGACGCATGTCTTTATATCGATCCTCAAAAACCAGAAGACATCGTTTCTAAATTGGAACTGCTTTTAGAGGATAAAACATTAAGAAAAGAGTTAATTAAAAAAGGAAAAGGGCGAATCTCTTTTTTTTCGTGGACTAAATGTGGCAAAGAAACTCTTGAATTGTTACAGTCAACTGTATGAAAATTGAAATTCTTCCTAGCTCTTTTTCGCCTACAACTTATAATGATATAGCTACACATCCTCTCCAGATTTGGGAATGGGGAGAGGCACGGAAAAAAATGGGTCTTTCCGCTATAAGATTTGGTGAATATTCAAAAGAAAAACTCATAAACACATATCAAATGACAATTCATCCTATTCCCCATACTCCATATTCAATAGGTTATATCCCCCGATCTCAATATCCTTCACTTGAGTTTATTAAGTACATTCGAGATTATGGAAAAACAAATAAGCTCATTTTTATCAAATTCGAACCATATATACTTAAATTTAAAAAACCAACGACTAACGACCAACGACTAACGACTTCTATTAAAATCTCCCCTCATCCTCTTTTTCCATCCTGGACGCAGATGCTTGATATTTCAAAATCAGAAGATGAGTTACTTAAAAAAATGAAACCCAAGACCAGATATAATATTAAGCATGCGCAAAAAAAAGGTGTAATCGTAAAAGAGATGTTAAATGATCAAGGCTTTGAAATTTTCAGCAAACTCTATTTTGATACCTGCAAAAGACAGAAATATTTAGGACATAATAAAATGTATCACTCCATTATTTGGAATACTCTGAAAAAAAATATCAGTCATATTCTTGTCGCATGGTATAACAATATACCGCTTGCTGCCTATGAAGTATTTTATTTTAAAGACAGATTGTATTATGTTTACGGCGGAACATCACAGGAATACAGGAATCTGATGGCTTCAAATCTCCTTATGTGGGAAACAATAAAACTGGGAAAAAAATTGGGAGCAACCACTTTGGACATGTGGGGATCTTTACCCCCGAATTATGATCAAAATCATGATTGGGCTGGCTTCACCCGCTTTAAAGAAGGATATGGTACAAAATTTATCGAACTATGCAATAGTTTTGACTTAGTATGCCACCCTCTACTATACAACGGATATAATATCCTATACCAGATGCGCCAACTATTTCTTCGCTTGAGATAAGACTTCTTTGTGCTTGCTGTTTTTAGTAAACTCCAAGGCGATAGGTAAGACCTGATCAACATGATCTACATATACAAAATGTAATCCTTTCAATACGTAGTCAGGAATATCTTCCAAATCTTTTTTATTGTCTTTTGGAAGAATAACTGTTTTAATACCCGATCTATGAGCTGCAATGACTTTTTCTTTTACTCCTCCAATTTCGAGTACACGTCCGCGAAGGGTAATCTCACCGGTCATCGCAACATCACGCTTGAAGGGAGTTTTTGTCAAAGCAGAAACCATCGCAGTTGCAATTGCAGCCCCAGCTGACGGTCCGTCTTTTGGAACAGCTCCCTCTGGTACATGAACATGTATATCTATTTTATGGAACATATCTTTATTCAAACCAAATTGTTCATAGTGGGAACGAACAAAAGACAACGCGGCTTGACATGATTCTTTCATCACTTCTCCCAAATGCCCAGTTAGAGTAAGCCCACCTTTTCCCGGCATAATGGCAACTTCGATAAAAAGAATGTCACCACCTGCTTGAGTCCAGGCTAGACCTGTTGAAATCCCGACTGTGTTTTTTTCTTCAATTATCTGTGAAGAATATTTGTAAGGTCCTAAATATTTTGAAAGGCTTGATGGAGTAATTGTTTTTGTTATTTGTTTTTTTTCTACAATTTCTCGCGCAACTTTCCGGAAAACAGTTGAAATCTGACGTTCAAGCTCTCGTACTCCCGCTTCACGAGTATATCTTCTTATTACTATCTTCAAGACTTCATCTGTTAATGTTACATCTTCTTTGGTTATACTATGAGCATCCATTTGCTTCTTCACTAAATAATCCTTCGCGATATGAAATTTTTCATCTTCCGTATATCCGGGAAATGGAATTATTTCAAGTCGATCCAGTAATGCCTCGGGAATCGTATCAAGCATATTAGCTGTCGTAATAAAAAATACGTTTGATAGATCGTAGGGGACTTCCAAATAATGATCAGAAAAAGAATGATTTTGTTCAGGATCAAGCGCTTCTAATAACGCCGCTGAAGCATCTCCTCGATAATCACGACCGATCTTATCTATCTCGTCAAGCATAAAAAGAGGATTATTTGTTCCCGCTTGTTTAATTCCTTGGATAATACGACCAGGCATGGCGCCTACATATGTTCTTCTATGACCACGTATCTCAGCCTCATCGCGCACGCCACCAAGTGATACCTTAACAAATTTACGTCCTAAAGCACGAGCAATGGAACGACCAAGCGATGTTTTTCCAACGCCAGGAGGACCAGTAAAGCAAATGATGGTTGGTTGATATGATCTTGTTGTTTTATTGTTTTCTTCCTTTCCAGTTTCTTTCTTTAATGCTTTTTGTTTTCGAAGTTCCAAAACAGCTAAATATTCCAATATGCGTTCTTTAATTTTTTTCAGTCCATAATGATCTTCATCAAGTACTTTTTCAGCGTTTTTGATATCGATGTTATTTGAAGTATCGGTTACCCAAGGAAGTTCAACTAACCAATCTAAATACGATTTTATATAGGAAGTCTCTGGATTGAAATGAGACATTTGAGCAAGTCTCTTCAATTCCTTTAAAGCTTTTTCTTCAACTGTTTTAGGCATTTTTGCTTTTACTATTTTTTCTCGATATTCTTTTATGTCTTTATCTTCTCCCCCTCCAAGTTCTTCCTCAATTGTCTTCATTTTTTCTTTCAAAAATGTCTCTTTCATTCCCCGCTCAAACTTACGTTGTGTTTTAGCTGAAATATTTTGTTCTATTTCAAGTATTTTGACCTCACGATTTATAAAATCGACCTCTTTTATTAATCTCTTCTTTGTATCGTTTTCGACTAATAATTCTTGTTTTTCCCTTTCGTTTATGTCAAGAACCATTGCTATCTGGTAAGAAAAATCTTGTGGCGTACCAACATTTAAGATATTCATCAAAAAAACAAAGTCAACTGTTTTCCCAAGATTTATTGCTTTTTTAACTTGGACAGAAATATGTTTTACCATCGCCTGAATTTCTTCGTCGTTAACGATAGTGTCTTGAACCTTCTCAACTTTAGCCATAAAATAAGGAGTTTCTTGCGTGTATTCAACTACTTTTACTTTTTCTATCCCTTTTACCAAGGCGTTAATTTCCCCTTTTTCCCCCAATACCGTTTTATCTATAGTTACAAGAACTCCAACAGTTTCTAGATCCCCTTTCTGTGGATCTTCAACCGATGATGTTTTTTGCATAACTAATACCATTTTTTTATCCTTCTTTAAGACCTCATTAATGGTCAAAACACTCTTCTGTCTTCCAAACACCAACACATTTTCCGTCTTAGGAAAAATGATGCCATCACGCACAGCTACGACAGGGTAAATAGATTGTTGAGACGCTCCAATTTGAATATTCATAGGTATTAGCAGTATAGCATTTATTCTGCTAACTGTCAACTGATAATTTAATTATCTTGTTTAGATAATCTATATTGTAATTATTGTATAACTAATTTAAAAAATTATTTAAAATATGACATCAGCGAGGGGAAATCAGTAAACCTATCTCTTTCTATAAGTGAAGAAACATCATTAAGTTGAATAATTTGTTCATGATAAGCGGGTTTATGAATTTCATATAAAACTCCTAGCGGATATTTTTCTTTATAGACCTCGCGCGCTTTTTCTACAGCCGAAACAATGTCGGATTTATTATACGTTTCACTCAATTTATATACACGTTTCATATAATACTGGTATGTGTTTATTTTATTAAATGTCACGCAAGGTTGTAATATGTTTACTAAGGAAAACCCCTTATGTTCTACAGCCTGTTTTATCATACTAGTCATATGTATTGCATCCCCTGCAAACGCCTGTGCTACAAATGTGGCACCCTGTGTCAATGCGAGAGATAGGGGATCGACAGATTCTTCAATTATCCCGAGAGGTGTTGATTTTGATTTATAACCTTTCTGTGCAGTTGGAGCACTTTGGCCTGTTGTTAAGCCATAAACTCTATTATCATGGATAATGACAGTTACGTCGTGATTCCCCCGGCATACGTGCAAAAAATGGTTCCCTCCCTCCCCATAACAATCGCCGTCTCCGGCGATTGCAACTGCAACTGCCTTGTGATTTGCTAGTTTCATTCCAATAACGTTTGGAATCGACCTCCCATGAAGTCCATGCATCGCATACGCATTCAAAAAATCATTCATATTACCCGAACAACCTATACCAAAAGCTGCAAATAAAGACGAAGGGTCAAGGCCCAATTGGACTAAGGCGGATTTTATCGCTATACCAATGCCCCAATCCCCACATCCAGGACACCACGTTGGTTGACAACCAGTAAAATCTTGTATTGTTGACATATTATTTTGAATCGGTCACTTGACTAATAATATTTTCGCGTGAAATTGGACGTCCGTCGAAACGTAAAATCATTTCGAAAATGGATATTCCCAATTCTGCCTGAAGTAATTTTCCAAACTGCCCCTCCGAATTGTTCTCAATCAAAATGTATCTTTTCTTTTTACTTAATAGTGGAATTACCGCTTCTCGACGTAATGGGTATACATGAGTAAAATGAAGATAAGCTGACTTAATATCTTTTGCTGACAGTTCTCTTTGAGCATCTAGTATTACTCCTTTATTTGAGCCCCAAGAAACAAAAACAACATTAGCGCCATCAAGGTCACCATATACCGTTGGAGGTTTAAAATCCGTTTGTAAATATGTTTTTGTCTTGAGTGAACGTTTTTTGACTTGTTTTATTCTTTCTTCCCCTGATTCTGTCGTGTGTCCATCTTCTAAATGTTCATAAGAGTTTGCTTGGTAAAAAGACCCTTTAGTACCCGGAATCAAACGGGGTGAAATACCATCTGGCGAATCCTTATACCGTAAATATGGTTTGGAATCAACTTCTTTAATTGTTTTTCCTCTTTTGACCTGGTAGTTTTTAATCAAGTCAGCAACAAATGATTCTTTAATATTCGAATGCGATTCTGAAAGAAACATATCCGACATGATAATAACCGGCGTCTGATAAATATCAGCAAGATTAAATGCTTCTGCCGATAGCGCGACCATCTCTTCCATATCACCCGGAGCTAATACAATTTTGGGGAACTCTCCATGACCGGCAAATACCGTAAAAAGAAGATCTCCTTGTTCAGTCCATGTTGGCATTCCTGTTGCCGGACCAGGTCGTTGGGCAATAAAAATAACAAGGGGTATTTCTGCAATTCCTGCATACGAAACAGATTCAACCATAAGCGCAAATCCCCCTCCAGATGAACCTACCGCAGATCGTACTCCCGCGAAAGAACTTCCGAGAGCTGTATTAATTACAGATATTTCATCTTCTGCATGCCGAACAATCATTTTGCTTGTTTTTTGCCAAGCAGCCAGTGTTGTAAGTACTGATGATGCTGGAGTCATAGGATAAGCAACATACATACGGCAATCTGCAATAACTGCGCCTAGTGAAAATGCCTCGTTTCCCGTTAATACTAATTGTGAAGTTGACTTTAAAGGAGTCAAGAAAGGCTGAATTTTATTGGAATAATGCTCTACCACATAGGAGAATCCCATTTCAGCGAATTGTTCATTAAACTTAACTATTTCAACTCCTTTTCGTCCAAATTGTTTAGTAAGTAACTCATTTAATATGGTAAGATCTGTCCCTAAAAGAGCCAGTGACGCACCAAGTGCGATAGTATTCTTCATTATCTGTTGACCCTTTAACGAAGTAAGAATCTCTTTAAATGGAACATGAATTAAAGTTGCTTTGGTTTCCGGCGTAAATTCATCTTTATCGTATATGACATATGCTTGACTGGATAAATAATCTTTATGAAGATCAAATGTTTGTTTATTAAGACAAATGAGAAAATCGATCGTTCCCGGACTACTTCCCACACGATCATCCGAAACAACTACTTCGTATGTATTATGACCTCCACGAATTAAAGATGGATATTCGATATAATCAAATATCTTGTATCCTAGCCTACTTACTATCTTCGAAAACGCCAAACCGGTTGTCATAATACCGAATCCAGCTTCTCCCCCAATTTTCCATACAAATGTTTTCATATTTATTTTGGAAATACACGGTTACCAGCATCGTCTTCGATAATAATTGCTGCAACCGGACATCCTTTTGCTGCATCAATTATGGTTTCGTCAGTGTCCTCTAAGGTAGTATTGAGAAAAATTGCCTTTGCTTCCGAATCTAGCAAAAATGTTTTTGGCGCAATCGCGATACATGTTGCCGCTCCGATACAAAGGTCGCGATCAACCCATACTTTTAATTTTCGAACTTGTACCGGTCCGGAAGGATTTTTTGGATCAAGCAGTTGTTGACTATCCATAGAATAAAAAGGCTAAATTAATAATTTCTGAAGAGCTTCAAGTGCAAGCAATGCACATTTAACTCTATTGGGACCGAGTTGAATTCCCAACATGTTAATAATAAATGCTTTATCTAGTTTTCGCAACTGCTCCTTTGATTTTTTAAGTGCATATTCAGAGAGCAATGAAGCAGATGCTTTTGATATAACACATCCTGATGCATTATATGAAATTTTTTTTATTGTATCGTTATCAAAGACAGCATACATTTCAATACGGTCTCCACATAATGGATTGTGTACAATTATTTTTTTGTCTGGTTTTACGATCGTGCCTTGATTACGTGGATTTTTATAGTGATCAAGTATAAGTTCTTTATAAATGGACATTAAGTTATATCAACACAATTATTAACTGAATAGTTTGATTACTCTTTCTACTCCCGCAACTAGCCGATCAACATCTTGCTTTGAATTATACAAATAAAATGTTGCTCGCACTGTCGCCTGCTGTTTGAGATAGATATGGAGCGGCATCGCACAATGATGACCTGAACGAACACAAATATGCCCCTCATCCAAGATCTGTGCTATATCATGCGGATGTATTCCTTTAATGGAAAAAGTAAGTACTCCACTTCTTATTTTGATATTTTTTGAACCATAGAGAGTGAGACCTTTTATCTTTTCTAATTTGCCGATTGCATACGAAATAAGGTCTTGTTCATGACTGCGTATATTGTCCATTCCCACGTTATTTAGGTAATCGATAGCTGCCCCAAGTCCAATTACTCCGGCAATATGTGGCGTTCCTGCCTCAAATCTATGAGGCGGATCAGAAAAAACAGTTTTATCTAAATATACCTCCTTCATCATTTCCCCTCCATAAAGAAACGGGGGCATGTTTTTTAGAATTTCGTATTTCCCCCACAAAATACCCGCCCCTGTTGGACCAAGCATCTTTTGTCCTGAAAAAGTAAAAAAATCACAGCCCAAATCCTGTACGTCAACCGGCAAATGAGGAACTGCTTGCGCGGCGTCCACCAATACCAATATGTGGGGATTTTTTCTCTTGACGCCTCTTATGATCTTCTTGAGAGGATTAATCGTACCTAATGCATTTGAAACATAGGTTATTGCCAATAGCCGCGTATCTTTCGTAACTACTCTTTCCAATTGTCCTTCATCTAATACGCCTGTTTCATCAATACTAATCACTTTGAGTATTCCCCCCTTTTTAAGACATAATTGCTGCCAAGGGATAAAATTCGAGTGATGTTCCATAATGGTCGTAATAATTTCTGTCTGCTTCCCAATATTTTTTTCCCCCCAAGAGTATGCAACAAGATTAATTGCTTCGGTTGTATTGCGAACAAAAATAATCTCCTTTTGGGAATGTGCATTAATAAAAATTGCCACTTTATTCCGAACTTTTTCGTACTCGGCTGTTGCTTTTTCGGATAATGCATAGATTCCTCTAAATACATTTGCCGAATATTCACTGTAGTATCCGTTCACTGCATCAATTACTTGTTTGGGCTTTAGCGACATAGCAGCGGAATCCAAATATACAAGCTCTGGGTGTGTAGAAAAGATAGGAAAGTCTTTTTTTATTTGTATTATGCTTATCATTAGTATAAACTGTGTATTAACTTGTTAAAATGTTTTTATTAAAGTTCGGTTCAAGTCTGCGTATTCGTTGAAAAATATCATCAATGAATCCCCTCATTAATATTTCTCTTGCGTCTTCTAAACAGATTCCACGCGTCTGAAGATAATACAGTAAATCATTATCCAATGGTCCTGTTGTCGACCCGTGTGTACAAAAAACATCATTTGTCAAAATTTCAAGAAACGGCTGAGAAACGACATGTGATTTTTCGGATAATAATATATTCATATTTTTTTGATAAGCATGGGTTTTTATTGCTTGTTTTTCAATACGAATCAGTCCGTCATAAATAAAGGATGATTCATCTTTCATAATGCTTTTTACTAACACATGGGAAAAAGAATTTGCTATGTGATGGAATTGGCGGGTTATAAGCGAAAAGGACTCATTTTTCTTCCCCTCATATAAACCAAATACATACAAATATACATTGCTTGCGGTGATATCGAAATTTATTTCTCCAGAGATATTCTGAAAGAATATTACATACTGACCTGGCTTATTAATGACCATTTTCTTCTTACTGATATTTTTAAGGTGAATAAACATATATTATCCAACACTACCTGACATTTCTAAACTGATAAGTCTATTTAATTCTATAGAGTATTCGAGTGGTATTTCTTTCACAACAGGATCAATAAATCCGTTTACCAACATACTTTCAGCATCGTATTTGGATAGTCCTCGCGACATAAGATAATACAATTTTTCCTCTCCTATTTTCGAAACGGTCGCTTCATGTTGAAGTTGCGCGTCTTGCTCTTTTATCCTCATCAGAGGATAGGTGTCGGATCGGGAATCCTTATCTAGAATGAGCGCATCGCAAGATACATATGAAGACGATTTAATTGCCCCATTTGCTATATGAACCATTCCTCGATACGAAGTTCTTCCGCCGCCTTTGGAAATCGACTTTGAAATAATTCGTGATGTTGTATTGGGTGCGACATGAACCATCTTTGCTCCAGCATCTTGTACCTGTTCACTTCCAGCATAAGCAATGGATAAAACTTCTCCCCTTGCGCCTTTTCCTACTAAATACACAGAAGGATATTTCATGGTAATTCCACTTCCGATATTGCAGTCGACCCATTCAACTGTCGCATTTTTTTCCGCCTGCGCTCGTTTGGTAACCAAATTCCACACATTTTTACTCCAGTTTTGTACTGTTGTATAACGGACATGAGAGTTTGGTTTTGCAAATATCTCGACAACTGCAGCATGAAGTGAATTAGTCGTATAAATTGGCGCAGTACATCCTTCAATATAGTGAACAAATGACCCTTCTTCTGCGATAATGAGCGTTCTTTCAAATTGGCCAAATCGCTCCGCATTTATGCGAAAATATGCCTGCAGAGGAAGATCAAGTCTGACATTTTTTGGAACATACACGAAGGATCCACCAGACCATACAGCGCTATTTAATGCAGCAAATTTATTATCTGTCGCTGGAATGAGTCTTCCGAAATACTTTCTTACAATCTCCGGATAAAGTCGAAGAGCGCTATCCATATCGCAAAATATGACCCCCTTTTTTTTCAATTCTTTTTGAATGCTTTCATATACAACTTCGGACTCAAATTGCGCGCTAACTCCTGCCAAGAATTTCTTTTCAGCTTCAGGTACTCCAATTTTGTCATACGTTGTTTTTATTCCTTGAGGTAAATCTTCCCACCGAGATGCTTGTTTTGCAGTTGACCGAATAAAGTAAACGATATCTTCAAAATCTATAGCAGATAAATCAGGACCCCACGTAGGCATTATCTTACTCAAAAATTCCTTATATGATTTTTGCCGATAATCAAGCATCCACCGCGGTTCTTTTTTCAAACCTGAAATTGTGGAAACAACTCGTTTTGAAAGCCCCTTTTTTGCCCTATACGCAGACTCCACAGGCACCGAAAAACCATATTTGTAGTCAAAATCAAGAGATGTATCCGTTGTTTTTTTCATAACCGTAAATATCAATGTGTTGTATTAATTTTGCATTTCCTTCTTGCGCCAATTTTCCATCCTTTATAACAAGAACTACATCGGGCTTCAGATAAGATAGAATTCTCCCGTTATGGGTAATAAAAATATAGGTATTCTTCTTTTTTATTTGCTTTAGAAAGGCAAATATCAACTTTAAAGCGTCAATATCAACTCCGGTGTCAACCTCATCAAATATTGCAAGTTTTGGTTCAAGCATAGCGGCCTGTAAAACCTCAAGTTTCTTTTTTTCTCCTCCTGAAGCACCTTCATTTAAGGAACGTTCCATGAGGTTCTGTGTGATATGAAGTGATTTCGCGTATTTCTCCATTGTTTTTTTCAATTTCAAAATATCTTGTTTTCCTTCCTTGATAGTGCGTATCAGCTGAAAAATACTCACTCCGCTTAAAGCGATGGGTGTTTGAAAAGAAATAAAAATACCCTTTTTTGCCCGTTTGTCCGGACTAAGTAAAGTAATATCTTGTTTACCCAAGAGAAGCCGAGAATCTTTTGAAACGGTATAAAGTGCATTTCCCATGATAGTATGGGCAAGAGTTGATTTACCCGAACCATTCGGACCCATAATGACATAGATCTTATTCTTTTTAAAATGATAGGTAATGTTATCAAGTATCTTTTTTCCTTTGATAGACACAGAAAGATTCGATAAGGTAAGCATAGAATGTGTTATTCCAAAACTTCAAGCAAAGTTATTGTCTTTAGTTGATTTAAAACAATATCGTTAAGTTTTGTTTTTATGTTAGATTTATGACAGCAAACTGAGTCGTATTTACATTTCTTTTTTGTAACAAGACATTTGAGAAATGTAAGATTTTTTTCAAAAATGGAAAAGTAGTCATATAGGGAAAAATCATTAATTTTTGCCGAAAACAGATATCCGCCTACTCTTCCTTCTCTACTTATGAGTATCTTTTTTTTCACTAAAATTGCTGCGATTCTCGCTAAAAAACGGGGGGGAAGCTTTGTCTCCTTAACAAGCCGGGATAAAGGAACGAGTTGTTTTTCTTTAGCAAGTTTTTGTAAAATAATCAAACCATAATCCGACTGTTTGTTGAGTGTTAACATATACTTCTATTGTAATAGTTAAATTTAAAAATGCAAGGGGAAAGAACTATCAGAATGTCTTATCACATGATTCTATAAACAATATTATAAAAGCCGCACAACCATAAATAAACGATATCGATCAAAAAGAAATTACGGTTCGAATAACAACTAACTTCCAGTATCTGCCAAATGAAATAACATTTATGACAGCAAGCCTACTTATCCAATGTCACGTTGTTGAATCGGTTATCGTATTCCAAAAGATCATTCTATTTATTTTATTAAAAGTTATTTATTATGTGCTATAATATACTATGAGTCATTTAGAAAGTGCCCATCCTCATTTCGGTTTTCTACAAAAACCTGTAGATAGAGTGACAGACTACTTTCTCAATAAGTTACGATACATGGGAATGGTTCATGTACAAAAAATTCATTCGTTACCTGAAGTACTTGATGATCCTCTTTTAGCACATTTACCAACAGGACATTCTATCGGATATCTTTGTTGCGATTGGGATGGGGTTATCAAACAGGGATTTTTTGATCATCAAAATGGTAACGACCAACAAAACGCTGCAAACTGGTCTGCATTCTGTCAACTGACTCAAAGAGCTAATAAAGTATCTATTTGGTCAAGCCGAATACATATAGATGAATCGGATAGTGTCAATTACTCAACGTTAGAAGATATGCTAGGAAAAAAAACTGGTATAAGTCATTTTCCTTTTGTTACCGATGCTGATTTAAGAAGACTCCGATATCAGTTAGAAGATGAATGTCCTGACACGATGCCTTTTGAGTTAGATTTTAAATTTAGTTTAGACAAAGTGCTCAAACGAGCGTCATTATTAGGAGATGAGATTGAATCAGTATTACGGGAAAACAAACCTGTTTTTATCGTTGGAAGCAGTATGGTTGATCATATTCGATTAATAGGGGTTGTTCAACATTGTCAAAGAAATAATATCCCACTTAATAATCTTCACTACTTCACAACGGGTCGACTACTTTGGTGACAAAACCTATTTTGAAAAATTTAAACTTATTACAAAGAGTTAAGATGATGGAGATCAAGAAGGTTTTATAAACTGTAGATTCCATTTTATATATCCGTAAAATAATTTAGTCTGATTGAAAAAACAAGTTTAATTTGTAAATTTTTATTCTTACGTTTAAATATATTTTTTCTATAAATTTTCGTTATTTATCTATAGCCCGCTCTGTTAATGAAAGTTCTTTAAAATCAATCCACCAAATAACTTGCTCAAAACAATTACAGCAATTGCTATAAGAAGATGTTCCAATATGGCTTTCCACGTATTAACTTTTCTGTTTTTTGTTATCAGATAACTCACAAGCAACTAGCCCATGCAGCTTGTCCTCCATTCGCTATTTTATACGCGGCGGTTTCAATTGCTTCTTTTGCGCCAAATCGAAGATCGGGATTTGCATCGGCCCCCATTAACTTCCTAGTCACTTGCCATGTTTCAGAGGAAAACTGATACATGCCTCCATATTGTCCATTTACTGCAGCTGGATTTATTCCCGATTCGCAAAATGCTATTTTTTTTAATAGTTCCTTGTTTACTTTGTATTGCTCACTATACTCATCGAAATAAGACTCAAAAGATGTCGTAGGAATTGTAGTAGGTGTGGGAGTCGCAGTTGGTGTTAATGTGGGCATTGGAGTCATTGTTGGTGTGGGAGTATTTGTCGGGGTTAGGGTTGGAGTCAAAGTTGGGATAAGAGTTGGCGATGGAGTAGGTGAAGTAAAAAAAGTAAAAATACTTGTTGAATGCGTTGCATTTTGACGCAACAATGACATAATTATAACGCCTAACATAATAGCTGTGACTATCATTAGTTTTTTTCTAATCTTATTCTTTTTATTTTGTCGCAGAGCGATAAACATAATAATAATTCTATCATTTCCTACGGAAATTCTTTTTACTTAGTATGTGATATATTGCTACAATAATAATATGTCGGAAGATAAACAAGCAGATTGGCCGGACCCACTTCAAAATCTCAATAAATAAGTTTTGATCCTATAAACTCATCCTTGGTATTCTGTCGAGATCGTCAGGGTTTTCAACAAACATATTTTTTTCTGCTTTATAGTGAGCCGCAATACCGATCATTGCTGCATTGTCACCTGTTAAATATGGGTATGGCGGAAACAAAACCGATCCTTTGTCTTCTTTCACTAACGCTCTTAATAAATTGCGTAATCTCTTATTTGCGATTACACCTCCACCGACAACAAGTTTATTAATACCCGTCTGTTTGATTGCTTTTTTTGTCTTCTGGATTATCGTATCAAACACCGCCTCTTGATACGAGCTAGCTATTTGTTTTAGTTGCATAACATTCTCATCCTGCTTTCTTGCTTTTAAAAAATAAAGAAGCGACGTTTTCAAACCAGAGAACGAAAACTGTAAGTCTTTGCTTTTGAGCATCGGGCGGGGAAAGGTATAATACTCCTTATTTCCCACTTCCCTTGATAACTGTTCAATGATGGGACCGGCTGGATAACCCAAACCCAATAATTTCCCCCCCTTGTCAAGCGCTTCACCTGAAGCGTCGTCTATCGTTTCTCCGATAATTGTATATGTAAGATGATCTTTAAAAATCAAAAGCGTTGTATGTCCGCCTGATACGATAAGAGCCAAATACGGAAATGAAAAATCGCGAACAGGATTACCCCCACTGTTTTCTACAAACGAAGAATAAATATGCCCTTCCAAATGATTAACGGCAATGAGTTTTTTATTATGCATAATACTCAACTCTTTTGCTTTTTGAATTCCAACTTCAAGAGCAATTGCCAAACCTGGACCTTGAGTAACGCTAATAAAATCTATGCTGTTAAAAGGATTTCTGCTATCAAAGTGTGCTTTTTTGATTGTTTCATTAATTACCGCATCAATCCGTTCTTCGTGAGCACGTTTTGCAAGGGAAGGTACTACTCCGCCCCATTTTTTATGGATAAGAATTTGTGAATAGATGGAATTCGCAATGACCCGTCTACCGTTTGTAAGAGAAACCGCAGTTTCATCACATGATGTATCGATTGATAGAATGATCATGAAAAATATGATTCTATTTGTAACTCGCGTTTATCTAATCCTTTGTGGGTAAATGATACGACAACAACATGCGCTTTTTTTTGTAGATCAAAAAGAAGGGCGCCCGCTTTTTCTCCCCACTCAAAACATAACACTGTTCCTTTTTTGAAATATGATTGTAGTTTAAGATGTTCAAATTCGTTTTCTTCCTCAATATTGAAAAAATCACAGTGAATAAATGTAGTAATGAACGGATGGTTTGTCGTATATTCATAATAAATTACATAAGTCGGCGATATGACGCTACCTATCCCAAGCATTTTCCCGATCCCCTTTGCAAATATGGTTTTTCCTACACCCATTTCACCCTTGAGAACAAACACAACTGGTTTTTCACCTTGTTTTTGAAGAGCTTCTTGTAATAATTTTTCTGCGACCTTTTTTGTTTCATCCTCAGACGATGTGTTTACAGTATAAGCATCCTTAAAAGATACATCTCCTCGCCGAAGCATCTTTACATGTGATGCTGAAAAATCCAATACAGTAGAGGGTTTGTTTTTGGGAAGATCTCCCCCGTCAACAACAAGATCAATAAGTTCTCTTTTCTTTTGTGAAAGTGATTTCAAAAAAGAAGTCGCAGAATAAAACGGAGAATGACCAGAGGTATTGGCTGAAGTTGCTGTAACCGGGTGATTAAATGTATGTATTAGTTGAGTAATCGGCTGATATGAAGGAATACGTATCCCCAGCGTTCCTTTTTCCGACTCGAGAAGTCGACAGAGAACTTGTTTTGAAGGAAGCACAACGGTATAAGGACCTGGAAGTATATTATTCAATATCTTTTCTTGAGATGTATGTACGCGAACAATGCGTTTCATCATTGCAATATCCGCAACAAATACGGAAATAGGCTTCCCGGCGGGTCTGTTTTTTATTTTTTGCAGTAAAATAACTGCCTCGATATTGGAGGCATCACATAATAGACCATACACGGTATCAGAGGGAAAAACAACCACTCCTCCTTTTTGCAACACTTTGCATGTCTGTGCAATTCCATCATTCCCTAAAGGTACAATTTTCATATCTTTACATCGCTTATTTTACCAAAATCTGTTACAATAAAGCCTATGAAAAAACCGATCAAAAAAACTGCACAATTTAATATTAAACTCGATTTAAAGAACATCTTCATTATTTTTTTCGTAATAATATTTATTTCTTACGCATTTAATGCCATTACGAAAGAAATGGGTCAAGTTGAACCTGAAAAATCGATTACGACAATTATCCAAGATATTAAAAATAGTAAGGTAAAAAAGGTTGAAGTTGTTGATAATAAAATCTTTACCTATTACAAAGATAATAAGATAGCGGTAAGCTATAAAGAAGCAAGCGACAGTTTCCTTAAAACATTGCGGGATGCGGGAGTGAAGCCTGAAAACGGGGTACAAATTACGGTAAAGGATACTCAAGGCGCATCTGCACTTGCAAATATATTGTGGAATATCGTACCTACCATTCTCATGGTTGCTTTTTTTGTTTTTCTCTTCAGACAAGCACGAGGAGCTCAAGATTCAGTTTTCTCTTTCGGTCAATCAAAAGCAAAACGATTTAATAAGGATCTTCCCAAAACGACATTTGCCGATGTTGCTGGAGTAGATGAAGCAAAAAAAGAACTGGAAGAAATTGTTGACTTTTTGAAAAATCCTGAAAAGTATAAAAAACTGGGTGCTCGAACTCCAAAAGGAGTTATTTTAGTTGGACCGGCGGGATGCGGAAAAACACTTCTCGCAAAGGCGGTTGCCGGAGAAGCAAATGTTCCTTTTTTTTCCATTGCAGGATCTGAATTTATGGAAATGCTCGTTGGAATTGGAGCCGCACGCGTCCGCGATTTATTTGCAACAGCTAAAAAAAGTGCGCCAACTATTATTTTTATAGATGAAATTGACGCTATTGGAAGGTCTCGATCGGTTGGAGCAATGCCTTCACACGATGAACGTGAACAAACACTTAACCAAATCTTGGTAGAAATGGACGGATTTAACCCGACAGAACAAGTAGTTGTCATCGCCGCAACA
>Ga0172368_10003441_pt1 | contig 19186 bp, 16 predicted proteins | sample Lak11m_FD_114540 | JGI IMG/M metagenome (GOLD analysis project Ga0172368, IMG submission 114540) | Freshwater microbial communities from Kabuno Bay, South-Kivu, Congo - kab_022012_11m | ecosystem: Environmental > Aquatic > Freshwater > Lake | place: Democratic Republic of the Congo: South-Kivu...
CGCAGCCGCCCCTAATACTACTAATCCTCGATTTCTCGCCCGGCGCGCAGCTTTTGTGTATGGTTGCGGCGCAGCCGCCCCTAACACTACTAATCCTCGATTTCTCGCCCGGCGCGCAGCTTTTGTGTATGGTTGCGGCGCAGCCGCCCCGTGCTTTTCACCATCATACGCTGCTCATCGTGAAATGCTTGTTCACTTTTTGGCGTCCGCCGGATGTATTTTTTAAGCCGCTCGCGGCAGGTCGCTGGCTGCCACCAGGGCATACCCCCGGTCGAGGAGCGCCTGCACCTTCTCAGTACGGTCGGCTTCTGCGTATACCCGCAGCATCGGCTCGGTGCCGGAAGCCCGCAGCAGCAGCCAGCCCCCGTCCTCCAGAAAAATCTTCAAACCGTCACGCACAGAGACATCCCTCACCGCCGTGCCGTCGATGCGGGACGGCAGAATGCTTCGCAGCGTGGCAAACTGCGCCGCCGTGGCGGGTTGGGCCAGCGGCACGTCGACCCGGTCGTAGTAATGCGGCCCGACGCGCTCGCGCAGCAATCCCAGCAACTCGCCCAGCGTGGCGTGGTGCTGTCCCATCATCTCCACCAGCAGCAATGCCGCCAGCGTCGCATCGCGCTCCGGAATATGTCCGTGGAAGCCGATGCCGCCGCTCTCCTCGCCGCCGATGAGGATATCCTCATCCAGCATGAGGCGACAGATATATTTGAACCCGATGGGCGTTTCGTGGAGGGGCAGGTCGTAGCGGGCAGCCAGTTGATCGATCATCGTCGTGGTGGATACGGTTTTCACCACCCCGCCGCGCAGCCCGCGATCCTCGACCATGTGGATGAGCAGCAGCGCAAAAAGATGATGGGGCGAGATGTAGCTGCCGTCCTCCGCCACCGCTGCGAGACGGTCGCCGTCGCCGTCGGAAGCCACCGCGCCATCCACGCTGGCATGGTGCACCGCATCGATCAAATCGTGCAATTGCTCCGGCACTGGCTCCGGATTGAGACCACCGAAGCCGGGATTGCGCTCATTGTGGATCATCGCCACTTCGCAGCCGGCCTGCCACAACACGTGGTCGAGCACCCCCTGCGACGACCCATACAGCGGATCGAACAGCAGGCGCGGGTGCATGTCGCGGATCGGCTCGATTTCCACGAAATTCAGCACGTGCTCGAGATACGGCGGCAGAAAATCCTCGCGCGAGAGGAGCGCCTCGACTGTCCCCTGGTCGCGCAGCGCCTCGATATCCAGGTGTTCGAGCAGGCGATTGGCGCGATCCTCGATGGCTCGCGTTGAATCTTCGAAGGCGGAGCCCGCGAACCACGGCTTGAATTTGATGCCGTTGTATGATGCCGGATTGTGGCTGGCGGTCACCATCACGCCGCCGCCCAGCCCCCGCTGGCGAATGGCATACGACAGCAACGGTGTGGGCAGCGAGGCATGGGACAGGTAGACGCGGATGCCTTGCCGCGTCAACATGTCTGCCGCCAGCTCGGCGAACGCATCGGAGGCGAAGCGATTGTCATAGCCGATCGCCACCCCGTGCTCCGCCCGCCCCTCCGCCTGCAGATACTCCCCGATCGCCGTGCAGACCACGGCCACGCGCTGAAAGGTGAAATCGTCAGCGATCACTCCCCGCCAGCCGTCCGTGCCGAATTTGATCGGCTTCATGCACTCCTCCTCACTCCGCATCTCTCAAAATATTTCATACTCTGACTCTTTCATCTAATCCCACCGGCAAGCCCCGCGGCGAACATTCTCTGCGCATTCACCCGTTCGGGACTGTCCCAGCCCACAATACTCACGCCCGTTGACGTCTTTCGCGCTCGTTTCCGAGACCGTTGGGACTGTCTCCGTCTCCTGGTGCTTGTGCCCGTCTCTCGAAGACGGGGACAGTCCCTATTTCTCTTCCTCCGCTGATCTGTCGCCGCCGCCGGCGTTTGCTCACGGGAGGCTGGGACAGTCCCAGAGCTTGCTTGTGCCCGTCTCTCGACGGGGACAGTCCCTATTTCTCTTCCTCCGCTGATCTGTCGCCGCCGCCGGCGTTTGCTCACGGGAGGCTGGGACAGTCCCTGAGCTTGCTTGTGCCCGTCTCTCGACGGGGACAGTCCCTATTTCTTTTCCTCCGCTGATCTGTCGCCGCCGCCGGCGTATGCTCACGAGGGGCTGGGACAGTCCCTGAGCTTGCATGTGCCCGTCTCTCGACGGGGACAGTCCCTATTTCTTTTCCTCCGCTGATCTGTCGCCGCCGCCAATGTATGCTCACGGGAGGCTGGGACAGTCCCAGAGCTTGCTTGTGCCCGTCTCTCGACGGGCACAGTCCCTATTTCTTTTCCTCCGCTGATCTGTCGCCGCCGCCGACGTTTGCTCACGAGGGGCTGGGACAGTCCCTGAGCTTGCTTGTGCCCGTCTCTCGACGGGGACAGTCCCAATTTCTTTTCCTCCGCTGATCTGTCGCCGCCGCCGGCGTTTGCTCACGAGGGGCTGGGACAGTCCCTGAGCTTGCTTGTGCCCGTCTCTCTCGACGGGGACAGTCCCTATTTCTCTTCCTCCGCTGATCTGTCGCCGCCGCCGGCGTTTGCTCCCGAGGGGCCGGGACAGTCCCAGAGCTTGCTCAAAATCAAAAGCATCAATCCGCTGCCCCTTTGCTTTTATATCACCTTGCTCGGGGGGCGAAGTGCGATTGGTGTGCCGGTTCTTAACAGGTGTGGCAATATCTCAACATGCAGCCAACCTGTCTTCGGGTGAAGGAGTGATCGTGTTGGGGGTGGGGCGTGGGAGAGACAAAGAAACGCCGCGGAAGCCGATGTCGGCCTCCACGGCGAGATACGCAATAGCCGCGCAAGCCGGCGACGGCTTCCGCGACGGGAGTGACTCAGTGTTTACGCGGCAACAACCTGGCTGACTTCCGGCACCTTTTCCTTGACGATACGCTCGATGCCGTTCGTCAGCGTCATACGCGAGAACGGGCACCCCGCGCATCCCCCGGTGAGCCGCACAGTCACGGTGCCGTCCGCCTCATCCACGCCGACCAGTTCGACATCGCCGCCATCGGCCTGCAGATATGGCCGGACTAACTCCAGAGCTTCACGCACTTTTTCTTCCATCGTCGGCAACTCCTCTCATGGCCTCAACTCTACCAAATCCGACGTGTCCTGTCCAGACTTTTTTCACTGCTACATGATGTGTAGGGTGGGCAAAATGTGTTTGGGCCTCGGCCCGGGAAAGGAGAAAGAGCGATGGCGGAGATGCATTCGGGGATCACGCCGGAAATGGCGCGCCAGCGGCTGCGGGAACTGCGCGAGAAGGAACGCCGTGGCCAGTTGACGGTGAAGGATGCGGGTGAAATTACCCACATGCTGGTCATTCTGGGCGAACAGGAGATGGAGCGCGGCGAACACACCGCGTAATGATAGACGCAGCGCGGGGGATATACCCGCGCGTGAGAATGGGAGAGCGGGGGAGTGGAAGCATCCGTCCCCGCTCTCCCGATAATAGGCATTGCTTTCAACCTGACTGAGCGGTCCGGTGGTTGAGTAGGCAGGGGAGCCTTCCCGATGTTCTCCGTTGCACCCGCCCTTATCGAAACCACTTCATCCGGTGGTGCTCCGCCGCACGGATAGCGCGCCTGTTCCCGCAAGGTTCACCGATGACCGTGGTTTCGATACGGCGCGGGAGTTATGGAAAGAACCGGGAAGGCTCCCCTGCCTACTCAACTACCGGAGCGAGGACGCCTTTCTGCTAACTCATAAGTCCTATCGCTTATTACTTATCACTTATCACTTATCACTTATCACTACTAACTACTCACCGCAGCCGTATATACTGCCCCCCCGGCCTGCGCTGGATCAGTCCCTTCAACTCCAGCACCAGCAAGGCGGCATTAACCTGGGCCGGCGACAGGCCGCTTTCACCGATCAAGTCGTCGATGTGCTTCGCGTTGACGGACAGCAGGCGGAACAGCGCGTCCTCTTCGGGCGGTAGCGCGGGCGCGGGGGTTTCGACCGGGGGTGGGGGAGCGGGCGCCGGCGCGGCAGCCTTCCGTGGCGATGTCCTGGACGGTTTCGCTTCCTCTCCCTGCGGCGCGGACGGCGCTTCGTCCTCCCCGAAACCTTCCCACTTCGGCCCGACCAGCGGATCGATGTGCGGGCGCACGGCGGGAATCAGCAGGCTGATCTCTTCGAGGATATTCTCCACCGATTCCACCAGGTGTGCGCCGTCGCGCAGCAGTTTGTGCGAACCCCGGCTCTGCATCGAGTTGACGCTGCCCGGCACGGCGAATACTTCCCGCCCCTGCTCGGCGGCATGTTCGGCGGTGATGAGAGCGCCGCTTTTTTCCGGCGCTTCCACCACCACCACGCCCAGCGCGAGCCCACTGATGATGTGATTGCGGATGGGAAAGCTCATCCGGGTCGCGGGCGCTCCGGGTGGCGCTTCGCTGATCACCGCCCCTGCGGCGGCGATGCGTTCATACAGGGTTGCATGCTCCGGCGGGTAGATGACATCCACGCCCCCCGCCAGCACGGCGATCGTTCGCCCGCCCGCGCGCAAGCAGCCTTCGTGCGCGGCGGCGTCCGCGCCCAGCGCCATCCCGCTCACCACGGTGAAGCCGTGCTGCGCCAGCCCCGCCGCCAGCTCCGCAGCCACGTGCCGTCCGTAAGGCGACGCCCGGCGCGAGCCGACGATGGCGATGGCTTGCCCATCGGCGGGGAGCAGCGCGCCTTTCATGAAGAGGGCGATGGGCGGATCGTAAATCGTCCGCAGCCGCGCCGGATAGTCGTCGTCGCGCAGGCCGACTACGCGGATGCCCACCCGCGATAATCGCTCCAGTTCAGCGGCGTGATCGTGATTGGCCGCCTCCACCAGCCGGCTGCACGCGGCCGCGCTCAGCTTCGCCTGCGCCATCCATGCGTGCGGGGTCGCCGCGAAAATGGCTTCCGGCTGCTGAAACACCTCCAGCAGTCGCATCCCCGCTCGCCCACCGAGCTGCGCGCACCCCAGCGCATACCATGCTTCTTTGTCTCGCACAAAACGCACTTTCGCCGCAAAGCGCTGGTTTTCCTCCTCTTGCGCTAAACCAGGCAAGTCATGCCTGACTGACTTATCCAACCTGCTTGAATCATCCTGAATTGTCCTGCCAGCGAAAAAGGAAAAACACTTTTTACGCCTAATATGAATCGTGTCATCCTTTGCCGGAGGTATCACGAATGGCGAAATCCCAACTCAATGTAGCGATGATCGGCTACAACTTCATGGGCAAGGCGCACAGCAACGGCTACCGGCAGGTCAGCCGCATGATGGATCCGCCCAGTGAGCCGGTCATGAAGTATATCGTCGGGCGCACGCCCGATAAGGTGCAGGCCGCCGCCGTCCAATACGGCTGGCAGCAGGCCGAGACAGACTGGCGCAAGATCATCCGCCGCAAGGACGTAGACATCGTCGACGTCAGCACCGCCAACGATATGCACATGGAGATCGCGATTGCCGCGCTCAAAGCCGGCAAGCACGTTTTCTGCGAGAAGCCGCTGGCGCTCAACTACAAACAGGCGCTGAAGATGGCGCAGGTTGCGGAGGCATCCGGGAAAAAGCACATGGTCTGCTTTAACTACCGCACCGCTCCCGCCGTCGCACTGGCCAAGCAGTTCGTCAGCGAAGGCCGTTTGGGCCGTATCTATCACTGGCGCGCCTGCTACCTGCAGGACTGGATTCTAGATCCCAGCTTCCCGCTGGTGTGGCGGTTGGATAAGAATGTGGCCGGTTCCGGCGCGCACGGCGATCTGAACGCGCACATCATCGACACCGCCCTGTTCCTGCTCGGTGATATCGCCGAAGTGACCGCCACGATGGAGACCTTCATCAAACAGCGTCCCAAGCTGGCGGACTTCGGCGCCGGGTTGACCGCCGCCGGCAGCAGTGAGATGGGTGAGGTTACGGTGGATGATGCCGTTATCTCGCTGGCCCGCTTCAAAAACGGCGCGCTCGGTACCTTCGAGGCTTCCCGCTTCGCCGCGGGCCGCAAGAACGGCTGGTTCTTCGAGATCAACGGCGAGAAAGGCAGCGTGCGCTTCGAATTTGAGCGCATGAATGAGCTGCAGTATTTCAACCGCGAGGACCCCGCCGACGCCCAGGGTTTCCGTACCATCCTTGCCACCGAGAGCATCCACCCCTACATGACTGCGTGGTGGCCGCCGGGACACATCATCGGCTACGAACACTGCTTCACGCACACCATCTACAACTTCCTGAGCGCCATCGCCAATGACACGCAGCCCAGTCCGGACTTCACGGAAGGCGCGAAGGTCAGCGCGGTGCTCGACGCGATGAGCAAATCCGCCGAGACGAAGAAGTGGGTGGAAATCCCTGATGTGAGGGTTGCGGTTAAGGCCTGACAATACCTTACACCATCCGGGATGGCGGGCATGATTGCCGGCGCGATGGACGACATGTCGGTCGTTTATTGCGCCGGCAATCATGCCCGCGCCACCAGGTAAAAAGTGGGACAGTGATCAGGGGTAAGACATATTTTGCGGAAAACAGGTCTTTCACTCCGTAAAACACCGTACCCCCCCCCAAGCATTGCTTTCGCAAGGCAGGCGGGCATCCGAAGAAAAATACAGCCTGTTCAGCTTGCTTCAGTGTATAATGCTCCCGTGAAGCAAAACGCATTCATCTATCTGGATTATGCCGCCACCACACCCTTGGACCCGCGGGTCGAAGAGGCCATGCGGCCCTTCGGTCGCGACATCTTCGGCAACCCATCCAGCCTGCACGCCGCGGGGCGCGCGGCGCGCGCGGCCCTCGATACCGCGCGCGACCACATCGCCGACCTGCTCGGCGCGCGGGCGGAGGAGATCATCTTCACCTCCGGTGGCACAGAGGCGGACAATCTGGCCGTCAAGGGGGTCGCCCGCGCCCTGCGCGGGCGTGGGATGCACATCGTCACCACCGCCTTCGAGCATCATGCCGTACTGGAAGCCTGTCACGTGCTGGAAGCCGAGGGCTTTAACGTCACCTATCTGAAACCGAATCGCGACGGTTTGATCTCTCCGGCCGACGTGGAGCAGGCCATCACCTCGGATACCGTGCTCGTGTCGGTGCTGTATGCGAACAATGAGGTAGGCACGGTGCAGCCCATCGCGGAGATTGGACGCATCTGCCGCATTCTGCGCGTGCCGTTCCATACCGATGCCGTGCAGGCTGCAAGCGAGTTGTCGCTAAGCGTGCACGATCTGCGGGTCGATCTGCTCTCCCTCTCCGCGCACAAGGTCTATGGTCCGAAAGGCGCCGGTGCGCTCTACCTGCGCGCGGGCACGCGCCTGCAGCCGATGATCGACGGGGGAGGGCAGGAGCACGAAAAACGCGCTGGCACCGAGAATGTCGCCGGCCAGGTGGGCTTTGCCGTAGCGCTGGAACTCACCCGCCATCACGCGGAGATTGAGCGCCTCCGCGTCTTACGCGAGATGCTCATCGACGGCCTGCTGGCCGTCCCCGGCAGCCGCCTGCATGGCTGCCGTACCGCGCGGCTGGCGAATAATGTCAACATGGGGTTCGCGGGTGTGCCCGGCGAGACGCTGCTGCTGGCGCTGGACCTGGCAGGCATCGCCGTCAGCACCGGCGCCGCCTGCTCTGCCGGTGCTGTCGAGCCGTCTCATGTGCTGCAGTCGATGGGCTATCCGAAAATCCAGGCGCTGGAAGCGCTCCGTCTGACCCTGGGTCACGACACGATGGAAGCGGAAATCCGATCGGTCATCGACACGATAACCGACCAGGTCGCCCGCCTGCGGCGCCACTCCACACCGGCGCCTTCGGCGCGGGACGAGTGCTCCCCATGACGAAAAGCCGCAATAAACCGCAAATGGTGTTACAATAACGACTGCCCGCCCATTCGGGTGGGAAGAAGACAATCATGAACTGGCGAAGCATCTGGTACGATTCAAAAAACGGCTGCCTGCGCAGTGGATGGCGCGTCCTCGCCTTTCTCACCATGGCGATGTCGTTTACCGTCCTGTTGTCGGCGCTGTTTTCGATGTTGTTGTCGGCATTCTCACCGATGAGCCTGGACTATGATAAGCCGCCTGGCCAGTTTTACGGCATACTGATCGAACGGCTGGCGATGATCCCCGCGCTGATTGCCGCCGGCGTGTGGGCGCTCAAGGTCTTCGAGCGCTTGCCGGCGCGCGCGCTGGGCATCGTGCCCGAGGGCGCGTGGCTGCGCCAGTTGCTGCTGGGGATCGCCGCCGGCCTGCTGTTGATCGGCGCCGTGCTGGGTCTGCTGCGGGCAAGCGGGATGGCGGTCATCCACTGGCAGGGGACCGGGAAAGAGATGCTGTTGATGCTGGGCGAGGCCGCGCTCTTCATGCTGCTGGTCGGCCTGGCAGAGGAACTGTTGGTGCACGGATATCTGTTCCAAACGCTGTTGCGCGGCATCGGTCCGCTGTTCACGCTGTTGCTCACCTCGCTGTTGTTTGCATGTCTCCATCTCTTCAATCCCGACAGGACCCTGCTCAGCATGACGAATATCTTCCTCGTCGGCGTGCTGTTCGGCCTGCTGTACCTGCGCTCCGGCTCGCTGTGGCTGCCCATCGGCCTGCACGCGGGTTGGAATTTCGCGCAGGTGCTGTTCCATGTGCCGGTCAGCGGCATGGGTATTTCGTTTTCAACGCCATTCCTGACGGAGCTCACCGGGCAGCGGCTGGTCACCGGCGGCGCCTTCGGTCCGGAAGGCGGCATCGTGGTATCTGCCGTGCTGCTGGGGATGATCACGCTGGTGGTCTATGGTCGCTTCGGCCTGCCGCTCGACTCGCGCTGGTGGGAATGGCGCGGCCTCGCCCGCGCTCCTGAGATGCCGCAGAACTGGGACTTTTCCGTGGATTCGCGCTATTACCAGTGGAAGCTGCTCGGACACGACCAGTCGGAGTGAGTAGTGATGAGTGATTAGTGGTTAGTGGATATGTAACCGTAAGGGTAACCGTTCCCAGCCACTCACCACTAGCCACTAATCACTTAATCTACTACACTTACACCGTGGACCTGATCGTCTCCCACACCAATGCGGATTTCGACGCGCTGGCCAGCATGGTGGCGGCGTCGCTGCTCTATCCCACGGCGGTGATGACGCTGCCGGGGGGGATGGATCGCAACGTGCGCGAGTATCTGTCGCTGAACGGCGAGGTGATTCCGCTGCTGCCGCCGCAGGATGTGCCGTTGGACCGGGTGAAGCGGCTGATTATCGTCGAGACGCAGCATGCCAAACGCATTGGCCGTTTCGCCGCGCTCATTGGCCGTCCGGATGTGCAAGTCATCCTCTACGATCACCACGCGCCACAACTCCCCACTGTGCAGGCCGGCGAAATCCACCTGCAACCGTATGGCGCGAACACCACGCAGATGGTGATACTGCTGCGCGAGCGCGACCTTCCCGTCGACCGCCTGCAGGCCACGCTTTTCGCGCTGGGCGTCTATGAAGACACCGGCAGCCTGACCTTCAGCGCCACCACGCCGGAAGATATCGAGACGGCGGCGTGGCTGCTGCGCCGGGGCGCGAACCTGGATGTGGTGGCATCCTTTGTCAATCGCACCCTCACCGAAGATCAGCGTAAGGTGCTCAACCAGTTGCTGACCAGCGGGGAGATGCACCGTATTCACGGCCTGCATATCCTGGTCGCCGTCGCGGAGGCGCCGGAAACGCCGGACGAATTGGCGCTGCTGGCGCACAAGTTGCGCGACATCGAAGCCAGCGACGCGGTCATCACCATCAACGGGCTGGATGATTCCGTGCTGCTGGTGCTGCGCAGCAGCGTGGACGCCGTCAATGTGGCGCAGATCGCCCGGCACTTCGGCGGCGGTGGGCACGACCGCGCGGCGTCGGCGACGATTCACCATGCCGACATCGCTCGCGTGAAGGAGGAGCTGCTCGGTGTGCTGGAGCGCGAAGTGCAGCCGCGGGTAACCGCCGGGGGGTTGATGTCCTACCCCGTCCGCACCATCACTCCGGAGCTACCGGTAGAGGAGGCGGCCAAGGTGATGCTCCGCTACGGACACGGCGGGTTGACGGTGGTAGAGGATGATCGAGTCATCGGCATGATCAGCCGGCGGGACGTGGACCGCGCGCTGCACCACGGCCTGGGCCACGCGCCGGTGCGCGGCTACATGAGCCGCAATGTGGTGACGCTCACGCGCGAAACGCCGCTGCCGGAGATCGAGCGCATCATGATCGAGCGCGACGTGGGCCGCCTGCCGGTGCTCGACCATGACCGGCTGGTGGGCATCGTCACGCGCAGCGACGTGCTGCGGGCGATCCACGGCGAGCGCACTGCGAGCCATACCCTGTACCGCGGCGCCGGCCCGCCGCGCAACATCTGTGGCCTGTTCCACGATCGCGTGCGGCCCGCGGAACACGAGCTACTGCTCGTCATCGCCGGCGTCGCCGATGAGATGGGGCTGACTATCTTCCTGGTGGGCGGTGCAGTGCGCGACCTGCTGCTGGGCAACGAGACCATCGACCTGGACCTGCTGGTGGAGGGTGAAGGCATCCCGCTGGCGGAAGAGGTGGGCCGGCGCTTCGGCGGGCACACCGTCACCCATCCCAAGTTCCACACTGGCACGGTCGAACTGCACGACGGGCGGCGCATCGATTTCGCGACCGCGCGCACGGAATTTTACCAGTATCCCGCCGCACTGCCCACCGCGGAGCACAGCTCGGTGCGCGAAGACTTATATCGCCGCGACTTCACCATCAACGCGATGGCCATGCAGCTCAACGGCGACGAGACCGGCCGGTTGCTCGATCCCTTTGGCGGTGGGCGCGATCTGGCGGAGGGCGCGATCCGCATTCTGCATAACCTGAGTTTCGTCGAGGATCCCACCCGCATCCTTCGCGCGGCACGTTTCGAGGCCCGCTTCGGCTTCCGCATGGACGAGCGCACGGAAGAGCTGGCGCGGCACGCCATCGAAATGGAGTTGCTCGACCGCGTATCCGGGCAGCGCATCCGCGAAGAGCTGTTGCATATCTTCGCGCATCCCTTCCCGGAAAGCGCGCTGCGGCGGCTGGATGGGCTGGGCGTATTGGCGGCGCTGGAGCCGGTCTGGCGCTTCACCGGACCGGCGCCGGAGTATGGCCGCCTGGAGGACGCACTGGCGTGGGCGGGCACGGAGCCGGCGGTGGCGTCGCACTTGATCGACCCCGCCCACCAGCGCCTGCTGCCCGTCTTCGTGGGCATGGCCGAGCAGAGCGCCGTTCGCCTGGCCAATCGCCTGCGCCTGCGCAAGAAAGAGTCGATGCTGGCAAGGCTGGCCACCGGTATCTCCGCGCTGCTGCCGATCATCGACGATCCTACCCTCACACCGAGCGCGCTGGACGACCGCCTGCGCCACCTGCCGGCGCCCGCCGCGCTGCTGCTGCTGGCCTTCTCCGACAGCCCGCGCGTATGGGAGCGGGTGAAGGAATACCTGACCGTGCTGCATTATGTGCGCCCGCTACTGACCGGCGATGAACTGCGCCTGCTCGGTATTCCCCGCGGCCCGCAGATCGCCCACATCATGCATGCCCTCCGCCAGGCCCAACTCGACGGCGAGGTGACCACTCGCGAAGAAGCGGTGGCACAAGCAAAAAAAATGCAAAATGAAAAATGAAAGGCAAAGTGGTCGAGTCTCGGCTACTTTGCCTTTTGCACTTTTCATTTTTCATTTTGCATTCTACTTCTGCCGTTCTTTTTTCCCCGGCAGCACCATGTTCAGCACGATGCTGAAGAGTGCCATGACGATGGCCAGCTTTCCGGCATCGAGCCAATGATGCACGATGAAAATGTGGGGATCGGCCAGCGGGCCGCCGGGCGAATGGCCCAGCCAGTAAATGGCGGTGGCGTAGAGAATAAAGGACAGGATGAAGCCAAAGATACCCAGCGTCAGCAGATTCACCAGCCCGAACACGAGCTTGAGAATCGCAGCCACGAAGCCCACCGCCAGGTTCACCAGCCCGAGCAGCGGCGCAAGCCAGATGGCATCATACCAGCCGCGGCCGAACTGAATGCCCGGCCGCAACACGGCCACCGCGCACACCAGCGCGATGGCGGAAATCGCCCAATGCCAGAATAACCGCTTCATGTTGGCCTCCCTGATTGAGTAGGGAACGCCCTCCGTGGCGTTCCTGGTTGGAGTGAACCATACCAGGTGGAGAAATGGAAACCAGAACGCCACGGAGGGCGTTCCCTCCCAATCTCCCAATGCATTATTGTAGCACAATCCCTTCGTGGACAAGGAGCGCGCGCTTCCACGCCAGGCCGCCGAGAAATCCGGTCAGCAGGCCGCCGGCGCTCAACACGCGGTGGCAGGGGATGACGATCGGCACCGGATTGCGCGCCAGTGCCTGGCCCACCGCGCGGGCAGCGCCGGGTGCGCCGATTTCAGCCGCCAGTGCGCGGTAGCTGCGCGTCTCACCGAAGGGGATCGCCCGGCAGGCCTCCAGTAAACGCCGTGTGAAGGGCGGCATGCCGGTCAGGTCGATAGGCAACTCGGGCGGAAAGGGTTGCCGTGCCAGGTAGCCGGCGAACGCCGCGGCCCACGGTCCATCCAGCGGCGGCGCCTCCACCCCGTCAAATCGCACGCGCCGCAGCCCCGCGTCGCCGATCTCGACAAACAGCCGCCCCCAGGGCGTTACGACCATACCGCTGCAAGCTTGAAACATGCCGTTTGGTTCCATATCGAGGGGGGAAAGTCCTTCCGAAAGACCAGCTAACCCGTACGTAGTACGCCACTCCGCTGTGGCTATGTGGCTTACTAGATACAGGTATGGCTCACTTTGTATGGGTATGCCGATCTTTCGGAAGGACTTTATGGTTGCTTGCCTTCCGCGGAGGCGAATACGGTGCGGCGCAGTGCCTCGTGATCGTCAGTCAGGCGACGGAGGACGATAAGGGCGGCGCCTACCACCGGCGGGAAGGGCGAGAGCATGGGTACGATGTTCGGCGCGTAGGCGCGGACGCGGGCGCACAGGTGGTCCCAGAAGATGGCGGAGCGTTGGGCGACGCTGCCGTGACCGATGAGGGGGCAGGGGTCGTCCTGCAATCCGGCTTTCTCCACCACGCAGAGGATCGTCTCCGCCATGGCGGTAGCCGCGTCATGCAGGATGTCGCAGGCGATCCGGTCGCCGGCACGTGCCTGCTCGTCCACGATGCGCGCCAGCGAGGCAATCACCGCGCGGTCATCCGGTGGGCGGATCATATAGGCCAGCAGATCATGCGTATGCGGCGAGCTCTCGTTCAGCAATCCCAGCGCGGAGAACACCGGCTCGACCAGCGAGGTATGATAACGCGGCAGCCAGTTGGCCCGTCCCACCGCGCGGACCGCCTGCGAGCCGATATAGAAGGCGCCGCCGAAATCGCCGAGATAGGGTCCCAGCCCGTCCAGGCGAAAGGCGCGCCCGTCGCGCGTGCACGCCTGAATCACCGCTCCGGTGCCGGCGATGGCCACGATCCCCCAGGTTTGCTCGCACAGGGCATAGGAGGGATCGCCCTCGTGCAGGTGGTAAGCCTTGATGACGGCGGCGTGCTGCTGGCAAAGATCGAGCACGTGGTCGAGCATGTGGGAGATGCCCGCCACGTGCAGCTCACGGCAGCACACGTCACCGAGCGTCTGGCGGATGGCGGTGGTAATAGCGGAGAGGCTGCGCCCGCCGCCGACCACGGTGCTGCTGCTGGAAGGATCGTTCCAGTTGATGCGGTGCCAGCGCAGCACAGTGCCATCATCGCGCGCCAGCAGCGCATCGCATTTCGTGCCACCGCTGTCTACTGCGAGTACGTACCGCCCCTCTGCACCCATGACACCCCCTGTGAATCCGCAGTGTATAGTAGGGAGTTGCCGGTTTCCTGTCAACAGAGGAAATTCGCGTGTTAGCAGTAAGTGGCGAATAGTGAGTGGTGTATGCTGAATTGATGAATATGGGCCGAATCCGGTGGTTGAGTAGGCAAGGAAGCTTTATCGGTTCTTTCCGCAGTTCTCGTGCCGTATCGAAACCAGCGCGAATTTAGGTAAACCTTGCGAGAATGGCGGGTATTGACCTGCTTTGGTGGTTGAGTAGGCAAGGAAGCTTTTCGGTTCTTTCAACATTTCTCACGCTGTATCGAAACCACCGCGGGTATAAGTGAGCTGTCCTATACCCGCAGTGGTTTCGATACGGCGCGGGAACGATGGAAAGAACTGAAAAAGCTTCCTTGCCTACTCAACCACCGGACTGGGAACATACTCACTCCTCACTCCTAACAACTCACTCTGTCTCACGGGTTCACCTTTCCGCCGGCACACCCGATGACATTCCCATCCATCCACGCTATAATGACCGGACGGCATATCAAGTAAAGATTATACGTTTATCCCGAAGCAATGGCGTGGGCTGTTGCGCAAAGATGAGGAATGTGCGCCATGCGTCTGTCGCGTGAAGAAGTCGAACACGTTGCGCTGCTCTCCCGGCTCAAGCTGAGCGAGGAGGAGATCGAGCGCTTTACCGGTCAGCTCAACACCATTCTCGGCCATTTCGAAGCCCTGCGTGAAGCTGACACCGGCGACATCCCCAGCACCACCCACGTGGTGCCGATGACCAATGTCACACGCGCCGATTGCACCTGGGAAAGCCTGTCCCCCGACGAAGCCCTCGCCAACGCGCCGGAGCGCCGGGATGACCTGTTCATGGTCCCGCGCGTCGTCGAATAACCGGAAGGTTGGAAGAATGGAAGGTTGGAAGGCTGGATGTGCTGTTGGACTGAATATAACATCCAATCTTCCAGCCTTCCAACCTTCCATTTTTCCAATTATATGAGGAACCCCACCCATGTCAACAATGACGCTTTCTCTCGATGACCTGCTCGAGTTCATCCAGCCTGATCCTCAAATCCTTGTCGACGGACGGCGGCGCATGGCGGATCTGTTTCATGATCGGCCCACCGACAGCCTGCCCATCCTTTTCGGCGCGCAGGGGCCGGAAGAAGGCATCGCGCGGAACAGTGATATCCGCAAGCATGTGGAAGATCCCGACCAGATGCTCTACGACCAGGTGGCGGGATTGATCGGCTGGGCGCGCGCCGGCTCGGATGCACAGCTTTCAATCCGCGCGAATACCGGCACCGGCACGCTTTGCACCGCTGCCGGATGCGGGCAGATCCTCTCTGAATTCGGCCTGCCGTGGACCACGCACCTCGGGCGCGCGGCAATCGAAGCATTTGATCCCGCCGATATCGCCGAGTTGGGCGTGTTGCCGCGCGTGCGCGAGCTGTATGCGTATTTCCGCGCCCGTCTGCCCCAGCGCATCCACTTTTATATCGCCGACACGCAAAGCCCCTTCGACCTGGCACATCTGCTTTATGGCGACACCATCTTCTACGACATGTTCGACGACCCGGAGTTCGTGCACGCGCTGCTGGATAAGGCGACGGCGCTGTATGTCAACGGCTCGCAGTTGATGAAGGAGTGGATCGGGGAGCCGGCAGACGGTGGGCATCACGGCGGCCTGTGGATGCAGAATGGCGGCGTGCGTGTCTGCGAGGACACCGCCACACTACTCTCGCCGGATTTAGTCGATGAATTTGTAGTACCGTATCGCGATCGAGGTGTGGCGCCCTTCGGCGGCGGATGGGTGCACTATTGCGGTAACAACGATGCCGTGTATGCGACGCTGCTGAAGGCGCCGCAGGTGCGCGGCATCAACTTCGGCAATCCCGAGCGCCATGACTTCAGCCGCGTGCTGCACGCTTTGATCGAAGCCGGCAAATTCTACTACGGCAATCCGCCCCGCAAGGACGATGAATCGCTGGAAGCCTACTTCCGCCGCGTCCTCGGTTACACAGGCGGCGCGAAAAAAGGCCTGATCTTCGTCCCCGAGCTGCGTGGCGACGAGCCGAAGGAGCCCCGCCGCATCCTCGACCTTTGGCGATCCTTACAGTAACTCCTCATCACCACAAAGACGCGAAGGCACAAAAAGAGTGATAAGTGATAAGTGTGAGGAGCAATTCAATCCAGCTACTTCGTATCCCACTGATTACTTATCACTCTTTCTGTGTCTTTGTGCCTTCGTGCCTTTGTGTTGAAGGGGATAGCCTGGCGGGCGCGAATAGAGGAAGCGGTTATTTCATCTGGAGGTTTGCATGGCAACGTTATCGATTGGCGTGATGATGGGTTGGAGCGATAAGCCGGCGGAGTCCTTTGCGAAGATTCGCGAGATGGGGTTGAGCTCCTGCCAGCTCGCGAACTGGAGCGCGGAGATCCCCGACGCGGCGGTGGAGAAGACGCGGGCGGCGGCGGCGGCGGCAGGGGTGACCATCAGCCTGCTCTGGCGCGGCTACAGCGGTCCGGTGATATGGAACTACATCGACGGACCCTCCACCATCGGCCTGGTGCCGCCGGAGACCCGACGCATGCGCACCGATGAATTGAAGCGCGGCGCCGAAGTGGCGCGGATGCTGGGCATCACCGACATCGCCACCCATGTCGGCTTTCTGCCGATGAACCCGAAGGACCCGAATTACCTGGGCGTGGTGGATGCGGTGAAGGAGATCGCGGAGTATGCCGGTGAGCGCGGTGTCTACTTCAGCTTTGAAACCGGCCAGGAAACCCCCATGGTGCTGCTGCGCTGCTTCAACGACGTGGGCTTGCCCAACCTGGGCGTCAACCTGGACCCCGCCAACCTGCTGATGTACGGCAATGCCAACCCGGTAGACGCGCTGGACATCTTCGGCCAGTATGTCCGCGGCGTGCATGCGAAGGACGGCGAATACCCGACCAACGGCTATGAGTTGGGGCCGGAAAAACCGCTGGGTGAAGGCCGGGTAAATTTCCCCGTGCTGGTGCCCAAGCTCAAATCTTTCGGCTATGCCGGCCCCCTCACCATTGAGCGCGAAATCAGCGGTCCGAAGCAGATCGTCGATATCCAGCGCGCAGTCGAACTATTAACGCCGTTGCTGTAGTTGGAAGCATGGAAGATTGGTAGGGTGGAAGATATCCGGCTTCCACCCTTTCTGTTTCTCTGTAGGGAACAATTCCTTCAAAGTCCGTCACCGAGAAATTGAGATGATACAAAAAGTCGATTCCGCCATATGGTATAATGAGCGGCTGACACGTAATGGCATACCCAGTATCCTGCACAATCGCGAATATCACCTTTTCCCCCGCGCTGGTGCTGGCGCCGATGGCGGGGGTGACGAATCGCAGCTTCCGCATCCTCTGCCGGCGACATAAGGCGGGGATGGTAGTATCGGAATTCGTCAGCAGCAACGCGCTGGTTCACAACAACGCGCGCACACAACAGATGGTGCGCATCGACCCCGGTGAGCACCCCGTCACGGTGCAGATCTTCGGCCAGTGGCCGGAACACCTGGCGCGGGCAGCGGAACTGATCACCCCATACGGTCCGGACATCATCGACATCAACATGGGGTGCGGCGTGCCGAAGGTGACAAAGGCGGGCGCGGGGGCGGCAATGATGCGAGATATCGAGCTGGTACGCTCGGCGTTCCGTGCGGTGCGGGCCGCCACGCCGTTGCCGGTGACGGTGAAGATGCGCGCATTCTGGGACCCGGACGGCCCCACCGCGCTGGACGTGGCGCGGGTGGCGGAAGAGGAAGGTCTGGTGGCCGTCACCGTGCATCCCCGTCCGGGCAAGGGACATCATAACGCGGGGCGCGCTGATTGGGGCCTGATCCGCCGGGTGAAAGAAGCTGTGGGCATTCCGGTGATCGGCAACGGCGATGTGCGCACCGGCGAGGACGCGTACCGCATGTTCGCGGAGACCGGTTGCGACGCGGTGATGATCGGTCGCGCGGCGCAGGGTAATCCCTGGCTGTTCGCGGAAATCGAGCAGTACCTGCGCACCGGCGAACCGCGGCCTGCGCCGTCGCTCTTCGAGCGTGTGGCAACCTGTATCGAGCACGGCGAATTGCTCATCGCCGACAAGGGGCATCGTGTGGGCGTGCGCGAGATGCGCAAGCACATCTGCTGGTATCTAAAAGGCTTTTACGGCGCCGCGCATTTCCGCGAGGAGGTGATGCGCCTGACAGAGTGGACCGCGGTGGTTGCCCTGCTGCACCGTGTGGAAGCGGACGCATCGTTTGCCGATGCATTTGCGCTGGTTTGACCCGTCTAAGAAATCCGAGAGCAGTGGAAAGGAAAGAGCTTGGAATACGATTTTTTCGATACCGACGAGGATTTCGTCCTCGATCTCGATGACGCGCTGCAGGCCGAGCTGGAGGACACGGAGTGGGAAGATGCGGTTGGCGAACTGAGCGAGGATATGCCGCTGGAGGAGCGGGTGGCGTTGTATCAGCGCATCCGCACTGCCGGCGTGCTGCCGGATGATGCATCGTTCTTCCTCATCGTCTGGGCGCTAGAAAACCTGGTCGAGGAGCGTGTCACCGAGATTTACGAAAAGCAATACGCCATGCGCTTCGCGCGCGTGGCGGAGGAGCAGGGATTGGACGACGACCTGCTCGCGGTGCTGGAGTCGGATGAGCTGCCGCAGGAGTATCGCGCGCTCCAATTGGAGTTCGCAGCGGCGGTCGATGCGCTGGAAGTGGCTGTATTTCAGTCCTTCGGCGAGCTGAAAATGGCGACGCTCTACAAGACCGATCCGGAGGAATTCGACCGTCGTTACGACGCGGGCTATGCATACTTCTTTGGCGAAGCCGAAGGATATGCGAGCAACCTTGGTGAAGAGCTGCAGGACTGAACTGCAGGATAATATAAAGCAGGAATCAGAATATATGGATGGAAAGATGAAGCTCCCTATTGGAGATAACAGTCATGTCCACATCACCGCTGCATGTTGTGTCCGTCAGTCTGGGAGATTCGTCGCGCGACAGCGACAAAACCGCCATCTTTCTTGGTCGCGAGGTGCGCATCGAGCGCCGGGGGACGGATGGCGACATGGAGCGGGCGATCGGCCTGATCCGCGAGCTGGACGGGACGGTGGATGCCATCGGCCTGGGCGGCATTGACCTTTACCTGATCGCCGCCGGCAAGAAATACATAATCCGCGATGCCTTGAAGATGGCGAAGGCGGCAGTCAAAACGCCGGTAGTGGATGGCTCCGGACTGAAAAACACGCTGGAACGCCGCACGGTGGAGTGGCTGCAGGAGAGCGGCACGGTGGACTTCCGCGGAAAGAAAGTCCTGCTGGTGAGCGCGGTGGACCGCTTCGGCATGGCAGAGGCGCTGC
>Ga0172368_10003443_pt1 | contig 19176 bp, 20 predicted proteins | sample Lak11m_FD_114540 | JGI IMG/M metagenome (GOLD analysis project Ga0172368, IMG submission 114540) | Freshwater microbial communities from Kabuno Bay, South-Kivu, Congo - kab_022012_11m | ecosystem: Environmental > Aquatic > Freshwater > Lake | place: Democratic Republic of the Congo: South-Kivu...
GATGCAGATTGCCCAATCTCAAGCTGATTATCTCGCCTCTACCGGCGGCGCAAATGGACACATCGGGCCGGGCGGCACGCGCCCAATTGACCGCGCTCTGGCTGCTGGTTATCCCGTCTCCGGTGGATTTTTCTCAGAGAATTGGCTGGGTCACGCTAACTATTCTGCGTACGAAGCCGTCAACGCGTGGATGGGCGACGCGCCGCATCAAAACACAATGCTCTCCCCAAATTTGGCCGATATCGGCGCGGGCGTTGCAATGGATGGAGATACAGTTTATTTCGTCATCGATTGCGGCCTTGCCGCGAATTCGCAAATTAATACACCCTCCGCCGGTGGTGGAACAGTCATCGTCGTCAGTGGAACGGCCATGACGCAGGATAATCGAATTGCTGTTGCTATCGTTAGCACGCCAGATGCAAAGGGCAATATCTATCATGTTGTACAACCGGGTCAGACTCTCTGGCAGATTGCACTGGCTTACAAAACAACGATTGAAACTATCAAGCAAAAAAATCATTTATCGTCGACTGATATTTTTGTGGGGCAGAAGTTGTTCATCGCCTTCGCGGACACTCAGACCCCGGTCCCGCCGACTGTAACAGCCACGCGTGATCTGTCCACAGCTACGCTTTTGCCAACGCTGGTGGTTTTCACGGAAACGCCGACAGGCACAGCAACGGTGCTTGCGGTTGTGCCCGCTTCGGGTACCGCCGGAAGCGTGGCGGTTATTGCGATTGTTGTTGTTGCATTGTTCGCCGCTGGCATGGTTGCCTGGGCGGGACGAAGTCAATCTGTTTGATATTGTCTGACAAGTTATGATATATTCCGATTGTAAGCGAAAAATATCACAAATGGAGTGACTTATGAGTGAAATCCGAATTGATGCGCTACTCCCTCAGGAAATGGCGACGCGGGCTGAGTACCTTGGTGTACGCAAGTCTGAGATGCCTTTCCTGAAAATGTTCATGCTGTCTGTTCTAGCTGGCGCGTTTATTGCTTTGGGCGCGATCTTTGCAACCACTGTGGGCGCAGGGGGCATGGCTGTGATAACGCCTGATGGCGTGACGGCGTTTAGCACCGGTTTGCCATATGGCGTTGTTCGCCTGCTTTCCGGGTTTGTCTTTTCTCTGGGGCTGATCCTGGTGGTGGTCGGCGGGGCAGAGTTGTTCACCGGCAACAATTTGATCGTGATGGCATGGGCCAGCGGAAAGGTCAGCGGCCGCGCTCTTTTGCGAAATTGGGGAATCGTTTATGTCGGAAATTTTGTTGGCTCGCTTGGCACTGCTGTGTTGACGTTTTTTGCCAGACAATATACGTTTGGCTCCAATGCAGTGGGAATTGCCGTGCTGAAGACCGCTGTTGCAAAATGCGACCTGACCTTTGTTCAAGCGATTGCGCTTGGCATTTTGTGCAATGCGTTGGTTTGTCTTGCGGTTTGGATGACGTACAGTGCGCGCAGTTCAATGGATAAAATTCTGGCGATCATTTTCCCGATCACAGCCTTCGTTGCGGCGGGGTTTGAACACAGCGTCGCGAATATGTACTTCATCCCCTTCGCTTTGTTTATAAAAGTATTTGACCCCGCATTCATTCAAGCCATCGGCGATAAAGTGCCTCATCTTGAGAAATTGACGTGGCAGGCATTCTTCCTGAATAATCTTTTGCCGGTGACGATTGGCAATATTATGGGCGGGGCAGGATTGGTTGCGGTCATTTATTGGGTGATTTACCTTCGTCCCAGCGAGTCATAATTCGGAAAAGGAGTAGCCATGAAAGCGTTTGTGCTCATCAAAATTCGCACAGGTGAGGTCAAGGAAGTCATTCGACAGTTGCGCAAGGTGGAAGGTGTGACTGAAGCCCACATGACCTTTGGTCCATATGATGCGGTGGCCGTAGTAGATACAGCGGATGTCGCTCATCTGGGCGCGATCACTGCTTTAGCCATCCAGCCGATTCCGGGCGTTGAGCAAACTTTGACATGCCTCGCGGTTGACGTCTAATCTTGTCATCATGGTAAAAGAGAGCCGGGATAGACCCGGCTCTCTTTGTTGATTCTGTCATTTGGTAATCATGCTTTTTATTAGTTGACTTTCTTCCCTGAATTCTGTACAATAATACAAAAAGTGATAAATTTCACAATATCGAGGCGTTATTTTTTATGTAGAGTCGAGGAGACTGACAATGTTGGAGCAATCGACCGTCGCCAGTGTGTGCCCATACTGTGGCGTTGGATGCGGGTTACTTCTTAAAACCAGTGATGGAAAAATCACTGGTTTGGAGTATATGAAGTTGCATCCAACGAATGAGGGGGCGTTGTGTCCAAAGGGGAATGCCTGCCTTGATATTGTATATAACAGTGAACGCTTGCTCTGTCCAATGAAACGGATGGGGGAGCGCTTCGTGCGCATTACATGGGACGAGGCGCTTGACCTCGTTGCTGGAAATTTGCGCCACGTTCGGGATGACCATGGGCCGAGTGCTTTGGGATTCCTTGCATCAGCAAAGGCAACGAACGAGGATAACTATGTATTCCAGAAACTCGCGCGCATGTTGGGGACAAATAACGTTGACCACTGCGCACGTCTCTGACACAGCCCAACTGTGGCCGGTCTGGCCGCGACATTTGGTTCGGGGGCGATGACGAATCCCATCACCGACCTGGCTAATGCAGACTGTATTCTTGTTATCGGATCAAACTTTGCTGAAAACCATCCCATTGTAGCGCGCTGGGTGATGGATGCGCGCCAACGCGGTGGGACACTTATTGTTGCAGATCCGCGTTATACGCCAACAGCCTGGGCATCAGATATTTTTCTGCCGCTTATTCCAGGTAGCGATATTTCCTTACTTAACGCGATGATGCATGTCATCGTGAAAGAAAAATTATATAACCAGCAATTTGTTGAGACGCGCACGACAGGTTTTGACGATTTATGCAAGACTATTGAAGCATATTCTCCTGAGCGTGCCGAGAAATTGACGGGTGTGCCCGCAGAGAAGATTGTCCGTGCGGCGCGGGCGTACGCGAATGCGGCGGCATCTTCGATTGTATATTGCATGGGCGTTACACAGCATATCTCTGGCACGCAGACAGTGATTGCCTGCGCAGACCTTGCCATGCTGTGCGGTCATGTTGGCAGACCCGGTACGGGGGTCAATCCGTTGCGCGGGCAGGATAATGTGCAGGGGGCGTGCGACATGGGCGCACTGCCAAATGTTTATCCTGCATATCAATCTGTCACCGACACCGCCAACCGCGATAAATTCGCAGCCGCTTGGAATATTTCAGCTGAGAAATTGTCACTCAATGTTGGGTTGACTTTGGTCGAGATGACTCATGCCATTGAGCGGAATGAAATACACGGTATGTTGATCATGGGCGAGAATCCCATCGTTGGTGATCCAAACTCCAATCGTGTTCGCCGTTCGCTGGAGAAGGTCGATTTTCTCGCCGTGATTGACATCTTTATGACCGAGACGGCGCAATTGGCGGATGTTATCCTGCCTGCCGCGTCGTTCGCGGAAAGGCGCGGCACAAAGACGACCACCGATCGCCGTGTGCAATGGCTGGAGCGAGCTATCCAACCTGTTGGCGAATCTCGTCCAGACTGGCGGATTATCTCCGAGATAGCAAGGCGATTGGATCTTCAAGATGCATTTGATTACAACGACCAGGATGAAATCCTGGATGAGATTCGCAAGGTCGCTGCAAGCTATGCAGGTATCTCCTCGAAACGACTCCAAAACACGCTTGGCGGAATCCATTGGCCCTGTCCGACAGAGGATCATCTTGGCACACCGATTTTGTATGTCAATGGCTTCAATAAACCCGGTGGACGCGGCGTGATGAAATCTGTTGAGCATATCGAACCGGCCGAGCCAACCTCAGCCGAATATCCATTGTTGCTGACGAGCGGACGCGTTGTCTTGCACTACAACTCAGGTTCGATGACTCGTCGCTCACATGCCTTGCTCAGCCGCGAGCCAGAGATGTTCGTGCAGATCAACCCTGAAACGGTAAAAGCATACGGTTTGGTTGCGGACGAATCGGCGCAGGTAACGACCCGTCGCGGTAGTGTGCAGGCACGCGTGCGCGTGAGTCGGCGCATCCCGCCTGGGGTGTTGTTCATGCCCTATCACTTCCCAACAATGAATCAGTTGACGATTGACGCGCTCGATCCGATTGCAAAAATCCCGGAATATAAGGTTGCCGCCTGCCGCATTGAACCGCTCGGAGAGAAAGAGAAGGCGGTATGACGCATGTCATCCTTATGGATATCGCGCGCTGTATCAATTGCCGTTCGTGCGAGGTCGCATGTGAACGTGAACATGCGGGCTTCGGCAATATGACGGTGCAGGTTTTTGATGAGCGGTATGCCGTGCCAATGAGTTGCAGGCACTGCCAGGATGGTCCATGCATACGCGTATGCCCGACAAACGCCTTGCACCGCGAGACTAACGATGCTGTAACCATCGCGCCGATGAAGTGTATCGGCTGTCAGTTGTGCATGATCGCCTGCCCGTTTGGAATTATCAAGTTTGACTATCTCAACAAGATTGCGCGCAAATGTGACCTATGTGTGGCTCGCACGATGCAAGGATTGCAGCCTGCCTGCGTTTCGACTTGTTCGGCGCGTGCGCTGGTTTATGGTGAGTTCGATGAATTGAAACAAACTGTCGAACGGGATCGTTCGCGCCTGCTGGTTGTACGTTCAAGTGGGGAGACAGGCACGCTTGTTCGTGTGCCTATTGTATGGAGTGACCCATATCGCTGAGAGGCATTTATGACAGTGCTAACCATTGCAGATCAACTCTCGAAAGCTCCTGGTGAAAAAATATGTATCGAACGCATGGATGGCGATACGCTGGTCGCGAACGTTAAGGGTGTTGATCTTGTGGATGCGGTACGATACCTGCGAGACCAAATGAGCGCGCGTTTCATGTACTCTGTTGGTGAAGACGCACGTCAACAAAATGGATGTTTCGATGTAAACCAGGTCTTTTCTCTGGATCACGACAAAACTTTTGTTGTGTTACGAACCGACCTTGATCCTGCCGATGCAAATATCCCATCCAGCACATCGCTTTTCCCTGCGGCGAACTGGCATGAGCGTGAGGTGCGCGACTTAATCGGGATCAGGCCGCTTGGTCATCCCGATCCGAGGCGGCTCGTTCTACCCGATGATTTCCCGGAGGACGTATATCCGCTGCGACACGACTTCCACTATGATGAACATCCGCCGATTGAAGTGCATAAGGTCGAACTTAAGACTCCGCCCCGGGGTGCATCGCTTTTTCCGATTGGTCCGTTTTATCCGACCTTGGAAGAGCCGGTGTTCATCAACTTGTTTGTCGAAGGCGAGCATATCGTTGGCATGGACTATCGCGGCTTTTACGCTCATCGCGGCATTGAGAAACTCGGCGATTCAAAACTAACGTATCAACAGGTGCCGCAGATCGCGGAGCGCATTTGCGGTATTTGCGGTTTCGTCCACAGCACTACCTATTGTCAGGCAGTGGAAAAGGCGGCGGGAATCGAGATCCCTGAACGGGCGCGTTATATTCGCACCATCCTGCTTGAACTCGAGCGTGTGCACAGTCACCTGCTTTGGCTCGGTCTCGCCTGTCACTTCATCGGTTTTGACACACTCTTCATGCAGTCATGGAGAATCCGCGAGCCTGTGATGTGGCTAACTGAATATATAACAGGCAACCGCAAAACGTATGGCATTAACAGGATCGGCGGACTGACGCGCGATTTGCCTGCAGATGCCAAAGAGCGGATCTTTCCTGTGATAGATCGGATTGAGCAGCAAGTTATGCAGGTTGTCGATGCCATTTTGCAGGATGGCTCGCTCGCCGCGCGCTTGCAAGGTTCAGGGATTCTGACTCTTGAGGATGCGCGCGATTATTGCGTCATCGGTCCGACCGCACGTGGTTCGGGTCTGGACATTGATGCGCGGCGCGATCATCCCTTTGCCGCTTACGCCGACCTCGATTTTGAGGTATGTGTTGAAAATGGTTGTGACAGTTGGGCTCGCACGATGGTGCGTATTCGTGAATTAAGTGAGGCTATCAAGTTACTGCATCAGGCATTGGATAAATTACCTCAAGGTGAAATTGCAACGAGCATCGATTCAATTGCGCCTCATAACGCGGGTATATCGGCAGTTGAGGCGCCACGCGGCGAAGTCAGTCATTATGTGATGACGGGCACCGATCAACGACCATTGCGCTGGCGAGTACGCGCCCCATCATATAACAATTTGCAAATAATCCCTGTTTTGTTGCGCGGAATGACCATCGCGGATGCGCCCATCAGCATTGGAAGCCTCGATCCATGTTTTTCCTGTACGGAGCGCATGGGGGTAATTGACAAGGTCACAGGAGCGGTACGGATCTATACCCGCGATGAACTGCTGAGAATGTCTCAACAGAAAGGCTAGCACGAGATGTTCAAGCATACGATTAGTGAATTGAAAGAGGCGCTGGTTTGTCTCGAAGCGGGACAAGTCACACTCAAATACCCGTTCGCGCCTCATGCGACTGATGTTAATTTCCGTGGAAAGGTCGATGTTGATTTTGCATGTTGTATCGGCTGTGGCGCATGTGCCAATGCCTGTCCTGCAACCTTAATCAGCGTCAATGATGGCGATGATGGCCGTACCTTATTCTTTGAACTTGGACGGTGTACTTTCTGTGCCGCCTGCCATGATGCCTGTCCGCAAAAAGCGATCGTGCTCACCTCACAGTTTGAAACCGCCACATCAAACATCGCCGATCTGCAAATCCGACTCATTTTAAAACTGGTTCATTGCCGTGAATGCGGGCAGGTGGTTAACACACAGCGCGCCGTCGATCTCGTGCGTGAACAATTGGGTCAGGATTTTGGTGGACTTGCCTGGCTTGATCTTTGTCCTGATTGCCGCCGAAAGATGGCGCTTCAAGACCCCGACCTCATGCTGGAGGTGGTGGCGTGACCAACACATTGTTCAACTGGTGCTTCAAGAAATCCATTTGGGTTTATCACGTCAACGCCGGTTCGTGCAACGGATGCGACATCGAAATTTTGGATGTGCTGACGCCATACTACGATGTGGAACGCTTCGGTATTCGGCTGGTGCACACGCCGCGTCACGCGGACGCTTTGCTGGTTACCGGACCTGTGACTCGTCAGGTACGCGAGCGGCTCCTGCGGCTATACGAGGCGACTCATGATCCCAAACTTGTGATAGCTGTCGGTTCTTGCGCGACTTGTGGCGGCATCTGGCACGACAGTTACGCCACTCTCGGCGGTCTGTCCACTGTATTGCCTGTGAATATCTATATCCCTGGCTGCCCGCCGCGCCCTGAAGCAATTCTTTATGGAGTGGCGGAGGCGCTGGGCCTGGTGCCTAAAAAGGTTACAGAGCAAGTATTTGTAGAGGCCTAAACTATGAATTGGTCTCAATTGTTTCTTAGCGTTTTCTACACATTGATCTTTCCCGGATTTCTATTTACCGCGGTTATAGGATTGTGGATAACATGGGTTGACCGCAAGATAACTGCCGTCATTCAAAGTCGGATCGGCCCGCCGTGGTATCAGCCCTTTGCGGATATCGGAAAATTGTTTGGGAAGAAAATGCTCCTGCCACGAGACGCGACAGGGTTCGTCTTTGCACCCATTCTTGCAGTGACTGGTTCGACTCTCGCGGCGGTTATCGTCTTCCACACATTAATGAATCCTACTATTGGGTTTGTCGGCGATCTGATCGTGCTGGTTTATCTGCTCGCCCTGCCTGCTATTGCATTGATTATTGGCGGAGCATCGTCGCGCAGCCCATTTGGCGCGATCGGTGCGGGACGCGAGATGAGTATGGTGCTGGCTTACGAAGCGGGATTTTTACTTTCGGTCGTCGTGGTCTTGATCAAAGTTGGATCTGTCCGCTTCACGGACATTATTGCTTATCAGGAATTGCATGGGCCGATTGCGTTAAGCGTTTCTGGTTTTATCGCATTACTGGTGGCGTTGTTCTGCATTCAGGCCAAACTAGGATACCTGCCATTTGATATCAGCGAAGCGGAGACTGAACTTATCGGTGGGCCGCTGGCGGAATATTCGGGCGTGGGTCTGGCGCTTTTTAAGATCGCACGTGCCATGTTGTCGCTTGTCATGCCAGTATTTATTGTAGTGCTGTTTATGGGCGCGATCCAGCCAACGTTTGTTTCGTTCCTTGGCTTCCTGCTTAAACTGCTTGTTGTCATTATTTTACAGATCGTTGTCAAAGCGACACACGCCCGGTTGAGACTAGATCAGGCGTTGAGTCTGTTTTGGGGCCAGGTGGCAGTTGTCGGGGCGGTGGGAGTCGTGTTCGCTGTGCTGGGTTGGTAGGAGGTCAGCATGTTAGCTGTCGCAACGTTTGGCATCCCCATCCTTGGTTCAATCCTTGCATTGCTTGCAGACCGCATCTCCAACTTTCTGCGCAATGCGCTTTCGGTATTGATCCTGACCGTAACGCTGGGCTGTGTTCTCGCGTTGATCCCGACGGCGAACGAAGGGCATGTCATCTATCTTGGTATTTCATCCATGCCTGGCTTTTCGTTCAGTTTCGTGATCGACGGTCTGGCTGTGTATGTTGCGACGACGTCTGCGGTAATTGGATTGCTGATCGTAATGTATTCAATCGGGTACATGCGCGGATACGCAAATCTCGGCGAATATTATTTTCTCGTGGTGCTGTTCCTCGGCGCGATGATAGGGCTGGTGTTCTCCGATAACCTTCTGCTGATTTACATCTTTTGGGAGATCACGGCAATTTGTTCGTGGCGGTTGATCGGCTTCCATCGTGACCCTCAGCATTTGCAAAATGCTGACACAGCCTTGCTGATGACCGTGACAGGCTCGTTCTTTATGCTGATCGGCATCGAAATGGTTTGGCGTGAGGTGGGCAGTTTATCCATCGCAGTCATTCACGGACACACCATCAATGATCTGGCAATGTTCTTTATGTTTGTAGGCATCCTTGCCAAGTCAGCGCAAGTTCCACTTCAAATCTGGTTACCGAGTGCGGGTGTCGCGCCGTCACCCGTTACGGCATTGCTTCATGCGGCTGTACTGGTGGTGATTGGTGTCTTTGCCTTTGCACGCATCTTCATTGGAGCGTTTAATTTGCCTGCCAATTGGCAGAATATTACTTTCATTGTTGCGGTGATAACCATCTTTGTCGCAAGCGGGGCGGCATTTGTCGAGCATAATGCCAAGCGCATCCTTGCCTATTCCACGCTCGGGCAACTTGCTTATGTTTATCTCGGTTTTGCAAGCATGACCACGGTGGGCATAGCCGGTGCGCTGATTTTCCTTCTGGCACACAGCCTTGCCAAAGCCGGAATGTTTTTGTGCATTGGCATCATTGAACGGCAAACACACACGAAAGACATACGGGAGTTGGGTGGCTTTGCCCGCACCATGCCCGCCACCGCGCTGGCTTTTTTATTGTGTGCACTGACTGTTATCGGCTTCCCGCCTTCGGCAGGTTTCATTGGCAAACTGACGATTATATTTGGCGTGTTGGAGAGCGGTGAATATGTATTCGCAGGATTGGCAGTCCTGGGCGCGGTTTTTACAATCGCTTATATCTTACGACTGTACAATGCGGTCTTCCTGGGCCTATTATCATCGCGTTGGAAGGATATCAAAGAAGGTACACCGGGTATGGTAATGGTCGTCATCGTCTTTGCGGTACTTTCTCTGTTGGCCGGCGTGTTTGCCTCGCCATTGCTTGGCGCTGTCAATCTCATCGTTGTTCAGATTGCAAGGTGAGAACATGGATACGATCCTTTTCTACCCCATTCTTATTCCATTCGCGGCAAGTGTTCTCAGCCTGATTTTCCCGCGCAAAATGCGACGGATGCGCGAGCTGATTACCGTGGCGACATCGCTGGTGATGATTGCGCTGAGTGTTTACATTTTCAATTCTCCAAATCTTTCGTTGAGCAGTTCGTGGCTGACATTTTACCCCGGCCTTGAGATTCGTTTCGACTTGCACGCCTCGCCCTTCGCGCGGCTGGCCCTTTTGGTGCTTTCTTGTTTCAGTTTGCTGACCGGGCTGTATTCGTTCCATTTCATGGAGACGCATCCGCGCCGTGTGGAGTACTACGCTTATTATCTTGCCGCGTTGGGCATTACATGCGGCGCAGTGTTGGCAGATAACCTGATTCTCCTTTTGTTCTTTTGGGAGTTGCATGGCTTTATGCTTTTTCTCATGGCCGGGATTAACGGCGATGAAGCGACTCCTTCCGCCGCGAAAACCCTTGTCCTTGCAGGCGTCGGAGATGTGACACTGATGACGGGGATCGGCTTGTTGTGGTTAAGTACGGGAACACTCTCCTTGAGTCGACTTGCGGCTCATCCACAGGTGTTGACGGGCGGCATGTCTGTTGCGACTTTCCTGCTGATGTTTGCTGGTGCGTGTGCGAAGGGCGGCATCATGCCGCTTCATTCGTGGATTCCAGCCATCTCGACCCACACCCCAATGACCGTGATGAGCTACTTCACATCGCTCGATAAGATGCTGGCCTTTTATCTCTTGAGCCGCATTGCCTTGAGCATCTTCTTGTTGAATGATGGCGTGAACTGGCTGTTAATGACGGTTGGGGCAGTTACATTGCTGGGAGGCGTGATAATGGCAATGGTACAACATGACTATCGCCGTATGCTGGCCTTTCATAGTGTGTCGCAGGTTGGATATATGCTGTTGGGTATCGGCACGGGAACGCTCATTGGCATCATCGGCGGATTATTCCACCTTGTAAACATGATCATCTTGAAAGACAGTCTTTACCTGTGTGGTGGATCAGTACAATATCGCACGGGCAAGACTCAATTTGAAGATATGGGTGGACTTGCCAGCGCCATGCCGTGGACATTCGCCGGGACTCTGGTTGCCGCGTTGGGCATTGCGGGTGTCCCGCCGTTGAATGCTTTCGTCTCAAAATGGTTGATATATCAAGGTATTCTTGAACGAGGCGGGGCGGCGTTCCCGCTATTTTTAGCGGTAGCCATGTTCGGGTCCGCGCTGACGCTTGCGTCCTTTGTCAAATTGCTTTACTCGATGTTTTGGGGCGAACGCGCGAAGGGATTGGAAAACGTGCGCGAGTCGCCTGCTACGATGACACTTCCGTTGATCATGCTCGCACTGTTTGCGTTTGGTTTTGGCATCTTCTATCGTTTCCCGGTTGAGATGTTGCTTGCGCCGATCCTTGGCAAAACACAGGTAACGATCCCCGGTTTGTGGGATGCAGGCCTGGCGGCAATCCTGCTCATCGCAAGTTTGTTGCTTGGTTTTATCATTTCGCTTTTTGGCAGAACAGGCGGGACCGCAAGTGCAGAAGTTTTTCTGGGCGGTGAAAAGATCGACTCGGAAACTTATCGCGTTTATGGCACAAACTTCTACGGGCCTGTCAAAGAGTTTTGGGGCTTGAAACAGATTCTTGCACTCGCAGAGCGCGGCACATTCGATCTCTACAATATTGGTTGGCGAATCATGCGGCGTTTCTCAAAATTTATCTACCAATATGTGGATCGTTCGCTGGCGGAATTCTATGAGGAGATCATCCCCTCTGTGATCTCGCTGGTGGGTCAATTGCTGAGATTGCTCAACGCGCGTTTGGTGCTGACTTATTTATTTTGGATATTATATGCCGTGTCGGCGATTGCTCTTGCGCTTATACCTAACATCTCTGGTGTCGCTTCAACAGTGCGCGTGATTGCCGTGATCGGAATGATCGTATGGGCATTCCTAGCCTGGGTCGAGACTGACCTCCTGCGCCTGCTTATGCTTTCTACAACCAGTCAGGTGGGGTTGATTTTGCTTGGCGGGAGCATGTCGCCCGCGCTGGCAGTATCGTATCTCATTACATCGGGGGTGGCGTTGCTCTTCCTGGCTCTGGATGGACTGGTTATCCGCCGTCAAATGAAGACCTCAACGATTGACAAAATGAAGGGTCTGGCGGGACGTATGCCGCTTCAATTTTTCGTCTTTGTTTTCGCGGCGTTGTGGCTTTCAGGTTTGCCTCCCTTCGGGAATTTCTTTAGCAAATATCTCCTCGGAGTAGCCGCGGATGAGATCAGCCCTCTGCTCGGCATTGCGATCACCGGCACTGCTATTTTGACGCTTGCTTATTTACTGAAGCCCATTCGCCAATTTATGCAAGCGGCATAAACATCAAAATGCCCGATACTCTCCGCCAAAAGATAAAAGGCAAACGTCTGCTCATTATGGGTATTGGCAATCGTCTACGAAGTGATGATGCGATCGGGCCGCTGTTGATTGACCGCCTTCAGGGAAAAGTCACTGCGAAGTTGCTTGATGCAGGTGATGTGCCCGAAAATTATTTGGGCGTGATTGAATCCATTCAGCCGGAGATCATCCTTGTCGCCGATGCCGTTGACTTTGGCGGGCGACCGGGCGAGATGGTTTTACTTGGTCTCGATCAACTCTCCAAAGCAAACTTGACCACGCACAGTTCCAGCCTGCATTTGCTTTTCAAGGCATTGCAACTCGATCCGCTGCCTGAAATTTTGGTAATTGCCATTCAACCGGCCAATATCGATTTTGGTGAGTCCATTTCTCCACCCGTGAACGAAACATTGGATGCAGTCGCGCGGATTTTGTCGTAAAGCATAGACCAACATCGCTCGTGTTTTAAGACGAGCGATGTTTTATGTTTTCGTGGATTCACAACCTAAAGTTTATTTATGTAAATTCTTCGCCGCGATAAAACTCAAACCATTTTTGGTCAAATCCCATGCGCTGTGATTGCAAGCCGCGACCTTTTCCATGAAGTTCTTCTGTAAATTGTCCCAGTCACCGCTTTCGATCACTTCCTTCTTTTCACGGAAGTAATCGAGAAGATCCGATGGATGGGCAAGTTTCGCTTCGATTTCGGGATCGCCGCCTTCGTGTTTGGCCGCAATGTTTGCCACGTGGCTGGCAATTTCCACCAGTTCGGCGCGGCGATCATAAGGTTGCTTTACGATGGATTTCCAGGTCTCGGTGATGTGATGCTCGAAGCGCACAACCTCTTCAAAGCCGAGTTGCTTTCTGAATTGTGCGGTCAATTCCATCGTCTCGTTGTTGATCGAGTTCGACCAATTGAAGCCGATCAGCGGGGAAGTGCCGTCGTCGCGGCTGAATAACTTCGCCATCATCATGATCCACAACGCGTGATACGGATTATCACTGCCGAAGAAAACCGAGATCTTGAAGTTGATGTCAACGCCCAAACGATAAAGCAGGAAGCCGAGTAAAATCGTGCCCGCGTTGAAATTGAGAACGTGTTGCACGCCGTAGTTTGTGTAATAGTAAAGGAATTCATCCAGCCACATGAGCGCGTGGTCGTTCGGTTGGCCGATCCCGCCGAAATAGCCGGTGATGGTTTCGGGTCCGCCTAGATGTGGGTTCGAGCCGTCCGTGCCTTTGGTATCCAGCGTTTCAACGAAGGACGAGCCCATGATATCCAGCGCGGCCACAATCGCCGGCAGGTCGCCATCCGCCTCCGATTCTTTCATTATACGGACGGCGATAAACCGCCCGGGCACGAGCGTTTTTTCCTTGATGGCATATTCGGCCATCGTTCTGACCCATGGGAAATATTGCAGCGCCGACACTTCAAGTGTGACGGCGTAATCGTCAGCGAATTTTTTTGTCTTCGCCGCTTCGCCCAGGACTTTGCGCCTGTATTCCGCCACCGATATGAATCTGCCGCTGTCGCGTTGGTCCATTAACCATTTCAAGTCCTTGATGTAATCGGGCGCCCTGGCTTCGACCAGCTTGAAAAGATTTTGCAGTCTGCGCGATTCGCGATGTTTGGAATTGATCTCCTGCGGCGTGCCGTATTTCGCGACGATTTCGAAGAAGTTTTTCATCACACGCGAGTTGGGATCGAGCAGGACGGCGTTGACAGCCTCCAGGCGACCGTTTGGAATTTGCAGCAATGTTTGTAAATTGTTGCTCATTTTTTCTCCTCTACCCCAATTATCTTCTTCAACTCGTCGAATTCTTCATCCTTCATGCCGAACCAATTTTCCTGGGCCGGGAATTTTTTGGTGATGACTTCGTCATGGTAGGATTTCAAGCCGTTCAAAATAACTTCGCCCGCGTTCCCAAAGACCTTTGCCATTTTCGGTTTGAACTTTGGATACAGCCCAAACATATCGTGGTAGATCAATAATTGTCCGTGCGCGTCCGGGCCGGAGCCAAGCGACATGATGATGCAATTCTCGGCGCGTTCGGTGATGAGTTTGCATAACCGGTCTGGCACGAGTTCGAGCAGGATCATGAATGCGCCTGCTTTTTCGACTGCTTTGGCATCGTCCACGATTTTCTTTGCGAGTGCCGCGGATTTGCCTTGTAAACGGAATCCGCCCAAAGCGGAGACGGATTGCGGCGTCAGACCAAGATGACCTATAGCCGGGATGCCGGCGTCCACGATGCCTTTGACGCGGTCTGCCATGGCCGCGCCGCCTTCCAGTTTGATGGCGTCGCATCCGGCTTCGGCCATGAATCGTCCGGCGTTCCTGATGGCGGTCTCAACGCTCGGCTGGTAGGTCATGTAAGGCATGTCGCCGATGACGAAGGTGGTCGGTGCGCCGCGTCGGACAGCTTGCGTGTGCCGGATCATATCGTCCATCGTGACGGGCAGCGTGGAGTCATAGCCAAGCATGGTCATGCCGAGGCTGTCGCCAACCAGGATCATTTCAATTCCGGCCTGTTCCTGTAAATAGGCAGTCGGGTAATCGTAACAGGTGAGCCAGGTGATCGGCTCGCCTTTGGTAACTTTATCGAACAAATAGGGCAGGGTGATTTTCTTGCGGGGTTCTGTCATTCTTCCTCCGTGTGGGGTAGGTACAGAATCAGTATAGGACAAAGCTTTAACCATTACAATTGACAAATATCATAATTTTATTTTTATAGAGTTCATCACTGTCAGTTGACCGGTGAGCGTGGTATGCTCATCACTCCGCCCATGAAATATCTCGTCTACAAGCTCGGATCGAATTGTGGTGGCGGCTGTGGCGGGAAGATCGTCGAGCAGGGCACGCATGCGCCGAAGTCGAAGCGTGAGTTGAAGAAACTCTTTATCTCTAATCGCCCTTCGACTTCACTCCCGCTGGTCGCTCCGCTCAGGGCGTTGTTGTGTTATGAGTTGTCTGTGTTTGTGTTTACATGCCTGGGCATGGAAATGCTATAATCATCATAAGGTAACCTATGGTCGTTCGTAATCCACGTATGCGCATCTCGGTCCCAAAAAAAGAATTGAAAGAGTTTTGCCGTCGCTATCAGGTTCAGCGGTTGGCCTTGTTTGGTTCTGTATTACGAAACGACTTCCGCAAGGAAAGTGATGTGGATGTGCTGGTTTCGTTTGAACCGGATGCACATGTCGGATTTCTGACTCTCGCGCGCATGCAACGCGAACTTTCTGGTTTATTTAAACGCCCCGTGGATTTGGTCCTGATGGATGGTTTGAAGCCCGTTATCCGCGCTTCGGTGCTTGCCAATGTTAAGGAAGTATATGCGGCCTGAAAAACTATACCTGACAGATATTCTCGAGGCCGCACAATCCATCGAGCAGTTTTGCATGGGTGTGGATTTGGATCAATTTCAGCAGGAGGATATGCGGAATAGTGCGGTTCTCCAAAAGCTGACTGTGATCGGCGAGGCCGCCTCGCGTTTACCAAAGGAATTTACCCAGCGCTTTCCGGAAATTCCATGGATGGACATCATCGGTTTTCGCAATATTGCAGTACATGAATATTTTGCAGTCAGGTGGAATATCGTTTGGGTGGCGGCAACAGAAGAAGTTCCCTTCTTGCGCCAACAAATCGAAAAGATTTTGCTCGAAGAATTCCAGGACTAAGTAGACACACAGAACGAGCAAGTCATCCAGTGCGCGCTTGCAACTCTGATTAAAGGCCGCACGTCTTTCGTGATCGCGCATCGTCTATCCGCCATCACCAGCTCGGATCGAATTGTGGTGATGGACGGCGGGAAGATCGTCGAGCAGGGTACGCCGCCGAGTTGCTGGCTAAGCAGGGGACGTTCTATGTACTTGATAAGATGGGGCTCAAGAATCGCTTAATCACAGTAGCTGATATATAATTTCAGGCGACTCAGGATCGCTTGATCATGGGTTCGGTTCCTGCCGGAGCCATTTTTGATGTAAGTTGCTTTGCACATTCTCGAATTGCCTTTTCATCAGTCATGAAGCATTTCAGCTGTTTGATCCTTGTGGCGTTTTTATCAACATCTTGTATGTTGCTTGGCCAATCTACAAGCACTATTGTACCTACCGCCGCTATTCCAACCTTATCCGCAACCGAGCAAGCCAAAAGTGCGGACGTCCGATGGCTAAAAGCTAATGCAATTCCGTTTGAGACAGCGGAACCAAACAGCAGTCTTGAAGATTTGATGCCGCTCAAGGACATGATTGGCAATGCTCGCATCGTGGCGCTAGGCGAAGCCACTCATGGCACACATGAGTTCTTTCAAATGAAACACCGGACGCTGGAATTTCTGGTCGAGGAAATGGGATTTAATACATTTGCCATGGAGGCCCCATGGCCACAAGCCAACCTGGTCAACGATTATGTGCACGCCGGCGAGGGCGAACCAGCAGAAATTCTAAGGGGGTATGCCTCAGGAGGCTATGCCCAGGAACTGCTGGATATGATCCGGTGGATGCGTGCTTATAACGAAGATCCGAGTATTACCCGCAAGATTAGTTTTTACGGATTTGATTTAGTGAACGCGAGTCCGATGGCCAAAGGCAATGTAGCCCAATACATGTAAAAGGTCGATCCCCAGGCCGCGAAACAGGTTGCAGACGATTACTCTTGTTACCCTGGAAACAGCGTTGCCTGTCAAACGAAATTGCAAGCCGTATACGATTGGCTTGGCCAACACCAAGCCGACTATACGGAAAAATCCTCTGCTGAGGAATTTTGCTTGGCGCTACAGAGCGCACGCGTGGCGATCCAAGACCAGGATTACTCTTCCAAAACGAGTCCGTCCAGCGGCCTCACCCGTGACCGGTATATGGCAGAAAACGCAACCTGGTTGTTGGATCAGGCTGGTCCGGATGCCAAGATTGTTTTATGGGCACATAACAGCCATGTTGGCATGTCAGCAGATGAGAGCTTCCAGACCATGGAAACCATCTGCGACAGCAATATGGCAACCAGTTAGTGGTTTTTGGCTTCTTGTTTTATCAGGGCTCTTTCATTGCCGGAGGAAAAACCTTCCATGTTGATGCGCCGCCGACAAATAGCTACGAGTCTTTCTTTCACGAGGCGGGTCTGCCGCGCTTCTTCTTAGATTTGCGTTCAGTCAAGCCTGGCGCGGCTGCCTCAGATTGGCTATTGGCGCCACATCCTTTTCGCCAAATTGGATCAGGGTACCACCCAAATGTCATGCAATCGGGCTTCTTGACCGCAGCTTTAGCAAGAGTGTTTGATGTTGTTATCTACTTCCAAGACGCTTCGCCATCGCTAATGCTCAAACAGTGAATTACACCAGCTCTGCGAAGATTCAAGAGAATGTAGTGTAATAGGACTTGAAGCGCAGACTGTTACGCTCAGAATCGCCCATCAACCCAAGGTAGTTTCATAGCCCAACTGGAATTGGGCCTGAATACGCTTGATTATGAGTCCTAATGAAATTGGTTTAAGACTGATGTAAATTTCTTACTCAACCTAACCGTCCCCGCCGCGCTCAAGCTGATGACCAGCGGCATGACGGGACCGGTGTATAACATGCGGCTGTCCACGGCGATGTAAGCCAGAGTCACTGTGATCAGGCTAGCCCACATCGGCCACGTTCGGCGCAGATTATTTTTTAGTCCCACGAATGCAAATATCAACAAAACAAGTTGCAACGCCGCCAGCAAATATTCCGTTAACCCCATCGGGTAGCCGAAGCCCACGCTGACTTGCCAGTCGAACCACAGCATGAAAAAGCGATAGGCAGATAGCAACACATAATGCACGGGATTGGCGGCGATGATCCTGAGACCTTCCTGGCGATAGACCACGTCCATCTGCGCTTCGTTCTCGCTGCCGGTCAAGTCCGTGCGGCGGGCGAGCAGGGCCTGGATGGCCGCCCAGCCTTCATCGTTGCTGACGTAATGCAGATAATTATTTGTAGCCACGGTGAAGTTGTGGCGATAGATGTTGTATCCGACCAGACTGGAACCAACCAGTGGCCTGCCAAAAACCGTGTTCGTATATATCAGCCACGGCGCCATGCTGACTCCGACCACGGTGGCCACTAATAAAGTGGGGCGCAGCCAGTTCCAAATGCTACGTCTCAGATCCCAGCGTTCGACGATGCAGCCAGCGATCACGGTCAACGCCACCATCAATATGGCCGAGCGCGACATGACCGCGACGCCCAACGCTAGTCCCGCCAATAACCAGTCCTGGACGTGGTCCGTTCGACGGGCTTTCATCACAAAGCATATTCCAACTGTCACACCCAGTCCGGCCAGCAGATCACCCGATACTTGCGGAATGAGAATGTAGGCGCGCGGATAGATTGCCCAAGCCAGAGCCGCCAGCAGACTCGTCGAAGGCCCGGCCCATTCACGGGTCAGGTAGAAGACCGCGATCACAATCCCAATGTGGAGCATTAACTCGGTCAAGCTGGCGGCTAAAAGAGATTCCTTGAAGAGCAGCGCGACAGCGGCGAATAACAAAACCGGAGCAGGTTCGCGCATAGCTGTGTACGGTATGGATGCGTTGCAAAACGGAAAATAGTATTGGTTGCAAAAACTGTAGCCGTAACCATGCACCAGATTCAAGGTGATGCCCCACCAGCTTACCGTTTCTCCGTTGTGAAGATCGGGCGGCCATCGGTGCAAAAACAGAATGCCGATCAGCCAGGTGAATACGGCGATAAGCGTCAGGATCAAATAAGTGTGGGCGGATATATATTCTGCTATTCGGCGGAATAATTTCATGCGTTAATTCTACCTTTTTATTTCACTATACAAAGTATAATTTTCTGGTGAAAAGTTACCAGATCATCTTCCGCGTCCACGCAGTTCAGCGTATGTTTGAGCGCGGGATATCTGAAAAGAAGGTCCGTCAGGTATTGGAAGCAGGAGATGTCATCGAAGATTACTCGGCAGAGATGC
>Ga0172368_10003445_pt1 | contig 19167 bp, 23 predicted proteins | sample Lak11m_FD_114540 | JGI IMG/M metagenome (GOLD analysis project Ga0172368, IMG submission 114540) | Freshwater microbial communities from Kabuno Bay, South-Kivu, Congo - kab_022012_11m | ecosystem: Environmental > Aquatic > Freshwater > Lake | place: Democratic Republic of the Congo: South-Kivu...
CAAGGTGGCGCAACGTGCATCGCGGCGGAATATTCCTTCTTAGAAAAATACGACTGAATCCGTTATGGCAAGACAAGCCGTTCACGCAGGGTCAGGCGTGGGTTGACATGCTATTACAGGCAAACCACAAGGACGCCGACGTGCTATATCGCCATGATATTTATCACATCAAACGGGGGCAATTTATCAGGACGGAACGTGATCTCGCTGGCGACTGGGGGTGGTCCAGAAGCAAGGTCACACGGTTTTTAAACCTGTTACGCAGGTGTAACATGATCGTGACTGAAACCGCACCAAAAGCGAACCTGATAACTATATCAAATTACAACGAATTACAGAAATTGCGAACCAATAATGAACCAATCGTGAACCAAACGCGAACCAAACGTGAACCTAAACAAGAATGTATAAGAATGAAAAAGAATAAACCCTTATGTGCGTACACCGTCGATTTTGAGCGCTTTTGGAGTGCCTATCCACGGAAGGTCAACAAGAAAAAAGCGTTCGATGCTTGGAAAAAATGCAACGGAAGCAGACCGCCCATTGACGACCTCATTTCAGCTATCGCAAAACAATCAGATACCCCAACCTGGAAAAAAGACAGCGGCCAATTTATTCCACATCCCACAACCTGGATCAACGGCGAGCGATGGTCTGACCAAGTTGACGTTCAGGTGTCACATGACGATGACCCACCGTACTGGTAGGAGGAACGATGAATACAACACAATCTGAAATCTGCATCCTGGGAGCGATCATGGTCAACCCCGAAACCCTCAAGGCAATTCGATCTGAGATTTCACTAAATGACTTTTCAAACAAAAAAAATCAACTCGTTTATAAGGCCATCTTGGATGCGGATGCCAGGGGGGAAGAAATCATGCCCACGTCGATCGTTGATTCTCTATCGAGACATGGCAAACTGGATGAGGCCGGAGGAGGATCATACATCGGGGACATCTTAGAAAGCGTTATTACCTCTACGGGGACATCCTACCATATTCGCAATGTCAAATCGAACCGGTTGAAAAAAGACCTTTTGACGATCAGCGACGTGATTATCAGAAAATCCGAAACTGGGAATGCTCAGGATGTGTTGATTGAAGCGAAAGATCGTCTTGGTAAAATTAAAGCGATAGATACGGGCCAAAAGGTTTATTCCTTGGCAGATTCGTTGTTGGATGTGTATGCAACGCTTGAACAAAAGGATACGCATAGTATCTCCACGGGTTTCACGGCCTTAGACAATCTTATCACCGGATGGCAACCAGGGGACCTTATTATCGTTGCCGGAAGGCCGGGTATGGGCAAAAGCATCCTTGCAAAGGAATTTGCCGAGGCGGCTGGCGTCCCAGCTCTTTTCTTCTCACTCGAAATGCCGAGGGACCAACTGATTAAGCGGCAATTATCATCCCATAGCGGCGTGAACTATACCTCCATCAGGCGTGCCGACTTAACCCCCAATGACATGGATGAAATTAAGAAAGCCGTTGATAGGCTTGCACATGTTCCCATTTCGTATAGCGATAAAGCGAACATGTCCATCGACGAGATCGCTGCGACGTGTGAATCTGTCCGTAAAACAACCGGGTTGGGGATGGTGGTAATAGATTACCTCCAACTTATCCGGGCCGATGGAAAGCTGGAACACAGGGAACGCGAAGTTTCTCAAATCAGCCAGCGACTGAAAACCATGGCAAGGGATTTCAATGTCCCAGTGATCTGCCTGGCCCAACTGAACCGGGCGTGTGAGATCCGAGGCGGCGACAAAAAGCCGATACTGTCAGACCTGCGGGAGAGCGGGTCAATAGAGCAGGATGCTGATACGGTCATTTTTCTATGGCGCGAGGTGGTTTACAAAAAAAACGCTCCTCCGCATGAGGGATTGTTGATCATCGCTAAGGGACGCAATACGGGGATTGGGAAGGTGCCGGTGTATTTCGACGGAGAACACCAGCGAATCAGGGGATTGTTTCCAGAAGAGACGGCGTAGAAAAAAGAAAGAGAGGAGGCAAAGCATGAGCGGTCTAAATAAAGTCATGATCATCGGTCGCCTGGGACATGACCCAGAACTTAAATTCACCCCGGCCGGAGTGGCGGTCTGCAAGTTGTCCGTGGCAACGTCCGAAACCTGGCGGGACAAGGACTCTGGCGAGAAGCAGGAGCGTACCGAGTGGCACAAAATAACGCTTTGGCACCGCCTGGCCGAGATAGCCGGCGAGTATATCCATAAGGGCAGCCAGGCATATTTCGAGGGGAAGCTGCAAACGAGGGCATGGGAAGACAAGGACGGCAAAAAGCGTTATTCGACCGAGATCGTAGCCGATCGGATGCAGCTCCTTGACAGCAAGCGGGACAGCAGCGGCACGGCCTCGAAAGAGTTCTACGGGGACCCGCCGCCGGAGAAGAGTTCGCCGGAAGGGGATGGGGAAATTCCGTTCTGATGGGAGGTACGGTTGGTCTAAGCGAGGTAGCGTCATGATATGGATCGCATGGCTGGCCATTGTGGCGATAGCGTTTGCGGTAGGCGTCGGGATCGGAATTATTCTTTGCCAGGAAAATCGGGATAGGGGAGGGTTCGGAGTATGAACAAAAAAAAGCGGTGCCGAATATGCGGGAAACCATTGTCGCACTACAACCCCGCTGATGTGTGCTTTTGTCACCCAGAGCATCCAGACGCGCTTCTATACCCGATCCGTGACCTATCCAGGCCTCCGGTAGGCGCTGGGCATAGTACTTATGGGGTAGACTACATGGATATTCAGTATAACGGCATATGTGACGGTAGTGGATGGGACAGGCTCGACTCATGGAGAAAGTGGACAGATCACTGATATGTCCAATGGGTTTTGGCCAGTTCTTTGATATGTCCAATGGCGGAAGGTAATGATGGCAAAGTGATGGCCGGTCTCACAGAGCAACAGATCACCCAGCAGATCCGGCAGGTGCTTAAGATCTGCCGGGTCTGGCATTGGAAGAGCTGGCAGGGGCCTATGTCGTTCCCAAGGGGGATCAGTGACATCCTGGGGTGCTATCAAGGCCGTCTCCTGGCTATCGAGGTAAAAAAACCGGGGGGCCGCGTGAGCCCGGATCAGATGCGATTTATCGAGCGGGTAAACCAGGAGGGCGGGATCGGGTTCATGGCGTACTCGGTTGACGATGTGGTTATGAGGCTGGGGTTGCAGGTGAAATTAACGCCGTTGTTTGCGCAAGAAGGGGGTAAGAAATGAAACAGGAAATGAATGTCACAATGTGTGGGTTTAGTATGGTTTGGTGATGTTACGTGCAGCCCATAAAGCGAGGTGCGAAATGATCTGCCCATTCTGTTTGCACGATAAGACCCGGGTCGAGCATACCCGTGCCTATGACACGGTCAATTTCCGCTGGCGGCGCTGCGAGGTATGCGGCAAGATGTTCACGACGGAGGAGGTTCGGAGCGACGAGAAGGCCCTCCCCGTTGTGAGCAGGGAGGGCGGGGATGGTTAGATCAGGTGATCCGCAAAAAAAATGCACACAAAATAAAAAAAAATGATTTTTTTTGGCACATAGCTCCTATGTATCATATCTGCCACTCTCATCGTTGACATTCCCGACAAAGCGGGCCAGCCTTCTCACGTCTCTTCATTCCCATTCCCCTAGGGGGCCTGCTCACCACAGGCCCCCACCCATATCGCGGAGAATAGATGATGGCAGAATGATGGCAACTCAAAAGAAAAAACGCCCAGTCGGAAGACCATCGAAATACGATTCCAAGAGGCATCCTAAGCTCGTCGAGGATTTTTGCGCAAAGTATGGGGTAATCGACGAAGACCTCGCAAAACTTTGTGGCATCCACGTCTCGAATTTCTATGAATGGCAGAAGGTTAACCCAGAATTTCGGGAGGCCCTACAACGCGGCAAAGACGAGTGGAACTCAGAAAGAGCCGAAAACTCGCTCGTAAAAAGGGTCATCGGATACTCATACGATGAGACTACCCAGGAGCTGAGAGATGGCGAGATGGTGACGACAAAGATCGTCACTAAAACCATACCTCCAGACCCTGCGTCCATATTTATTTTTTTGAAAAACAGACGCCCAGGACGCTGGCAAGACCGGCGCGCGGTTGAGCACTCCGGTGCCGTGACAATTATGAAACCGGCCGCGATCAGTAAACCGTCCCGCGCAGGGGTGAGCGATGAGTGACAGCGCAACAGCCGCTCGAGAAGAGGTTATCCGCGAATACGATCCCCTGCCAACGCTAAGGTCGTTCCACGAGGACCCGGCTCAGATCCGGTGCATCGTGGGCCCCGTCGGGTCGGGGAAAACGACAGCAGCTACATGGGAGGTCTGTTATTACCTGCCTCAGTTCCTCTTTGACCAGTACCAGATCACGCAAACACGCTGGGTCATCGTGAGGAACACGTACACCGAGCTGATCGACACTACGCAGAAAACCGTGTTTGAGTGGTTCGGCTGGGGCCGATACGAGGCCGGGCGGAAGACCTTGACACTCAAATACCCAGAGGGATTCGATGCCGAGATCCTCTTCAGGTCATGCGACAGGCCGGAAGATGTCAAGAAGTTCAAGAGCTTGGAGATCACTGGCTACTGGATCGACGAGTCCATTGAGGTCGCAGACGAGATCAAGATGATGCTTAAAAACCGGATCGGGCGGTATCCCCGGCAGAGCCCTGCCCGGTTCGGCATCGAGACGACCAACCCGCCTGACATCGAGTCGTCTACGTACCGTGATTTTGACTGGGGGGCAACACCTCCCCCGGGACCAGTCCCCGAAGGAACCCCGAAACCAAGCCACCGCGGATTCTGGCAGCCCCCCCGGGAGAACGACGCGCACCTCCGTCCCCACTATTACGACGACCTCCTCAACGACTATGCTGATAACCCCGACTGGGCGGACATGTACGTCATGGGCAAGCCGGGCGTCATCGTGAGAGGGAAACTGGTCTATCACAATTTCAGACGCGACCTGCACGTTGCCAAAGACCCGCTCGTGTGGTCGTCTGGCGATCTGTATCGAGGCTGGGACAACTCCGGCAACTGCCCTGCGTGTGTCGTCGCCCAGGTCCCCACAGCGGGGAGGGTGCAGATCCTGCGCGAGTTTGTAACCGACAAGATGGGTATTGTCGATTTTACCCGACACGTTGTGATGACATGCAACACGGCCTACCCTAACGCTACATATCAGGACTGGGGAGACCCGGCAGGGGCCAACAAGTTCAGCAAAAAAGAGGGCGGGTTCACCTCCAACGCTATGCTCATGCAGGAGGCCGCTGGCGTCAATGTGGTGTCGAGCGATCAAAATTTCACTGCGCGGACTCAGGCCGTCGAGCAGGCCCTCGGGCGGATTGACGGCTTACTCATAGACCCGTCATGCACCCGGCTCATCAACGGGTTCCTCGGCGGCTACTGCTATCCGCAGGTCGGCACGACCGGGGAGTACAGCGACAAGCCCGAAAAAAACCGTTTCTCCCATCCCCATGATTCCCTGCAATATCTCCTGCTCAAACTCACTACCAGCCAAACCAACGTCCGGGGCTTCACCCCTAAGCGCACCGCCACACAGCGTATCAATATCGGCCGCTTTCAACTTCGCCGGAGGGCCGCGTAATGCCTGACAAACGCTCCTCATTCCAGAAACCGGATATCAAAACCCTTCAGCTTTGGGTCGCAGAGTCGCACTGGGCGTCCCGTGACTGGCGCAGAGAGTCCTGGCGCGATGCGGGCATGTACGACGGAGACCAGTGGTCCGACACCGATTACACGGCCGCGTCTGACGCCGGCATCGAGATGCTTACCATCAACCGTACTTTCCCGGTCATCAACCTCATCCTCGGCACCCAGGCCATCAACAAATTCGACGTGCAGGCCAAGGGCCGCACCCAGGACGATAGCGAGATATCGCAGGTCATGAGCGAGGGCATCCAGTTCGTCATGGACCAGAGCGACGGGCCATTTTTGATCGCCGAGGCGTTCAGGGACGCCATTATCCCGGGATTCGGCTGTCTTTCCCCTGGATTTCATCCTGACCCACGGCGAGAGAGAATCAGGGTGGCGTATCGAGACTGGAAACAAATTTACTGGGACCCGTTCGCGTCCCCGTGGTTCAGCCCGCTTGACTGTCGATATGTTTTTCACCAGCCATGGATGGACCTCCAGGCCCTGCAAGCGATGTTCCCAAGCAAGGACCGGGAGCTGAAAGACTATTTCGCCGACCTCTCCGGCGGGATAAAGAGCGAGTGGAACAGCATCTTTGACGACGAGGCGTCTCAGGTCGAGAACGAGACGCGCACGCTCGCCGGTTCCGATTGGACAGACGCCCAAAGGTGCAGGGTCCGACCGGTCGAAATGTGGTACACGATATTCGATAAAGGCTGGTTCGCAAGTTTTGCGGATGGGCGCGTCATCGAGCTGACTAACGACATGCCTCCCATGCAGCAGTATCAGATCATCCAGGAGTCCCAGGAGGTTGTGTCCGCAACCATCCGGCGCGTGAGAGTGGCGACCTTCCTTGGAGAGATGATGCTCCAAGAACTGCCCAGTCCTTTCCCCCACGATCAGTTCCCGTTTGTCCCATTCGTCGGCTACACCGACCGATACAAACACCCCTACGGGATCCCAAGACAGATACGGGACCAGGACATCGAGATCAATAAGCGGCGATCCATGGCCATGGCGTTGCTGTCCAAGCGCCGGACGACTGTCGAGAAAGACGTGGCTCCGGACAAGGAGAGCTTACAGTCCATTTACGAAGAGGCCAACAAGCCGGATGGGTTCGTGGTCGTTCAGCCGGGCAAGATAGACCGCATCAGGATCGAGGAGCACCAAAACCTGGCGGCCTCACAGATATCCATCCTCCAACAAAGCGAGAACGAGATCCAACAGATAAGCGGCGCGAACGCGGAACAGCTCGGATACCAGAGCAATGCAGAGAGCGGACGCGCGATTGAGAAGCGGCAGGTGCAGGGCGCGACCATCACGGCGCCTTTGTTTGCCAACCTCCGGAGGTCGACGAAGCTCCTCGGGGAGCAGATCGTGTCCCTCATCCAGGGCACGTGGACCGGGGAGAAGATCCTGCGCGTCACGGACCGCTTGACGGGCGCCGAGAAGTTTGTGGCCATCAACCATCCGGATGAGCAGGGCGGCGGCATTAAATACAACATCACCCAGGGCCGCTATGACCTGATCGTGTCGGATGCGCCCCAGACCGATACCGTAAGAGAACGCAATCTCGAACTCATCATCGAATGGGTGAAAAAGTCGCCCCCGGAAGTGATCCCACAACTTATGCAGCTCGCGTTTGAGATGAGCAACATCCCCAACAAGGAGCAGTTGCTGGCAAAGATGAAGCCACTTTTAGGCTCTAACCCAGCAGAAGAGGATATGAGCGCGGAGGAGATCAAACAGCAGACCATCCAGCAGCTTGAGGCGCAGAAACAGGCCCAGGCCGAGATGGCGAAGATCGAGCAGCGGCGGATCATGCTGGAGCTTGACAAGCTCGAAGCCGATACCATGAAGACCCGGGCCGAGGCGCAGAAGATCATCAAGCTGGCCGACATCGACCGCGAGAAGTTGAAGGTCGAGAAGGGTCGGCTGGAGCTTGTCAGCTTTAAGACAGGGTATGAACTTCAGTCCAAGGCAGAGCAAACTAAGCGCCGGGATTACGAGAAGTTTCGGGAAGGGTTGAACAAGGAGGCGGCATGATCATCACGCCACAGAAAACGACCAAATTTACCCTGAGATATAAAGATATTGAAGATAACGAACATTATATCGTATGGACTGGCATGTCATTATGGGACGATCCCGACTCTCATCCGTTCAAGACACAAGGTTTGCAATTTACAGGCATGGGGGAGCGCGATTTCGCTTTCGTCCCGTGGCATCAAGTTAAGCTGGCTCGGTTGACCGTGGAAAAGGTAGACAAAAAAAATGACACCCCAACAAGAAGCTGAATTTGAGAAAAAAGCGGAACGGCACTTCCGGGAGCAGCGTGAGCTGTTGCCGGGACGGGATTTCCGATGGAACACGGAGCGGTTCAGGAGCGATGTGGGAAACCACTCATTCGACCGCAACTATGATCGGACGTTCCCGGATTCTCCGGGATCGCCGGGGTGGTGGGACAGAAAGTTTGGATGGGCATAACAAACGACAAAGCCTTGCAGCTCCAGAAAGAAATAGAGTTGTTTTGCCTGAAACACGACCTCTGGCTCACCGTTGAGCAAACGCTAAAGCCGGACTTAAAGATGATCCGGGCTGAAATTTCTATCAAAGTGGATGGCGGGACATCATACGCTGCATTGAATAGCGACTAAACCCAAGTAGCACCCAACACGAGCACCATAAGGGCCGGTTGGTTTCGCACGAAACAATTCGTGCGCGACTGATCGGCCCTTTTTATTTTCGCCTGGCCCACGTTACGGGCTGAACCACAGCAGGACCAATACGGCACTCTCCCTGCCGATACCCGGGAGCGGCGTCAGTGTCCAACCGACGTTAAAGGAGGACCGGCAAATGGCAACAGAAACCACATCCCAGGCATCAGTAGAGGCAGCGGCCCAGGCCGCAACACCCGAACCGGCGTCCCCTGATCATACGATCAATGCGGACGGCAACAGCGAAGCGCAGGCGACAGGCACGTTCGAGCCCTTATTCGACACGGAGACCATATCCGAGGCCGAACTCATGGGCGAGGAGACCGAGGAAGCCAAGGACAAACCCAAGGCCCAAGAGAAACCGTCAGAGACGAAGGAAGCGGAGCCGTCTCCTCCGATAGACGAGAAGGAGGCCACTGAGGATGCGTCAGATGGCACAGGAGAGGCGGGGAAGCCCCCAAAGGGGTTCGTACCCATCCAGGCCCTGCATCAAGAACGTGGGCAGCGTCAGGTCCTTTCCCAGGAGGTTTCGCAGCTACGCGCAGAGCTGGAGGCGTTCAAGACCGCGAAGAAGGCGGTTGAGGCGACCCACGGGGCCACCAAGGATGTCGAGGAGTTCAAGGTCCTATCCGAGCAGGAGTTTAACGAGTTGCTGGAAGAAGACCCGGTTGAGGCGATCAAATACGACCGGAAATTCAGGGCCTACGAGGCCAGGCAGGCCGAACAGGCGAAGGCCAAACAGTCTGACCAGGCCATGATCGACCAGAGCATGGGGATGATGGCGGAGGCTGTTCCGGGTCTGTACGACCAGGACAGCGACGTAAACCAGCGTCTTAGCGAATTTGCCGTGGAGAACGGGTTTACCGATCTGGACGGGTTGGCCTTAGTGACCGACCCCAGGACCAGAGTACTCCCGGCGAATGGCGGGAAACCGAAACCATTAGGGCAGGCAGCAGCGAGTCTTGTTCTTATGCTCAATAACCTTTTTCAGGAGGCGTCCAAGCCCCCTGACAAGGGGGCCCAGGACGCCCAGACGAAACTGGAGCAGCGGATCAGGGAGCAAGTGACTCAAGAGTTGCTGTCAAAAATAAAACAACCAGCCGGAACAGAACACAGAAGCCTCGGGGATGTACCCGGGGATGCCGGAGCCGATGCGTCCGCCTTGGAAAAAGTTTTGTCTGAAACGGAGTTCAGCCGCTTATCCGAGGCGGACCAGCGGAGGCTGTTGGGCGGCTAAAATGCGTCTGTGTGCTGCGACGGCGACACATAGGAGGCCCAGACAATGGCTGCGACCGAATTTGAGTTAGGCAATGCCTTAGCAGTACAGAGATGGCCTATCAGTCTCGCATACGAGGCTGAGGTCAGACAGTATTTTCGTAAATTCATGGGCATCGGACCGGATGCCCTGCTCAAAGTCCAAACTGAACTCAACAAGCAGGCAGGTGAAAAGATCACCGTGGCCCTGCGCATGAAACTATCCGGGGACGGTATCGAAGGCGATCACGTGATCGAGGGGACGAGCGCCGAAGAGGCGTTGACCTTCTACAACGATTCCCTCTTTATCGACCAACGCCGGAAGGGCACCAAGTCCAAGGGCAAGATGACCGAGCAGCGGGTGCCGTATAACCTGCGCAAGGAAGGCCGTGACGCCCTGGCCATGTGGTTTGCCGAGGACTACGACCAGCAGATCATGATGTACCTGGCCGGTGCTCGTGGCGTTGACACCAGTTTCCACGTGGGGACATCCTGGACCGGAAGGGCCAACAATAGCCTCCAGTCCCCCGATGCATCTCACATCATCTATGGAGGATCGGCCTCCAGCTCCGCCACCATCACCACGTCGGACAAGATGGATCTCACCCTCGTGGAGCGGCTGACCGCCAAGGCGGAGACGGCTGATCCTATGATCCAGCCGTTTATGATCGACGGCGAGAAACACTTCGTCCTCTTGATGCACACATTCCAGGCGTATGACCTCAGGACTGCAACGTCGAGCAACGACTGGGTCGAGATCACCAAGGCCGCCGGGCTGCGCGGGGACAAAAACAACCTGTTCCTGAACACCCTCGGCGTCTATGGCGGGGTCATCATGCACAAACACCGCAACGTGATCCGGTTCAGCACCTACGGAGCGGGCGGCAACCTCGGCGCGGCCAGGGCTCTATTCCTGGGCGCACAGGCCGGAATGATCGCATGGGGCGGAGGCTCGTCTTACGGGCGGTACTCCTGGAACGAAGAGAAGGACGACCGGGGCAACGCCCTGGCCATTACGGCAGGGTGCATCTATGGCGTTAAGAAGGCCAGGTACAACTCGGCGGACTTCGGCGTGATCGCGGTGGATACTTACGCGATTGACCCAAATGCGTAACAGCTAAACCAGGGGGGCTTGGGCGTTGACCTGCCAAGCCTCCTCAACCTCATAACGGAGGATTAAAACATGGCTGCTTCAACTGTTTACTCTACTGCACATGTGTCAGGGATTTGCCCTGATCATTGTATCCCCGCCGGGATCACTTTGGCTCGCACCGGGACATATACGAATGGAATATCCACTCTTGACGCCAACAGCGTCATCCAGCTCATTCCTATGCCAAAAGGCGCGCAACTCATAGACCTGTTGATCGCATGGACAGCTCTTGGGTCGGGTGTCACGTTTGATGTCGGCATCACGGATACCGGATACACCGGCTACGACATTGACATGTTTTTCGATGGCGTGGCTGCTGAGTATGCGGGCCAGGCTCGTTGGGGCGCAACCATGGGCGGCGTAGCGGCCAATACCGCTGGAAATGTCGTGCATGGCGTCAAATTTATCGCTGGGGCTGCGTGTTGGCCCTATGAGTTCACAGCAAACGGAACTATCGACGCAAAAATCCTTGGGGATGTCCTTCCGGCTGCCGCAGTTATCACCGCAGTCGCAATCTACAAGCAGGAAGGCGCGATCGACGACGAAACGTAAGAAGGGAGGTTCTTTATTATGGCTGCTTCAACTGTTTACTCCACTGCACATGTGTCAGGGATTTGCCCTGATCATTGTATCCCCGCCGGGATCGTTCTGGCGAGGACGGGAACATATACCGCTGCCGCAGAACTTGACGCCAACAGCGTCATTCAACTCATTCCTATGCCCAAGGGGGCTCAGCTTATAGACCTTCTTGTCGCATGGACGGCGATGGGAGCCGGACGCACCATTGATGTCGGCATTACCGACACCGGATACACCGGCTACGACATTGATATGTTTTTCGATGGGCTGGCCACCCAATACGCGGGCGTTGCCCGTTGGGGCGCGACCACGATCAATAACGCTGCCGCAAACGTCGTGCATGGCGTCAACTTCATTGCCGGAACCTGGCCGTATGAGTTTACGGCCAACGGCACGATTGACGTCAAGGTTCTTGGGGCTGCGTTGCCTATTTCTTCGGTGTTGACCGGGATCGCCATTTACAAGCAGGAAGGCGCGATCGACGACGAAACGTAACATGTAACCCATAGCCCGGCACGGCGAGAGAGACTCACCCTCTCTCTCGCCGATGCGGCGGAGGAGCAAAGATGACGCTCGTTAATGTTCAGTATTTCGGCAAGCGACTCCCATGGACGCTCACCATGCCGTGGCTGGCTCAGCCCGTCACGTTCGGTTCGGATCGGATAGGGCAGATGGTCAGCGAGGATGCGGTGAAGCTGTGCGCGGACTGCCCGAGGGATTTCAAGATCATTGGACCCGTGATCGTCGACTCTGCCCCGGTGGAAAAGACCTCAAATTTTGTTGTCCACGCCCTGCCGGATGTAATTCCGCCGACAAAGCGTATACGGAAGCGATCCAAAAACAAGGAGTAAGACATGGCAACTATCACCGGGCAGCAGATCGTCGATAGGGCCGAGATCATCCTTCAGGACGCCACGAACGTTCGGTGGCCGGAAGAAGAGCTTACCTACTGGCTCAACGATGCTCAGCGGGCCATCGTGTTGTTGAAACCGGACGCCTCTGCCGTTAATGCAGCGGTTCTCCTGGTGGCCGGAGCCAAGCAGACCATCCCGACCAGCGGGGTTCAGTTGCTGGACATCATCCGCAACATGGGCGTTGACGGATCTACTCCGGGCCGGGCCATTACCCAGGTGGAGCGGCGCATCCTCGACGAACAGCGTCCCGAGTGGCATACCGAGACGGCTTCCGCCGTAGTCAAACACTACATGTTCGACGAGCGCAACCCCAGGAACTTTTACGTTTACCCGCAACAGCCCGCTGTCAGCCCAGGATACGTCGAGATGCTCTACTCATCTACGCCTGCCGACCTCGCCACCTTGGCGAGCGTTATCAGCCTGGATGATATCTACGCAGGCCCGATGCTTCTTTACATCCTATCCTTGGCTTATTCCAAGGACGCTGATTTGTCCCCTGCTGCGCCGCAGAGGGCCGCCGCTTACAGTCAGGGATTCACGGCTGCTCTTGCCGGCAAGGTTTCGGCTGAATCCCTGGTAGATCCGGATGCCTATCAAATGGCCAAGACCCAGGAAGCCCAGGCTGTCGGGAGGTAATCCATGGCACGGGAAGTCACTTACACGTTCGCTGATTTCTACCCTCACGTTTCACCCGTTCTTCCAATGTGCCCTCAGCCGACCATCGAGGATGCGGTCCGGGATGCCATCATCGTCTTTTGCGACAAGACCTGGTTCTGGAGGCAATGGCTGGAGACCACCATCATCGTCTATGAGGGCGACACGGAGGCTGCGCTTGCCTTGCCTGCCAATACCCGCCTTGTCGGAGTGGTGTCCATTCAGAAACTTGAGGATGAAACCGAGCAAACCTGGGGGGACTTCATTGACCCGGACACCTACGAGATATCCCGGTTCGATCCCTATCCGAAGATCCTATTCCCCGACGGCGCAGAGGAAGACTTTGAGGCCCGCGTGAGGGTGGCCCTGAAGCCGACCCGGGCCGCGACCTCCATCCCGGAATGGATGTATGAGGATTGGCTGGAGGTTATCACCGACGGAGCTAAGTGGTGGCTGTTGTCTATGTCCAACAAGCCGTGGGGGAACAGCCAGGAAGCGCCCATTTACGGGAACAGGTTTCAGGACGGAATCGGCATTGCAATGACCAAAGTTGTTTTAGAAACCAAGAATAGTGGGATTCGGCCACTGGTGGGGTACATCTAATGGGCTTCGATATAACGATTGTTCACCTGTACATCCTGCAAGGGACAACGTATCTGCACGACTTCATTTACAAAGATGCCGACACGGATGAAGTCATTGACCTGACCAATTACACGGCCAGGATGCAGATACGGGAGACACAGCCATCCGCTGCCACTCTCTACGAGGGGACCACGGATGGCGATATCACAATAGACGGAGCTGCCGGGAAGGTGTCGCTGGAGATTCCCGCAGCGACAACCGCAGCGTGGACGTGGGTTCGCGGCTCGTATGATCTGGAAGTCGTGTCGGCTGCGGGCAGGGTTTTCCGCATTGCGGAAGGAACGGTAAGGGTCAAACCCGAAGTAACCAGATAGGAGATATTGAACATGAGCGCATTGTCAGATTACACGGAAAACGAACTATTAGACCACCTGTTGGGCAAACAGCTTACTGATTTCGTGTCCCCGGAAAACCTTTATGTGGCCCTATTTACCGCTGACACGGCCCTTGAGACGAACGTGATAGGGAGCGCCGCCGAGATATCGGGCGGGGATTATGTCCGTATCGCAGTGTCGTTCGCCGCAGCGTCCGGCGGGACTGCCGCGAACAGCGGGACCGTTACGTTCCCGGTCGCAACAGCGGGATGGGGGGCCATCACACACTGCGCCATCATGGATGCGTTGACCGCCGGAAATGTCCTGGTGTGGGGAGAGCTTACCGAGCCTAAGACCATCGGCATCGGGGACCAGTTCAAGTTCGCCGTCGGCAACCTGACCGTATCCCTGGCATAGGAGCCCTATGGCTGAGGTAGCCAGCAATGCCCTCAACTCGGGAGCCATCAACACCTATCCCCTTGGCGGTCTCGGGGCAATAAACGTCCCTGCCGAAGCCGCTTTGGCTTGCAGCGGGGCTCTGGGGGGCATTGCTGACCGTATCGGATGGGGCGTTTCGGCCCTTGCCGGGGCTGCATCATTCGCTGCGACCGGCGGACAGTATTATGGCGGAGTGGTGGCATTCGATGCTGCGTGTTCTACCAGCGCTGCCCCCATCCTGGTCCACGGTTCCGCCGTCGCGGCGCTTGCGGCGTATGCCGAACTCTTCCCGTACATCCCAGGATCCAGGACAGCCGAGGCCGCGCTATCCGGGGCGGCCCTTACGGACGCCGCCGGGAGCATACATGCGTCAGCGGCGGCTATTGCCGGCGGCGGCGCGGCCACCCTTCTCGCGTTCCCGTACAGATACTTCGCATCCCAGGCAAAGAACTTTGCGGGGATTGCGACTATCAGCCCGGGCGGTGGGATGACACGCCAGGGTCAGTGTCGGTTTCTGCACCTGTTAGCTCGCACATCTCCGGGATCAGATGCCCTCAATTACACAGTCGTGAACGGGATCGCCCTAAATAACGCCTACGTTTATGAAGAATGGTCCGGCCCATACGCCACACTGACAGCCAGCATCACATTTATCAAACAGGAGGCGCACGGGTATCTCCAGGCGCTCTCTTTCCTTTACGCCGATCCTTCGGCAGTGCATGGTTCATCCGCTTTCAGTGCTGAAACCGTATCTGCCATTGAACTGGGCGCAACGGTCATCTATTCAGGCAACCGGGACAACACGGTCGTTTGCACCCTCGCCGCTAATGCAGGCGTGTTTTCCGAGGCCGAGGCGGAGTTTGTCTGCGAGGCCTCTTTAGGGATTCAGCCTTACGTCTATTTCGAGCCACCCCTTTTGCTGGAAGCCGAATGCAGCATGTCCGCCGGACCTACCGTGCTTCTGGATTCCGCTATTGCTTTTTTGATTGGAGCCGGGGCTGTATTCGCTGCGTCATCCATTGTTGCGGGAGCTGCGATTGAATCCCCCATCACTGCTGCCCTGAACGCCCTGGGCGGGTTTGACGTGTCCCCGGAACTGGAACTGGCGGGCGTATGTACGGCCCTGTTCAGGCTTACGACTGTGGGCGCTGAGCCCCCCAGCGTTGAGGCGAACGTGTTCAGCCATCCGTCCTGGAGAACTAATTATATTTACCGTTCCGCCAATAGCGACGTTGTGTATCGGGAATCGGACGACCAAGTGGTGTACCAGTACAACCAAACAGACGAGGTTTAAACCATGGATTTAAAGTTTGCCAATAATGTCAAGACTACCCTGTCAGGTCCGATATTGACGGGGGCCACGGACATCCCGGTTGTCAGCGCAATAAGGTTTCCCTCCCTGGCTTCCGGGGAGTACTGCTACGTGACGCTCCAGAACCCGTCGGACGAGTTTGACTTCGAGATCGTCAAGGTGACGTCCATCTCGGGGACCACCTTGACCGGCGTAAGGGCACAGGACGGGAGCGTCGCCAAGGGCTGGCCCGCCAGCACCCTGTGCGAGCTGCGGATGAACCGGGTGTCCCTGCTGGAATTAGAGAGCGCTGCGCGGCCTACCGTTGGGGCCTTGACGGCCAAGACCCTCGATGTTGACGGCGGGATAACCCTGGCGGGCGGTCAGAAAAATATTTCTCTCACCTCTTATTCAGGGGTGAACGACACGCTGACCGCGATTAACGGAACGTTTTCTGCGGGAGAGCTGGTGTGCTTGAGTGCCGTCACGGGGCATACCATCACCATATCTGCGACGCACTTTGATATCGGCACGAACTTTATACTGGAGACGGTCAACGACTTGATAGTCTTGATGAAAACGGCCACGGGCTGGAAACAGTTTTCCAGAAACAGCAACGGATAGGAGATTCCCCATGAAACGATTTTTAATGATTTGCCTTTTGCTTGCCATCCCTATCATTGCGAACGGGGAAACCATTCAGCTCGGGGACCCGGTTAAGCAAGGGGGCGATACGGTTTACACCCACACCCTGGCCGACTATGACGATGCCAGCCTGGCGGTCAATGACAGCCTCGCCGTCACCGGCAGCATATCGGCAACAGCGAACGTCTCTGGAGCGACCTATGGCAGCGACAGCAGCGTATCGGATGCTGAGCTGAAATACATTAACACCCTCTCCTCAAATGCTCAAACTCAGCTTGACGCCAGGTGCCTTGAGTCAGTGTTCGGGACGGCTATCGGGACCGGACTGACTCTTGACGGCACGACGCTCAAGACTCATGCGGCCTTGCAATCCATAGCCGGCCTCACAGAGACCAATGGCGGCATCCCTTATGGCACGGCTGATAACGCTTATGCCTGGCTGACTGCCGGTGCATTAGGGAAGCATCTAATGGGCAATGGCGCGGCAGCTCCATCATGGACTCCTTATACGTTTCCAACAACAGTGCCCACAACTGGAAAGGTGTTTATTAGTAATGGAACCAATATGGTTGAGTCTACCGCCTTGGGCACTGCGGCCTATACGAATTCCACAGCTTATCAAGTTGCTGACGCAGAGTTGACCGCCATTGCTGCGCTTGCAACAACGGATGGGAACTTCATTGTGGGGAGTGGTTCAACCTGGGTGGCGGAAAGCGCGGCTACGGCCAAAACGTCTCTTGGTTTGGACAATGTCACCAACGAAAGCAAGGCGACCATGTTTACAAGCCCCACCTTCACGGGCGCAGTAAGCGGCATAACGTCCACGATGGTCGGGCTTGGGAATGTCACCAACGAAAGCAAGGCGACCATGTTTACAAGCCCCACCTTCACAGGGGCTGATGTTGAAATATTGGGGAGCGGGAGCGCGACCAGCTTAAACGTCCGTACAAACACGCAGGCATATGACGTGATACTGGGCCTATTCCAGGATTTCGGCGAGACTGCCAGATATAATGGTTATGCAATTCTCACTACCGCGAATAATTCGGATTTGTATTTTCAATCGCGAAGCTCCAATGCTGACAATGTGAGAGTTGTATTCAAAAACGACGGCAAAGTAGGCATTGGGACGACTTCACCAGGGCAAGAACTTCACGTCGTTGGCAGCATCTACGCCTCGGGAGGCATCATGTCTGCCGGGGCCTACGCGGATTACGTCTTTGAGGACGATTACGCACTCCCCAAACTGGACGAGCTTGACGAATTCATATCCGAGAACAAACACCTCCCAGGCATGACCGTCAATAAGGGCGGGACCATCTCGCACAACCAGGCCATTCACGAGCTTCTTGTCAAGGTCGAGGAGCAGTCCAGGTATATCCTTGAACTGCACGCACGACTCAAGAAGATTGAGGAGGGCAAGTGATGAAGAAACTAAGCTGGCTTATTCTGCTGTTGGCATTGATAGCAAGCGTCGCTTATGGAGAGTTCAGGGAGCAGGGCGGTAAATCTATATATTTTACAGACGAGGTTACACCTCCGGCAAGCACCGTTAACCGTCTATATCGCGTGGGCGGGTCATTATATTTCCACAACACTCTAATATCAACCGGGAGTTAGCCGTGAAAACAAGGGCATGGATATTAGCGTTGATATTGTTGGCCACGACCGCCATAGCTATAGCAGAGTTTAAGGTAGGACCCGGCGGGTTATACATAGAGGTTGGGACTCCACTCGATCAGGTCAATAAACTATACAATGTCGCCGGAACATTATACTGGGACGGCGCTCCAATCGGAGGGTCCGCCAGCCTTTGCGGAATTACCTATTCGGCGTCCCCTAAGTATGCGCATATCGCTGACTATTCCAATAGCATCCAGACAGCCATAAATACGGGAAGACCGGTGTATATTCCTGCGGGCGCGTATACATTAACTGCGCCGCTGACCATGTCTACTCCGGGGCAGATCTTGACGGGCGCTGGAGTCGGGCGGACTATTCTGTATCTGCCCAATGAACCCTGGGCAAAGACTGGAAGCGGCAACTATGGCATCCTGTATTTAATCTCGGGCGAGCCGGGGCCTGTGATTCGGGATTTGAGCATAAGGTTCACTCAACCTGCCGAGCAATCAGATAGAGACAATCTTTATCAATTCCTTCCGGCAATTCGGGTCGGTAGCGGATCGGCTAATGGTTGTGCAAGAACTAAAATACAGAACGTCGAGATCTTGGGGGCTTTGACTGGGATAGAGTTGGGTGGCGTTATTGACGGCAGTAACTCCGGCGGAACATTTATTGACAATGTAAGGATTTGCGCTTTTAAGTATGGCATTCATGCTGATTACTTATACGATAATACGCATTTTACAAACATAGACATAGGTCCATACGGCACATATGAGACCCCAACGGGTCTAAGTGAGCATCAAACGACTATCTTTCGTTTGAGTGATACGTATGGGATATTTGTAAATAGGCAAGACGGCCTATTTATATCGAACAGCAGCTTTGAAGACGTTGGAGTAGGCATATATGCTGGGAAGAATGATGCGGCAGTTAGCGCTTTCCTAAATAACTGTAGCTTCACGAATGTAAATCACCAGGCGTTATATGCAATCTTTGCCCAAACCGTGACTCATGCGTCTAATTGCTCGTTTAGTTTTGACAACACTACATCAACCGCTGCTGCTATTTATTTAGGTTCTTTAGCAAACACAATGTTTTCGTCATGTGAGTTTCGGCTGGTGGGCAAACAAGGCAGGCTGATTGATGCGTCCGGGGGTCCACTGGCTTTAACGAATTGTAAGTTTTACATAGACTCAAGCGTAACCACAACGGGTTTTATTCAAGTTGCTTCAACAAGTGCAACTGTGGTTAGTAATAATGTCATTGAGTTTAGCAGCTCAA
>Ga0172368_10003447_pt1 | contig 19167 bp, 16 predicted proteins | sample Lak11m_FD_114540 | JGI IMG/M metagenome (GOLD analysis project Ga0172368, IMG submission 114540) | Freshwater microbial communities from Kabuno Bay, South-Kivu, Congo - kab_022012_11m | ecosystem: Environmental > Aquatic > Freshwater > Lake | place: Democratic Republic of the Congo: South-Kivu...
CGATTTGTGAAAGCTCACCCCGAAAGGTGAGCTTTTTTGTTGAAAATATGTTCATATCTAATGACTGGATTGTTGGGTTCTTACTTATTCGGGTTCTATATTTGAAGTTGCTAAGAACTACCCTGTTTCCTTGAAACTAACAACCGGTATGAACAGACCTCCTTCAAAGATCTTGCTCATTTTAATTTTATTTGCTTTTTCCGTATACCTGTCGGCTCAATCAAATGTCAAGCTTGGGCCCAGGTTTGGAGATAACTGGTTCATGGGTATTTCAGCCGGTCCGACTTTTTTTTCCGGTGATCTGAACACGAACCGATTTTTGCCACAGTCGGGAGACCTTACAGGTGCAGGCTCATTTATCTTCGGTCGCAAGATCAGCCATGTCTTTGCTATGAGAGGTCAGGTACTGTTTGGCAAAGCAGCCGGCAGGAAGAGTACAAAACAGGACGGGACGCCTGTTGACCTAATGTTCAACTCGACAGTGGTTGATGGAAACATCAATACCATGATAAATTTTTCGAACCTGATCGGAGGATTCAATCCAAAACGTGTTTTCTTTGTTTATGGTACTGCTGGGATAGGATTCTCCTACTGGAAAACAACACTAAGCGAAATCACGAATCCGGAAACCCCGATTGTGAATCCTGCATCGTCCGGGAAAGTGGCAGGTGTACTACCTGTTGGACTGGGGGCTTATTACAGCATCGCCAACAAAGTAAATCTTGGCCTGGAATACACTGTCAGGACCCTCACTTCGGATTTGCTTGACGGGGTGGAAGGTGGTTTCAAAATGGATATTTACAGTTTCCTCTCGTTCAGTGTTGTACTAAATCTCAATAAAGCGACAAGAAAAAGCCCTGATGTTATTGATTATAAAAAGGACGGACCAATCATTCTGAACCTGCCTAAATGTGATCCTTTGCCAGTGCCTCCCCTGAAGAGCGACCTGGCAATGGATAAACTTCCCCCACCACCTTCTGTTGGTGTGGACCTTAGCAAGTTCTACATGTTCAAGGTTCAGATCTTTGCATTTTCACAGCATATCTACTCCCCGGAAACCATACGTAAACGTTACCACATCCCTTTACCGGTTTCCCGCGAATACAGTGATGGACTTTACCGTTTCACAGTCGGATCAACGGACTCCTTTGATGAAGCAAAGAATATTCGCCAGCAGATGATCGATGCCGGTGTTACCGATGCTTTTATTGTCGGTTATACCAGGGATGGCCAAAGGACTACGTTAAAAGACCTGTTTTAATTTAACGGCAGATCTGTTCAATGAAATTCAGGGATTCCTGATCAAGGAGTCCGGTATTGATTGCTTTCCTGAAATCATTGCAGGCTTCGGTCTGATTCCCAAGGAAGAAATTGGCAAGACCACGGTTATAATAAACCGTTTTCAAGATGGAACTGTCGGCTTTCCCGCTACCCATATAAGCCAGGCAGTAATCAAAGTCGGAAATAGCCCCGATGTAGTCGGAAAGTTTCAGTTTTGAAGCTCCCCTGTATGAATAAATGGAAGGGATGATTGTCAGGTCGGGTTTCAGATCCAGTGCCCTGTCAAGGTTGGTGATCGCCTCGGTATAGCCCCCGTTCTGATACTTCCACATCCCTTCGAAGTATAGTCTCCGGTAGTCGTTGGTATTTGGAGTTGCTGTGGAGATCTCAACTGTGGAAGGCAGGATTGAAGGGCCTGTGAAGGTGTAATTCTGACAGTTCGCTTTAATGCTCTCCGACATGGAAACGTCCTGGAGACCCATCTGGGCTGCCGTATTCCAGTCCTGGCAGGCTCCGACCAGATCCTTGATGTTGTATTTTGCAACACCTCGGTTGTAGATCGTTGTTAGCCATGCAGAATAATATTCTTTTTCAGCAGGTTTGAGGCTGATGGCCTTGTCATAATCTTTCATGGCGCCGGAGAAGTCACCCATCATTTCCCTTGCGTTCGCCCTGTAAGCATACGTCATAAAGAAACGGTCAAAGGGACAACGCTTGGCGGCTTCAGTGAAATCCAGGATTGCCTGGGCGTAGTCTCCTGCGCGGTAGTGATAGACCCCCTGCCTGAACCAGTCTTCACCTGTTTTGGGATCGGTAATCGCATACGTAGGGTTGACCTCATCATACCTGATGAAGGCCCTGAAGGCGGCATAATCGGTCTCATAATAACTGCTGGCAAATAACCGGTTTCTGTTTTTTTCTTCGAGATATGGTGTGTAGAACTTCTTTTTATTCATAACCTGGATCAGACGGAACCTGGCAAGTTGCTGACCTTTTGCTTCAACCGGCCAGACAGCTATCAGCAGGTTATGAGCGCTGAAAGTCCCGTTGTCAATAGTTTTCTGGATGTTGTACCCGATCGTTGAATTCAGTGTTTTTTCATCATAGTCGATCAGGATACCGCTACAAAGGGCATCCATATTCAGGATATAGGGCCTGTCCCAGTCAACTTTATTCGGCATCAGCTCTTTCAGTTTAGATGCTTTGAATACAAAATAGTTCAATGCATTCTGCCAGTGCCACATTTCCATCAGAATCGGGAATTCATACCAGCCGGTCTTATACTGGATAGTGAAAACGACATATAGTTCATTTCTCACCATGACATCGCTGATCTGAAGCATCTCGAAATTATCACTGCCGAGTTTGTAGTATATTTTATTGCTTTCGTTATAGGCAGCCACCTTATAAGGGATTCTGTTCTGAGCTGAAATCCACTGTCCATTATCCTGAAATGAGTATCCGACGGCAGATTCAAGGGAGGACCTGACCTCGCTGATGATCGGTATGTTCCCGACAGTGCGTTCAATGGGCTGCCCAAAAAGGGTATAAGAACACAAGAGTCCAATAAACAGTAGAAGTGACTTTCTCATCAAATTCAGCATCATCCTTTAATCTGATTTATCACGATAGACATCAACCTGGCCACATTCACAACATTTTCTTTAAAAACGCGAAGAACTTCATCCCAGGTAACGGAGACCTCATCAGTTCTCCAGGCGTCATAATCAGTTGACAAAGCAGCAACAGCATACGGAATTCCTGCTTCAAAAGCAAGCGTTGCTTCAGGAGCAATTGTCATGTTGATTATATCTGCTCCAAGCGTTCTGAACATTTTCGACTCAGCCCTGGTCGAAAAACGGGGCCCTTCAATTGTAACCACCGTTGCCCTGGGATGAACCGACAACCCAAGATCCGTAGCACCCTTTATCAGCAGGTTCCTGAGAAAATCTGAGAAGGGATCTGCCATTGCAACATGTACCGCATTCCCCGGCTCAAACTTTTCATAAAAAGTCTGTTCTCTTTGCCGGGTAAAATCAATGAATTGGTCAGGTATCACAAGGTCTCCCTGTCTGATCCCTTCACGCAGGCTTCCGCAAGCAGAAGTTGCCAGAATGTACTTACATCCCAGGTCCCTGAAGGCGGAGATGTTTGCCCGGTTGTTCACCTGTGAGGGAGGGATCGTATGCTCCCGCCCGTGACGGGAAAGAATCACGACTTCACAGGGGCCAAGTTTACCGGTATATATTGAGGAACTTGGAAGGCCATAGGGTGTGGAAACTTCTATTTCACGTGTGTTTTCCAGTATATTCAGTTTCTCTAACCCTGAGCCTCCGACCAGGCCCACTCTCACCATATATTGATTTTTGAAGCGAATATAAGAGAAAAGGAGCCAGTTTTTTCTGAATTCCTGATTTCTTAATAACAAAAACCGGGGAGTTTTTAACAATCAAAGACGGGCTGTTTCCCGTGTTCCAAATAAAAGCAGTAATTTTGAAACATATTTAAACAAGCTACTATGTCCATAAGCTATATCGGGGAACACCTCTTTGCCGGTCAATTGGGACAATTCCTGCTCTGGGTCAGTTTCCTGTCCGCAGTCCTTTCGACTATCTTCTATTTTCGGTTGTTGTCCTCAAAAAATGAAAAAGTTATTCTTCTGAAAAGGAGTGCCAGGAGTTTCTATTGGTTGCATGCGATCTCATTGATTGGGGTGTCAGTTGTTCTTTACTATCTGATTTTCAATCACTTTTTTGAGTATTCATATGTCTGGCAATATTCTTCCCGCGATTTACCGGTAAAATATATTATCTCCTGTTTCTGGGCAGGACAGGAGGGAAGTTTCCTTGTTTGGGCACTTTTTCAGGCCCTGATCGGATTGGTCCTGATCAGGACTGCGAAGGAATGGGAACCGGGAGTTATGGCTTTCTTTACGCTTTCTCAGCTCTTTGTTACAAGCATGATGCTCGGCGTTTCAATCGGTAGCTGGGAAGTGGGAGCCTCTCCGTTCAGACTATTGCGTGAAACTGTTGACACTGTTCAGGGAACCATATTCGAGAATGCCAATTACCTTACAGCATCTCTATCGGATGGCAACGGCCTGAATCCGCTTCTTGAAAACATCTGGATGACAATCCATCCGCCAATTCTTTTCCTTGGATATGCTCTCGCACTTGTTCCGTTCTGTTATGCGATGGCAGCACTGTTCAGAAAGGAATTCACCTCCTGGATTCGAATAGTTATCCCTTGGACGATTCTTTCACTGCTGCTTCTCGGTTCCGGGATCCTGCTTGGAGGAGCATGGGCTTATGTATCACTCACATTCGGCGGATTCTGGGCATGGGATCCTGTGGAAAATTCATCATTGGTACCATGGATGACCCTTGTAGCGGCCTTACATTTCATGTTGATCTCCAGGAAACAGAATTACGCACTTATTGCCGCATTCATTTTTTCCACACTGTCCTACATTCTGGTGCTCTATGCCAGTTACCTTACCAGAAGCGGAGTCTTATCCGAAACTTCCGCACACTCCTTCGGCGATGACGGGATGGCCGCTCAGCTGGTGCTCTTCCTGCTCACGTTCCTGGCGCTCATGGGCTGGTTTATTATAAGGAGGGCCGGCCAGTTCCAGCTAAAGCAAAAAGAACTCCTTCTTTCAAGGGAATTCTGGATGTTCCTAGGATCATTGGTCGTGGTGCTCTCTGCCTTTCAGATCATGTTTACCACCTCCATCCCGGTCTTTAATTCGATTTTCGGAACCAATTTCGCCCCGCCAACAAATTCCGTCGGTTTTTATAACCGGTGGCAAACACCTTATGCCTTGCTGATCACCGGGTTTATTGCCTTCACTCAATTCCTGAATTATGACCAGAATGACCTGACTTCATTTTTGCGAAAGATGATCATCCCTGTGGTTGTTGCGATCACCCTGACGATCCTGTTTGTTGTTTCGGGCATCGTGACAAGTGGAAATTATATACTCCTTCTTTTCTTCATCTGGTTTTCACTGGCAGCCTTGTTGATGAACCTCTTCTTTAATACGTCAAAGTCAAGAAATATTCCTGCAATTGTAACACATATCGGATTTGTACTCTTTCTGCTGGGTGTTCTGATCACCTTCTCAAACTCCAAAACAATCTCGTCCAACACTTCGGGATTTGATCTTGGCGATATGCAGGCAAATAAGGAAAACCTTTTACTAATGAAGGGAGATACCTCCTATATGGGCGGATTTTATGTGACGTATGTAGATGCTGAACCGACTGGAAATACTACCGTGTACCAGGTCGATTTTCTGAAACGTAACAAAGGCCTTTATACCTATCAGTTCACACTTCACCCATCAGTGAACATTCATCCACGAATGGGAGCCGTTTACAATCCCGATACCCGTAATTTCCTGCTGAAGGATTATTATATGTTTATCGCTTCCGTTGGAAAAACCCACGAATACATTGTAATTAAAGCTATCCTGAATCCATATATAAATGTACTGTGGCTGGGTTCGCTGGTGATGCTCCTTGGATTTACCTGGGCACTCTGGAAGAGAGCGGGCCGTCGGCAGAAGGCAGAAGGCAGAAGGCAGTAAAGGGTTCAAAGTTCAGGAATGTCCTTTTTCCGTCTTCCCTCTTCCCTGATCTATTTATCAATAGTATTTAATATCCTTAACCCTCCCAGCCCGGTCATAAAAAGTCCATTTTCCGGAACGGTATCCCTTGGTAAAATAGCCATCGATATATTTTCCTTTCGCGCCCTCCTTGTACCATTTAACAACGGGTCCGGTATAGGGTTGGCCAAGGTAATATTTGACAGGTCCGCCGGTCAGCATATCCCAATTTACCGGTTCAGGTCCTTGTGGTTTGGCCACTTCGGGTTGTTGCGGTTGTACAGGCTGAACAGGTTCCTCCTTGTCCGCCGGGCGGGGGCCTTCGTGGCCTAACTGGTTGCCTAGTTTGAACACTTCCTGGTCTTCCTGCTCTCCGTTTTCGGCCCAATAGGACCATGTCCCTTCCTTTAAGCCATCTTTATACATCCCCTCCATCTCTTTCTGACCGTTGGCATAGTAATAGATCCAAAGTCCCTCTTTGAGACCGTTTTTCACCTCCCCCTCAAATTCTATCCTCCCCGAAACATAAGAGATGATCTCTCCAGTAAATGGTTCATTGTCATTTACCATATAAAAGAGGCCGTTACGATCCTGGAGCTGGTCAAAGTTGACTTTTTTGGTAGCACAGGAACTGAATGCCAGAATAATACCTGATAATAAAATGACTTTTTTCATTGGAAGATGATTTAAAATGGTTAACTATCTTTCTTTATCTTTTAACATCGGGACGAAACGGAACGCGCCGTGCTCGGTTTTAGTGAATCCTCCGTTAGAATCTTTTACCAGGGTGGTCATCGTTTGAACTTCATCGGGACCCAATGGTATGACCATGATGCCGCCCGGACTCAGCTGGGAGAGTAAATCCTCAGGAATATGCGGTGCGGCAGCAGTGATCAGGATCCGGTCAAAGGGTGCAAAGGAGGGCAGTCCCTTATTACCGTCGCCAAAGAAGGTCTTGATCGTATGATACCCCAACAGGGGCAAGAGCTGGCTTGTCTTGTTGTAAAGGCTCTTCTGGCGTTCAATGGTAAATACCCTGGCCCCCAGTTCAGCCAGAATACAAGCCTGGTATCCTGATCCTGTCCCGATCTCCAACACTCTTGCCCCTTTGTGAACATGGAGAAGCGAACTTTGAAAAGCAACGGTATACGGCTGAGAAATGGTTTGACCTGCACCAATGGGGAATGGTTTATCTTCATATGCATACTCAAGAAAAGAGGAATCAAAGAAGAAATGACGGGGAACTTTTTCAATTGCATGCAGTACCTGATGATCCGAAACACCCTTTTTCTTTATAGTTTCCACAAGTTGTTTACGTAATCCCTTGTGGCGAAATGTATCGGTCATCGTTGGAGGTTTGATCATAGGTGGCAGGGATTGTGGTGCATTTTTTACGAAAATACTAAATTCAATCAGCACAAACCCTTACTTTTGTAAAAATTTATTCGACAGGATATGTTGAAAATCGGTGTTTTAGGAGCAGGCCATCTCGGCAAGATTCATATACAGTGTATCAAAGCAATTCCCGGTTTTGAACTCACAGGTTTTTATGACCCCAATCCGGAAATAGCCAGCCAGGTTGAAACGGAATTCCATGTGAAAAACTTTGGTACCCTGGATGAACTTGTTGATGCGGTCGATGTAGTAGACATTGTGACCCCCACTGTCTCACATTTTGAATGTGCCTCAAAATCCCTGAAGAAATACAAACACGTTTTCATTGAGAAACCAATAGTAACTACGCTTCAGGAAGCCCGCGATCTGATCAAGATTGCTGGAGAAGCCAACGTGAAGGTACAGGTTGGACATGTGGAGAGGTTCAACCCGGCATTTCTTGCCGTTGAATCCTTCTTCAACAGGCCAATGTTCATCGAGAGCCACCGGCTTGCCCAGTTCAATCCACGAGGTACGGATGTTCCGGTTATCCTCGATCTGATGATCCATGATATCGATATCGTGTTAAGTGTGGTAAAAGCCAATATCAGGAAAATATCAGCCAGTGGTGTAGCGGTGGTGAGCGATACTCCTGATATTGCCAATGCGCGGATAGAATTTGATAACGGATGCGTAGCCAACCTGACCGCATCCAGGATATCCCTTAAGAATATGCGGAAGTCTCGCTTCTTTCAAAAAGACACTTACATATCGGTAGATTTTTTAAACAAGGAAATTGAGGTGGTAAGGATCCAGAATGCCGATCCGAAAAATACTTCACCGGCATTGTTTACGCTTGACCTTGGCCCTGATAAAGGAACCAAGCAGATCTTTTTCCATAAGCCGGAAGTAAAACCCCTGAATGCGATCAAGGCAGAACTCGAAAGTTTTCATTCTGCTATCGTTAACAATACCATCCCGCCAGTCACAATAAACGATGGATATAACGCTCTGGAGGTGGCTTACCAGATCATAGAGAAAATCAGCCAGTCAGCGGCAAACCTTTAATTTTTCCTCAACACCGGCTGTTAATTTCTTTTCATGATTTCCGGTACAATATATACCCAGACAACCCGTTACAACATAACAGAAAGAACCAATTCCTGTTTATGATTAACCGGAGATTTACTCATTTCCTTCTCCTGGCAAACCTGTTGTCCCTGATCCTGGTTATTTCCTCCTGTGATAAGTTTGAAGGGGACCAATCGATCCCGGCTTATATCTCCATCGATTCACTTTACCTTAAAACAACTTCAGCCAGCCAGGGATCTGCTTCAGCTAGTATCACCGATGCCTGGGTTTATCTTGATGACAACCTGATTGGTGCATTTGAATTACCGGCCAGGTTTCCGGTGCTCGCAAATGGAAAACACAACCTGAAAATACTTCCCGGGATAAAATTAAACGGCATCTCCGCCACAAGGATGGCTTACCCGTTTTATACTTCCATTGAACAGTCAGTCGAACTTACGGAAAATGAAACGGATTCCCTGGGGTTCAGAAATACCACATATTTCTCTTCAACCATATTTGACCTGGTCGAAGGGTTCGAAGGTGTGGCAATTGCGTTTGATACCACCAACCGGAGCGATGTCGCTCTCTTGCTTACACAACCCGGGGACTCACTTACCTTCGAAGGCAACCATTCAGGAATGGTTCTGATGAACGGCCCCGATCAGTTTTTTGAATGTGTTAATGACAAAGACTTCCTCATTCCCTTCGCCCCGGTTTTCATGGAAATGAATTTCCGAACCAACAGTGTTTTTGTCGTTGGGATCTACCTGTACGGCGTGTCCACCATACAGCAGGTCCCCATTATCTACCTTAATCCAACGGATAGCGAATGGAAGAAAATTTACATCAATCTTACGAACAGCCTGAACGCTTACACCGGCATGCAGAAATTCAGGGTATTTATCTCAGCTATCCAGACATCCTCTGAAACGGAGTCATTAATCCTTCTTGATAACATTAAAGTGATCACAAGAAACGCTGAATAATGAACAGGAAACTACAAGTATTCAAATATGTTCTGGCAGACTATCTCGCTGCCCTGATTGCCTGGTTCCTGTTTTTCTCCTACCGTAAAATGGTGGTCAATCCAAATGTACTTCAGCAGCCTGAGATCATATTCAGCGACACCAAACTTTATATCGGACTTGCAGTCATCCCTTTTCTTTGGCTGCTTTTTTATGTTCTGATAGGCACGTACAGGAAGATATTCAGGAAGGGAAGACTCAGGGAGTTCGGGGTAACAGTCCTCACAACAGTCATCGGGGTAACAGTAATTTTTTTCAGCCTGATCCTGGATGACGTGATCATCAATAACCGGACATACCTGCAGTTTTATTTTACCCTTTTCTTTCTGCACCTTGGTTTCACAGCTTCATTCAGGTTTTTCCTCACATCCCGGATAGCCTATAAGATTCATCATAAGCTTATCGGCTTCACCACCATCATTATCGGAAGCAATGGCAACGCGATTTCCATATACCAGGATATTGAGAACCAGGAAGAGTCATCCGGAAATAATTTCATCGGCTTTGTAAATGCACAACCGTATGAATCCTATAAACTGGCAGAATATCTCCCTCACCTCGGTGAGCTAAAGGATTTGAACCAGATCGTTAAAGAGCACCATGTTGAGGAGGTAATAATCGCCATAGAACATTCAGAAAATCATACTGTTGAAAAAATTATTACCCAGCTTGAAGATACAGATGTTGTGATCAAGATCATCCCGGTCATGCAGGATATTTTGATGGGATCTGTCAAGACCACCTCCATCTTTCATGCACCACTTATTCAGATATTCCCTGATTTGATGCCCGACTGGCAAATGTCACTAAAACGTATTTTTGACATTGCTGTTTCCGCAATATGCCTTGTCATCCTTTCACCGATCATGTTGGTAACGGCGATTGCGATAAAAACAACATCAGACGGACCTGTTTTGTTTTCCCAGGAAAGGGTAGGACTCAGGGGGCGGAAATTCATTATGCATAAGTTTCGTACAATGATCAAGGACGCCGAAGAGAATGGCCCGCAGCTCAGCTCCACGACAGACCCAAGGATCACACGGGTAGGCAAATTTCTGAGAAAGGTCAGGATTGATGAGATCCCGCAATTTTATACCGTTTTAAAAGGAGATATGAGCATTGTGGGCCCGCGACCTGAACGGCAGTATTACATTGACCTGATTGCCCAGAGGGCGCCGCATTACAGGCTTCTGCACAAAGTCAAACCGGGAATTACTTCCTGGGGCCAGGTAAAGTACGGCTATGCTGAAAATGTCGATGAGATGGTAGAACGATTGAAATTCGATATCCTGTATATTGAAAATATGTCCCTTGCCATGGACTTCAAGATCTTGATATACACGATGCTAATTATCATGCAGGGGCGTGGTAAATAGCATATCCGTCAATTTCTCCATCATATCCCCGGCTTTCCCTTTAAGAAAAATATCTGTTATCCTTCCGGTGTAGTTTGACTCCTGTGGATTTATCTCAATAATTTTTGCACCATTCTGTTTTGCCAGCGGCGGGATCTGGTTCGCAGGCATTACTTCCCCCGTGGACCCGATGATCAAAAATACATCCGACCTGGTAGCGGCGTCATAGGCAGCTTCAAGCGGCTCCTGCGGGATGGCTTCACCGAAGAAAACAAAAGCTGGTTTTAAGAGTCCCTGGCAATCCGGACATCGTGGCGGGATCTTATCAAGGTTGATCGCCCTGTAAGGAAACTCCCTGTAGCAGGCAAGGCACTGGAGTTTCATGGAGTTCCCATGGAATTCGTATACTTGCCTACTCCCCGCTTCCTGATGAAGGTTATCAATATTTTGCGTGACGATCCTGTGTATCATTCCATGCCGTTCCATCTCGGCAAGTTTTATATGAGCACGATTGGGAGAAGCTTTTCCAAAGAACTCATAAAATATCTTTTTGATCACCTCCCATGAGTGCTCCGGTTCCGAAAGGAAATACCCGATCTCCAGACACCTTGGATCATACCTGCTCCATAGACCCTCTTCCCCCCGGAAAGGAGGAATACCACTTTCAACAGAAATACCGGCGCCGGTGAAAGCTGTTGTGAACCTTGAGTTGAGTAAAAGAATTACTGCCTCCTGAATCATATGGTCGAGGTTGTGGGTCACAATCCTTTAGGAATATAATTGTTGTAGTTTTTCAGAATTGGGTAAATTTACGACAAAATCACAACTTATGAAACGGTTTCTCCTTCCTCTTCTGGTCATTATTGCATTCCAGATTAAAGGCTACACAGCAACACAGCAACCAACAGATCAGATAAGGATTGGGGTTGCGGAGATCCCGCCTTTTATACTTCTCGACAGCAATAACATCAGAGGTGTCTCTGTAGATCTGTGGAGGAATATCGCTGACAGTCTGCAGATCAATTACAGGTATATCAAATTTACAAATTACCTGGATCTGATGACCGCACTGCAGAATGGTGATGTTGAATTCACGATCAATCCGGTCACATTGACAGATAACAGGCTAAAACACTTACGGCTCTCGATTCCCTATTATACGTCCCGTCTGGCATTAGCGCAACGACCTTCAGGAAAGTTCCCGGTATTCACTGTTTTTCTCTCGTTGATGAACTGGAAGACGCTGAAGTTCATCTTACTCCTTACTGCTGTGGTGTTTATCTTCGCCCTCCTGATGTGGATTGTTGAACGCCGGCACAACACAACACAGTTTCGCAAGAGCCACAAAGGAATAGCCGATGGGATCTGGTGGGCATTTGTAACCATGACCACGGTTGGTTATGGTGATAAAATTCCTAAGACCAAACTTGGCAGAGGTCTCACAATAGTATGGATGTTTTATGCCATCGCCCTGTTGTTCATTTTCACTGCGGAGATTTCATCTGAACTGACTGTCACCAAACTGCAGGGCGAAGTGGATACCGTTGAGGAGCTCAGAAAGATCAAAGTAGGGACCCTGGATCAGACCGGGTTTTCAGCATTCTGCGACATTAACAGGATCCAGTATCTCCCTTTTACCGATCTGAAACAGGGACTTTATGCGGTAAAAGAAAGGAAGATTGAAGCCTTTGTCGGGGATTATGCCACCCTTGAATACATGCTTGAACGATTCAAACTGGGGAAGGATCTTGTACTTAACCCCACCCGGCTGAATGAACAGTATTTCTGTTTTGGAGCCAACCGCCAATACCTTCCGTTGATTGACAGAATCAATCCGGTACTTCTGGATGTTCTCGAAAGCGCTGAATGGGTTGAGATCCTCTATCGGAACGGGATTGTTGAATAGGATCATTTCAGCCAGCGATCCAGCCAGTCAAAAAAAGTACGCTGCCACAGGATACCATTCTGAGGTTTAAGCACCCAGTGGTTTTCATCCGGAAAGTAGAGAAACTCTGCCGGGACTCCTTTAAGAACAGCAGCATTGAAAGCTGTCATCCCCTGGGTAAATACCACCCTGTAATCAAGCTCACCATGGATGACCAGAATTGGCGTATCCCAGTTCTGAACGTATTTATGGGGTGAATGGGCGTAAACCTCCTGGGCAACCTTGTTTTCCTTATCCCAGAATGCACCGCCTTTATCCCAGTTTTCGAACCACATCTCCTCGGTTTCAAGATACTGTGCCTCTTCGTTGAAGATGCCGTCATGTGCAACGAACGCTTTGAACCTTCCCTTGTGATTGCCTGCAAGGTAGAAAACGGCATATCCGCCGGCACTTGCCCCGATAGCCCCTAATTTGGTCTCATCAACATAAGGTTCTTTAGCGAGTGCATCAATTGCGGTAAGATAATCCTGCATGCTTTTGCCGTGGTAATCACCGCTGATCTGTTCCTGCCATGCCTGTCCGAATCCCGAGCAGCCTCTACGTGCCGGTGCCACGACGATGTATCCATTTGCAGCCATGATCTGGTAGTTCCAGCGATAATGAAAACTCTGGCTGAGCGGACCTTGCGGACCACCCTTGCAATAGAGTAATGCCGGGTATTTTTTTGCCGGATCAAAATGAGGAGGATAGATCACGAAAACCTGCATGTCGAGGTTGTCATGGGTTTTCATCCATCGCTCCTCGACATTCCCCATTGCCAGTTGTGCCAACAATTCCTTATTCGTAAAGGTAAGTTGTTCTGCCGATCCGGTTTCAGGATCAATGGCGAACAACTCGGTTGGCAGCGACATCGTTTGTTTTGCAGAGATCAGTTTGCCATCTGCGGGAACAACATTACCGTAATCCTGCAATCCTTCAGTAATCTGTGTGATCCCGCCCGCATCCAGGTTATATTTGTAGACCTGGTATGCACCGTGCCAGTCACTGGTAAAGAAAATATTCTTGCTGTCGGCACTCCAGGCCAGGCTGCCTGAATTCTGATCAAAGCCTTTTGAAGCGAACGTCTTTTCCCAGGTAGATGTGTTGACAATAAAAAGCCTGTTCAGGTCAGCCTCGTACCCCTCCCTTTCCATGCTTTCCCAGGCAATGTAGTTGCCGTCGGGAGAGTAAAGCGGTGAGATGTCGTACCCCATCATCCCCTGGGTAAGGTTGGTGGTCTCTCCCGATTCCAGGTTGAAGAGGTAGATGTCGGAGTTGGTGGAGAGAGTAGCTGCTTTGCCTGTCATCTTCTGGCAGGTATAGGCGATCACCCTGCTGTCGGGGCTCCAGTTGACCTGCTCAATACCGCCGAAAGGTTTCAGCGGAGACTGGTAAGGTTCACCGGGCATAATATCCTTATCATCCCACACTTTGGTGCCGTCATATTTTGCATAGAATACATGGCTGTACGAATCCACCCAGGTATCCCAATGCCGGTATAGCAGATCATCCATGACCCGGCCTGATGCCTTGGGTAACCCTTCGTAAAGATCTTTGAACTTGTTCTCAAGGTAAACTTCCTTCGTATAGAGTATCATGTTTTGGTCGGGGGAGTATTTAAAGCCTGTTATTCCATCATCAATATTCGTAACCCGGGTCCGGCCGGTGCCATCGGGATTCATCTCCCAGAGTTGGACTGATCCGCTCTCAGATGAAAGAAACCCGATCTTTTTTCCGTCAGGCCGCCATAGCTCATTGAACTCGCTCTTTGGTGAATGCGTTAGCTGTTTGTCATTGCCTCCGGCCACATCAACAGAGTAAAGTTCCCTGTTCCCCTTGTTTTGTTCAACAGAGTAATAGGAAATCCCATAAAGTAACGTTTTTCCGTCAGGAGAAACCTCAGGGCCACTAACCCGGCCAAAGGACCATAGCACCTCGGGCGTCATCAGGTCGCTGGTGAGGGTGAGGTTCTGTTTTTCAATCAAGGGGGGGGCAGTTTCTTTCTGACTGACCGGGCCGCAGGATACAAGTCCTGCTAACGCTGCAATAAGCAACAAATGGAATGTGTTTTTCATAAGTATAGGTGTATGAGCTTAGATGGATTTACCGGTAAAGTGGTAAAATTAAAAAAAAATGTAAGAATTCAGGATAGGTTTTCCGGATTTGGAATTACGAAGTACGATTTACGAATTACGAATGAAGTCATTCTACGATCAACTTCTCCGTCGCTACCGTCTCTCCACGATAAATCAATCTGAACACCACTATCCCTGCCGGCCATAGGCTGATATCCAGTTCCACCGGGGCTGATCCCTGGGTAACCTGTCTTTCCAGCAGCTTTTTGCCAAACAGGTCCCAGGCTTCCAGGGTGGCAGAGCTCCATTGGTGATACACGGTAGTGGAAGGAATCCGGCTGGTAGTGTTCTGCACCACCAGGTACTTTGGAACGTCAATGGTCAAATGATCCATTGCCGGGTTTGGAAATACCGTAAGTTTGGTGGTCTCCGGCTTTGTAAATGGTTCATCAATCCCCACATAGACATTATCGCAATCGGGATCAACCGTTGTTGATACGATGGGATACGGGCAAAGGCTGTCGTAAGTAAACAGTTGGGTATAGAGACTGTCATATTCCAGATCGGAATTTACCTTTACAGCATATACCTTCCAGCCGCCAGTGGCGTCGTTGGCAATGGAAACGAATTTATCGTCAAAGGTTTTCGTTGCTTGAGTAAAAGCTTTTGATGTTTCCGGTAAATTCTTTACTTTCCTGAGATTACCAAATGTATCTGCCTTAACGACAATATTTTCTTCAGGAGGTGTAATTAACCAACCTCCAAACATTATCAGGTTTGTATCATTAATAAAGTCTACAGTTCCAATACCACTCAAGTTAAATGTTCCTGTTACAACAATATCGTGATTATAGGATTGAGTCCCATCGTGAAGCACCTTAATGAGGGCCGGATTGTCTCCCGATCCATAATCCATATGGGTACAGGCTGTATAGTAATGGCCATATTGATTGACATTTGATCCCCATGGCCTGCTATAGTAATACCCAGAATCTACATATACCGTATTCCATAGCTGGTTGCCGGCTGTATCGGTCTTTATATAATTGGTGCGTAATGTTCCGCCCCCGGATTGGCCCGGATCCGGGTAGTATCTTCTGGTTACAATCAGATAACCGTCATCATCCATCAATAAATCAGTAGGCTGATCATCGTAATATATACTATCAAGAGGATAATATTGTTGCCAGATCAACTCTCCATCCGGGTTGAATTTAAACAAAGAAGTATTGGAAACAGGATTTGTGGCAAAGTATGCCCCCAGCAAGAGGATATCGCCTTCCGGAGTGGGTTTGACTTTGATCCCCATGTCATAGTTGGTGGGAGTGATCAGGGTTTTGCACCACTCCATTTCGTAGCATGAGTTCAGTTTGAGCAGGAAGGCATCCCATGAGGTGTTGAATTTCGTCCAGGAACCACAAATGATATAACCATTGTCGGGGGTTCGTTCGATATTTGAAGCTCCCAACTGAATGGTAGAATTCCCGAATCGTTTATCCCATATTGGTTCGCCATTGATGTCAGTTTTTTGGATCCAGATATATTTATAATTACCGATCATACCAAGAATATCATATCCTTTATCATAATCTTCAATAATATAAGTTCCAATTGCACTTTGCCCTTCACCATATATGTGTACCCATTCTTGAGAAAAAAGAGTAATAGGGAGAAATGTAACTAAAATAATGATAAAATACTTCTTCATTTGGCTAATGTAACTACTCAATGATGACGATTTTTTTAATTTCCATCAGGTCGGATCCGTAGGTTAATGTACAGATATAGGTTCCCGCCGGAAGCAGGGAGGTGTGGATCAGTTCCTGATCCTTTGCTTTGTGAATTTCTTTTCTGATCATTTCCTGTCCATGAATATCGATAAGTTTAAGCACACCGTTACATCCTTCTCTGTACCGCTCCTGCAGATTGTATTCAACTATTACATACTTACGGGCCGGATTGGGAAACACCTTCATATAGGATTTATAAATGAACCTGCCGGTTTTGTGTTTCTCTATCCTGTCAGAGGATTTCAGTATGTCTGGCAGTATAATGGGTTCAAAATAATCTATATCATCCCTGAAAATCAGAATGTTCCGGGCATAGGGTCTGACAGGCTCACTCCCATTTTCGAATAGGTCATATACTGTTAAAAGATCCGAGGAGTCAACAGTATAAATATTTTGCCCGTTTTTGATCAACATTTTCCTGAAATCAAAATAGGAGGTATAATCATTATGAGTTATGGTCTGTTTTTGGAATCAACTCACCGGCTTTCCGTTGACCGGCAATTACTCGATGGTTTTTACTCCCGAATCTATCATCTGAAAGAGTTTCCTGTGATCAATGATCTCGGTATCATAGGAATTGTCATTCCAAAAACGCCATTCCCCCTTGCTTAGTGCAACATATTTTCCCTCTGGAATTTTAACCGTCACCATGATCTTCTGGCCTCTCCAGCAATCATCCTGGGGGAAGGTACCGATATGATCCATGAACACTGTGTCCCCGGATTGCCGGATGTTATAGCGGATCATGCCAAGGCGTGATTTTGCATCGGAAGCGGACTTGCCGCGCGCAAAACCACGCCTGACAACTTCAACCTGGTTCCCGCTTGCCGGTTCGATCCTGATTGAAGGGATTAGATAAAAATAACCCTCCTGATCTGTAAAAAGAGTAATGTTATCAAAGACTTCATAAGTGTCCAGAGATAATTCATCAACAGACCCCCAGCCGGAATACGAAAGATGAATGGTGTCGGACAGGGGTTGGGTGATGTCAATCCGTTCCTGGTCTGTCGCATCTGCTTTTAACAGGTTATATATTTTAAAGGAATAAAAGACAGTGATTACCAGTCCGATCAGCCAGATATTAAAAAGTGTTATCCCGAAATACCTGATCCCTTCAAATCTGAAAATCAATTTGATGCCAGAGTATAGGATCAGGAGTATCGGGATGCCGAAAAGGAGCAGGAGAGCTGCCTGAATAAAAAACGGGTTAAAGGAACATCCCAGGATCAGGTTGAGGTAGGAGGGGAAGGACATGATCAGGACATCACTGTCGACCAGGATTGAGCCGCCCCAACCGAAAATCAGCGCGAGGAAAGCGATAAAGAAACTGATTCCAACCAGAACCAGCGTAATTCCCAGGATGATCAGCAGGATCCGTCCAAAAACCCGCAAAACGTCAATGGCTCCTTTGATAATTAGTTCAACGGGCGAGGGAGAAGCCCCGGTTCCGCTTATGTTCCGGGTCGTTCTCAGGGTCAGGTTCCTGACCTGGTCTTTAAGTGCACTCATCTCTTCCTGGATGGACTTTTCAATGTTGGAAATATTCACTTTCTCACCGCGCATCTCCAGTTTCTCTGAGGTCGTATTTGCTTCCGGGATAACAATCCATAGGATCAGGTACAAAAAGATCCCGAACCCGCCTGCAAACAGGCTGATGATAAAAAGGATCCGGATGATCAGAGGGTCCCAGTGCAGGTATGCTCCGATCCCGCTGCAAACACCCGCAACAACTTTATGGTCGGGATCACGGTAAAACCGTTTTGCGTTGCCTTCTCGTTTACGATGATAAGAAGTTTCTTCCGAAGTGTTTTCTTCTGTGAACTGGCTGGGTTGACCCATCACCAGGATGATTTCATTCACATCCGGGATCGTGATTACCTGTTTCGTCTGACCTAATTTTTCCTGCAGAAGTTCGGCAATGCGGGCTTCAATATCGTCGATGATATCACTGCTCCCTTCCAGTGGTTGAAAATGGATTTTAAGACTTTCCAGGTAGTTGTTTAATTTGAGATATGCATCTTCATCAACATGGAAGATGATCCCGCTGACATTGATATTTACAGTCTTTTTCATTGATTTACTTTTTTTTGGTCAGGCAATGATTTTTTCAACAGCCATGGTCAGTTCCTGCCAGCCTTCTTTCAGCTCATTCAACACGGCTTTGCCAATGTCTGTGATCTGGAAATACTTGCGGGGTGGGCCTGATTTAGACTCTTCCCACCGGTAGGTGGTGAGGCCATCATTTTTTAACCTTGTCAGCAGAGGATAAAGGGTTCCTTCCACGATGATCAGTTTTGCCTCTTTCAGCTTTTCGATGATGTCGGAGGCGTACGCGTCCTTCTCGGCTATGATGGAGAGGATACAGAGTTCAAGGACTCCTTTGCGCATCTGTGCTTTTTGATTTTCGATATTCATGGAGCAAATATAATACATAAAATGGTATTATGCAATACAAAGTACTGAAAAGATATTAACAATATGCTATAACATAGTAGTAAAAGAATAGAAATGGAGAAATAGCGAAATGGCGAAATAGCGAAATGGTGAAATGGTGAAATGGTGAAATGGTGAAATGGTGAAATGGTGAAATGGTGAAATGGTGAAATGGTGAAATGGTGAAATGGTGAAATGGTGAAATGGTGAAATGGTGAAATGGTGAA
>Ga0172368_10003448_pt1 | contig 19158 bp, 17 predicted proteins | sample Lak11m_FD_114540 | JGI IMG/M metagenome (GOLD analysis project Ga0172368, IMG submission 114540) | Freshwater microbial communities from Kabuno Bay, South-Kivu, Congo - kab_022012_11m | ecosystem: Environmental > Aquatic > Freshwater > Lake | place: Democratic Republic of the Congo: South-Kivu...
TCAATGAGGCTTATGAAAAAATCAAGAAAGCCCGGGGCATGAATTGAGAAAACGGATTATTCCTCTATTTTTGAGCCCATGGAACTTAAAGATCTTGTAGCGATATCGGGAAAGCCGGGATTATACAGAATGGTATCCCAGGGCAAGAGCGTTCTCATTGTTGAAAACCTGGAAACCGGTCAAAGGATGCCAGCCCATGCAGCCAACCGGATCAGCTCGCTGGAAGAAATTGCCGTTTTTACGGATGCCGAAGACAAGCCCTTAAAAGAGGTATTCATCAGCATCTATAAGAAGGAAAACGGAAAATCCTGCCTGGATCCCAGGAAAGCCAGCCCGGATGAGTTGAGGTCTTATTTTGCGGAAATCTTACCGGATTATGACCGGCTGAAGGTTTACCTGTCCGATATCTGCAAAATACTGACCTGGTACAATATCCTGATCGCCACCGGCCATGATTTTACGGAACCGGTCAGCGAAACAAAACAGGTGGCCGGGAATCCGGAACCGGTTGAATGAACCCCTCAGGGATCGCTCTTTTTAGCCTCATTCCAGTACCGGTCCATCTCCTCCAACGACATCTTCTTAAGACTGAGACCTTTTTTCAGGGTTTCTTTCTCAAGGTAATTAAAGCGATGTATGAATTTCAGATTCGTTCGTTCTAGGGCATTCTCGGGATTGATCTGGTATAACCTTGCCGCATTGATCAGGCTGAAGAGCACATCCCCGAATTCTGATTCAATCCGGTCACGGGATTGATTACTTTGCAACTCATCCTTCAGCTCCCTGATTTCTTCGTGGACTTTATCCCAGACCTGGTCCCTGTGCTCCCAGTCAAATCCGACACCCCTGGCCTTATCCTGTATCCTGTAAGCCTTGATCATAGCAGGCAGCGACCCGGGTATCCCTCCTAAAACCGTTTTTTTCCCGTTTTCCGACAATTTGATCTTTTCCCAATTCCTTTCGACTTCCCTGGCGTCCTGAACCTCCACGTTGCTAAAAATGTGGGGATGGCGGAAAACAAGCTTTTCACTGATGCTCTGAATGACCTCGTCAATGGAAAAGGCTCCCTTTTCCTGGCCTATCCTGGAATAAAAGACAATATGAAGCAACAGGTCGCCCAGCTCCTCCCTGATTCCATCCATATCCTGATCCAGGATGGCATCCGCCAGCTCATAGGTCTCTTCAATGGTCAGTGTCCTGAGGCTTTCCAGGGTTTGCTCCCTGTCCCAGGGACATCCGGTTCTGAGCTGGTCCATGATATCAAGCAGGTGGCTGAAAGATTCCAATGTCTTCTCTCTGTTTGTCATAGTCAAATTTGATTTTAACGGGAGCCCCTTGTTCCAGACCCAGCAGATCGGCGGCACTTCCTTGCGCAATAGCGATTTCAAGGAGAAATGCAGAATTAAAAAGGGCCAGGAGTTCCCCCGGTTCAGAATTCGTATAGGTGACTGAAAGTGAATAGATTCTGTAATGATTCGATTTGATGATTATCTCGTAATCACGCGATTGCCCTGTCCTTTTAAACTGACTGAAGCTGATATTGGTTATGGCATTTCCATAGCCGTCAATAAAAATGACCTGGCCTTCTATCTCATCCCTGGAAAGGACCGGCAGCCAGGAGGTGGGTGAGCCAACCCTCACGTTCTCGGCACCGGCATCTTCCAGATTTCCGTTGCCCGCCAGGAACGAGGCGATGCGTGCAAATACCGACAATTCGGGAAAGCTTGGCAGGATGGTTGACCAATCTTCACGAATGCCCAGGATCCGGTCAATTCCGGTCAGTACACCGGGACTGATCCGGAAATACTCTTCCGGTTCTTCCTCTATGATAAAGGCAAGTATCCCATCGTCCCATCCGACCAGGTATTGGTTGCGATACTTCACCACAGCGGGTAAAACATCGGGAACACATCCCTGATTGACCAGCAGGAGGTGGATGCTACCGGCCGGATACTCCTTCATGACCTGCCGGAGCATAAAAGCTGCCTGAAGGACATGAAACGGTTCGATGGAATGGGTGATTTCTTCAACCCGGACGTCTGGCATCAGCTGCATCAACCGGCCTCTTATCATTCCCGAGTAAAAATTCCTTCCCTGCCAGTCGGTTGTTAAGGTGACAAGAGCCATGCACACAATTACACTTTGAAATCCGTGATTATCTTTATTTTTGCCTGACAGGCGCAAAAATACGACTTTATCCACAAGGCATGATTGAAAAAATCATCTATTTGAAGGGCATTGATCCGCTGCTCCTTTATGGGGCCAACAACCAGCATCTTGAGATTATTCGCCGGTTCTTCCCCAAGATTAAACTGATTGCCAGGGGCGATCAGTTGAAGGCTGTAGGTGATGCCCGCGAGATCACCCGGTTCGAGGACATGATGGAACGGCTTTTTAATTTCCTGGACAAATACAACCGGTTATCAGCAGCGGAACTGGAAGGCATCCTGCTGGAAAACGGAACCTCAGGGAAAAATGATATGATCGAAGAGGACATCCTCCTGTTTGGGAACAACGGCAAACCCATCAAAGCCAAAACTCCCCATCAGCGGGAAATGGTCGGGAAATACCAGACACATGACCTGCTCATCGCCACCGGGCCTGCGGGCTCCGGCAAGACCTACATATCCGTCGCGCTGGCCGTGAGAGCCCTGCGAAACCGGGAAGTCAAGCGGATCATTCTTAGCCGGCCGGCGGTTGAATCAGGTGAAAACCTGGGCTTTCTGCCGGGTGACCTCCGGGAGAAACTCGATCCATACCTCCAGCCGCTTTACGACGCCCTTCTGGACATGATGCCGGCAAGGAAACTGAAGGAGTATATGGAAGATAATGTAATCCAGATAGCCCCGCTGGCTTTCATGAGAGGCCGCACGCTCGAAAATGCCTTCGTGATACTGGACGAGGCACAAAACTCATCAATCAGCCAGATGAAGATGTTCCTGACCCGCATGGGTGAAAACTCAAAATTTGCGGTCACAGGGGACATTACCCAGATCGACCTGCCCGATGTCAATAAATCGGGCCTCGTTCACGCCAAAGAAATCCTGAAAGATATCCGGGGGATTGCTATCATTGCTTTCGACAAGCAAGACATCATCAGGCATAAACTGGTGGAGCAGATAGTCAAAGCCTACGAGACAAAATAACCTAAAATCACAACCGATCCATGGAAGCAATTGTCAGGACGAGTTTCTCATTTCCCGGACAGATTGGCCTTTACAAGGGGAAAGTTCGCGACGTGTACAACATCCGTGATGAAATACTGGTGATGGTGGCAACAGACCGGATCTCAGCCTTCGACGTGGTGTTGCCTAAAGGCATTCCATACAAGGGACAGGTACTGAACCAGATTGCATCCAAATTTCTGGATGCCACGTCCGATATCGTCGAAAACTGGAAATCAGCCACTCCGGATCCGATGGTGACCATCGGAAGGAAAGTGGAACCACTCCCGGTTGAAATGGTCATAAGGGGTTATCTCACCGGTCATGCCTGGCGTGAATACCTGGCAGGCAAAAAAATGTTGTGCGGGGTTCCCCTTGCTGAAGGAATGAAAGAGAACCAGAAATTCGACCGTCCGATCATTACCCCCACAACCAAAGCCCATGTCGGTCACGACGAAGATATCAGCAGGGAACAGATCCTCGACCTGAAACTGTTGACGGAATCCATTTACTGCCAGATTGAAGAGTACACTTACCGGCTCTTTCAGCGCGGAACCGAAATCGCTGCCCAGATGGGACTGATCCTGGTGGATACCAAATATGAATTCGGTGTGAAGGAGGGGAAGATATATCTCATCGACGAAATACACACCCCCGATTCAAGCCGCTTTTTTTACGGCGACACCTATGAGGAGAATTTCCGGCAAGGATTGGAACAGCGACAGCTTTCCAAGGAATTCGTTCGCCAATGGCTCATAGAAAATCATTTCCAGGGCAAGGAAGGACAGACGGTCCCCTTCATGCCAGATTCCCTTGTCCAGGAAATATCGGAGCGGTATATCGAGCTTTATGAGAATATCACCGGAGAACGGTTTGTCCGGGCCGATTCAGCCAACGTAATGGGCAGGATCGAGGGCAATATCCGTACCTTCCTGGCCAGACAGAAATGAGACAACCAAGGCTCAAGGGTAAAACTATAGGCCTGGTTGCCGGTCCTTTGTTGGCTATTGTGCTGGGTTTCATTCTTACCCCGGATCCGGACCATCCTGAAATCGGCTTTACGTTAGCCATCGCCGCCTGGATGGCAACCTGGTGGATCACGGAGGCTCTGCCGCTGGCAATCACCTCCCTGCTCCCGGTTATCTTATTCCCCCTGCTTGGAGTCATGGACGGGCAGACCGTCTCGTCAGCCTATTTCAATCATGTCATTTTCCTGTTCATGGGTGGTTTCCTGGTCGCCCTGGCAATGGAACGATGGAACCTGCACAAACACATTGCCCTGAACATCCTCCGCCTGACCGGTACAGGGAAAGCCCGGATCCTCATGGGCTTCATGATGGCCACCGCCTTCCTGAGCATGTGGATGTCAAATACCGCAACGGCGATGATGGTTATTCCCATCCTGATGTCCGTGGTTTCGCAGATTGAACCGGAACCGGCATCCAAGAGACCTTTTTCAACCGGACTGTTGCTGGGAGTAGCCTATTCAGCTTCCATCGGAGGTATCATGACCCTGGTCGGAACTCCGCCAAACCTCTCATTCGTGAGAATTTACCAGGTAATGTTTCCGGATGCTCCTGTGATCTCATTCCTGCAATGGATGTTATTGGCAGTGCCGACCGGGCTTGTCATTCTTGCATCTGCCTGGCTGTTGCTCTATTTCAGGTATGGCAGGAGTGCGGGTGCAGACTGGTCAGCCGGCAATATTCACTTGAAAGAAAGGATCCATGAACTGGGCCCTATGACCCGCGAGGAGAAAATAGTCCTGGCTGATTTTATCCTGATGGCCTTGCTCTGGATCACGCGATCCGACCTGGTGATCGGTTCAACCACGATCCATGGCTGGGCTTCACTTTTTGGCAAGCCGTCTTTTATCAATGATGGAACTGTTGCCATAGCGGTTTCGTTGCCATTGTTCCTCATACCGGTGAAAGGGTCCACGCAATCCCGGGTTATGGACTGGGAAACGGCCAGGAGGTTACCCTGGGACATTATTCTTCTGTTCGGTGGAGGATTTGCACTGGCAAATGGATTCAGGGATTCAGGCTTGTCCCTGTGGATCGGCAGCCAACTTCAGGGGCTCTCCGCCTTGCATCCTTTGCTAATTATACTGATGATCAGCTTGTTGGTAACTTTCCTGACTGAACTGACCTCGAATACCGCCACCACCGAGATGATCCTTCCGGTGATGGCCGGATTGGCCATCGCCACCAATACTCATCCGCTGCTTTATATGATACCCGCGACTCTTTCGGCATCAATGGCGTTCATGCTGCCGGCAGCTACCCCGCCAAACGCCATCATTTTCGGAACGCGAAGGGTGACCATAGCCGAGATGGCCAAAACAGGATTTTGGCTTAACCTGATCGGAGCGGTGGTGATCATGGCTGCCGTTTATTTCCTTGGAACAGTGATATTCAACATTGACCCCTCTACCCTGCCCGATTGGGCAAAGCTTCAGCAATAGCGATCATGACAGCGTGGGGCAAAGGATGAACAGGTCACATATTTAGTAACTTTACGCCGGTAAAACCCAGGATGTACCGATGAAAAAAACAGTGTTGCAGCCATTTTCGAAAATATTTCCTTTGGTTTTGCTATCGGCTTTGTTATTCTTTCCGCTGAATGGGCAGGTCCAGTTTCAGGCAACGGAGGTCAGGAAATCGGACAATATCATAACGGAAAAAGGAAAGAATTACTTCCTCCATGAAATTCAAAAAGGCCATACGCTTTACAGTATCGCAAAGGCCTATGGGGTAAGCGAGGAGGATATTCTGTCGATCAACCCCTCCATCCAAGACAAACCCCTTCCTGTCGGGCAGGTCATCAGGATTCCTGCATCCACCCAAATCCCGAAACGGACAGCTTTGGATAACAGGTACCTCATTCATGAAGTCAAGCCAAAAGAGACGCTGTCTGCCTTATCGCGCCAGTACGGAGTGAGAATTGATGACATCCGCGAAGCCAATCCCGAGATCACAGGGGGACTGATCATAGGGCAACAGGTAAGAATCCCCAGAAGCAAGATAACCCTGGCCCAACCCGATAAACCCATTCAGGAGGCAAATCCTGATCAAGGCACAACTATAAGCGACGGCAGATCCCCCGGAGATGAGCAGAACAAACCTTGCAGGACCAAAGCCTTTATTCACAAAAACGATCTTTTTGACCTGGCTATCCTTCTGCCATTAAATGTTGAGCAGAATGACAACCTGCCGTTTTCTGACACGCTTGACCCGGATTATTTCCGGTTTTACGAATTTCTGGAGGGGACTTACATGGCACTGGATTCCCTTCGGCAGGCGGGACTTAACCTTTCGCTGTCCGTTTTTGATACCGAACGAAACCCGGAGACTATCCGGAAGATCATAAAAAGCGGCCAGTTGAACCAGGTCGACCTGATCATAGGTCCCGTTTTCAGGAGCGAACTGGAGGTGGTTGCTCCATTTGCAAACAGCCGGCAAATCCCGCTGGTCAACCCCCTGTCATCATATGACCTGTCCCACGGCAATCGCTTTGTTTTCCAAGCCCGCCTCAATCCTGACCTGCAGATCAGTGAAGCAATCAATTATCTGGCTTCGCAATATTCCAGCAATATGGTGATTGTCGGGAGAATGGCCGAGAAAAACCAGCCGGATTTCCAAAGGTTTTATCAGCAGATGGTTGAGGAAGTCAAAGAAGCTGACCCTGCCCATAAAGCCTCGCCCCGGTTGGTTTATTTCAACGAAATCGGCCGGGATTTCCTGACTCCGGAGTCAGCCAGGACCTCCATCGATGCATACCTGAAGAAAACCGTCCCGAACTTCGTTATCATTCCCAGCAATGATGAGGTATTCTCAACGGAACTGGTCAATCAGCTCAATACCCGATCGGCCTGGTACCACTTGTCGGTTTTCGGCCTTTACCAGGAAGCTTTCACCAGTCATTCCCTTGAAAACCTTTTTAACATAAACCTTGAGCTTATGGCCGACCTGGAATCTTATCCTTTCGTTGATTACCAGGATTCAACAGTTCAGGAGTTTTGCCGGGCTTACCGGGATCAATGGAATACGGAGCCGTCGAGGTACAGTTTTCAGGGATTTGATCTTGCTTATTACTTTGGCAGCGCCCTGCTTAATTTCGGACGCAACCTGACTGCCTCGGTTCCTTGCTGGGATGAAGTACTTCCTCACCGTGCTTTTCAAACTCCCCTGCGCTTTTCTTCAACCGGTGACGGTAACGGATTTGAGAACCTGGCTGCTCCTGTCGTCCGTTTCAGGAGGGAAGATCTGGTCAGGAAACGAGTCAATTAATCCCCGAGGGTGGCAACCATCACGGCTTTAATCGTATGAAGCCGGTTCTCCGCTTCATCGAACACGATTGAATGTTCCGATTCAAAAACTTCCTCTGTCACTTCCAGTCCGTCCAGGCCAAACTTTTGGCAGATCTGTTCACCGATGATGGTTTCCCTGTTATGATAGGCCGGCAGGCAATGCATGAATTTGGCGCCCGGGTTAGCTGTCATTTTCATGACTTCGGCATTAACCTGGTAGGGTTTGAGGAGGTTGATCCGTTCTGCCCATACGCTGTCAGGCTCACCCATTGAAACCCATACATCGGTACAGAGGAAATCACACTTTGCTACCGCTTGTTGAACATCCTCAGTAAAGGTGATCCGGGCTCCGGTTTCAAGGGCGATTTCCCGGCAGGTTTTAACCAGGTCGGGTGAAGGGAATAAAGGTTTTGGAGCGGCTATCCTGAAATCCATTCCCATTTTTGCAGCTCCGACGAGCAGGGAATTGCCCATGTTGAACCTGGCGTCACCGAGGTAACAAAAAGAAATATCATTGAGAGGGCCATTGAATTGCTCGAGCATGGTCATCAGGTCAGCCAGAACCTGGGTAGGGTGAAACTCGTTTGTCAGACCATTCCAGACGGGGACTCCTGCATATTCGGCCAGTTCCTCGACGACCGACTGCCCGAAACCACGGTATTCTATCCCGTCGTACAGCCGGCCCAGCACCCTTGCCGTATCTTTCATCGATTCCTTCTGCCCTATCTGTGATCCCGTCGGTCCCAGATATGTTACGTGGGCTCCCTGGTCCAGAGCTGCAACCTCGAAAGCGCAACGGGTTCTGGTAGAGGTTTTTTCAAAAATCAGGGCGATGCTCTTACCTACCAAGTGCTGCTTTTCACAGCCTGATTTTTTCGCAGCTTTTAGGTCAAACGCCAGATCCAGCAAATAACTGATCTCCCCGGGAGTAAAATCCAGCAGTTTCAAAAAACTGCGATTTTTTAAATTATGCACCATATTTCTTGACTCTTGATTCATTTGTCCTAAGTTCCTTGACCTTTTTCCTTTTCCCTTTTTCCTTTTTCCTTATCCACCGGATCGTACTCCATGGTTATCTTGGATCCAAAGGTTTTATCCTCCAGCTTGAAGGCTTCGGTGATGACAGCTTTCTTGCCTCCATGCTCAAGAAACGAAAGGCAGGCCCGGATCTTGGGGGCCATGGAACCCTCACCGAATTCCCCGGAGCTAAGATATCTCTTTGCATCGGCATAATTCAGGAATTCCATGATCTCCTGGTCGGGTTTTTTGAAGTTCCGGTAGATATAGGGCACATCCGTAAGGATATAGAACTCATCCGCTCCGATCCGGGCAGCCAGCAGACCCGAAGCGAGATCCTTATCGATGACCGCCTCAGCCGCACGGACCATACCACCCGCATCATAAAACACCGGGATGCCACCGCCTCCGACAGCTATGACTATGACTCCCTGCCTTGCGAGTGATCCCACAACTTTTTCATTGATGATCTGGATGGGATCCGGAGAGGGAACCACCCGTCTCCAGCCGCGGGTTTCCTTGATTTCCTCCCTGAAAACCCAACCCTTTTCCTTGGCCAGTTTATCGGCATCGCTGCGGGTGTAGATCTTCCCAATCCGCTTGGTGGGATTCTGAAAAGCCGGATCCTTGTCATCAACCACCACAGCCGTAACCAGGGTGACGATTTCTTTTCTGATGCCATGTTTGATCAGCACGTTTCTCATCATGCGCTCGATCATGTAACCGATTCCTCCCTGGCTGTCGGCTACGCAGATATCAATAGGCATCTGGGGAATCTGGTAATTCTGCTCTCCCGCATCATTGCGCATGAGTATATTTCCCACCTGGGGTCCATTTCCGTGCGTTATCACCAGATCATACCCCTCTTTGATCAAAAAAACAAGGTTTTCCAGCGTCGCTGTGGTGTTCTGCTCCTGTTCCTCAATCGTTCCTGCCTGGTTATCACGCAGAAGCGCGTTTCCACCCAGGGCAATCACGGCCAGTTTGTCCATAGTTCCGGGATTGAAAATCAAATGTAGGAAAAAAAATGTCCGGGATAACCTGTCTTGAGCCTGAAACCCTGATAGTTTGCGGAAATCCGGTACATTTACCGATCCTAAGTACGTTTTATTTTTCTACTTTTGCAGGAACTGCAGACAGGCAAGTCATTCACATCAGGAAGCATAGGATTTATGGGCTCAAAAACAACGCCGAAGAAAAACGCAAAAACGCCAGGTAAAAAAACGAGAGGCGGAGACAGCCGCTTCCGGATTGTTTTGGGTCTTGTGTTGTTGCTCATCGCCGTCTTTGCAGGAGTCTCCTTCATCTCCTACTTTTTCACCTGGAAAACCGATCAACATATTCTGGACCTGAGCTTGTCCTCCACTCTGGGAGACCCGAATTACCAGACCGGCAACCTGGCAGGCAAAGCCGGTGCATTTCTGGGTAACCTGTTTATTTACAATTGGTTCGGCATTTCTTCCCTGATCCTTGTCCTTCTGATGACAGTCTATGGGTTTGCCTTGCTGGGTTTTAGGCTGGTTAAACTGGGCAGGGTCACGAAATACGGACTGATCCTGATGGTCTGGATCTCCATCCTGTTCGGATACGCCATGCCCGAAGAATCCGAATCCTTTCAATTTGGCGGCGGTTACGGCATTTCAATAGTATCCTGGCTGACCGACCTTATCGGTCCGGCAGGAACCCTGGCCGCGATTGTTGTCAGCGGATTGATCATTTTTGTCTTCATTTTCAGGATCACAACCGAGAAATTGAGGCTGAGGACCAGAGACAAACTCATGCCAGGGATGGTTCCCGACGAATCCCTGTCGGAGACTGGAGATGAATTCATTGTTTCCGATAACAGTATCAGCCAGGAAATCGATGACCTGAACCTGGTTCACGTAGATTTTAATCCCGACAAGCAGGCTTACGATCCCGTTATGTCAGTCGAAAACACGGCAGCCGTTCCCGAAGAGCAGACTGAAGAAACCGCGCTTCCGGCAGGAGACTATGATCCGACCCTTGACCTGTCCGGCTACAAATATCCGGATTTCAGCCTCCTGAAAGATCATTCCATCGGGCATCCGGAAGTCAGCAAGGAGGAATTGATCAGCAACAAGAATAAAATCGTTGAAACCCTGGCCAATTACAAGATCAAGATTGAAAAGATAAAAGCCACGATTGGCCCGACAATCACCCTGTATGAGATCATTCCGGCGCCGGGAATCAGGATCTCCAAAATCAAGAACCTCGAAGATGATATTGCCCTTAGCCTTTCGGCCCTTGGCATCAGGATCATAGCCCCGATCCCCGGACGGGGAACTATCGGCATCGAGGTACCCAACCGGAATCCTGAGATCGTTTCCATGCAAACGGTGCTGGCCTCAGTCAAATTCCGTGAAGCGGATTATGACTTACCGGTCGCATTAGGGAAAACCATCAGCAATGAAACGTTCACCTTCGACCTGGCCAAAATGCCCCACCTCCTGGTAGCCGGTGCAACCGGACAGGGCAAATCTGTCGGTATCAATGCGATCATAACATCGCTCCTCTACCGCAAGCATCCGGCTGAATTGAAGTTTGTCCTGATTGACCCCAAAAAGGTAGAACTGACCCTTTACTCCAAGCTTGAAAAACATTTCATCGCCAAACTGCCTGATTACGAGGATCCTATCATTACCGACACCCAGCATGTGATACAGATCCTCCATTCCATCAGCGCCGAGATGGACGACCGCTACAATCTCCTGAAAAAAGGGGAGGTCAGGAACATCAAGGAATACAATGAAAAATTCATCAAGCGTTTGCTGAATCCTGAAAAAGGTCACCGCTTCCTTCCTTATATCGTTTTAGTCATTGATGAATTTGCCGACCTGATCATGACAGCCGGAAAGGAAATAGAAATTCCGCTGACGCGCATCGCCCAGTTGGCCCGGGCGGTTGGAATTCACATGCTCATAGCCACACAGCGGCCTTCCACCAATATCATTACCGGGACCATAAAAGCCAATTTCCCCGCCAGGATAGCCTTCCGGGTTCCCTCCATGATTGATTCAAAAGTCATCCTGGATTGTCCGGGTGCCAACCACCTGGTAGGCCGCGGTGATATGCTGGTTTCCATGGGTGGCGATCTGGTCAGGGTTCAATGTGCCTATATCGAAACCGAAGAAGTCGACCGCATAGCCTCTTTCATCAGTGATCAAAGAGGATACCCGGTTGCATGGGAACTGCCGGAAGCCAGGGAAGAAGCGGCTGATGAAACAGGAGAGTTCAATCTCGACAAGCTCGATGAACTGTTTGATGAAGCAGCCCGGCTGGTTGTATCCACACAGCAAGGTTCGACCTCTTCCATCCAGCGGAAATTCTCGATCGGCTACAACCGGGCCGGCCGGATCATGGATCAGCTGGAAGCCTCCGGCATCGTCGGTCCCGTAGATGGAAGCAAACCCCGGCAGGTATATTTCCAGGATCTGTACAGCCTCGAAAAATTCCTTAATCAGAAAACCGTTTGATATCCATGCACAGGATTCTTTTTGCCACGCTGACCTCTTTCCTGATCTTCGGAAGCGGTTATACACAGAGCATCACTGAAGCCAAAACCGTGATGGACAGAGTCTCCCAAAAGCTCCAGTCCTACAAGTCCCTCAAGATTGAATTTACTTTCACCCTTGAAAATGAAGACGAGCCCGTCAATGATTCCATGGAAGGTTCACTGCTCCTGGCCGGTAACAAATACCGCCTCAATGTAATGGGAATCCTGGCCCTCTGCGACGGGGAAGCCCTCTGGACGGTCAATGATGAGCTGAAGGAAGTGAACGTCATGAATCCTGATGAGAATGAACTGTTCAATCCCAGCGACATCTTCTCGCTGTACGACAAAAAATTCACTTATCAACCCGTAAGCTCGACTCCGGAGAGGGCGATCATCGACCTGATACCGGCAGAAAAGGAAGACTCATACACTAAAATCAGGCTGGAAATATTGAAAGCAAAGGACCAGATTGAAGAAGTAACCTATTTTTCCACGGATGGAAATCTTTATATCATCACAATCGATTCCCTGACTGCCAATGTCCCTGCTGATGAACGGAAATTCACATTCGAGTCGAAGGATTTTCCGGGTTTAAAGGTTTTCGATCTGCGCTAAAACTAACACCTCCACCCATGTCTGACATTTTGCTGATCCTCTTTTACCTGGCGGCTTCGGCGCTGCTGGTTTATCTTTGCTACCGGTACAAATGGATGAACAAGATCGGTGCCATCCTATGGGCTTATGGAATCGGACTCGTAATTGGAAGTCTGGGCCTGTTTCCGGAGGGCAGCGAGAAAGTACAGAGCTCCCTCTCGGATATACTGGTTCCACTGGCTATTCCCCTGCTCCTTTTTTCCATGGATTTTAAGAGCTGGACCAAGCTTGCCAAGAAAACTTTCATATCGATGATATGCGGATTGGTTGCTGTAATCGCCGCCGTGGTCATCGGGTTTTTCGTTTTTAGAAAGGTGGTCCCCGATCCCAACAAGGTTGCAGGCATGTTAGTGGGCGTTTATACGGGAGGAACTCCTAACATGTTTGCCTTGAAGACCGCCCTGGGAGTAGACAACAACCTGTTCATCCTGGCACAGACCTGCGACATGGTTGTGTGCGCCGTTTGGCTGCTGATGATCCTGTCGGTGGGCCAGCGGCTGCTGCACCTCGTTCTTCCGCCGTTCAAGAAAAGCGAAGTCAAACCGAGAGCATTCGACTATGTAAGTGAAGCCGAATTTGATTCCTACGATGGATTTTTCAAGAAGCAAAATTTCCTTCAGTCGCTCGCTGCGCTGGGAATAGCAATGGTCATCATGGCGATCGGCGTAGGAGTCATGAGCCTGGTCAACGAGAGATCCAAAATGGTAGTGATCATTCTGACTATCACAACCCTTGGTTTGGCCGCTTCGTTGATCCCATGGATCAATCGCATCAAGAAATCGTTCCAGTTGGGCATGTACCTGATTGTCGTCTTCAGCATGGCAATCGCCTCGATGGCGGATATAAAAACGATCTTTTCAGCGGCCGGCAACCTCTTTTTCTTTGTGGCAATAGCAGTCTTCGGCAGCCTGATCCTGCAGGTCGCGCTGAACCGGATATTCAAGATAGATGCCGATACTACCATCATCACCAGCACCGCCCTTGTTTTCTCACCCCCGTTCGTTCCGGTGGTGGCCGGAGCCCTTAAAAACAAGGAGGTCATTATCTCAGGTATCACGGTCGGGCTGATCGGATACGCTGCAGGTAACTATCTGGGAGTGACGCTTTCGTACCTGCTGGAGAGATTCCTGTAGGGGAAGGAAAAAGGAAAAAGGAAAAAGGAAAATAGAGACTGACATTGAGCGAAGTCCGACATATCGTTGTTGAATCCGTTAGGCAGCTGATGGGAGCAGCCGGGCTGGATGCGTACATCGTACCTTTCACCGATCCCCATCAAAGCGAATATATTCCGGCGCACTTTAAATTCAGGGAATGGATTTCAGGGTTTACAGGTTCAGCCGGCGTAGTCGCCATCACACGGAAGTTTGCCGGTTTGTGGACCGATTCGCGGTACTTCCTCCAGGCAGAACAGGAATTGAAGGGTTCGGGAATTGAACTGGTCAGGCTGAAAGTTCCCCATACCGCCGAATATATCGACTGGCTCAAAGCCGCTCTACCTGCCGGTGCCACGGTCGGGCTGGATAACCGGTACTTTCCCGTTTCCCTGATCCGTTCCTATGCGGAATCGCTCCGGGCGTCTGCCATAACCCTGATTACGGATTCAGACCTTCTGACTTCCCTGTGGCACGCAAGGCCTCCACTGCCCGGGCGACCCGTTTTCGATTATCCCGTAGCTTATTCCGGTGCCAGCAGGACCGACAAGATCCACAGGGTTCGCCAGTATTTAACCGAAAATCATGCTGATTATCAATTTATTGCCCCTTTAGATGAAATAGCCTGGCTATTTAACCTGAGAGGCAGCGATGTGGAATTCTGCCCGGTTTTCGTCTCTTATGCCGTAATCGGGTTGAAGGAGGCAGTCCTATTTACCGATCTGAATGCCATACCTCCGGCCCTAAGGGAAGAATTGAAGCAAGGCCTGATTACAATCCGGCCTTATGCCGGCTTAATCCCCTGGTTACTGGAGATACCTGCGGATTCCCTATGCTGCCTGGCTCCGGAAAAGACAACCGGTTCCGTGTACGATACAATTGCATCCCGTGCGCGGATCCTGGAAGGAATGAATTGCACAACTGCCCTCAAAGCGATCAAGAATCCGGTTGAGACCGAGGGGATCAGGAAGGTCATGATCCGTGATGGGATTGCCTGGGTTAAAACCCTATACTGGATACAGAAAACCATCGGGGAAGGCGGAACTCTTACAGAGCTCTCCGTAGCACGGAAGATTGCCGCTGCACGAGCTGACCAGAAAGGTTATCAGGGGGAGAGCTTTCATCCGATCTCTTCCTATGGTTATCATGGAGCGGTGGTGCATTACAGCGTGACTGAAGAGTCGTCCATACCTTTACGGGCACCGGGCGTTCTCCTTCTCGATAGCGGGGGGCAGTTTCTTGAAGGGACGACAGATACCACACGAACCCTCTCGCTGGGAAATCCCACGCGGGAACAACAAGTTGATTTTACCCTCGCCCTCAAGGGAACACTTGGGGTTTCGATGCTCCGGTTTCCAAAAGGGACAAGGGGTTACCAGGTTGACATCCTTGGTAGGCTGGCTCTCTGGCAGGAAGGGAAAAACTACGGACACGGAACCGGGCACGGAGTGGGCTTTTTCCTGAATGTTCATGAGGGCCCGCAAGCGATCGGCACTTCGGCATCCGGATATCTCCAGGTGGTCCTGGAACCGGGGATGGTAACGACTGTAGAGCCGGCTGTCTACAAGGAGGGGGAATATGGCATGAGGACTGAGAACATGACTCTCATTGTCCCGGATATCGAAACAGATTATGGAACATTCTACCGTTTTGAAACGTTGACCCTGGTACCGATCGACCAAACACTTATCGACAAGGATCTGCTTACACCATCTGAGGTTCGCTGGATCGATGAATATCATGATAAAATCTGGCAATCCTTGTCCGGTTTTTTAACTTCGGAAGAAAAGGAATGGCTCAGGTCTGCCACCTTGCCATTAGCCTGATATAACGATGAGCCTGCTGATACGAAACATAAAGGAACTTCTTCAGGTTCAGGAACCTGCACCGCGTTACATAGCGGGTGCCGGCATGAAGCAGTTACCGGTTCTGAGAAACAGCTATCTGATGATCACGGACGGCCTGATCCGGGAGTTCGGATCCATGGATCGCTGTCCCGAATCAGCCTCAGAGATCATTGATGCGGGGGGTAGCGTGGTCATGCCTTCTTTCTGTGATCCGCACACCCACCTGGTCTATGCCGCCGGCCGCGAGCAGGAGTTTGCAGACCGGCTGCAGGGTCTCTCCTATGAGGAGATCGCACAGCGGGGAGGCGGCATCATTAATAGCGCCATGAGGCTCAGGAGGATGCCTGAGGAGGAGTTATACGAGAACTCCATGCTGAGGATCAGGGAGATCATTTATCAGGGAACCGGAGCCGTGGAGATCAAGAGCGGCTATGGCCTCAACCTGGATTCTGAGCTCAAGATGCTCAGGGTCATTCGCAGGATCAGGGAATCGTCTCCCATCACCGTGCGCGCCACCTTTCTCGGTGCCCATGCCGTCCCGCCCGAATTCAGGGGCAATCAGGACGGATACGTTGACCTGATCGTTAAAACGATGCTACCGAAAGTGGCTGCCGAAGGCCTGGCAGATTTCGTCGATGTTTTCTGCGACCGGGGGTTTTTCACTCCGAATAGTACCTCCCGTATCCTGGAGGCTTCATCCCGCCTGGGCCTGGTCCCTAAGGTCCACGCCAATGAGCTTGACTTCTCCGGTGGGGTGCAGGTGGCTGTCCGGCACAAAGCCTTGTCGGTTGATCATCTTGAGCGATCAGGCCCGGATGAAATTGAAGCGCTCCAGGATTCAGGAACCATGCCCACCCTTCTCCCAGGAGCATCCCTGTTCCTCGGATTGCCCTTGCCGCCGGCCAGGGAAATGATCGAGGCCGGCCTGCCGGTTGCCATTGCCAGTGATTTCAACCCCGGGTCTTCACCGACCGGAAACATGATGCTGATGATGGCCCTGGCTTCCATCCGCATGAGTCTCCTGCCCGAAGAAGTCATTCACGCAGCCACCATCAATGCTGCTTACGCAATGGGTGTCGAAGATATTCTGGGCACAATAACCCCGGGCAAGAAAGCCAATCTGATCATCACCCGGCCCGTCTCCGGTTATACCTTTCTTCCCTATGCTTTTGGATCAGACCTGGTGGATCAGGTGGTACTGAACGGCAAGAGAGTCATCAATAAAACTCCGACCTTATGAAACAACAACTGTTAGAATGCGTTCCCAACTTCAGCGAAGGGATCGATATGGGGATCATCAGGCAGATCACCGACCAGATCGAGTCGGTTCCTGGTATCCGCCTGTTGGATGTGGATCCGGGCAAAGCCACCAACCGGACGGTTGTCACTTTTGTAGGGGGACCCGAAGAAGTTATCGAGGCCGCTTTCCTGGCAATCCGGAAAGCCGGCGAGGTGATCGATATGAGAAACCACAGGGGCGAGCACCCGAGGTTCGGGGCGACGGATGTCTGCCCGTTCGTACCTGTCAGCGGGATCACGATGGATGAAGCAGCGGTTTTTGCACGGCGGCTGGCAGAGCGGGTCGGAAAGGAACTTGGCATCCCGGTTTATTGCTATGAGTTTGCCGCTTTTGAGGAAAAACGAAGGAACCTTGCCAATGTCCGGAGTGGCGAATACGAAGGATTGCCTGACAAGCTTAAGGACCCCGAATGGAAGCCTGATTTCGGACCGGCCGAATTTGTTCCCCGGACAGGAGCCGTTGCGATTGGTGCGCGAAATTTCCTCATTGCTTATAACGTGAACCTGAATACCACCTCGACCCGGAGAGCCAATTCCATTGCCTTTGATATCCGGGAAGCCGGACGGGTTCTCCGTGAAGGAGACCCGGTAACCGGCCAGGTGATCAAGGATGAAAACGGAGAGCCCGTCCGGATTCCCGGATCACTAAAAAAAGTAAAAGCAATTGGCTGGTACATAGAAGAATACGGGATCGCACAAATTTCAATTAACCTGACCGATATAACGGTAACACCTATCCACCTGGCTTTCGAGGAAGTTTGCAGGAAGGCTGAAGAAAGGGGCATGCGCGTCACCGGATCGGAACTGGTCGGGCTGATGCCACTCAACGCCATGCTGGATGCAGGGAAATACTTCCTTAAAAAACAGCAGCGTTCAACGGGAATTCCGGAAAAGGAGATCATCAAGATCGCGGTCAAATCCCTGGGGCTCGATGATCTCAAACCTTTTAATCCGGATGAAAAAATCATTGAATACTTACTCGGGATGAAAGGACAGAATCCATTAATCAACATGACCCTGACCGATTTCAGCGATGAAACCGCTTCAGAATCGCCGGCTCCCGGCGGGGGATCGATTGCAGCCTACATGGGTGCCCTGGGGGCTGCCCTGGGTACAATGGTGGCCAATCTTTCAGCACACAAGCGCGGATGGGATGACCGGTGGGAAGAATTTTCTGACTGGGCGGAAAAGGGGATGCGTTGGGTGGATTCCCTCCGCCTGATGGTGGATGAGGACACCCGGGCCTTTAACCGTGTCATGGATGCTTTCGGATTGCCCAAAACCACTCCGGAAGAAAAAAACCAAAGAAAAAAAGCCATTCAGGAGGCTACGCGGCAGGCGACCCTGGTTCCCTTTAAAGTCATGGAATTGGCCCTCGCGTCCATGGATCTGCTGGAAACCATGGCCCGAAACGGGAATCCAAATTCCGTGTCCGATGCGGGTGTGGGAGCTCTGGCAGCCCGGTCAGCCGTCCTAGGAGCAGCGCTGAATGTAAGGATCAACGTCAAAGATTTGGAAGACAAGGATTTTGCTGAGGATATCCTTAAAAAATCAGACGAGCTGGAACTGCAGGCCATTCAGAAGGAAACACGGATATTGGAAATAGTCAGGGCAAAGATTCATTGACCGGATCAGAGCGCCCATTTCCACAGGTACCACTCAACCTTCAGGGTATCCTTTATCGTTCTCTCAAGCCAGAACTCCCTGTAAGCCAATCGGTTAATTTTCCAATTCAAAATCCTGGTTGTATCCAGCGTCCTGAGATTTACAAAGGTGAATTTCAGGCTGTCCTTGGCCTCGGAAAAGTTCAGGTACCCTCTCTCAAAATTGTCTTGGGTGGTGGATACATTGAAATTGTGATACCAGTTGAATGCGCCCATTTCATGCTTCCGGCTGTACAGGAATTCAATCCTTTGCTGATAAACATAGTTCTCTGACGAATCCACCCCTCCGTACACCACCCTGTCGAAATACCAGCTGCCTTCCAGTCTTTTCTCAACGGAATAAAGGCTCATAATAGGGCCGTCATCAAATTGCGTGCACCCGGACAGAAGGATGGCAGCAGCTGTCAGAAGGATTGCCGGTCTCTTTTTCATGACCTTAAAAATAGTATTTTCCGGGGGCAAGTGTTAAAGAATCGTTAATCCCTTGAACCCTCTCGCCGGATTTACTACTTTTGGCCACTATCAACTGAAAATGA
>Ga0172368_10003451_pt1 | contig 19156 bp, 14 predicted proteins | sample Lak11m_FD_114540 | JGI IMG/M metagenome (GOLD analysis project Ga0172368, IMG submission 114540) | Freshwater microbial communities from Kabuno Bay, South-Kivu, Congo - kab_022012_11m | ecosystem: Environmental > Aquatic > Freshwater > Lake | place: Democratic Republic of the Congo: South-Kivu...
TGGTGGAATAATTCGGTTGCTTTTTGTCCTGATTGGTTGTAAAATATTGCAAATCAAACAATCAACTTATTCGGAGGAAAAATCATGTCTCAAGCACCTATGATGGATGTCTCCAGTGATGACAAACTGTGGGCCGCTCTCGGTTATGTTTTCCCGATCATCGCCGTCGTCGTTCTCTTCATGGAGGACAAGAAAGCCCGCCCTTATATCAAGTTCAATGCCGTACAATCCATTGTCGCGACTGTGGCGCTTACCATCATCTCCACAGTAACCCTTGGCTGTGGTTCCATTCTCTTCCTCGTCATGCTGTGGTGGGCCTACCAGTCATACCAGGGCCAGGACGTGAAGATCCCGATGATTTCGGATTTCATCCACAACCAGGGCTGGGCATAGGCATCATCCCGGGCAAAAAAAACTCGCGGCGCATGCCGCGAGTTTTTTGATTCCGCCTGCAATATTTCAGGGGATTAAAGAATGCATAAAACTGCGGATGCTTTGCGCGGTTAATGGATTAAAATAAATCATTCACGCGTTCAAGCCCGAATCGGAGCCTTTATGAATCTTGATCCCACCTTCCTCAGCAACATGCTTCTTGTCCTGACCGCCTTTGGCGGCGCATTCCTGACCGCCTTGTGGGTAAGCCTTGTGGTGTGGACCTACCGCGATATTCGCGCCCGCGCCCGCGACCCGTTGATACAGACCCTGGCCGCACTGCTTGTGGCGGTACTGAACCTGCCCGGTGTGCTGGTGTATCTTATCCTGCGTCCGCCGCGCACATTGGAGGAGGAATACCAGCGAACCCTGGAGGAGGAGGCGCTGTTGCAGGCGCTGGAGGACCTGCCTCTCTGCCCCGGTTGCGAGCGCCGCGTCAAGGACGAATGGCAGGTCTGCCCGAACTGCCACACAAAGCTGAAGAAGACCTGTCACAATTGCAGCAAGTTTATGGAATTATCGTGGAATATCTGTCCATTTTGCGGGACGCCTGCGCCCGGCATGCGCCTCGAATCCTCCAGCATGGACGATGCCCTGCGCGGCCTGAAATTGAGCGAGGACCCGGGCGAAGTAAAAATCGAATAGGTCGAAGGAGACAAACACCTTGAAAATCGAATCCATCACGCTATATCATCTTCGAATGCCGCTCGTTTCACCGTTCGAGACCTCCTTCGGACGCGAGGTCGAGCGCGAATGTGTGCTCATCCAATTGAACGCAGATGGCCTGACCGGCTACGGGGAATGCGTCGCCACGCGCGACCCCGGTTACAACTACGAGACAACCGGCACAGCCCTGCACATTGCGAAGGACTTTATTGCCCCCCTGATATTGGGCCGGGATGTAAAAGACGCGTTTGATTTTCAAAACCGTGTCTCAGGCATCCGCGGCCATCAACTCGCCAAAGCGGGCGTCGAAATGGCAATTTGGGACCTGCTCGGCAGGCGCGCGGGAAAATCCCTGCGTGAGTTGTTCGGGGGGAAACGGGACAGGGTCGAGGTGGGGGTCTCTGTCGGTTTGCAGGCATCCCCCCAGGCGCTGGTGGAAACCGTGACCGGTTACGTCGAAAAGGGATATGCCCGCATTAAGATCAAGATCAAGCCCGGGCGCGATATCGGGGATGCGTCCGCCGTAAGAAAGGCCTTCCCTCAAATCCGCCTGCAAGTGGACGCAAACTCGGCCTTCACGCTGGAGTCCGCGCAATCGCTGAAACCGCTCGACAACCTGAATCTCCTGCTGATCGAACAACCCCTGTTCGAAGATGACATCTGGGATCACCACAAATTGCAGGAACAATTCAAGACGCCGATTTGCCTGGATGAGAGCATTGTCACCCCGCGCCATGCGCGTTACGCCATCGAGATGAACGCCTGCCGCGTGATCAACATCAAGGCCGGGCGGTTGGGCGGATTAAGTCAGGGAGTGGCCGTCCACGATCTGTGCGCGGAGCACGAACTTCCGGTCTGGTGCGGAGGGATGCTGGAGACCAACGTGGGACGCGCCTCGAACCTGGCGCTTGCCTCCCTTCCCAATTTCACCCTGCCCGGCGACATTTCAGCATCGGACCGTTATTACACCCGCGACATTACCGACGAGAGTTTCACCCTCAACGCCGATTCGACGATTGACGTGCCGCGCGGCCCCGGCCTCGGGGTGACGATCAATGAGGCGGCCTTACGTCAATACACACAGGCGGCAATAACGCTGAAACCCGAATAGGAGCATCTGCGGTAATGAAAAGACTTCGATGCTTCGCGCTTGCCGGCATTCTTCTGGTGATGATCGTTGGATGCCAGCCTGTCGTGCTTTGGGGGGAACCTCCCCTGCCGCCTGCGCCCGCCCCAAAACCCACGAATACGGCAAGCCCGACTGCACTGCCGACTTTGGCTCCGGTGGCACTGCCCACCGGGAAACCCACGAACGCGCCGTCCCTGTTGTGGATCGGTCCCACCATCCCGCCGCTTCTACGCGAGCGCGCACTGGCCTGGGGCATTCCAATTACGGAAAGTTCCAACGACGCCAATCTTTACCTCAACCTTTCGCAGGAGGATGACTTTCAGGTGACGTGGATCTACGCGCTCGTGGCACCCTTTCCAACCGTGACGGATGATGTCAGCGCCAGCGACCTGAAATCCGCGTGGAATGCGACCTATTCCGGGCCGTTCAGCGGCCTCCCGCTACTGATGGATGAGTCGACCCTGGCGGCGTTCACTGCGATTTGGGGAAAACCCGCCGCGGGCGCGGTCAAGGTCGAGCCTGCCGGCAAGATCACGGATACTGCGTGGGCCGAAAAACCTTCGTGGGGCATCGTCCCATTCGAAGCAATCGAGCCGCGCTGGAAAGTTCTCTCCATAGACGGCCAATCCCCCATCCGCAGGAATTTCAAAGCAGAATCCTATCCGCTGGTTGTGCATTTCAGGTTTTTCGGTTCCAGCGAAACTCCCCAGGTCGACCTGCCCGCCACGAACCGCGACCCGTCAAAACTGGCAACGGTCATTCTAACCGGGGTCACGGCGCTCACGCGCGCAACGGCCGCGACCATGGATGTAAAAGGCATTACCTTTCCCGGCAAGGATATCCGCGAGATGATGCTGGAAGCGGATATCGCGCACATCAACAACGAAGTCCCATTCTACGGCGGGTGTCCCGATCCCGACCCAAACCAGCCGAACGAGGTCTTTTGCAGTGCAACGCGATACATCCAGCTATTGACCGACATTGGCACGGATGTTGTGGAACTTTCGGGCGATCATTTTGCAGATTACGGTTCGAAAGCCATGATGGAAACGCTGCAAATCTATAAGGAAAACAACCTTCCCTATTACGGCGGCGGGACCAATCTCGAAGAGGGACGAAAGCCCCTCCTGATGGAAGTCAACGGCAACAAATTGATGTTCATCGGATGCAACATCAAGGACGTATACTCCACCGCCACGGACACGGTTCCCGGTTCCGTGCCCTGCGATTTTCCCTACATCACCGGGCAGATCAAAATCCATCGCGCCGAGGGCTATCTCCCGATATCCACGTTCCAATATCATGAGTTTGATTCGCCGGAGGCGCGTCCCCAGCAGGAGATCGACTTTCGTACGATGGCGGAGGCAGGCGCGGTGATCGTCAGCGGAAGCCAGGCGCACGTGGCCCAGGTGATGGAATTCCACAACGGCGCGTTCATTCATTACGGGCTGGGCAACCTGTTCTTCGATCAAATGCAGACCGTTGGCGGCACCAAGATAAAGCGCCGGGGATTCATCGACCGCCACGTCTTCTACGACGGCCGCTATCTCGGCGTGGAATTGATCACCACCTATCTCGAGGATTTTTCGCGGCCGCGCTACATGACGCCCGAGGAGCGCGGGAGTTTCCTCTCCGATTATTTCGGGAAAAGCGGCTGGTAGGAATTCGGTCGAAGGTTCAACCCTTTCATTTCTCATCCTTGCCGGGCAATTGCCCGGCGTTTTTATCCCATGTCCTGTAATTTATTGCGATTCGATTACAGACTCCGTGCGGTTTGATTACAACCTGCATTGGAGTTTCATAAAACTGTTATTGTATGGGGGAAGTTGCGGAATTGGCATCCTTTTTTCGTTTAACCAATTAACCAATTTCCTCCATGAAAAAAATTATTGATTTGGTAATGGTCGTGGTCTTTTCCAATATGTTTTCACTGAATGTTCAACCGGTAAACCTGTCAGTGACACATGTCGATCCGCGCCCAGCCGCGAGAATATTGTGGATCAACCCCGTAGTTCCGTCTCCCCTGCAGGAAATTACGAGAGCCTGGAATCTTCAGGAAACAGATGACGTCAACCTGTCCACAATTCATCTGAGTGTTGCCCAGCCGGATGAGTTCCTCAGCAAGGAAACAAAACTGTCCATACGCTGGTTTTACGTCCTCGTCACCCCGTTCCCCACATTGACCACCGGCATCAGCGAGAAGGAATTTCATCAAATCTGGCAGGGTGAACGCGCCGGCCCCTTCGACGGGCATCCGATTCTCATGGACAAAGCCACGTCGGACGCGCTCAGCCTGCGCTGGGGCGCGCCAGCGCGCGGTTCCATTCAAATCGTGCCAGAAGAGGAATTACTGGATAAGGCATGGGACTCCATGCCATCCTGGGCGATCATCCCATTTGAAAATATCCAACCGCGCTGGAAAGTCCTCGAGATAGGCGGGCAATCCCCCATTCACGAAGGTTTCGATGAAAACACCTACCCGCTTGTCATGGATTTCACCCTGTCATCCGACCAGCATCTTAATGGGATCAACCTGCCGGCCTCGAATCGCGATCCAGCCAAATTCACATCCCTGATCATGACCGGTGTGACCGCGCTGACACGCGCCACTGCACACCGTATGGAGCAAAAGGGGGTCACGTACCCGGGGGAAGAGGTTCGTGACATATTATTGGACGCAGACCTGACCCACATCAGCAATGAGGTCCCCTTTTACAGCGGTTGCCCGGAGCCAAACCCCAAACAGGAAAAAGAGGTCTTTTGCAGTTCCACCCGGTACATGGAACTCCTGACCCATGTCGACGCGGACATCATCGAATTGACCGGCAATCACTTCGGCGATTTCGGCCCGAAAGCCATGCTGGAATCGCTTGCCATGTACGATGAACAGGGGATGCCGCATTATGGCGGCGGCGCAGACCTCGATGACTCGCTGCAACCCCTCAAACTGGAAAATCACGGCAACAAGATCGCTTTCATCGGATGCAACGAGCCTGACGTTGGAAGTTTCCCGACCGCCACAGAAACACGCCCCGGAGCGGCTCCGTGTGATTTCGAGTACATGTCTGGAAAGATTAAGGAACTGACCGAACAGGGGTACCTTGTAATCGCCACGTTCCAATGGAGCGAAGGCCCAACCCCCATTCCCTACGTCGACCAGGTAAAGACCTTCCGTCTCATGGTCGATTCCGGGGCCGTGATCGTCAATGGCAGCCAGGCGCACATTCCACAAATCATGGAATTCCGGGATGATTCCTTCATTCATTATGGGCTGGGCAACCTTTGGTTCGACCAGACCGGCGGAAAAGGTTCCTGGATTCAACAGAGGGAATTCATAGACCGCCACGTCTTTTACGACGGCCGCTACCTCGGCGTCGAGTTGATTACCACATTCCTGGAGGATTACTCCCGCCCGCGTTTGATGACCGAAGAGGAACGCGCCGATTTCCTGACAGAATATTTCGAGTTGAGCGGATGGCTTTCCCCGGGCGGAAGCAAACCCTAAAACCACAGGCACTGCTTTGCGGCGCGCCCATCCCGCAGGTTCGATCGAGTCAATTTCATCGCCTCGTAAAAACCTGCGGGATTTTCTTGCCTGCCCATCGGTCAAGTGCGCTATAATCCCGCTCTTGTCAGGCAATGACTCAACAATCAAAAACCATGAAAAAGACCCTCCTGTTATTAATCCTCGTTTCATTACTGGGCGCATGTTCACCCACTCCCACATCCACCGGGACGGCCGCGGCGCTCCCTGCATCGCAGACTCCAACGCTTGTGAACACTGCCACACCAACGCCGCCCGGCCTGTGGATCAGCCCGGCCTCTCCTCCCGCGCTTCGGGATATAGCCATGAAATCAGGCATTCCCCTTGTCAACGACGCAGGGCAGGCAACGCTTCTTCTCGATATAACCGACTCTGCAACAGCGCAATCCAATTGGATCTACGCCCTCGCCGCGCCATTCCCAACCTTGACGGACGAAATCTCATCTGCCGATTTACTCTCCACCTGGCAGGGCGTTCCCGCGGGACCCCTGGCCGGGCGTCCGCTATTGATGGCTGAATCCACATATTCGGCATTCGCGGCCATCTGGGGCAAGTCGGCTCCGGGAGTCGTGAATATCGTCCCCCCCGAACAATTATTGCCAATGGCATGGGGCAGGATTCCATCCTACGCGATCATCCCCTTTGAATCCATCGAACCACAATGGAAGGTGCTGGCCGTTGGCGGACAATCCCCGATCCACAAAAATTTCGATGCAGGCGCATATCCATTAAAGGTGGGATTTGGGTTGTCTGATACTGCATCCATTGAGTTACCCGCAACCAATCGCGACCCGGCCAAACTGACCACAGTAATTCTCACCGGCGTGACCGCGCTCTGGGCGGCCACATCCTACATCATGGAAATCAAGGGAATCACCTATCCCGGCTCGTCCATCCGTGACGTGTTGCGCGAGGCCGACATCACCCACATCAGCAATGAGATCCCTTTCGATGAGGATTGTCCATTCCCCAACCCGGGCGAGACCAGCCTGGCGATCCTGTGCAGCAAACCCAAATACATGGAATTATTCACCGATGTCGGCATGGACATTGTCGAATTGACGGGCGACCACTTCAACAATCGCGGCGTCGATGCCATGCTGGAAACCATCGAAATGTACCGGCAGATTGGCGTCCCCTATTACGGCGGCGGGACGAACATCGAAGACAGCATCAAACCCCTCCTGATCGGGACGAATGGAAACAAGTTCGCATTCATCGGCTGTAACGCGAAATTGAACTATCCCCACGCCACCGAAACCATCCCCGGCGCGGCTCCCTGCCTGTTCGATTACATGACAGCGCAGATCAGGGACTTGCGCGCCCAGGGCTATCTTCCCATCGTGACCTTCCAGGATTACGAGTACTATTCCCCCGAAGCCCGCCCCGGGCAGATCGAACGATTTCATATGATGGCGGATGCCGGCGCGGTTTTGGTCAGCGGAAGCCAGGCGCATTATCCGCAGATGATGGAATTCTACAACGGCGTGTTCCTGCATTACGGACTGGGCAACCTTTTCTACGACCAGATGACCTACACCCTGTCGAACGGCGACGTGACCGACAGGACGCGCCATGAATTCATCGACCGCCACGTCTTCTACGATGGCCGCTACCTTGGCACGGAAATCCTGACGGCCATCCTCATGGATTACGCCCGCCCGCAGTGGATGAACGAAAAGCAGCGAACCGCCTTCCTATCCGATTATTTTTACGATAGCGGATGGATTCCCTTCTCCCCGACCCCGCGCCCCGCGCCCACGGTCACATTGACGCCGATCCAATTGCCGAACATTGTCACAACACCCACACCGTAAAGCAAGGTCCACAAAAAAACCGTCCCGCAGGTTTTCCCGCAAACTCCAAATGATTTGCTCAAACCTGTGGGACGGTGTGCAGATGAGGGACGGATATTTTACGGCTCGATCGCCCGATAAATTCCATTTTCCCAGTCAGCCATGCCTGCCTTGTAATAAGGCGAGAAGCGCCGGCCCGACGCGCCGCCGGACATGTTGGTGTGCATCTGCTGATCGGCAAAATCACAGATCATGCGGAAGGTGGCCGCGAAGGAACTGTCGCGTCCCGCGCTTCGGTAGAGTTGCGCCTGCGGAATCGTGGCGCGGCTCCCGATATGCTCCAGCGGATGATCGAAGCCCAGGAAACGCGGCAGTTTCCCGCCAAAGAACAGGTTGTTGATGAAAATCCTGCGCGTTGCGCCATGACGCACCGCCGTTTTTTCCAGGCCGCGCGCGATGGCATCCTTGAAAATTTCATCGCGCGCCCTGCCGTTGAACCAGGACGACGAATCGCTCAACAGGACTGCATCGAAATTGCCGTGCGTCATCGAGAAGAGTAATGTTTCGGCAAAGATGTATTTCGTCACATCCGCGCCGAATCCCATTTCGCCAAAGACCAGGTGAACCAATTCCATGTACACGTTTTCGAACAACGTCGCGCCGATGGAATCAGCCATGTAGCGCAAATCCCAATCCCGCAGGGTTTTGCCGTTTGGGGTATCCGGCAGAAGCGGACGGATAACCTTCATAAATGTTTCGGCTTGCAGGGAATGGCGGTCGTAGTGAATCCTTTTCATGTCGTCCACGGTGAGACCGTCTTTTTCCAGCAGTCGTCTTCGGATCATGTCGGCGCGGTAGGATGCCATCGGTAAAGTCATCGGCTTGACGTCGCTGAGATGGTTGAAGTCGTTGTTCGCGGTGATGATGATCCCGTCCTTTGGGTTGATCATGCGCGGATACCTGCACGGGTCGATCGCGCCCTGCCAGTCGTCGGCGGGATCCCAGCCGAGGTACGGAAGCAGGCCGGAGGTCCCCGCGCGTTTCGCCGGGAAGAGTCCGCCCAACTGGTAGGCGATGTTTCCATCTGCGTCGGCCATCGTCCAGTTGAACGGGGAGAAAGTCAGTTCGGCAAAATAATCCAGCGCTTCAGCGGCAGTTTTGGCCTTGAAGATCTTGAAGAAACTTTGAACGCTCTGCGCCGCGGAACCCGGATATTTCTTGATGGTGAGCGCGAAGGACAGATAATGACCATTCTCTTTCGGCTCGCTTTCCAGGAGGCCGTGTTCTGTGGAACAAATGCGCAGGGTGATCGGCGCGCCCTTTTTCGGCCGGATGACCTCTTCGCGCACATCGAGGTCGACCCATTTATCCGCGCGGCGGACTTTCCCATCCTTGATCTCTTCGATGAAGAAATCGCTCAAGTCCATCGTGCCGTAGGTGGCCGCCCACGCCAGGTGGGGTGTGCGGCCAATCGCCACAGCCGGGACGCCCGGCACGGTCGCGCCCATCAGAAAATGTCCGCCGGATTTGAGCGCAACGGTGTACCAGATATTCGGCAACTGCAAACCGAGATGAGGGTCGGCGCACAGGATGGCCCTGCCCGAGGCGGTTTTCTGCGGCGCGACCGCCCAATGATTGCTGGCCGAAAAGGATGGCAGGAGGCGTTTCCAAATCACATCCTGCGCGATGACGGGCATGGACGTTTTTACTTTTTTGACGGTCTCGATGAATTCAGGAGTGATATCCTCCTTGATGGCAGGAAAGAGTTCCTTGATGCGCGCCGGGGTAACGTCATTTTGAATCATCTGGATGATGAACTTCTCGATATCCGCCTGCGTCGAGGCAAGCCCAACATAGCCGATCATCTTGGCAGACAGCAACACATCGGCAATCGTCCACTCATCGGCTTTGTACCCCACCATTTTGAACTCGAGCGGAACCGCGCTTCGAGCCACGCCATCATTGACGCCCTTGCAATAGGCAGACAGGATGACCCGCGCTTCGGCTGAAAGCAGCGTCACCTCGCGGCGGGCATCTCCCGCGAGATCAATCCAGCGCATGTATTTATCGGTTTCGATCATCAGTGGACCGGCATCCAGATATTGTGAACCCTGCCCGTTGCCAATGATCTTGGTCAGCCACATCTCCACCTGGCGGTCGACTGCGTGCATGTAGCCCAGCCCATAAAACATATCGGGTTCATTGCCGGCCTGGATGTGTGGATATCCGTTCACCATTCGGCGAATGGTCACTTCGCCGATCACCCCGCGCAATTTGATATCTTTGCTCATGTTCGCCTCTCCCGTGAATTGGTGTGGTCGAATCAAATATACGCAATTATTACACGTTTCATTTTGTTGGGCAACTTGTATTTCCCTCGTTGACATTCCTCCTCAAGGCGTGTATCCTCCGCTTCAATGCAGCCGTCGCTTTTCTCCGCCTCGCACCTCACTGTCTCACAGGTCACGTTCCGCATCCGCAAATTGCTGGAAGGCGACCTCGAGTTGCAGGATGTGTGGGTGGAGGGGGAAATCTCGAATTTCTCGCGGCCTGCCTCGGGTCACCTGTATTTCACACTCAAGGATAAAAACGCCTCGCTTCGTTGCGTGATATGGAAGACCGACGCCGCCCGCCTGCGGATGACCCTGCGCGACGGCCTGTCCATCGAGGCGCATGGCAAGATCGCGGTCTACGAGCCGCAGGGACAATACCAACTCATCGCCAACATCGTCCAGCCAAAGGGCGAGGGTGAGTTATTCCAGGAATACCTTCGTCTCAAGGCCATGCTCGAAGCGGAGGGGCTTTTCGACCCCGAACGAAAACGTCCCATCCCCGAACTGCCGCGCAAAATTGGGATTGTCACCTCCGCCACCGGCGCGGCCTTGCGCGATATGCTGAACACCCTGCGCCGGCGCCTGCCTCTCGTTCACATTATCCTTGCGCCTTCGCCCGTGCAGGGCATGGACGCGCCGCCCGCGCTGGTCAATGCGCTGGTAGACATCAACCGCCAGAATCCCGACGTGATCCTGCTGGCGCGCGGCGGCGGTTCGATCGAGGATTTATGGGCATTCAATGACGAACATGTCGTGCGCGCAGTGGTTGATTCCAATGCGCCCATCATCTGCGGCGTGGGCCACGAGACGGATTTCACGCTCTGCGATTTCGCGGCGGACCTACGCGCCCCAACGCCCACTGCCGCGGCGGAACTCGCGACCCCGGTCACGATCAATGACCTGGCAGGCCATCTCGAAAACGCGCGCATGCGTCTCACTTCCCTGATGGATGACATGCTCGCCGAACGAGAGGCATCCGTCTCATCCCTGGCCGCACGTTTGAAATATGCCTCACCTTCGCGGCGGATTCAATCCGAGGGACAATATCTCGATGAACTTGCACGCCGCTCACTGACCGTGTTTCTGCACGTCAACCAATTGCAATCGGTACGCCTTCGCGGGCTGGCAAGCAGGCTGGAAGCATTGAACCCGCTGGCAGTCCTACAACGTGGATATGCGGTTGTCACGCGCAAAAGCGACAGGACCGTGGTTTCCAAAGTGGGGCAGGCGGAAGGCAGGATGACGGTCCGCGTGAGCGATGGTGAGTTCGATGTGACAGGCATTACATAAAGGGCAAAAAATATTTGGAGATTCCATGGCAAAGTCAAAGGTCGCAGAAAAAAACACCGAAGAGTTAACGTATGAAGAGGCTCTTGCTGAACTGGAACAGATTGTCTCGGCTTTGGAAGGGGACGCTTCGCGGAATTCGCTGGAAGAGTCGATGAAACTGTTCGAACGCGGACAGGCCCTGGTCGCGCGCTGCGGCGCTTTGCTCGAAGCCGCGCAACTCAAAGTGGAGAAACTGGCCGGGGAGACAGTCATTCCATTCGAAGAAGAGTCTGCATGAACCTGCTGGCCATCTTCCAAAACAAAGTTTTGATTGCCGCGCTTTCGGGCTGGTTCATCGCACAGGTCTTGAAAATCCCGATGGAATATTTACGCTCCCGGAAATGGCTGTGGGCAATGTTTTTCGCGGCGGGCGGGATGCCCTCATCGCATTCGGCATTGATGGTCAGCGGGACGCTGGCCACCGGCCTATACTACGGATTTGACAACCCGACCTTCGCGCTGGGCGTTGCCATCACCATGATCGTGACCTACGACGCGGCAGGCGTGCGCAGGCAGGCGGGCATGCACGCGGAAAGAATTAACGTGTTGTTCGAGGAATTACTGCACGGTCACCTGTGGAGCGAGGAGGAGTTGCGCGAAGTGATCGGGCACACGCCGCTCGAAGTGGCGGGAGGCATCCTGCTCGGCCTGATTGTGGCGACGGTTCAATGGCTGCTGTGGCCGTAGGGTGCGCCTATTTACCTCCCCACCCGCCTTCTGATTCCGTTCACGATATATGAAAATTCAGGCACGCGTAAGGCCCGCAGCGCCAGCGCATAGATCCCGCCGCCGATGGCAACGCCGCCAAGTGTCGCCAAAAATACTCCCCGGTTTCCCGACGATTGAAGCCATACAAACACACCGCCCCCCATCGCGAAGGCAGCCAACGCGGACGCCCCAAAGCCCTTCGCGAGATATTTCCCCTCGATCCCATTCAACCGCTTTCGCATCACGACAAAGAGTATGCCCGCTTCGAGCGCGGTGGCAAGGGAATTCGCCAGCGCAAGCCCGCCGTGGGGCATCCAGCCGATTTGCCCGAAAAGTCTGGAGAATCCCACACTGAATGCCACGTTGAGTCCCATGGCAATTGTGCCAATGACCACCGGGGTTTTTGTGTCGTGCTGCGCGTAGAATGCGCGCGTGAGAATCTCCATGATGGAGTGACCGACGAGTCCCGCCGCATACCACAGCAGGGACCATGCAACAAGCTGCACGGAACGTTCGTCGAATTCACCGCGCTGGTACAGCAGGGAAACCAGCGGCTCACGCAAAAGGATCAGGCCGACACTGGCAGGCAATGCAAGAAAGATCACCCCGCGCAATGAGGCGGCCAGGGAAAAGCGCATTTCATCCTGTTTGCCGAGCGCGTGTTGCGCGGAAAAAGTCGGCATCGCGGCAATCGCCACGGACTGCGCAATCGCGGCCTGCGCCATGAGCATGAGCGAGAATCCGTAGTACAAGCCGGTCACGCTTCCGCCTGCCATTTGCGAAGCCAGCCACGTGTTGACCCAGAAATTCAATTGCACAACAGCGACGCCGAGCAGGCGCGGCCCCATGAGGATGAGCACCTGCCGGACATTTGAATCGTAAAGTCCAAGTGAAAAGCGAGAAGTGAGAAGTGAGAAGTTGGGTAGTTTTGTTAGCGAGGGAATTTGTATGAGCAGATATAGAACTGCGCCAATGACTACGCCCCAGGCAAGTCCATAAATTCCCATGAAAGGTGAGAGAATGAGCGCGCCGAAGATAATGCCAAGTTGATATAAAGCGGGCGTGAGCGCCGGCACAAGAAATATTTGGTGGGCGTTGAGAATGCCAACGAATAATCCGCCCAGGCCAAAGAGAACAGCCGAAATCAGTTGAATGCGCAATAATGAAATTGTCAGCGTGAAGAGTTGCGGGTCGTTCGAGAGGCCGGGGGCAAGCGCGTAGCGGACAACCTGCGGGGCAAAAAAAGCGACCAGCAGGGCAAGCAGGCTGAGGGTCAGTGTGACCGCATTGGCAAGGGAGGCGGCAAGCCTCCAGGCCGGGTCCTTTTCGTTCCTGGCAAGCAGTCCCGTAAACGTCGGAATAAAAGCGGAGCCGAGCGCCCCGCCCGCGACCAGAAGGAAGAGCGTTTCCGAAACGCGGTTGGCGGCAAAGAATGCGTCGAGTTCGAGCGAGGCGCCGAAGGTGCGCGCCACGATCATGCCGCGCACAAGCCCGGTCAATTGCCCGATCACGATGGCGATCATCACTGTCCCGGCCGCGCGGGCGATTTGTCGATTTGCATTCGTCTCAGTCATTGCGGGCGTGATTATATCAGGCGAATATGTTAAGATTGGCGCGTGTTGCCGCGCTTGAACTGCGGCGACATCCTGGAGAAGCCCCATGAAAAAAATCGTTCTTCTTTTGATTCTCACCGCCTTGACATTATCCGCCTGTGGAACGGACATCGTTACAGAAACGGATTCCCCCCTCACACAAGCGCCCCAGCCATCGATCGATGCGCCTGCTCCCGTTTCCCCGCCGCTTTCGGGCGGGGTTTTAACGGATATTTCCCTCGGGGCAGGATATGGCGTGCGCGGGTCGTGGTTCGAGTTGTATTTCACGAATCCATCCAGCCCGCTGGCCTCGCAAAAGACAGGCGGTCCCGATGGCCCGCTCGTCGAAGCAATCGATGCGGCGCGCCTGACCGTGGACGTTGCCATTTATAGTTTGAGTTTGAACAGCGTGCGTGACGCGCTATTGCGCGCCCATGACCGCGGTGTGCGCGTCCGCATGGTCATGGAAAGCGACAACCGCGACCGTTCCGATCCCATGAAACTGGAGGATGCGGGCATCCCCATCCTCGGCGACCGCCGCGAGGGATTAATGCACAACAAGTTCGTGGTGATCGATAATTCCGAAGTCTGGATGGGTTCGATGAACTTCACCGATTCAGGCGCATACGAGGACAACAACAACCTCCTGCGAATCCGCTCGGTGAAAATGGCCGAAAATTACACAAAGGAATTCGAGGAGATGTTCACCGACGACAAGTTCGGCCCGGATACGGTTGCCAAAACCCCAAATCCGCGCGTAACCATCGACGGCACGCCGTTGGACATTTACTTCTCGCCAGACGACAAAGTGGCGGATGGCATCATCGAGTTGATCTCGAACGCGCAGGAAAGCATCTACTTCATGGCCTATTCGTTCACATCCGACCCGTTGGGCGAGGCGATACGCGAGCGCGCCCGGGACGGCGTCAATGTGGTTGGCGTGATGGACGCCGGGCAGGTTGCATCCAACATTGGCACGGAATACGATGCCTTCAACCAGGCGGGGCTGGAAGTCCACCAGGACGGCATCCCGGGGTTAATGCACCACAAAGTGATGATTATCGACGAGGAAATCGTTGTACTTGGCTCGTACAATTTCACCAACAGCGCAGAGACCCGAAACGACGAGAACCTGGTCGTCATCTACAATACGGATATTGCCGCGCAATTTACAACCGAACTCCGACGCGTGTATTCGCAGGCGCTGCCGTGACTTTTTCGGATGCGGTTAAAAAGATTCCCGTTCATGCTGTTGCCTTTTGGAATAAAATAGGGTAAATTAATTGCCTAGCACGAACGTTCTATTTCGATCATTCCAATCAATCCTTGCCATGACTCAGGAGCAAAACATGACCGACTCAACTCTTTATCTGGGACGCCTATTCGACACCAAAACCGGCAAAGTCACAAATAAAAACGTCGAATATGACCCGGCCGATTTAACGACTCACGCCGTCGTCACCGGCATGACCGGCTCCGGCAAGACAGGTCTGTGCGTTGCCCTGCTCGAAGAAGCCGCATTGCAAAACGTGCCAGCCGTCATCATCGATCCCAAAGGCGACCTGACCAACTTGCTTTTGCATTTCCCCAACCTGCTCCCGCAGGATTTCCAGCCGTGGATAGACCCGGAAATGGCGCGCCGCGCCGGTAAATCGCAGGAGGAAGCCGCAGATGAAGCATCCTCTGCATGGCACAACGGCTTGAAGGAATGGGGCATTGGCAAGGAGCGTTTGCTCGCCTTGCAAAACGCCGCGCAATTCGCCATCTATACACCCGGCTCTGATTCAGGCATCCCCGTCAGTGTGCTTTCTTCACTCGCCGCGCCAAATCTCGATTGGGACAGCAACCGCGAAGTCCTGCGCGAAAAAATTTCGAGCACGGTCACCGCCCTGCTTGGCCTCGTCGGCATGAACGATATCGACCCGATCCGTTCGCGTGAACATATCCTGCTCTCGAATATTTTCGAAACACATTGGAGCGAGGGACGCGACATTGACCTGACCGAGTTGATTTTGCAAACCCAAACCCCGCCCTTTGAAAAACTCGGTGCGTTCCCGGTGGATACCTTCTTCCCACCCAAGGACCGCATGGAACTCGCGATGGTGCTGAACAACATCCTCGCCGCGCCCGCGTTCGAAACATGGCGCGAAGGCGAATCGCTCGACATCCAATCGCTGCTCTTTACGGCGGAAGGCAAACCGCGTCACAGCATTTTCTACCTCGCCCATCTCTCCGATGGCGAGCGTATGTTCTTTGTCACACTGCTGCTCTCCGCCGTCGAAACGTGGATGCGCACACAAAAAGGCTCCACTGCTTTACGCGCCCTGCTCTACATGGATGAAATTTACGGCTACCTTCCGCCCACCGCCGTACCGCCCTCAAAGGGTCCGCTCCTGCGAATGCTCAAACAGGCGCGCGCCTTTGGCCTCGGCCTCCTGCTTGCAACCCAGAACCCCGTGGACATGGATTACAAAGCCCTCTCCAACACAGGCACCTGGTTCATCGGCAAACTGCAGACCGAGCGCGACAAAAACCGCCTGCTCGACGGCCTCGAAAGCGCGGCAGGCGGAATCCCGCGCGCCGAGATGGATAAACTGATCTCATCCATCGGGAAGCGCGTCTTCGTCATGCACAACGTCCACGAGAAAATGCCCGTGCTGATGCAAACCCGCTGGGTGATGAACTTCCTGGCGGGCCCATTGACGCGGGCGCAGATTCCCGCCCTCAACCAATTGGTGAACGCTGAATCAACGCTTCGCGCCGCGCCCGCATCTGTCACTGCTTCGAGAAAAGAATCCACCCCCCGGCCTTCCGTCGAAGCCCTGCAACCCGTTCCGATTCCATCGGATTCACAACCTGCAAGATTTCAACCTTCCAACCTGCAACCCGCAAACATTCAACCTTCAACCCGCGACCCGCAACCTTCAACCACTGGAAATTTAACCAAACCCGCCCTCCCCGCCGGCATTCGTGAATACTTCCTGCCGCAGAATTACAGCCTGCCCGAAGCGTTCCAGTCTGCGGGCCGCGCCATGCCATCACAGGCCATGATTCAAGGCATCGTATATCACCCATCCCTTCTCGCGGCCGCCCAGGTGCGATTGCTCGACCGCAAATACGGCGTGGACTCGGAGGTCGCGAAAACCGTCCTCGTTGACTCATTGGATCGCCGCGGCATCGTCCGCTGGGATGAATTCGCTTACGCTGGCCCTTCGCTCGATAAAGTGGAGACCATGCCCGCCGCAGGCGCACGTTTTGCCGACATGGAAGCCCCGCTCAACGATTCCAGGATGATGATTTCCCTCCAAAAGGATTTTACCGACTGGCTGTTCCGCAACACCGAAGTCACTGCCCGCGCAAATGCCAAACTAAAAGTATTTGGCGGGCCGGACGTCAGCCAGGCTGAATTCATGAAAGCCTGCTCGGATGCCGCCCGCGATGGGCGTGACGCCGAACTCGAAAAGAAGACTGCCGCGATTGACAAGAAGATCAAATCCATCGAAGACAAACTTTTGCGCGAAGAACGCGAACTGCGCCAGGATGAGGAAGATTTGCGAAACCGCAACATCGAGACAGGACTGAGCGGCGCGGAAGCGGTTGCGGGCCTGTTTGGCCTGGGACGCAAGAAGAGCCTCTCCACATCGGTTTCGAAATATCGCATGGCGCAAAATGCCAAGGAAGATGTGGAAGAATCCGTGGATGCCATTGCCCAATACAAAAAGGAACTTGCCGACCTGCAGCGCCAGCGTGAAGAAATAGCAGACGTGGTCAATGACAGTTGGGGCAGCGTTGTCAACGAAATCAGCGAAGTGAGCATCAAACCCAAGAAGACCGACATATATGTCAATCTCTTTGGTGTGGCATGGAAGCCATATTACATTGTGCAGGCTGGAGATGAAACCATCGAACTTCCCGCCTTTGGCGCAGAATAACCTGTCGTTGCGAGGAGGGCACCCTCCCCGACGAAGCAACCTCCTCGCAACGGGAGATTGCTTCCCGAAGGTCGCAATGACATGACCATGTAATATAGTGACGACCTCAAGTCGTCACTATATTTTAAAGGACAAATATTATGAGTATCTTTATCCTGCTTCTTGCCCTGGCGGTCTGGGGCATCGTCCACTCCATACTGGCTTCACATTTTGTCAAGGACATGTTCCAGCGCACAGCAGGCACAGGCTTCATGCGCGTGTATCGCCTTGCCTACAACGTATTTGCCGCGATCAGTTTTCTTCCCATTTTATATTTGATGGCGGCCCTCCCAAATCGCACGGTGTACGAAGTCCCATTCCCGTGGAATTTGGTCATGTTGGGCGGGCAGTTGGTATCCGCGCTCCTGCTTTTGATCGCCTTCCTGCAAACGGACTCGCTTTCCTTTGTCGGCCTGCGTCAATTATTCGAGGTGGAAAAATCAGGCGCGCTTGTCATCCATGGACTGTACCGACTCGTACGGCATCCGCTTTATACGTTAAGTTTGCTCTTCATCTGGCTCTCGCCGACAGTCTCACAAAACTCGCTCACGGTATATCTTGGCGCAACGCTCTACACCTGGATTGGGGCCTATTTCGAGGAACGCAAACTCCTGCGCGAATTTGGCCGGGCTTACGCGGAATACAAAAAAGTCACGCCGATGCTCATTCCCGGTTTGGTGTTGCACAGGGAAAATCGTTCGTAACTTTTTTTACACAACATACATTACGTTATAATCCTCCCCCATGACCAGCCTCTCTTATCGAATTCCACAACCGCGAAACATCCCTGGCCAAATCATCGCCGCAATCGCCGCGGGGTTCGCCCTGTTCCTCGGCGTGACAATCCTCTGGACGCTTGTTTATCAATTGACATATGCCGGGCGCATTTTTCCCGGCGTTTCCGTTGCAGGCGTGGACCTTTCCGGCCTCTCGCCCAATGACGCCGCGCTCAAACTCAGCCAGACACTTTCCTATCCAATCACCGGAAAAATACTGTTCCGGTACGGCGACAAGGTATGGGTGGCATCGCCGGTCGAATTAGGCATGGTCTTCGACCCATCCTCCAGCGCCCTTTCCGCGTATCATCTCGGCCGTGAAGGCGGCCTCTTCGGCGCGCTCTCCGGTCAAAGGATGGCGCGCGGCGCAGGCATGGACGTCGCGCCGGTCATCATTTTCGACCAGCGCGTGGCCTACATGTATCTCCAGAATATCGGAGTGCAGGTCAACCAGCCGGTGATCGAAGCAAGCCTGCGCGTGGAGGGGACAAATGTCGTTGCGCAACCTGGCCAGGTGGGACGTCTCTTGAATCTGGACGCCACGTTGATCTACCTCGGGGCGCAGCTGCAATCCTTTCGCGACGGGGAAGTGCCGCTTGTCATCCAGGAAGCCGCGCCCAAAATACTCGACGTTGCCGCGCAAGCCGAAGCCGCGCGGCGCATCCTCAGCCAGCCGCTCACCCTGACTGTGCCGAATTTTCGCGAGGGCGATCCAGGCCCATGGACATACGACATCCCAGTCGTTGCCAATATGCTTGCCGTGAATTTTGTCGAAAATGGCGGGCAGGCCCGGGTACAGGTGGGACTCGATCCTGTGGCATTGAGACAGGTCCTGAACGACCTCAAACCTTTCGTGGATCGCCAGCCACAAAACGCAAAA
>Ga0172368_10003453_pt1 | contig 19146 bp, 19 predicted proteins | sample Lak11m_FD_114540 | JGI IMG/M metagenome (GOLD analysis project Ga0172368, IMG submission 114540) | Freshwater microbial communities from Kabuno Bay, South-Kivu, Congo - kab_022012_11m | ecosystem: Environmental > Aquatic > Freshwater > Lake | place: Democratic Republic of the Congo: South-Kivu...
GTTGGACCGGCGGCAAAGAACGGCGTTTCTGTAACGGGCGCAATAAGGGGAATTGCCGTTTCTGTGGGAAGGTCAGTGACAGGAACAATGAGCGGCGGCGGCGTTTCGCTGGCATAAAACGGAAGAGGCGTAACCGAGTCGGGCGCGTCCAATGGGGCGCACGCGACAAGCGTTAACGTAACAAGCAAGATGATTTTTTTCATGTTGGGCGCGGTTATTATTCCAACGCGGCGAAATCTTGCGGGTTTCCCAGCGGATAGGTCGCCGCGCCTTCGGCAATACGCTTCACCAGCCCGCTTAATACTGACCCTGTACCGCATTCTATAAAAGCGTTGATGCTCATGCCGCTGAGCGTCTTGACGGAATCCGTCCAGCGCACGCGCGATTGCATTTGCGCTTTGAGGTCGGCGCGGGCTTCTTCTGGCGAGGTTAATGCGGCGGCGTGGACATTTCCAATAACGGGAATTTGCAGCGGGTGGAAAGCGGCGGCGTCCAGCGCTTGATTCCACTCCGATTGAATCGAATCCATCAGCGAAGAATGCGCGGCGATGGAGACAGCCAAGGGTAGCGCGCGTTTTGCGCCCGCCGATTTTGCGGCGAGCATGGCGCGTTCTACGGCAGATTTTGCGCCAGAGATAACCACCTGACCCGGGCAGTTGTCGTTTGCCACTTGAACGCGCTCGGCGGGCAGGCTTGCTTCGGCGCAGACTTTTTCCAGCGTGGGAATATCCAGCCCAAGAATGGCAGCCATGCCGCCGGGGGCAAGTTCTCCGGCGCGCTTCATCAGTTGAGCGCGCACGCGGACGAGGCGCAGGCTGTCTTCAAAAGAGAGCGCGCCCGCCGCCGCCAACGCGGAAATTTCTCCGAGTGAATGTCCGGCTAGGGCGGCGGGTTTTGCTGCGGGATAGAGATTCTCAAACACGCGATACGCCGCAAGCGAGTGAATCAATAAGGCGGGTTGCGTGTTCAGCGTGTCGTTCAATTCTTCGGCGGGACCGTTAAACATAAGATTGGAAAATGGGAGCGCGAGAATTGAGTCGGCTTCTTCAAATGTTTTTTGGGCAACAGGGAATTGCGCGGCGAGGTCTTTTGCCATGCCAACGGTTTGCGAGCCTTGTCCGGGAAAAAGAAAAGCGGCGGATGAAAAGTTGATTTTCATAAACATCTCCTAATGAATTGGCTTGTGTATGCCATTAAAACACAAACGGGTCGCGTTGGTCACGACCCGTTGGATGAGCGGCGTTGCCGTTCTCTATTCAGATTTCTTTTCTTTTTTAACTTCGATAACTTCGCGTCCATTATAAAAACCGCATTTAGGGCAAACGGTATGCGGCAGGCGCATGGAACCGCAGTTTGAGCAAGCGACAGTATTGACAGCGGTCAAGGCGTCCTGTGAGCGGCGGCGGTCACGGCGTCCTTTGGAATGTTTGCGTTTTGGATGTGGGGTCATGTACTTTCTCCTTTATACATACATCAGACGGGCGCGCGCCCGTCTGGGTTGAGGTTTAACTAAGCGGCGAGATTATATCGGCAGGCGACAGATGCGTCAAGGAGAAATAAAAAACGCGCGGCGCAAAACGCCGCGCGTTTTGGCTATTGGAAGATTAAGGTAATTTGCGGAGATTCGTCAAAGCCAAAGATAACGCTATCGTCTTTGGTCAGGAACCAGATAGCCCGTATGTACGCTTCTTGATTAAATTCAATCAGCGCCTCGCCGTCTGTGACTTCGTTCACGCCCACGCTGGCGCCATCCACTTTTTTACCGGCATCTACGGCTTTGTAGCCCGCCCAGTTTGGATACCAAGAATCGCCAGAGGCTTCTGTCACATAAACGCTGCTCCACGGGATGGCAGCAGATACGCCGGTGAGGTTAGTCACTTTGACAACAACCTCAATAAACATTTGGTTATCTTTGGGATAGTAATAGTAGCTGCCCATATACACGCGGTTCAGAATGCGCGCATCTTGAACGGTAACTTCATATTTACCGTCTGTTACAACCGCGTCTCCCATTTTAGCGGGCGTAGGCGGAAAGACAATTTCAGTCGGCGCTTCAGTCGGCGGTTCGGTGGCAACAGGCGCTTCCGTTGGGGCTTCGGTAGCCGCAGGCGCTTCGGTGGCGGCGGGCGCTTCAACAGCGGGCGCTTCGGTGGCGCTGCCAGAGGATAGCGCTTGGCACGCCAAAACAAACAAAGCGGTTAGAACGGCGAGCAAAACAAAAAACAGGCGATTTCTTTTCATAGGGTTCTCCTTGTATAAAAGATAATACGGAAAATACACCCAAAGTGTAGCAAAATTGAGAGGGTAATACAATCACCAAAAAGCGGGGTATTTGCAAGGCATGATAAAATCAAAAAAACAAAAGGAAATTAAAATAAAATGACGAACGTAAAAGCATTTGGCGAGACCATCATCGCCAACCTTGAAAAAGTAATCATCGGCAAGCGGCAAGCCTTAGACTTAATTGTCATTGGGCTGCTTTGTCAGGGTCATATTCTCATTGAAGACGTGCCGGGCGTGGGCAAGACCATGTTGGCGCGCAGCCTTGCCCGCTCGCTAGATTGCGCGTTTAGCCGTATTCAATTTACGCCCGATATGCTTCCCAGCGATGTGACGGGCGTATCCATTTATAACCAGCAAAAAAATACGTTTGAGTTTCGCCCGGGTCCCATCTTTGGGCAAATTGTTCTGGCAGATGAAATTAACCGCGCCACGCCGAAAACGCAAGCCGCGTTGTTGGAGGCGATGGAAGAACGCCAAGTGACGGTGGACGGCGAAACGCGCCCGCTGCCCAAACCTTTTATGACGCTGGCAACCCAAAATCCAATTGAATATGAAGGCACGTTCTCGCTGCCGGAAGCGCAGCTCGACCGTTTTTTACTGCGAATGCGTCTTGGCTATCCCTCGGCGTATGACGAGGCGCAAATGCTCAACGCGCAGCAGCGCCAACATCCGCTGGAAACACTGCGCCCCGTCGTCAGTGCAGAAGAAGTTCTCGCGGCGGCGGAAGCGGTGAAACAAATTCATGTTTCTGCTGAAATTCAAAAATACATCGTCAAATTAACCGCGCGCACGCGCCAAACCGAAGAAGTTTATTTGGGCGCAAGCCCGCGCGGCAGTCTGGCGTTGGCGCGCGCGGCGCAAGCCCGCGCCGCTCTGCTAGGACGCGCCTATGTTCTGCCAGAAGACGCGCAAGCGCTGGCGGCGGCGGTTCTGGCTCACCGCATTATTCTTAGCCCGGCGGCGCGGTTAAAAGACCTCAGCCCGGAGCGAATAATTCACGAAGTTGTTCAAGCCACGCCCGCGCCCGGCGGCGATTTTTCCGCCGCATAAAAGCCATGAAGTCAGGCAGAATTCTGCTGGGGCTACTTCTCCTCACGGGGATTCTCGGCGCAGCCCTCACCGGCTCCGCCGTGTATGCGCGATTGATTTATCTGGGCGCGCTGCTCGGCGCTGGCAGTTGGGCATGGACGCGCTGGCTAATTGGCAGGTTAAAAATAGAGCGCGTTGCGCGCGCGCAGCGCGCCAACGCGGGGGATGTTTTCGATGAATATTTTGAACTTTTCAATGCAAGCCGCATCTTTGCCGCATGGGTGGAAGTAAGCGACCTGAGCAATTTGCCTAACTCCAACGGTTCGCGCCTGCTGACGATGGCGCTCGGCAAACAAAAACGAACCTACGCTTCGCGCATTTGGTTAACTCGGCGCGGCGCGTTTGCGCTTGGACCTACGCGGCTAACCACCGGCGACCCATTTGGGTTTTTCCGTTCCAGCGTGGAGTTTGCGGCAACGCAACGACTAGTTGTGTTGCCCATGTTATTTGAAATTGAATCGTTTTTATTTCCGCCCGGCTTACTGCCCGGCGGACAGGTCATTCGCAAAAAATCGGCGGACATCACGCCGCACGCGGCGGGCATTCGCCAATACGTTCCCGGCGACGCCATGAAACGGATTCACTGGGCGTCCAGCATGAAACGCAATCAACTGATGGTGAAAGAATTTGAGCAAGACCCGCAAGCGCAGGTCTGGCTATATTTGGACGCGCAACGCGGCGCGCACAGCGAAATCACTTTGCCCGTAGAGGAAACTCCCGCGCAGACAATGTTATTTGCGCGGCGTCCAAAACTGCAACTGCCGCCCTCCACGTTGGAATACGCCGTCAGCGCCGCCGCCTCGCTGGCGCATTACTTCATCAAACAACGCCGCGCCGTAGGATACATTAGCGCGGGCAAACATCTTGCCGTACACACGGCAGACCGCAGCGAGCGGCAAGAAGCAAAAATTCTCGAAACGCTTGCCTTCACCGAAGCGGACGGGGAACTCTCCATTGCGGCGCTGGTCGCCGCGCAAGCCTCGCAACTGCCGCAAGGTTCCAGCGCCATCATCATCACCGCCAACGCGGGCGCGGAACTGCTGCTTGCCATAGAAGATTTACAACGGCGCTACATGCGCCCCATGGTCATTTTGCTGGACGCGCAATCTTTTGGCGGGCAAATTGGCGCAAGTCAAATTGCCGCCGCGCTGACCGCGCGGCGCATTCCATTTTGCGTCATTCGCAATGGAGATAATCTTTCCGAGTCGCTTAAAGAATTTTCAAATTCAACCGCAAGAAAGGACTTCACCTCATGGCAAGTATCACAACCCTAGACCTGCATTTTCAAGGCAGAACAAAAGCCATTGCCTCTTACCTCATTCGCTCCGGAGACGTAATTGCTCTCATTGAAAGCGGACCCGGCTCCACATTAAAAGCGCTGGAAGAAGGCTTGCGGCGCGAAGGGCTAACGCCCCGCGACGTGACTCATGTCCTGCTGACTCATATTCACCTCGACCATGCCGGCGCGGCGGGTTGGTTCTCGCAGCAAGGCACGCAAATTTACGTTCACCCCATTGGCGCGCCGCACATGCTCAACCCGGAAAAGCTCATCGCCAGCGCCACGCGCATCTACGGCGAGCGGATGAATACGCTCTGGGGCGAGTTTTTGCCCGTTCAAGCGGATAAACTCGTCATCCCGCAAGACGCGCAAGAATTTGCCATCGGCAATTTGCGTTTTCTTCCCGTTCACACGCCCGGTCACGCCGAACATCACTACTCCTATATTTTTGAAGATATTTGCTTCAGCGGGGATGTCGGCGGCGTGCGGATTCCCGGCTTTCAATATATGCGCGCGCCCATGCCGCCGCCGGAACTTCATTTTGGAAAATGGCGCGAGAGCATCGCCCGTCTGCGCGGACTTGGATTCAAGCGCATCGCGCCGACTCATTTTGGAATGTACGATGACGCGGAATGGCAACTGGCGGAGCTACAAGACACGCTGGACGCGACAGAAAAATGGCTGGAAGAAGTGATGCCCAACGACCCGCCCGTTGAAGCGCTGCGCGAGAGCTTTGTCTCATGGATGGACGAACAAAGCCGCATTAAAGGATTAAGCGAAGAGGTGACTCAGGCGTACATAGTTGCCAACCCGCTGGGCATGAGCGCGGACGGGATGATTCGCTACTGGAAGAAATTTAGAAGCGCATAAGCCGATGAATATCACTCCAAAAGAATGACCGTTGCAACAAGACGAATTTTCACAACAAAGATATACTAGGCGAGGCGCTCGCCGCTCGCGGCGAATGCACATTTGAAACTTCTGGAATTCTTGCGACTCTCCGTTCGGCGTTAGTGAGGCAGATGTCCGAAGTAATTTATTCAAGGAGACCCCATGAAGGATTTTCTCGCAATCTCCGATTACTCATCGGATGAAATTCAAGACCTGTTAGATATAGCAGTAAAGTTAAAAAAAGAATATTTCAAAAAGGGGAATAAGAAAATTTTCAAAGGCAAAGTTTTGGGGCTTATCTTTCAAAAGCCGAGTTTAAGAACCCGCGTTTCATTTGATATGGCAATGCGTCACTGCGGCGGAGACGCGCTTTACCTCTCTCCAAATGAAATTGGGTTAGGCAAGCGCGAATCCATCGCCGACATTGCGCGGGTGTTATCGGGCTATGTGCAAGGATTAATGGCGCGCGTCTTTGAACATGACCATGTGGTTCAGTTGGCGCAATGGGCGGATATTCCCGTCATCAACGGGCTAAGCGATTACAACCATCCCTGCCAAGCCATGGCAGACGCGCTGACCATTGTTGAGCGCTTCGGCAAAAACGCCAAAGGCTTAAACGTGGTTTATGTCGGCGATGGCAACAACGTCACCACCTCGCTGATGCACGTCTCCGCGCAATTGGGCTGGAACTTTACCGCCGCCACGCCCGAAGGCTACGAAACCAACCCCAAAGCTATAGAGGTTGCAAATGAACTCGCCGCAAAAAGCGGCAGCAAATTGACTTTTCTACGCGACCCGCATGAAGCGGTTAAAAACGCGCAAGTCATTTATACCGACACATGGACTTCAATGGGGCAAGAAGAAGAAACCGCCAAACGCGAACAAATCTTCCCGCCGTATCAAGTGAACGCAAAACTGGTCAGCGAGGCGGATAAGGACGCGATAGTGATGCACTGTTTGCCCGCTCACCGCAACCACGAGCTGACAGACGAAGTCGCCGATGGCGAACATTCTGTCATCTTTGCTCAAGCGCATAACCGCCTGCACGCGCAGAAGGCTGTGCTTGCTAGGTTGTTTGGCGTGGCGTAAAGTCAGTGAGGCAGTAGCCAGTAACCAGTAACCAGTGAGTCAGTGACCAGTGAGTCTGTGACCAGTGAGTCAGTAACCAGTGAGTCAGTAACCAGTAGCCAGTAACCAGTAAAGGAATTAAATGAATACACAAAACTATATTGAAATTGAAGAGCAATACGGCGCGCATAATTATCACCCGCTGGATGTTGTCATTGAAAAAGCGGAAGGCGTGTGGGTTTACGATGTGGACGGCAAAAAATATCTCGATTGTCTCTCCGCGTATTCCGCCGTCAATCAGGGTCATATTCACCCGCAAATTTTGAACGCGCTCATGGAGCAAGCCAAGCGCGTCACGCTCACCTCGCGCGCCTTCCGCAACGACCAATTGCCGCTGCTGTACAAAGAACTCTCCGAGATGACCGGCTACGAAATGTCATTGCCGATGAACAGCGGCGCGGAAGCGGTAGAGACCGCCATTAAACTTGCGCGTAAATGGGCGTATGTTGTCAAGAAAGTTCCGCGTCATCAGGCGGAAATTATCGTGGCGTCCAACAACTTTCACGGACGCACGGTGACGATTATCTCCTTCTCCACCGAGCCTTCCTACCGCGATGACTTTGGTCCCTTTACGCCCGGCTTTGTCGTGGTCAAATACGGCGACGCGGACGCGCTAGAAAAAGCCATCACGCCCAACACCGCTGCCGTGATGCTTGAACCCATTCAAGGCGAAGCGGGCGTTATCATCCCGCCCGCTGGATACATTAAGAAAGTCGCGGATGTTTGTAAGAAGAACAATGTCCTCTTTATGGCGGATGAAATTCAAACCGGCTTAGGGCGCACGGGCAAGCTCTTTGCCGCTCACCATGACGGCGTGCGCGCGGACGTGACCATCATCGGCAAGGCGCTCTCTGGCGGGTTTTACCCCGTCTCTGCCGTGTTGGCGGATAAAGCCATATTAGGATTATTCCAGCCCGGCGAACACGGCTCCACCTTTGGCGGCAACCCGCTGGGCGCGGCGGTTGCGCGCGCCGCGCTGCGCGTCATCCGCGAAGAAAAACTGACCGAACGCGCCGCAGAGATGGGCGAATATTTCGTAGAGCAGTTGAGCGAAATCAACAGCCCGCACATCAAAGAAGTACGCGGCAAGGGGCTACTCATTGCCGTGGAACTCAACCAAAAAGCGCGGCGTTTCTGCGAAGCATTAAAGGGAAAAGGCATCCTTGCCAAAGAGACGCATGACAACGTTATCCGTTTTGCGCCGCCATTGGTGATTGACAAGGCGACCATAGACTGGGCAGTTCCTGCTATTCGTGAAGTTTTGACGATGGCGTAATCCTTGATAACCTCCGAGCGATTCTAAAACTCGGAGGTTTACTTTCGGAGGCGTTATGTATATTGGCATTCCAAAAGAAAGCAGACCCTTTGAATATCGCGTAGGGTTCTCGCCCGCCGGTGTGGAGATTTTAACTCAGCACGGGCATCAGGTATTTATTGAACATGAGGCGGGCTTAGTTGCTGGGTTCAGCGACCAGGATTATGAAAAGGTCGGGGCGCGGCTGGCATATTCGCCCGAAGAAGTTTTTGCGCGCGCAGATTTAATTCTAAAAATTGCGCGTCCGCTCAAAAATGAAATTGAGTGGATGCAAGATGGCGCGGCTATCGCCGGTTTTTTACATTTAGCTTCCAGTTCGCAAGACCAAATTGACTTGCTGCTCGATAAAAAAATCACATCATTGGCTTATGAGCAAATTAGCGATGAGGCGGGCGGGCTGCCGGTCTTGCGTCCGTTCAGTTTGATGAGCGGCGCGATGCTCGCGCAAATTTCCGCGCGAATGCTGCAAAACAATTGCGGCGGCAAGGGCATCTCGCTCAGCGGGTTGCCGGGCGTTCCGCCCGCCGAAGTGGTGGTGATTGGCGGCGGCGTGGTCGGCAGTTCGGCGGCGCGGTACTTAATCGCCGCAGGCGCGCATGTGACGGTGATAGATAAAAATATGTCCGCTTTGGAAAAAATTGCAAATAATTTTCCGGGCGTGGTGACTCTGCTTTCCACAAAACGCAACATAGAACGCGCCGCCGCTTACGCGGATGTATTAATTGGCGCGGTCTTAGTCTCTGGGCAACGCGCGCCAATTATCGTAACGCGGGAAATGGTGCGCGCCATGAAACCGCGCTCCGTCATCATTGACGTTAGCATTGACCAAGGCGGCTGCGTGGAAACTTCCCGCCCAACCACGCACGAACATCCCTCTTACATTGAAGAAGGCATGGTGCATTACTGCGTGCCGAATATTTCCAGCGTGGTGGCGCGTTCCGCCAGCCACGTTCTGGTCAATTCGGCGCTGCCTTATATTTTAGAGTTAACCAATCGTGGAATTGAAAAAGCAATGAGCAACCCCTACATTCAAGCCGCCATCAACACGCATAACGGAAAATTGTTAAACCTTGTGCGCCTTAGCCCTAAGGAGGCGTAACATGGCGGCGACAAGCATTTATCAATCCAGAGTGGCTACGCCCGAAGAAGCGGTGAAAGTCATTCAATCGGGGCAGCGCATTTTCTTAACGGGCAATGTTTCTGTGCCGCAAACTTTGCTGGCGGCGTTGGTGAAACGCGCGCCAGAATTAAAAGACGTGGAAATTTGCCAGGCGCTGACGGTTGGCTCGGCGGATTATGTGAACCCGGAAATGGAAGGTCATTTGCGGGTGAACTCCATGTTCATCAGCGCCAACATTCGCAAAGCCGTGCAAGAAGGGCGCGCCGATTTTACGCCCGTGCTGCTCTCTGAATTTCCGTTGTTGTTCAAGCGCGGCATTTTACCCATAGACGTAGCCGTCATTCACGTCTCTACGCCGGACGAGCATGGGTTTTGTAGTTTGGGCGTAGAAGTAGGACTCACCAAATCCGCCGCCGAGTCGGCGAAAACCATCATCGCGGAAGTGAACGAACAAATGCCGCGCACGCTCGGCGATTCGTTCATCCATGTCAGTCGCCTGACTCATATTGTGCCGGTGAATTACCCTATTCCAGAAGCGGCGATGGCGGCGGAGGGCAACAGCGAAATTGTGCAAGCAATTGCCGGTCACATTGCCGGGTTAATTCCCGATGGCGCAACCATGCAGTTAGGCATTGGCGCAATTCCAGACGCGGTGTTGAAATATCTCTTTAACAAACGCGACTTGGGCATTCACACGGAGTTATTCTCTGACGGCGTCATTGACCTTGTAAACGCGGGCGTGCTGACCAACGCGCGTAAAAGTTTACATCCCGGCAAAATTGTGGCGGGCTTTATTCTTGGAAAAAAACGCTTGTATGAATGGGTGCATGATAACCCCATGATTGAATTGCACCGCACGGAATATGTAAACGACCCCTTCGTCATCGCGCAAAACGAACGAATGGTCGCGGTTAATTCCGCCATCGAAGTGGATTTGACCGGGCAAGTTTGCGCCGACAGCATCGGACCCAAACTATACAGCGGCGTAGGCGGGCAATTAGATTTCATCTACGGCGCATCGCGCTCCAAAGACGGCGTGCCTATCATCGCGCTGCCCAGCACGGCAACTCTGCGAGACGGCAGCGCCGTCAGCAAAATTACCGCCATGCTTAAGCCCGGCGCGGGCGTTGTCACCAGCCGCAACCACGTCCGCTTTGTGGTAACGGAATACGGCATCGCCGATTTATACGGCAAGACCATCCGCCAGCGCGCGCAAGCGCTGATTAAAATCGCGCATCCTCAATTTCAAGAAGAATTGCAAAAACAAGCCAAAGAATTGCATTACCTGTAAAAAAAGTCGCCCCAAATGGGGCGACTTTTTTATTGGGAGCGTCTAACGCGCTCAGTGGTCTCTGTGGTTAAATTTTTTTATAAGCCCACATAATGGGGCATCCCCTTATTTATTTCGGTTGTCAAAATCTAACTTTGTCGGCTATCCAAAATCTGGAGATTTTGGAATCCGTGAAGGCGGCGGCTATTCTAAAATGTTCTGCCAGTCTAGTTCCTCAAAAGCCTGATGCAAGCGATGCCCATCATGCACCAAAATGGCGTGCAAGTTCGGGAAGGTCGTCTCCACCGTCCAGCGGACGGAATCCAGCGGAACAACGTCATCTTCAAAGCCATGCACCCAAACGGTGGGAACCATAACGCGCCGCAAATTTTTTACCTGCTCTTCAAATACATCGGGCATGAGAGCGGGCGCAAGCAAAATCAACTTGCGAACCTGTTGAGGGCGCAGACAAGTAAACACCGCGCCCATCAACCCGCCAAAAGAAGAACCGATGATTGTCCAGTCTTCTTCGTCCCCAAGAATTGGCATTAATTGCGCCATGCGCTCATCAAAAGAACCAACAAAGTCCGGCGTAACCATGCCGGGAAAGAGCGCGGCAAAGTTCCGCGCCTTTCCGCTTTGGCTGTTGGATTCTAGCCCGTGCAAGTAGATAATTTTTGCGTTGTTCATATTTTATTTGTCTTGAATCTCTGCGGCGCGCAGCGTATTCGCCATGAGCATGGCAATGGTCATCGGTCCCACGCCGCCGGGGACAGGCGTAATATAGCCCGCAACTTCTTTCGCCTCTTCAAAATTCACATCGCCCACCAAACGGTAGCCGCTCTTTTTGGTCGCGTCTGGTTTGGAGTTAATGCCCACGTCAATGACCGCCGCGCCGGGCTTTATCCAATCGCCGCGCACAAATTCCATTTTGCCAATGGCGGCAATCAGAATATCGGCTTGACGCACCACGTCCGCCAGATTTTTTGTGCGCGAATGACAAACGGTGACCGTGGCGTTCTTGCCAATCAACAACAACGCGGCGGGCATTCCTACGATGTTGGAGCGTCCCAACACAACCGCGTTTGCGCCTTCTATTTTCACGCCGGATTTTTCCAGCAGATAAATGCAGCCGTAAGGCGTGCAAGGCACAAAAAGCGGCTCGCGCCCTTTTTGCGCCAGCCGCCCAATATTGAGGGGCGAGAATCCGTCCACGTCTTTTTCCACGCTGATGCGCTGCAAGACGCGCTCTTCGTCCAAATGAGAAGGCAGCGGCAACTGCACCAAAATTCCATGAATGGACGTATCGGCGTTTAATTCTTCGATAATTTTTTCCAACTCGGCTTGCGAAATATCCTGCGGCAAACGCCGCGTAACCGACCCCATGCCCAAATCTTCGCAGGCTTTTCCTTTGGAGCGGACATAGGTCGCCGAATCTACGCGCTCGCCGACCAAAACCGCCGCCAAGGTGGGTTTGGATTTTCCCGCCGCTACGCGCGCCGCGACTTTTGCGGCGACATCGTCTCGAACCTGCTGGGCTATCAATTTTCCGTCAATGAGTTGCGCTGTCATAGGAAATTCTCCTGTTTTTAATTTAAACCAAGTCAAGTTAACGTGATTAACTTAAGAAAATTATAAGCCCAATTTCAAAGGGAGTGTCTAATATTGCGGGCTTGCCAAAAAATTTAACCACAGAGACCACTGAGCGCACGGAGAAAACCGCTAAAAAAATCTCTGTGGACTCTGCGCGCTCTGTGGTAAAGGCTCTTCCTAGCCCATCCTTTTAGACACTCCTTTTTAAAGCCAAATAACAAAGATAGCAAAAATACGGTTATAATTCAGTCGCTGAATTTTGAACTATGGAATCAACCACCCACGAAGACCTCCGCGAGCTGACCTTGCTCGAACAAATCGAAAGCGACCCGAATGTCAATCAATCTGCGCTGGCAACGCAACTTGGCGTAGCAGTTGGCACGGTCAATTGGCATTTAAAGCGCCTGATTGCCAAAGGCGCGGTAAAAGTCTCGCGCGCGGAGCGCAAGAAACTGCGCTACATCATCACGCCAGAAGGGCTTGCCTTGCGCGCGCGCCTCGCCGTCAATTATGTGGAGCAGTCTTTTTCTGTTTATCGCCGCACGCGGCAGCGCGTGAAAGATTACATCACGAAGATTCGCAAAGCAGGCTATGAAAGCGTCCGCATTGTCGGCGCGGGCGACGTGGCGGATATTTGCAAACTGACTTGCCTCGAACAAGGCATTGCGGTGGTGAGCGACAAACACGCCCCCGCGCTAATTTTAGATGGCTACAAAATTAAACTGGAAGGATTGGAATGAGCGGTCAGCATATTCTCATCACCGGCGGGGCGGGCTACATTGGCTCCACCCTCACAGCGGAGTTACTGCGCCAGAATTATCGCGTAACCGTTTTGGATTCGCTGCTCTTCGGCGGCGAGTCGTTGCTGCCATTTTTAAGTCACCCCAATTTTCATTTCATCAAAGCGGATGTCACCGAACCGCGCGCCCTGCGCGATGCGGTGCGCCGCGATGAAGCGCCGGACGCGCTGATTCACCTCGCGGGCATTGTCGGCTTCCCCGCCTGTCAAGCCGTTGGCAAACAAGTGGCGTGGAAGTACAACTTTGACGCCACCAGGATGGTCTTCGAGCAGGCATCCGATTTGGGCGTGGAAAGACTCATCTTCGCGTCCACATACAGCAACTACGGACTCAGCCCCGACGGAAAACCCGTCACCGAAGAGACGCCGCTCAATCCGCAGTCACTCTACGCCGAGACGAAAATCGCGGCGGAGGAATATTTATTGGGACAGAAAGACGCGGCTTGCGCGCCCCTGTTGTTTCGATTCGCCACCCTGTACGGACTCTCCCCCCGTACCCGCTTCGATTTAATCGTAAATCAATTTGTATTGGAAGCCTTCACCAAACGCGAGTTGATTATCTATCAGCGCGGATATTCGCGCTCTTTCGTCCACATCCGCGATGTGGTGCGCGGCGTCATCATGGGACTCGAAGCGGAGCAGGGTAAAATTCGCGGGCAAGTCTTCAACCTCGGAGGCGAGAACGGCAACTACACCAAAAATGAAATCGTCAATCTCATCCTCAAACGTATGCCCGAAACGGTTGTTCAATACAAAGATTTAACCTTCGGCGGCGACATGCGCGACATCACCGTCTCGTTTGAAAAAATTAAGCGCGCACTGGGATTTGAAACTACGCTCACCGTGGATGACGGCGTGCGCGAAGTGTTGTTTGCGCTGAAGTCGGGTCTTATCCGCAACCCAACAGACGATAGATACAGGAACGCGCAGTTTATTGTGCAGTGAAATCTCCAATCTCTAATCTCTGGTCTCTAAATCGTAATTGGAGATTGGTAATTGGAGATTGGTAATTAAGGAGAAACCATGACAACAAATTTCTGGCAAGATAAAAAAGTAATCGTCACGGGCGGCGCGGGCTTTCTTGGCTCGTTTGTCACCGCCAAATTAAAGGAACGCGGCGCGAAAGATATTTTCATCCCGCGCATCGAGAACTACAACCTCGTGGACAGCAATGACATCAAGCGCATGTACGCGGATACGCTCAAAGGCATAGACCCGAAGAACATCGTCATCATTCACCTTGCCGCCAACGTGGGCGGAATTGGCGCGAACCGCGAACATCCCGCCGAATTCTTCTACGATAACTTGATGATGGGCGTGGAAATGATTCATCAAGCATACAAGCATGGCATCGGAAAATTTGTCGCCATCGGGACGGTGTGCGCTTACCCCAAATTTACGCCCGTGCCTTTCAAAGAAGATGATTTATGGATTGGATATCCCGAAGAGACCAACGCGCCTTATGGTCTCGCCAAAAAGATGATGCTCGTACAGTCGCAGGCGTACCGCGCGCAGTATGGCTTCAATTCCATTTTTCTGCTGCCCGTCAATTTATATGGACCGCGCGACAATTTCAACTTGGCAACTTCGCACGTCATTCCCGCGTTGATTCGCAAGGCGGTTGCCGCCAAAGAAAACGGGGACGCGGAACTCCCCGCCTGGGGCGATGGTTCTCCAACCCGCGAATTTCTCTATGTCGAAGACGCGGCGGACGGCATCGTTTCCGCCGCTGAAAAATATAACGGCGACCTGCCTGTCAATCTCGGCTCTGGCTATGAAATTTCCATCAAAGACCTGACGGAGATGATTGCCAAACTGACGGGCTACGAAGGCAAAATCACTTGGCAGACGGATAAGCCCAACGGGCAGCCCCGCCGCGGGTTGGACGTGAGCCGCGCAAAGGAACTCTTCGGTTGGAGCGCAAAAACTCCGTTTGAAGAAGGCATGAAGCGGACCATTGAATGGTTTAAAGAGAACAAGGATAAAATTCGTTAGAACGTTTTAACGTTAAAACGTTTGAACGTTGGAACGTTGCCCCTATGACCCACGAACCCCACACCGTTTACATCAAACCATCCACAGGGCTGGCGGCGTTAAACCTGCGCGACCTGATGGCGTACCGTGAATTAATTTTCTTCATGGTCTGGCCCGACATTAAAGTCAAATATAAGCAAACCCTGCTCGGCATGGCATGGGCGGTGATTCAGCCCGTGATGACCATGCTCATCTTCACCTTCCTTTTTGGCAAGGTCGCAAAACTCCCCACCGAAGGAATCCCCTACCCTGTCTTTTCCTTCACCGCGCTGCTGCCCTGGGGACTCTTCGTCACGGCGCTCAATCAAGGCAGCCGCTCGCTGGTGGCGCATCAAAACATGGTGACGAAGATTTACTTCCCGCGTTTGATTCTGCCGATGGCAAGCGTCTTTGCGGGCATGGTGGATTTTCTCATCGCCTTTGTCATCTTCATCGGCTTGATGATTTACTATCAAGTCACCCCCGCGTGGAATTTGCTCTGGACTCTGCCGCTGTTTTTATTGATGGCAATCGTCACCGCGTTGGGCGTGGCGCTGTGGCTCTCGGCGATTAACGTCCAATACCGCGATGTAAATCAAGCGCTGCCGTTTTTGACTCAGTTCTGGCTGTTTGCTACCCCCGTTGCTTACTCCGCCTCGGTCATCTCCGAAAAATGGCAAGTCCTCTACTCGCTCAACCCTATGGCGGGCGTGGTGAACGGATTCCGCTGGGCGCTGCTCGGCGTGGGCAACGGACCCGACCTCTCTCTTTGGGTATCTGTTGGCATTTCCATTTTGATTTTTATTTCAGGTCTTTTCTATTTCAAGAGCATGGAAAAGACATTTGCGGATACGATATAAACGTGTCAGGCGCGAAGTGTCAGGTGTCAGGTTTACAGACAAGGAGTAATCATGGCATTAATTCAACGTTTTGAAGATATTCAAGCCTGGCAAGAAGCAAGAATATTGGTGAAAATGATTTATCAATTAACAAATAAAGAAAAGTTTTCAAAAGATTTTGGAATGAGAGATCAGATTAGACGCGCGGCGGTTTCGGTGATGAACAATATTGCGGAGGGTTTCGATTGCGAATCCAAAATTGAGTTTGCCCGTTTTCTTGGGATTGCAAGACGATCCGCCGTAGAAGTACAGTCTGTTCTTTATGCAGCAATGGATGTTGAATATATCGGGCAAGCCGAATTCGATGTTCACTATGAACAAGCCCGCAAGGCTAAAGCGCTTATCGGCGGCTTCAAACGTTCGCTCACCAAGTAACCTGACACCTGAAACTTGACACTTGATACATAAATTATGACAACAGCCATCAGCGTACACAACCTCGGCAAGCAATATAAAATCGGCGCGGCGGAAACAAAATTCCGTTACAACATGCTGCGCGATGTCATCGTGGATACTGTTTCCGCGCCCATCCGACTCGCAAAAGCGCTGGTCGGACGTTCTGACCGCCGCATGAATCAAAATTATGTTTGGGCGTTGAAAGATATTTCCTTCGATTTGGAAGAAGGCAAAGTACTCGGCATTGTGGGGCGGAACGGCGCGGGAAAATCTACCCTGCTCAAGATTCTCTCGCGGGTGACAGAACCCACCGCAGGCACAGTCAGCGTGCGCGGGCGAGTCGGCTCGCTGCTCGAAGTCGGCACGGGCTTTCACCCCGAATTGACGGGACGCGAAAATATCTACATGAACGGCGCAATTCTCGGCATGAAACGCGCGGAGATTGATTCCAAGTTCGATGAGATTGTAGATTTTTCCGAAGTCGCGCAGTTCATTGATACGCCCGTCAAGCGTTACTCTTCGGGCATGTATCTGCGGCTTGCCTTTGCGGTTGCCGCTCACCTTGAACCTGAGATTCTAGTCGTGGATGAAGTCCTCGCCGTAGGGGACGCGGAATTTCAAAGAAAATGTCTCGGCAAAATGGGAGACGTGGCGCAGCAAGGGCGCACCGTGCTGTTCGTCAGTCACAACATGTCCGCGATTTTGCGGCTGACTCAAGAGGCGATTGTATTGAACAAAGGTCAAATGATAATGCGCGCGCCTTCGCAAGAAGCGGTGGATTTTTATCTTTCGTCTGGGCAATCTCAGGCGGGAGAAAAAATTTGGGACGCGGAAGATGTCCCCCCGTCGAGCGCGCCGTTCACTCCCATCAGCCTGCGCGTTAAAGAAAAAAGCGGCAAAGTGGTGGATACAATTCGCTCCACTGAAACCGTCCATGTGGAATTTGAATACAGCCTCTCCGCGCCTGTCACGGGGCTGCGCGTGGGACTCTACGTCAGCACCATGCGCGGCGAATATGTCTTCACTTCGTTTGATACCGACACGCCCGCGCTTTACGAAAAATTTGACGCGCGCGGCGCGGGGCATTACATCAGCCGCGCCGAACTGCCTGCGGATATTTTCAATGAAGGACGCTACACCGTCGGCGTGAACGCAAGTTCTTTCGGCGTGCGCCGCTACTTCATGGACGAGAACGCGCTCGCCTTTAACGTGGATATTTCTGGCGCGCCGGGGACTCAATGGGGCGAGCCGCGAGTCGGTCCCGTGCGTCCGAGATTGAACTGGAAAATTGAGAAGTTAGATAAATAGAGAATAGATAAATAGAGATTGGATGACTTGACGCTAAACTTCCCAACTATTCTCTAATCTTCTAGTCTTCTCATTATCTCACCACCCTATGCCAACCCCCCTTCGCAACTTACTTTCTGACCTGCCCTTCGCCGCTGAAATTGACTGGCTGCTGCGCTCGAAGAATCGTCCGCGCAAAGACCACTTTAATTTAACGCGCTTGCAAAAATCCCTGCCTGCGGCGGTGGGGGTGATTAAACCTTACGCGGAAAAAGCCCCCAAAGGAAAAAAAGTTTTATTCTTTGCCACCCTGCATTACTGGATTGAACAATCCGCATATTTAGGGTTAGTCCTCGCGGGCATGGGGCATGACGTGACGCTGATGACTCTGCCTTACTCCGAATGGCACAAGCAAAAAGATAAGTTCACGCAGCGGCAAAGAATTTTGCATACCCAAGACGCGCTGGCTTCACTCTCGCCATTAATCAAGCATGTCTCCATGCTGGACTTAAAACCTTCCAACGTTCAACTTTCTAACCTTCAAGCCGACATTCAAGAAGTTTCACTTTGGGACGCGCAATATACCCTCATGCGCGAAGAAGTGAACATGAATGACGCAAGCGACAAAGCCTTATACAATTTGCGCGTTCAAAGAAATACTTTCGCCGCGCAAGCCGCGTTGGATTGGATGACCAAAAACAAGCCAGACGTAATTCTCATCCCCAACGGGTTAATTTTAGAAATGGGCATTGTCTTTCGCGTGGCGCGGCATCTCGGCATTGACGCGGTGACTTACGAATTCAACGACCAGCGCGAACAAATTTGGCTGGCGCAAAATTCGTCCATCATGCAGCAAGAGACAGATTATCTCGTGGAGGCGCGTTGTCATTTGCCCGTCTCAGACGCCATGTTTGAAAAAGTCGCCGACCTTGAAAATGCGCGGCGCGGCGCGCGGGTTTGGGGCAAATCTAAACGCCTGTGGCAATACGTCTCGTCACAGGGCGCGGAAACCACCCGCAAGATGTTGAACCTTGATGACCGCCCCGTCGTCATGCTCGCCGCCAACGTTCTCGGTGATAGTTTGACTCTGGGGCGCGACATCTTCGCGTCCTCCATGACGGAGTGGATAACCAAAACCGTGCAATATTTTGCCAAGCGCACGGACGTGCAAATGGTCATCCGCGTTCACCCCGGCGAAAAACTTGTGCCGCAAGCAAAATCAATGGGAACGGTAGTCAAAGAAGCGCTGCCCGAACTGCCGAGTCACATTCACGTCATCGGCGCGTTGGATAAAATCAACACCTATGATTTAATTGAAATTGCGAATGTCGGTTTGGCGTACACCACCACCGTTGGATTAGAAACCGCGATGAACGGACGCCCCGTCATCTCCTGCGGGCAGACGCACTACCGCGCGCGCGGATTCACCCTAGACCCCAACTCGTGGAGCGAATATTACGCCACCCTCGAAAAAGTCCTTGCGGACATCCCCGCCCATCAACTCGATGAAAAGCAAACCGAATTTGCATGGAATTACGCCTACCGCTTCTTCTTTGAATATCCGCGCCCCTTCCCCTGGCGGCTGATGAATTTTTGGGATGACCTTGCGGAACATCCATTGGAAGAAGTATTAAGCGCCGAAGGCATGGCGCGCTTCAAAAAAACTTTTGACTTCCTCGTCTGCGAACCCTTCACTTGGGACGACTAGCGACCAGAAGACCAGAAGACTAGAAGACTAGAGACTAGATGACTAACAACACCAAACAAAAAGTCCGCGAATTTTA